>Ga0136846_1236523_pt1 | contig 60219 bp, 47 predicted proteins | sample HopSoiMetagenom2_FD_96841 | JGI IMG/M metagenome (GOLD analysis project Ga0136846, IMG submission 96841) | Grasslands soil microbial communities from Hopland, California, USA - 2 Assembly 2016 (version 4) | ecosystem: Environmental > Terrestrial > Soil > Grasslands | place: USA: Hopland... | reverse complement strand
TTTTAAGTACAATCGCAGTTTTACGGAAAAATGCAAATCATTTTTTGCTTTAGAAGGCATCAAATTAAATCTGTATCGTATTGGCATTCAAGGGGCACTCGTAATAATACTACAGAAAATACGGTAATAGTTACGCACATATGCGTTTTTACCTTGCAAGTAAAAAACCTGCGTATTATGTTTACCTCAGAATCGAAAATACCCTAAGAAGACAACGTAAATCCGACCCTTGAGAAGACTTTCACATTCAGTGCTTTTACTCAAAGCAGTTTTCTCCTTCCAAGTCGCTTTTTTCATTGAATTCCCAGGGTAAGATGCCCGAAAGGTCATCCTAATCCGTAACCCTAATTTGAAAACGATGAAGCGATTTTTTACTCCTTTTAAAAAATCTGTGATTAGCCAGAACACTGCCGCAAGTTTTACAGGAAGACAGGCTTTTTCTATCATGGTTTTGTTGATCTCCCTGTTTACCTTTTCCAGCAATAGCTCCGCACAACTGGGAGTTTATGAATTTACTGGCAGTGGTGCATGTCCTACACAGAATCCTTCAGTTACAACGCAACCTGCAAAAGCAAACTTTAGTGATTTCACTTCAGTCAATGTTGCCTGTGATAAGGTAGATGATGCCAATCAGCAAACCGACTGGAATAAAAATCCTTCGATCGATCTGAATGAATACCATGAATTTTCCATAACTGCGGATGCCGGTTATTTCTTAAAACTGACAACACTCAGCTTTACACAGGCAGTTAGTGAAAATGGAAGTGGTAGTGGCACGGGTCTCACAAAATGGATACTTCGTTCCAGCATCGATAACTACACTTCAAATATTGCAACTGGTAGTTGTAATGATAACAAACAGACTCCTGTAGTTACACTGCCCGCCGGCAGTTTTACTGGCGTTAGTGCAGTAACGTTTCGACTGTATATCACGAGCATTAAAGACAACACTACATATTGGATGATCGATGATGTGACCGTGAATGGTTCGGTAATTACTTTACCTGCTAATCCTTCAGATCCTGCATCAAACTCTCCACAATGTGCCAATCCTGGGGTAACGCTTTCCGCTACCGGTTCAGCACCTGCTGGCGAAACCTGGTACTGGCAAACCAGTGCTACAGGCACAAGTACTGTTAATAGCGGTTCAACTTATGTCGTAACTACTTCAGGAACTTATTATATCCGTTCTCAGGACAATACAACCCTGGCCTGGAGTGCAGGTGCAGGAAGTGTTACAGTTACAATAACACCTGCTGTGGGTGTTCCGGTGTTTGTATTGGGTGCCAATTCAACCCGTTGCCAGGCAGCAAATACTGTTTCTTATATTGCCAATGCTGCAAACAGCACCGGTATAACCTATAGCCTGAATGCACCAAGCCTTGCTGCCGGTAACACCATTGATGTTAATACGGGTGATGTAACTTATGTTGCCGGATATGTAGGTACTTCCATAATTACCGCTACAGCTTCCGGATGTAATGGTCCGCGTACCGCCACACATTCCGTAGTAACAACTGCTTCTGTTACTATTCCTGTATTCACGCTCGGAGCAACTACAACTCGTTGCCAGGGTAATGGTGCTGTAATCTATACAGCTAATGCTACTAATACAACAGGCATCACCTATTCATTAGATGCCGCAAGTATTGCAGGTGGAGTTGTCCTGAATTCAACCAATGGCCAAGTCAATTATCCTGCAGGCTGGTCTGGAACAACAATTATTACTGCAAGTGCAGCTGGATGTAATGGTCCTGCAACTGCTTCCCATACTGTAACTGTTACACCTACGGTTGGAACCCCGGTCTTTGCATTGGGTTCAAGTTCTTTCCGTTGTCTAGGGGGTGGAACAGGGACTTACAATGCAACATCTACCAACAGTACTGGCATAACTTATAGTCTTGATAATTTAAGTATACTCGGTGGCAACTCCATCAATGCTGCAACAGGCGTGGTTACTTTTTCCGCTTTATGGGTTGGTGCTACAACTATTACTGCCAAAGCTACAGGTTGTAATGGTCCTGTTACCGCTACACATACTGTAACGATCAATGCAAACGTATCTACTCCAAATTTTGCAGCTGGCGCTACATCAACGCGTTGTCAGGCAGCAGGCACAGTGAATTATACTGCTGCTGCGGCAAATAGTTCAGCTATTACCTATTCACTGGATGCAACAAGCATTGCAGGTGGCAATACTATCAATTCCACAACAGGAGATGTTACATGGGCTGCAGGTTGGTCCGGATCTTCTGTGATCACTGCAAGTGCTGCAGGTTGTGCTGGTCCCAAAACAGCTACCCATACAGTAACAACTACGCCTCCGGTAGCAACTCCGGTATTTACATTGGGAGCAAGCTCTTCCCGTTGTCAGGCTGCTACTATTACCAGTTATACTGCGTCTGCTACGAATTCTACCGGTATTACTTACTTCCTGGATGCTGCAAGCCTGGCTGGAGGCAACTCCATCACCCCTTCTACGGGTGCAGTTGCCTTTGTAGCAGGATGGACAGGTACATCAACCATTACCGCACAGGCTACGGGTTGCTCTGGTCCTAAATCAGCTACGCATACTGTTACAACTAACCCCAATGTTAGTACGCCAGTATTTACCCTGGGAGCAACTTCATCACGTTGTCAGGGAGCAGGTACTGCTAATTATTTAGCTACTGCTGCCAATACTACTGGTGTTACTTATTCACTGGATGCTACCAGCCTTGCTTCTGGTAATATTATTAATGCTTCAACCGGTGCTGTAACTTTTACAGCTGGCTGGACAGGTAATTCAACCATCACGGCAAGTGCCGCAGGTTGCAATGGTCCTAAAACAGCTACTCATATCGTTACTACCAATCCAACAATTGGTACACCAGTATTTGCATTAGGTTCAACCTCTTCCAGGACCCAAAGTAATTCAACAGTAACTTATTCTGCTACTGCTGCCTATACTACAGCAATTACTTATTCCCTTGATGCTGCCAGTTTAGCTGGTGGTAATACAATTGTTGCAGCTACTGGTGCTGTAACTTATGCAGCCAACTGGAGCGGTACAACAGTGATCACTGCCACTGCTACCGGTTGTGGCGGACCAATAACAGCTACTCACACTGTTACCATAAACTCAAATTTTGTTTACAAGCAATTATATCTTTCTGATCCTGTTCAATCCCTTGATCGTATTGACCCGGTAGCTACCGCAGATGCAACTACTTCAAGCACTCCGCTTTTGAGCACTATTGGTCTTACCAATACATCATTTACCATGGCACCTGCTTTGTGCGATAGTCTTCGCATCAAGGCCGGTACTATTACCGTAAGAGCCTATGTTACCATTTCAAGTGGTACAATGCCGGCTACTGCCAGTATCAATGCAGTATTAACCTATGCTGGTAACCCGATCATTACTTTAACAAACGCCTCTTATGCTGGTGGAATGCTGACATGGACAGGTACCCTGGCTTCCGATGTATTGATAAACGCTGGTCAAACTATCGCTATTCAATTTACTACAGCACAGGCCGGTGTTACTTTCCGTATCGACTTTGACAGCCAGACAAAACCTTCAAGGATCGACATACCTGTATCTACCTATATCCAGGTAACTTCCCTGGGTGTGTATGATGCGATTTATCCCGGCGGTGCACAGGTATTTTCAGGTGTGAATAGCTCTACGAAGTATATCCGCGCTATTGTAACTGATCCCTTCGGTGCTACAGATATCACAGCGCTGAATGTAAAGATCACTCCAGCTGGTAGCACATTCCCTGCTGCTATTGTAAACACCAGTGGCTGTACTCGCACATTTGAATATGTATGGAATACTCCTGCGGCCGGTGGTACATATGCTCTTTCCGGTACAGCAAAAGAAGGTTATGAGAATACTGTAGTCCATACCATGAATGCCAGCTACGATATTTGCACCAGCTGTGCTCCGGTTGCGCTGAATGACAGCGTTTCAGGTGCCGGTGGTAACCCAATAGTAGTTGACGTTTTAGCTAATGACTATGATCCTAATAATAATATTAACCCTGCATCCCTTGCCATAGTAGGTCAGCCCCGCAATGGTTCTGCTTATATTTCAAATAACAATATCATCTATCTGCCTAATGGTACCTTCTCTGGTATGGATACAATTACTTACCAGATCTGTGATCTTACTTCTCCTGTACCATTGTGCGCAACGGGGAAAATATTCTTTACAATTGATCCATTTATCGTGGATATCTGTGCAGATGCTTCCAAATCACACACGTATTATATTCCTTATCCTGAAAATGAAGCTTATGATGCCTTGTTGAATTCTTCCAATACAAGCATGCCCAGCAACAACCTCCGTACCGTAATCAGTATCAAGGTTCCTTACCAGGGTATGACTATAGTATGGGATGAATGGGAAGATGGATATGAAGCGAACGCGCTTAACCCAACCCAGTCTACTACAAAGGTTTGGGGCGATGGTAATCCTTATAATGGGATAGCACCTGGTTATCCGAGCGACCTGATCCCTGCAAGTGCTAATATCGTTCTGGACAATACCATGCCTGCCAACCCAAGAACCACCGCCATATTCTATGACGGTAAGGATAAAGTAACCTCTAATGGACAGATTGCTATTACGCAGGTAACAGGTGAGCCTACCCGTATGCCGGTTCAGGCTATTAAAACCAACGTTACCTCAACGTATGATTTCGGACAATCATTTACTATTCCACTTGGACAGGATTTCCCGAGTCAGGACTTTAAATACACTGCGCTTTTCATCCGTGCAGCTGAAAACAATACTGTAGTTAGTCTGGATAAGGATAATAATGGTACCCTGGAAACAACTGCTACCTTACAGGAAGGACAAACACTGTTTGTAGATGGTGGTGTGTTGACAGGTGCAACCGTTACCAGTACGAAGCCGGTAGGTGTAGAATTGAATGCAGGTGGTGTTGATGGATATTCAATCCGTAATGCCCCAATCTATCCCGCTACCTGGTATTCCAATACTTATTATACTCCTGTGCCTACATCGGATAACGTGGCTGATGTTGTGAAAGACTCTTCTGTAGTAATGTTATATAATAGTTTGAACAGGCCGATTGCCATCAACTGGTATTCAGGTGCTCCTGCAAATGGTGTTATCAATGTGCCGGCAAAATCAGCTGTGCGTTTCCCGCTGGCTTATTCTGCAACGGCTACTTATAAATTTGTGAACTTGACAGGTGAATCATTCACTGCCATTGAAATTGTGGACTCTTACACTCCGTATACAAGCGCACAGGATGGTTCAACTTATGACTGGTCGTTCAACCTGATCTCTGAAGCAAGGTTAACTGATTATACTACGGTAGCATGGGCGCCTGGTGGTCTGGACCTTGTAGCACCAGCTGGTCCGGATGTAAATGGTAACCCGATCTGGGTAACACCTACCGTCAATACAACTATCTATGTAAAATATGATGGTAACGTAACAGGTACTACCGGTTCGGTAAGCCCCTGTGGTCTCCGTTACGACGTATCTTACAATGTAAATGCACTTAACTATATCAAGATCCTTGATAATACAGATAATGACCAGAGCGGTATAGCCATCTATACCTGTAACGGTGCCAAGATCGCTGCTGTGTATGGTGAAGACCCTAAAGGTTCAAGCACTGGTATCGGTATTGCTTACTGGGACGTGGGTTCCACATTGCAACCTTTCTGTAAAGAGAAAGTAGTAGTAGCGAGTGATGATTTTGCCAGTACGCTGGTAAATCAGCCTGTAACTATCACTATTCTCGTAAACGACTTTGGATTCCTGGCTACTATTGATCCAACAAGTGTGTCAACACTCGGATTGTTACAGCCAAAGCATGGTACCATCACTATTAATACTAACGGGACCATATTATATACACCAGACCCTGGGTATACCGGGCAGGATACATTTGACTATCGTGTATGTTCTACGCCTTCACCCATTGTATGTGATAATGCAAGGGTGATCGTGAAGATCAGCAGCTGTCCTTCAAATGGTAACCAGAACGTAATCTCTGGTCAGGTATTTATTGACAGGGATAAAGATGGTAACAATGATGATGGTGGAATTGGTATGCCAGCCATTAAAGTATACCTGTATACTGATGGTAACTGTAATGGTACGCTTGCACCAAATGAATTGACTGACTCAGTAACTGTAGACAGCTCAGGCTTCTACCAGTTTGTAAAATATCCCGAAAGAACAGTGGAAGATGATTTCGAAGGTACAAATGGAGCCAGTTCCTGTGCCTCCGGTACTGATGGAGATACTCCATGGACACCAACATGGTCTGACAATGGTGATACTTTTTCTTCCGGATTCTGTAATAATAGTGCTTCAGCTGCCAATACGGATGTGGAAATTGTAAAAGATGGAGCATTTGGCTATGGTATACGATTAAAAGATAACAACGTATCCGCTAAAAGGTCTGTAAACCTCAGTGGTGCAACCAAGGCCTTCCTTACTTTCTCTTATCGCAGGAAAAGCAATACCATCAATGCCGGGGACGATGTATACGTGCAGGTAGCTTCCGATGGCGTTACTTTCAGTACCATTTATACAATTGCCGGTGATGGTAATACGGATGCAAACTATGTAACAGTGTACAACCAGGATATTACTTCTTACGCTACAGCCAATACTGCAATCCGTTTCTTGACGGCAGGTACCAATAGCGATGCTGATAGTGTGTATATTGGTCATGTATCAATAAGGTATCTGAAATATCCGCAGTGTTATATCACGGCAATTGATACAACCACCATTCCTAATTTCTATAAGAGAACAACTAACTATTTCCAGACAATGAGCATAAACGCTTCGGGTTCCTGTACTTCCCATGCTGACTTTGGTATTACAAAGAACAGTATTACGGTAAGTGGTACCTTGCGTAACGACAAGAATGGTCTGATTGATAATGTGGTTAACGGTCCAGGTAAAGGAAATCCTTCAGGTGCTACTGTTTACGCTTACCTGGTAGATGCTTCAGGGCAGGTTGCCTTCAAATCAACAGTTAATAACTCAACAGGTGCCTATTCATTCCCGTTGGCGGAAGTAAATAGTACGTACAGTCTTATATTATCTACTACCGATATGCAACTGGGAGCCAATCCTCCAACCTGCGGTAATTATGCAACCATATGGATACCGGTAGGAGATGCTTATGGAACGAACAATATGGCAGGAACCGGGAATAAAGCCGGAATATCCAACTCATCAATTACACTGACAACTGGTATAACCAATGTAACGAATGTTGACTTTGGTATCCAGCAGTTGCCTAATTCAGACAGCTACCTGGCTCCGGTGAATCAGCCAAATGTGAATATGGTGATCACACTTAATGGTGGTGTAAATCCGCCTGTGTTGAGTGGATCAGATCCTGAGGATTGTAATTCTGGTTGTGTGCTTACTACCAAGTCTGTAATTATCGATGTAGTGCCCAATAATGCGGAATTATATTATAACAGCGCACTGGTGACAAGTGGTTACCTGATCAACAACTTTAACCCGAACCTGTTGCAGCTCAAGATCACTCCGGCTGCCATGGGAGATACTTCAGTAATCTTTAGCTATTCCTATGTGGATGCTGCGATGATGAAGGATCCTACGCCTGCTACCTACAAATTGATCTGGCTTCGCCCGCTTCCAGCGGATGGTCTTCAGGCTACAGTTTCGTTAAGTGGTGATGTTTCTACTGTAAGCTGGTCAACACTTTCAGAACAAAACACCAGTTACTTCATTGTTGAAAGAAGCGTAAATAATAAAGATTTCAGCCAGGTTGGCAAACAGGTACAGGCCGCTGGTTCCAGTGCAGTGAAATCTTACTATCAGGCCATTGACGATGTTGCAGCACTTGTTCAGCAAACTAATGCTATCTACTACCGTGTTAAACTTGTTGATATTGATGGCAAAACAAAATACAGTAATGTGGTTGTAGTAAGATTGTCCAGCCAGTTGCAGGTAAATGCATGGCCTAACCCATTCCATTCTGCCATAACGGTAACTGTAAATACAGAGAGGGCTACTGCTTTCAGGATACGAATGCTGGATGTCAGTGGTAAAGCGCTGCAGCAGGTCCGTAAAGAGGTAGCAAAGGGCATATCACAAATAACCCTGAGTGAGTTTGAAAAGCTGGCTGCCGGAGTATACCTGCTGGATATAACAGAAGAAAAATCAGGTAATAAAACCATACAGCGTTTAATTAAAAATTAAGAACTAAGAATTATAACTAAAATAGCATAGCATAACGACGGTTGATTTTTTAGGGTCCGGCGAAGCCGGACCCTTTTTATTTATACGGGTTAAGAGTATAGGGATTAGCTTTGCCGGAATTATGGTGATCATAATCAATACTCGTGAATAAAAAGGATTTTGATGCGATAGTAGTTGGATCAGGGCCCAATGGCTTATCAGCAGCAATAACCCTGCAGCGGGAAGGATTATCAGTACTGCTATTGGAGGCAAAGGATACCATCGGTGGAGGTATGCGTACTGAAGAACTGACGCTGCCCGGCTTCAAACATGATGTTTGTTCCGCCATACATCCAATGGCGGCTGATTCCGGTTTCTTTCAAAGCCTGCCCCTTCATGATTTTGGATTGGAATATATAACGCCACCTGTTGCGTTCGCGCATCCTCTGGAAGATGGCACAGCAGGGGCTGCTTATAATTCCCTGGAAGAAACAGCTCAATCATTAGGTGAAGATGGAAAAGCATATAAGAGTTTGCTGGAACCTGTTATTCAGCATTGGCGATACCTTGAGCCGGATCTCCTTGCTCCTTTGCATTTCCCAAAACATTTTTTTACGCTCGCCCGTTTCGGCAGTAATGCGATCAAATCAGCCAATACAATTGCCAAAAGATTCCACACCCAAAAAGCAAAAGCTTTGTGGACTGGTGTAGCAGCTCATTCTGCTTTGCCATTAAACTATGCAGGAACAGCAGCCGTTGGATTGGTGCTGGGCTCTGCAGCCCATAGGGGAGGATGGCCGCTGGCAAAGGGAGGCTCACAATCCATAGCACGCGCCCTGGCGGGTTATTTTGTTTCCCTTGGAGGAAAAATAGAAACTGGGGTTTATGTAAAGTCTTTGCAACAATTGCCTTCATGCCATGCAGTGTTATTTGATGTATCACCCCGGCAACTTTTACATATCAGTGGAAATTATTTTTCTGAAAGTTATAAAAGGAAAATAACCAGGTATAAATATGGTGTGGGTGTATTCAAGATCGACTGGGCATTGGATGCTCCTATTCCTTTTACAGCCAAAGAATGCAGCCTTGCCGGAACTGTCCATATTGGAAATTCTTTAAAAGAGATCAGTCTATCCGAAAAGACTACATGGGAAGGTAGTGAAGCAACTGCACCCTTTGTTTTGTTGGCTCAACAAAGTCTTTTTGATGATTCCAGGGCACCACAGGGGAAACATACTGCCTGGGCTTATTGCCATGTCCCCAATGGGTCTAATAAAGATATGACCGCGGTTATTGAAAAACAGGTGGAAAGATTTGCTCCTGGCTTCAGGGAAAGGATCATTGGACGACATACAATGAATACACAACAAATGGAAGAGTATAATCCCAATTATATCGGAGGGGATATTGTAGGGGGCGCCAATACTATCGGTCAGTTATTTGCAAGACCGGTTTTGAAATATTCTCCGTATCGGACTTCTGCAAAAGGTATATATATATGTTCTGCATCAACACCACCCGGTGGTGGCGTTCATGGTTTCTGTGGTTATCATGCAGCCAGAAGAGTCCTCTCAGATATTTTCAGCAAACGAGAACTCCCTGCTTAACAATTTGTTCATGTAAGAATCAGACAGTTCAGTCGCTTATTTTGCGGCTTGGAGCTGCCGCTCATCACATAAGCTGCTGAAATACGAAAAGTTTCCTACCTTTCGGTTCCTAATCAATTCCGACTAATAGCAATGCAGAAGATACTCGTATCCATTCTGGTGAAGGCAGTTCTCCTTATCCTTCCCCTTGCAACCTTTTCACAAACCAAATTGAAATTGACGGGTATTGTTTCTGACAGTACAAAGCCAATGGCACTGGTTACGGTACGCCTGTTCAAGGCCAATAATGCTACAGCCCTTCAGACTGTAATTAGTGCAGAGAACGGAACATTTCAGCTAAATAAACCTGATACAGGAAATTATATTCTCTCTTTCAATCATACAGGCTTTGCAGAAAAGAAAGTACCAGTAAATATTAGTGTAAAAGAAGGTGACTTCCAGCTTGAAGCTGTACAATTATCCAGGATCACAGGATTGCTTAAGGAAGTAGTGGTGAAATCCCAAAGACCATTAATAGAACAGAGTGATGATAAAATTGTGTTTAATGTAGAAGATGATCCTGCCACAAAAACGGAATCCGCTATCGAGATCCTGCGTAAAACACCATTTGTACAGGTAGATGGTGAAGACAATGTAAAAATAAATGGTAAATCCAATTTCAAAGTATTATTAAACGGCAGGGAAACATCCATGTTTGCCCGGAATGTGAGGGAAGCATTGCGGAGCTTTCCTGGTGCGCTCATTTCAAAGATTGAGGTGATAACCACGCCTTCCGCCAAATATGATGGAGAAGGTATTGGTGGCCTGATCAATATTATTACAAAGAAAAAAGTAGCCGGTTATAATGGTACGCTTACTTCATTTTCAAGGACCAGCGACAAAACCTATGATTTCTCCGTGAATGGAAATGCAAAGGTTGGGAAACTTGGCCTGAGTGTTTTCTTTGATAAGGGATTCCAGGATCCGGTTGCACAGCGTAATATCAATACTACGATTCCTGCCATTCCAACCGCATATGCCAAAAGAACACTGGATGGCAGTCAGCGTAACAGTGCTGGCTGGAGTTTCGGTAACGCCGAATTAAGTTGGGAAATGGATAGCCTTAATACACTCAGCGTTTACACCAATATCGATAGCTGGAACAGTTCAACCCTTTCCGCACAAACCATCACTACAGATTTTGCTGCTGCACCTTCCACCACCAGCTTTTATAATCTTTCAAACAAGAGTGATAATCCGGGTGTAAATGTGGGAAGTGATTATATAAAACATTTTAAACAAAATAAAGAAAGAGAATTTAGCCTCCGGTTTTTGGGGGAATTTGGCAAAAACGATTCAAAATTAAACAGCTTCCAGGATAATCCAGGTACTGATCGCTTTCTCATTAACAATAGCTTTGCCCGCAATAACCAATATACCTTCCAGGTAGATAATAGCATTCCTTTAGGTAAAAAAACCAAAGTGGAAGGTGGTGTAAAAGCGATTATTCGCCAGGCAAATTCAGATTTCAGGAGCCTCATCAAATATGATCAGACAGATGATTATAAAACCAATATCTCCAATACAGATTATTTCGATTACAAGCAGGATGTTTTGAGCCTGTATAGTATGTACACCATTCGTTTTAAAAAATCCTCCCTTAGAGTTGGTGGCCGCGTTGAATACACCAATGTGGATGGTAATTTCGTTACCTCAAAGACCCAGGTAACCAATGATTACACCACCTTCCTTCCCAACATACAATGGACGAATCGCGTAACACCAGTAACTACACTTGTATTTGGCTATACAAAAAGATTGCAGCGCCCTTATATCTATGACCTGAACCCCTTTGTCAACAATAATGATTCCCTGAATATTTCTTACGGCAACCCGGAACTGGGACCACAAACTGTTCATGCGTTAAACGCCGCAATCAGATTCGGCAAGGGCAATACATTTGCAGGCATTAACCTTGAAGGTAGCTATAGCGGCAATAAGATTCTCCAATATACATTCTTTGATCCTGCAACTGGAATAACCAGAACCACCAGTCTGAACATTGGAAAAGAAGTTCAATCCAGCCTCAATATAAATCTCAATACAAAGTTCTCTCCCAAATGGAGCTATTTTGTGAATGGGTCCATCCGCTATGCCAGGGTGAAGAACAATTCAGACAGATCACAATCCAATACCGGGCTTGGCTGCAATTTGTTCATGAGTACAAACTATCGATTTACAGATAAATTTTCAATAGGAAGCATTCTTGGATTATGGAAAGACCCGCAAACCATTCAGACCACTTATCCCTTCAGCACATGGCATAACGTTAATGTCAATTACAAAATATTCAGGAATAAGATCCTTGTCTCATTAAGAGGTGTAAATTATTTCGACAAGATCCGCAGATATGAAACTGTCACAAAGGATAAAAATTTTTACAGTAGCAATGTAAATCGCCAGATCAGGCGTGCTTTTGCGATGGCACTTACCTGGAATTTCGGGAAGTTGAATGAAAATGTATCGCGGAAGAAAGGCGTTACTAATGACGATATATTATCAAAACCATCAGCTCCATCGGGGGGTAACTAATTATTCAAAAATTTCTCCCTGAAGGTATTCTAAGGCCACTTTTCCTTTAATAGCCCATGTTTGACGTGTAGCAGGCTGACCGGCAAAGATTACCCCAATGAAACGATAGATCGGTTTATTATTCGCATTCCTGAATTTCCCAAACACGGGGGCTCCTGAATATCCCTGTGCAGCAAAGGGCCTTATGAAATAGTAATACCTGGAAGTTCCATGTAAAATGGCCCTGGCACTATCAGAAGCATCGGGGAAATTTACTCTTAGAGAAGCATCGTAATCTGCAAACCCATTGCTATTCACATTACCCTCCAGTTTGTGCTGTTGGGAATAAAAGGCAGGTATGCTTCCGCTTCCGGTAGGATAACCAAATACCACTACTTCTTCCGGCTCTACATCCATTAATTCAGTATCAATAAGCTCATTGATATAATGAATATCAGCATCCTCCGGCAGTTCAACTGGAATCTTCATCAGATCAATGCGCGTAACCATACTGAATATCTCTGTTTTACCGGTGACCTCATCGCTGATATCAAGGGTCATCATTTTTGTTTCGTCGGAATTTTTTACCGGGTATTTCAGGTAAAGGCTGTCTGCCTGGAAATTAATATTCTGTTGCAGTGGGTTCATCCCTTTGATCGCATGATAGTTGCTAACAAGGAAACTGGTATCTCCCTGCTTATAAAAAAAAGCGGTACCAGTATGTTGCTGTTTGCCTGAAACGGTAAATATGGGGTAACTATATTTGGAAAGTGATTCCTTATTGAGGTCCTGTGCGTCACTGTTCATGGGTGCTAAAAATAAGGCACTTAAAATATACAGGAAAGGTATTGTTTTCATAGACAACTGTAATTTAATCAAACGATCCCCAAAAAAAGTTATGGAAATGCAAAGAATCCCGTCGTTACCCCGCAGGATATACACATTTAGTGGCTTCTAATCGGCAGTTTATTTCGGCAGTACCCTTCTGCCTGCTTAATTTTACCAGATTAAATTTTCAACCCATGCGATCCCTCATTTTCCTGCTACTTTTTTCAACAGTCATTCTATCGTCAGCCTGGTATTTTAAGCCAGCAATGAGTGTTCCGGTTGCCCATATTGATAGCTTATCGCCTGTAGAAACCAAACAGGCCAACGCTGATTACAAACCGGCCTTCCCCGGGCAAACCAGGATCAAAGGCGTTAAAACAAACACTCCGTATAAGATCGAAAAGATCGCCGAGAATATTGGAAAACCCTGGGCAATTACCTTATTGCCAGATACTCGCTGGATCGTTACCGATAAATCCGGCTTCATGACCATTTATTCTGCAGATGGAAAACTATTGAAGAAAGTTACCGGCTTTCCGAAAGTAGATGATGGCGGACAGGGTGGATTGCTGGATGTAGCCCCTGATCCATCGTTCTCTAAAAACAGGACTATATATTGGACATTCTCCGAGGCCCAGGCAGATGGAAGCAACCTTACTGCTGTTGCAAAAGGCCAACTTTCCGGAGACGAGGCTACCATCGTAAACCCTGTTGTAATATTCCGCGCAACACCTTCTTTAAAAAGCAAGGCCCATTTTGGTTCCCGTATTTTATTTGATAAAAACGGAAACATATTCGTAAGTGCGGGTGAACGTTCCATACTTGATGGAAGAAAACAGGCACAATGGCTGAATGCAGGTCTGGGGAAGATATTTCATATTACCAAAGAAGGTAAACCTGTTCCAGGAAACCCCTTCCTGAATAATAAAGATGCAATGCCTGAAATATATTCTTATGGACATCGCAATCCGCAAAGCCTGGCTTTTCATCCGGTTACTGGCGACCTATGGGAAGCTGAATTTGCTCCTCGTGGAGGAGATGAACTGAATCTTATTAAACCCGGCCGCAATTATGGCTGGCCTGTTATTACCTATGGCCTTGAATATAGTGGCGCAAAAGTTGGTGATGGCATTCAGCAAAAAGCCGGTATGGAGCAGCCAGTTTACTATTGGGACCCCGTTATTTCCCCCAGCGGAATGATATTCTATGCCGGAAATGCTATTCCGGAATGGAAGAATAATTTATTCATTGGCGGCCTGAGCAGCACACATATCTGCAGGCTGGTAATACAAAATAATAAGGTAGTGGGAGAGGAGCGGATCATGGAAGATAAAAAAGAAAGGGTTCGTGATCTGGCCTACGCCAATAATATGCTCTATGCGGTTACCGAATCAGGCAATATGTACAGGATCAGTAAAAAATAATCAATCCACGGGAATATCACCGCCAGATAATGGTTAATCAATCTTTCGTCGTTTGGAAGACAGGTAACGACGTTGGGAAGAAACCGGAATTTTATCTTTTTATTTCAAAGTAAGTTTACCAATTACCATGCGCATGGTGTTGTTGTTTCAACATGCCCGCGATTAGTTTTGAATTGCAGCTGATCGTCTGGCATGTAATTATTAAATCATTAACCTAAAAACTTACTTAGTGATGAAGAAAGTCAAATTGACAAGCGATGGCTTAAAGCCAGGGAAAAATTATTGGCTTTATATTGCCCTGATAGGGTTGGCTGCAGGATGTCACAAACCTGATATAAATGATCATGATCTCCGTGATTTCAGAGTAGTGAACCTGGTGGCTAACACCAACGAATATCACCCGGTTACTGTTGATCCTACACTCATAAACGCATTCGGTATTGCCTGGTCACCCACCGGCATTGCATGGGTGAATTCCGTAGGTGGTCATGTTAGCGAATTGTATACAGCTGAAGGTGGTATTGTTCGTCCGGGTGTAAAGATACCTTCACCCACAGATTCAGCTTCTGGTTTTCCGTGCGGAATTGTTTTCGCTGGTGGAAAGAACTTTAAACTGCCCAATGGTAATGCTGCATTCCTGTTTTCCGGTTTTGATGGGGTGATCTCCGGATGGAATGGTGGCAATCTTGCGCAAAGATTAAGAGTTCCTCCAGGCGCAGGATATACAGGATTGGCTATTGGAGCCAGCAATGGAAAGAACCTGATCTATGGTGCCAATTTTGAGCAAAAAAAGATCGATGTATGGGACACCGCCTTTAACAGGATAGAAATGACATTCAAAGACCCAACACTTCCTGCTGAATATTCTCCTTACAATATCCAGGCGATCGGCGATTATCTGTTTGTGATGTATTCACAACTGGGAGCTGACGGTCATGGTGTAAATGGAGCAGGCAAAGGATTTGTGAGTGTATTTGGAATGGATGGAAAATTTGTAAAACGATTTACTTCCCGCGGCACATTAAATAATCCCTGGGGAGCTGTGAGTGCTCCAGCTTCCTTCCTGGAAGACAATGATATCGATCATGGCAGTTATGGTAACAAAACTTCTACCGAAGGTAATAGTGCAGATCGTCATGATAACCATGATCCAAAAGACCCCGTAATACTCATCGGTAATTTCGGCGATGGAAGGATCAATGTCTATTCCCTGGAAGGACAATTCATCGGCCAGCTGAAATCGCATAATCGCGTGATTGAAATAGAAGGTCTGTGGGCATTGACTTTTGCTCCATCTACTTCTACAGTTGATCAAAAGAGATTATACTTTTCTGCCGGACCAGATAACGAAAATGATGGAGTATTCGGCTACCTGATCAAACAGTAGTTGTTTCCCGGTTCTCCAGGTATCCCGTCTTCATGCAGTTTCCACATTCTTCATCCCGTTTGAAGAATTGAAGGAATTTGCATGGAGACGGGTTTATAATAACAGCCAGTACCTTCACGTATTTTAAAATTATGTTATGGCATGCTGTATGTATTGAATATACACGGTATTTGCAGGTTACTCTATTGAACCGGTAAATTTTTCCAATTACATACCTGAATTTTATTTCTTAATCGCAAAAAATTAAGTCATGGCAAATTTCAATCCTGAAGCCCGGGAAGGACGTGTGGCAAAAATGATCGAAGACGTTACAGAAAAGCTTCCATCAGATACTTTCTTATGGACAGCAGTCGGTTCCACCATTCTTTCTGTGGCATTATTGGCAAAAGGTAAAAAACATGCGGGTTTATGGGTAGGTCAACTGGGATTATCCCTTCTTATCATGGGCCTTTACAACAAAGTAGTAAAATTGGAAGGGCATGATTGATCGCGGAATCTGCGACATTTATATTAAATATGTCCATTATTGTTCCGAGAGATAAAATTGCTTTTTGTGTTTTCCAATCAGGTAACCATCAGAAACTAACCTTTTGCACAAGGCCTCGAGAATAGATCGCTGCAGGCTCACTGTTTGCAAATCTCCAGCTTCTTCCTGGTACTGAAGAATTCCATTGTCTTCTATGATCATGCAATACCCATATAGTTGATGTTGCAGCCTGGAATTCATAACTGTAATTTCATATTGATGGGAATCTGGTCTGGGTTTTTCCCGGACTAGCGCATAATAGGTCTTGTTCCCATGTTCAAATTCTATTGATACAATCGTATTCATTAATAACCTTTTATTATTTGGTAAATACATCCTGTGATGCCTCCCTGAATCGGGGTGTGTAAGGGCAGATCTGCCTGTTAAAAATTTTCAAGAAATATGCCAATAAATGGGATAAGGTATTAAAACATTACTGGGTTTCTTGTGAGGGTGCCTGTCCTGCCAGATGATTATTGGCTGAATTTTTCTTTTTTCTCCTTCTTCTTCTCCTTTTTCGCATGAATCCAATGAACTGATCACTCCAGGTCAGGAGATTTCCAATTATGAAAGCATCTTTGAGACTGTTTCGAAGATTACTCCGCATGACCCGTACCACAATATCTTTTTCCACTTCACCCTCTTCTTTAACCTGTACCAGCAGTTCAAGAGCGATTATTGAAAATATTGCTCCTACTGCAAAAAGGAAATTATAATCATGCAATTCCAGCAGCCGGAATACCTTTGTAAATTTTGGACTGCCCCATTCAGCCGCTAACTTTATATGTCGAAGAGAAAAATAATCGGCCAGCCATCCTCCAATCAGCGGAGCTACTGCTGAAAACATTGAAGTAATAATGTTTTTGGCCGATAGATAAACGATCGCTTCTTCTCTCGGGGCCAGCTTTAAACCAATATTGGTCAACGATAAATTAATGCCTGCATTGGCTACACCACTCACCATAAAAATGCCGGCAAGCAGGGCCAGGTTATTATACACATTTGAATAAATACCCACAAAACACCAGGCTACCAGGCATAAAATATATAAAGGAGCGCCAATAGCTATAATCGTCTTGTTGCTGTACCTGTCAGCATATTTACCCCATATTCGAATGGTGAATATGCTGCATAGCTGACTGATCATATTCAGCCCAATAATATAAGAAAGAGGAAGATGAAGGTTTTTCAACAGGAATACGGTGAAAAAAGGAGTAGCCAGATTTAAGGCAAATACCCAGATAGAATTGAATACAAGCAATTTTCTGAAATTGCCATTGTGAAGGGGTCTCTTCATCAATTTAAAAATATTCTCCTTTATTGATCTTGATTCAGGCTCGGGAGTCCTGGAAAGAAAGGATACGCCAATCAGACCTGCAATACCCGCTACAATAAACATGATCCCGTAAGCACTTAGTTCAAAAGCTACATGATGTTGCTTGATATAATCAATTAGCAAAGCGAGTGCAAGACTCAAAATTACATTGAGTGTTTGAGTATAGCTGCCCCGCCTGGCAAAATAAGCACCCAAAGATTTTTCAGGGACCAGGTCTTTCATCCAGGAATTCCAGCTGATCCCGGCTATAGATCCTCCCAGGTAATGAAAAAATAAAAAGAAAATGACGGTGCTAATTGATGAAGAATACAATAAAACGATGATGCCAATCAAAATCAGTGGTATTCTGGCGAGTACTGAAGAAAAAACAGAGATCCCCCTTCTGCTGTTAAACCGTCGCACAAGCCAAATGGCAGCCAACTGGAAAATATTGGTGAAAGTGGGTAGTGCGGCCAGCAAACCAATCTGGAAATTATATGCTCCCAACAGCACCGCCATTGCAACAAGAAAAGCACCACCAGTAAGCGTTGTCATGATCTCGGCTGCCAGTCCATCATAGATCACCAGTCGCAATCCATTGGATACTTCCTGTTCTGATAAAACTTTCTTAGGCCTTAGATCCATAAATCATTCTCTGTTAAGGCTAATGATATAGACGAGATCGCACAATGATTATACCAGGGGCTTCCCAACCTTTTGTCTTCTTCAGATTCATGTTATCAACATCCTGCTCTAATTAATTCCCATTAAGGGGTCAATAGTGGATTAGTATGGCCGTTTTGTTCATTTTTTTTACCATATACATCAATTATCTTTTTACTATAAAAAAAGCCTAATATCTATCCCATTGTTATGTAAGAATGGACACAAATGAATTGTTGTTGGAACAAAATTTTCTGCCGGTTACCATACAATGATTTAATTATGTATACACTCGGAATAAATGCAGCCTTTCATGATTCGTCTGCATGCCTGGTAAATAACGGAAAATTGATTGCCGCTGCAGAAGATGAACGATTTACACAGATCAAACATGGAAAACGGCCCATTCCTTTTTCTGCATATGAATTACCATTTCACGCAATCGATTATTGTCTTAAAACAGCAGGTATTCATATTAGTGAGGTAGATAATATAGCTTATTCGTTTGATCCATATCTCTTATTAAAAGAAGAAAAAGGAAAATCAACCATACAGATCCCACTGGAGCCAGGAATGGAATCAGGACCATCAAAATGGACTTCACCCTGGGAGCCTTTATTTCTTTCATCAATAATAAATGCGCCTGGCCAATTGGCTGATGGTTACCCCCATCATCTGCAAGCCAGGTTTAAGGGTACAAATCCTTCTCATTGGAAATGGCATTTTGTTGAACATCATATCGCGCATGCTGCCAGCGCATTTTATCCTTCACCCTATTCGGAAGCGGCAGTATTGACCCTGGATGGCCGGGGTGAAATAGCCACCACCAGTTATAATACAGGTAGGGGCGATAAATTAATCAGGATTGGCCAGGTGGATATGCCTCATTCTCTTGGATTATTGTATGAAAGGGTTACTTCCTATCTTGGTTTTCTTCATTCATCGGATGAGTATAAAGTAATGGCGCTTGCTTCTTATGGTAAACCTGTTTTCGTTAATGAATTCAGGGAAATGATCCATTTAGGGTCGGATGGACAGTATACCATTGATAATGAAAGATTGGAAGAACGCTTTGGCCCCGCGCGGAAAAAAACCGATCCCTTTACAGGACACCATTTTAATATCGCCAATTCTCTGCAGTATGTGCTGGAAGAAACGGTTTTAGAACTGGTACACTGGCTTTCCAGTAAAACAGGCGATAAAAACCTTTGTATGGCAGGTGGAGTAGCCCTCAATTGCGTACTCAATGCCCGAATAAGGGACAAGGGACCTTTTAAAAATGTATGGGTTCAACCAGCTGCCGGAGATGCAGGTACTTCATTAGGCGCGGCCATTTGGGTGGATATGAATGAAAATAAAGGGATCAGCAAGGATTATCGCATGTCCCACGCATATTATGGTCCTGATTATAATGATACTGAAATAGAAAAATTTCTTCAGTGGGCCAAAGTTCCTTACAGGAAATTGAAAAATATTGCAGAAGAAACTGCAGACATTCTTATGCAGGATAAGATCATTGGGTGGTTCCAGGGAAGAATGGAATTTGGACCAAGGGCCCTGGGCAGCCGATCCATACTTGCGTCACCTATTAATCCCGAAATGCAGGCAAGATTGAATGAAGTAAAGGACCGGGAAGATTTTCGACCCGTTGCACCAGTTGTACTGGAAGAAGATGCTCCTGAATGGTTTGTTAATGCCTCCGATTCTCCTTTTATGCTTTTTATCTATGATGTAAAGCAGGATAAGGCTGATAAAATTCCGGCCGTCCGGCATGTGGATGGAACCGCCAGGATACAAACGGTGAATCGCGAACAGCACGGGAAGTATTATGATCTGCTTTCTGCCTTCAAACGAAAATCAGGAGTACCCGTGCTGGTGAACACTTCCTTTAATACGTTGGGGAAGCCAATTGTATGTACGCCAAGAGATGCCATAGAGTGTTTCTGGTCTTCACCTTTTGATGCTTTGGTGATCGGTTCTTACCTGGTAGAAAAAAATGGGCAACCTGACTGAAAACATTGATCAGCTTATGGATATTTCTGTTGTTATTCCAACTTACCGCCGTCCGCAATTACTAGGGCATTGCCTTAATGCGCTTTTTAACCAGGACTTTAATGGTAATTTTGAAATTATCGTTGTAAGTGACGGGCCTGATCCTGCTACCCGGGAGATGGTTGAGGATCGCCGGTTTGATAAAAGACTCAGGTATTTTGAAATGCCGCGCAAAAAAGGTCCGGCAGCAGCCAGAAATTATGGCTGGAAAAGAGCAAGCTCCAGTTTAATTGCCTTTACAGATGATGATACACAACCAGAAAAAAATTGGCTCTCCGCCTTTAAAGATGCCTATAAGCAGGAATCTAAAATTGCATTTACCGGAAAGGTCATCGTTCCAATTCCCGACAGCCCTACCGACTATGAAAAAAATACTGCTGGTCTGCAAATAGCAGAATTTGTAACCGCTAATTGTTGTTGTACCTGGCTGGCGCTGCAACAAACCGCGGGATTCGATGAACGCTTTGCACTGGCCTGGAGAGAAGATAGCGATCTGCATTTCAAATTAATAATGGAAGGAATTCCTGTAGTTAATATAAAGGATGCAAGAGTGCTCCATCCTGTCCGAAATGCACCCTGGGGAGTAAGCCTGAGGGAACAACAGAAAGGGAAATTTAATGCCTTGTTGTATAAAAAATTCCCTGCTTTATATCGACAGCGCATACAGCCATCGCCGTTATGGAATTATTATTTGATGGTAATTTCATCCCTTGTTTTTGTCGTTTGCATTTTGACCAGTCATCCCTGGCTTGCTTTATATTTCTTTGTCGGATGGACTGTTTTACTGGCAAGATTTATTTATCTGCGACTTAAGGGAACTTCAAAATCAGTTTCCCATATTCTTGAAATGATCTTTACTTCCATATGTATTCCATTTCTTTCTGTCTATTGGCAGATATATGGAGCATGGAAATACAGAGTATTGTTTTTATAAAGAGTGAAATGAAAATTCCGCAGCAGGAAGTTAAAAAGATCGGCGTATTCAGGGCGCTGAAACTGGGAGATATGTTATGCGTTATCCCGGCATTGCGGGCTCTTCACCATGCTTATCCAGAAGCTCGCATTACTCTTTTTGGTTTACCGTGGGCAAAATCTCTTCTGTATCGGTTCCCATCTTATATACATTCATTTATTCATTTCCCAGGTTTCCCTGGTCTGCCTGAACAGAAAGTGATTCCAGCCGAGGTTACTAATTTTATCAATGAGGTGCAGGAGCAGCATTTTGACCTGATCCTGCAAATGCAGGGTAATGGATCAATTGTAAATCCAATGGTTGAATTGCTTGGCGCGAAATACACGGCTGGATTTTGCACAGAAGGGGACTATTGTCCTGACCTGGACTTTTTTTATTCTTATCCATCCGGGATTCATGAAATAGAAAGGCATCTGTTATTAATGGATTTCCTTGGCATTCCTTTGAAGGGCACCCATCTTGAATTTCCTTTATTTAGCCAGGATTTCGATGATTATCGTTCAATTTCCCTTTCCCTTACACCCAGGAAATATGTTTGCATACATCCTGGCTCTGCAGATGTTGGTCGTCGGTGGCCTCCTGAATACTTTGCTGCAATAGCTGATTACTGCGCAGGGTTGGGTTTAAAGGTGGTGATAACAGGGATTGAGGAAGAATTGGAAGTTGTCAGCGAGGTTGAACGGTATATGCTAACAAAACCAATTATTGCAGCGGGTAAAACGAAGATCGGTTCCATGGCAGTTTTGATAGAACAGGCCCTCCTGCTGATCTCTAATTGTACTGGGGTTTCACATATCGCTGCGGCTGTGGAGACGCCAGGCGTAATCATCAGCATGGATGGAGAACCGGAAAGATGGGGTCCCCTGAACAGGAACCTCCATCGAACGGTAAACTGGCTGGCGACTCCGGATTTCAAGGAGGTGCTTTCCGGGTTGCATTCATTGCTCCAGTATTTGCAAGGGAATCATGGGAGGAATGGTGGAATCTTCTTTTCTGACAAGAAGACTGCTGCAGGCCTCAACAATATCCTCCGGCCTAACCATCGGTAGGTCTTGTGGATGGAAATTCCTGTGGGTATGTTGTAAAATTTCATTCCGGCTTCTGAGCTCCGCAGGAATATCAAATAAAAGCAGGTTTCCTTTTGCCTTCCAGGGTAAGTGTTGTGGATTACTGAGTGCATATAACACAACCTGCGGAGTGCCCATTGCAGCCGCAATATGCACGGCGCTTGTATTAACTGAAACAAGGAGAGGAGCCTCTTTTATCAGTGTGATAAACTCTTCCAATGAAAGTATTCCTGCTGTATTGTAAACATGATTACCGGTATTAATTCTGATTTCCTCAATGCTCCTGATTTCCTCCCTGTTACCTGTTAAAAGGACCTGATAACCGAACTTATCTACTATCTGGTTAATGGCGGCTGCCCATAAATCCGCAGGATAACGTCTTTTTGGTTCGCTAACCCCGGTATGAACAATGATCCATGGATTACTGAAATTTACGCCGAGGCTTTCCAGTTTACGGGCAATCTGATCATGGAGATCTTTTTGTAATTGTAAAATCAGGTTATCATCTTTTATGACAGCCCCTGCTTTTTCAACAAGGTTAAGATCTCTTTGCACCTGATGCTGGATAAAAGAATAGGGCTCTTTATCCGGGATCCAGTCTGTCAATAATGCATAAGGATTCTCCCTGCAGAAAGCCATCCTCCTTTTGATTCCTGCGAGATAAGTAACAAGTGCTGCAGGAAGTGCAGACTGACTGAATGTGGTAAAAATGATTGCACCGTCAAATTGTTCTTTTTTTAATTGCAATACCAGTTCATTGAACTCATGAGTGCCTCCCTGGTTATTCAGTTTTACCCATGGCGCGTCAAATGTTATTACCCGATCGATAAATGTAAGAAATTGCGCAATCGGTGCCCCCATTGATGACGTAAGAAGGGTTATTGAACAATTAAAGTTTTCCTTTAATGCCCGGATGGCAGGGGAGGACATGATCACATCTCCCATATTGTCCAGGCGGATGCATAAAATCTTTTTACAATCTTTCCATCCTTTCATCTAAAGAGCGGCTTTTAATGGTTGACTGGCATGCATATAGTTTACCTTATTAATAATACCTGTGGTTGAATGATCAGGCAGGTAAGGAAGAAATACAATTTCTCCTCCCAGTGATTCCACTAGTTCAGCTTCCGGCAATTTTTCTTTGGTATAATCACCCCCCTTGGCAAATATATGCGGCCTTACCACTTTAATAACAGGTACAGGAGTATCATCGCCAGATTCGCCGAAAGCAACAATATGATCAACAGAACTTAAACCTGCCAATACCTGCAAACGGTCACTCAGAGAATTAATGGGCCGGTTATTACCCTTCAGACGTTTGATGCTTTCATCCGTATTAATGCCTGCTATTAATATATCACCCAGTTTTTTTACACAATGCAAAAACGTAACATGCCCGCTATGGAGGATATCAAAGCAGCCATTGGTAAATATGATCCTTTTTCCCAAACCATGATATGTGTCGCAGATCTTTTTTAACTGGTCCGGTGAAGAAATGAATTTTGTGTTAAGGTCAAAATAAGACTTCAATTCACTTGCGCTGCATTGGGAAGTTTTTTCTCTGTTAACAGCCAGGGTGGCTGCTGCTGTAGCAATATCGCCGCTAAGACCGCAATGCTGGCTAACCAGATAGCTTAAAACAAACGCACTGAGATAAGTATCCCCAGCTCCAGAGACATTGGGTGATGCGATAGGTGGTGCATAACAACGATGTACTGCAATACCCTCTTCAATGATCAGGGAGCCCTCATTGTCAAGAGTTGCGGCAATAATTCCAGCATTTGTCTCTTCATACAATAAATTACTTATCCCTTTGATCTGAGATACCCGCGACATGTATTGCCGCGCAACACCTGCCAGTTTTATTGCTTCCTCATAGTTCGGTTTTACAAGGGATGCCCTCAGGAATTTAAAAAGCTCCAGGCGTTTGGAATCGACCACAAGGAATCTGGGTGTTTTTTGCTGAAGCTGGTTAATGGCTTCAAGGAGGGATTGGGTAACTATTCCCTTATCATAATCGGAAATAATTATGGCATCCTGCGCTGCATATTTTTCAGCTATCAGATTTATAAGCTGACTGGTTAACTGATCATTCAATGATTCTGTTGAACCGCGGTCCAGTCTTGTAATTACCTGTGAGCCTGCCATAACCCTTGTTTTGGATAGGGTAGTTCGGCCCGGGTCCTGTATCACTGATACGGCATCAATACCCGATCCGGATAACAATTCAATGGCCTCATGCCCTTCATTGTCACGGCCAACCACACTTACAAAGGAGACGTTGGCTCCAAGAGTATGGAGATTACAAACAGTATTGGCTGCACCTCCGCCGTAAAGACTTCGCTCCTCTATGTCAACAACAGGGACTGGAGCTTCAGGTGTCAATCTTGTGCTCACGCCTTTTAGATATATATCGAGTATAAAATCACCTATTACCAGAACTTTCTTCTGGGAAAATAGATTGATGATTTCCGAATGGTTCAAATTCCTTGGGTTCATAATTGTTCTGTTTTACGATTATCTGGGCAGCTTCCCTGAAATTTTTAGTCATGCTAACCGGAGTCCGTGCCGGATTCATAATCCATTCCGTTTCATTTCCGTTGTTTAATAATATTGATCTGCATCCTGCCCTGTTGCCTGCTTCAATATCATTTAAGATATCTCCCACCATCCAGGACTTGTTCAATGCGATATTCCATTCTGCTGCAGCCTTGAATATTAAGCCGGGAGCCGGTTTGCGGCAATTGCAGACAATAGCATAGGGTGAGATAATGCCATTTGCATCATGCGGACAGTAATAAAATGCATCCAGTTTTATTGCATGATTTGAAAGGATGGAATTGATGCGAGTCCAGATTACATCCAGCGCTTTTTCCGTAAAATAACCTCTGGCTATTCCAGGCTGATTGGAAATTATGATCAGTTTATACCCATTATTATGTAAGAGCTTTAACCCACTGATCGTTTCCGGTTCAATACTGAGCAGATCTGGATCTGAATTAAAGGGAATATCCGGAATCAATGTTCCATCTTTATCAATAAACACCGCTTTTTGTGGTCTACTCTGCATCACCTGATCTTTTTCAATGTTTTTTTAGAAGGCTCAAGAAAATACACGCGTGTTTTTGTATGATTTTCTGATTTCCATCTGGTGCTGGCCTTGTCCAGTACGTCTTCATAAACCGGTATCATCATTTCAGCAATCCTGGCCCATGTAAATAAACTATGTACTCTTTTGATGGCATTTACCTGCATTTTCTGTATGAGGTACTCGTCATTTAGTGCCTGATCTATTTTTGCAGCCAGGACCTGAGGGTTCCGGGGCGGGACAAGAAAACCTGTTTTAGTATCTTCCACGCTATATTTAATACCGCCTACATCCGATCCGATTACTAGAGTACCGCAAGCCATAGATTCCAGGGGGGTGATCCCAAATGGCTCATACCAGGGTGTGGTAATAAACAGGTCCGCTGCTGAATAATAATACTTGAGGAATTTACTTTTCCGGCTGCCGGTAAATGTGACGGATGATTGCACACCTGCCGCCGCTGCCAGCTCCTGTAATCTTCCTAATTCCGGGCAACTGGCCGGATCGGGATTTTCTGAATCTCCTCCCACAACCAAAAGCCGTACATTTTTTGTAGCCAGCAATGAAAGAGCCCGGATCACATTGTCAACGCCTTTGCGTGGTACCATCCTTCCTAATTGCAGGATAATCTTTTCCTCTTTATTTAATCCCAGAACGGTTCTTGCAAGCGACTGGTTGACCGGATAGAAGGTAGACGGGCAAAAGCCACAGGGTACTATGGAAATATTTCCACTATTCATTCCATACAGGTTACATAAATCCTCTTTATCCTGTGGACACTCTGCAATGATCCTGTCTGCTTTGGCACCAGTCTTTTTTTCTATTTCAAGCCGTTCTTCCGGAAATCGGTCCTGTTCACGCTGGTGCAATAATCTTACTTTCCCAAGGGCATGATAGGTTACCACATACGGTATTCCAACTAATTCTTTCAATTCCATGGCAACCAGTGCCGACATAAAAAAATTTGCATGCACCAGATCATATGCTATTTCTTCCAGTTCCATAAAACTGATCATGTTCATACGGAACTCGTTCATATAAGGAAGTAGTTCTTCCTTGGAGATGTATCTTATGGGACCGGCTTTTATATGGATGACTCTGACGCCATTTTTAAGGTCAGTAACCTGGGGCAGAGCAGGATCTTCCCATCTGGTAAATACGTCAATATCATAACCTTTTTTGGCAATATACCGGGTCAACTCTGCAACATATACATTCTGTCCTCCTGCATCAATTCCCCCAAGCACTGCCAATGGTGAGGCATGCTCGCTGATAAACGCGATTTTCCTTCTCATACATACTCCATTTAAATTAAAGATCCAGCGGCTAAGCAAGGCTTGTCCGCCTCATTTCCAGTCCTTTTTTGTCAATAGCCAATTGAAACAGTTCCTTCCATTCACGGGTAAACCGTTCAATGTTGAATCGATCTCTGGCGACTCTTTTCCCTTCATTACCTAATTCAAAAGCGAGCTGCGGGTTTTCAATTAACAGCTTCATTTTTTCGATCAGGTAATGGATATCAGTATGTATGAAACCTGATTGGCCATTTGTAATAACGGAAGAAAGCTCCGTTGTGGCCAATCCTACAACAGGTATCCCAATCATCATTGCCTCACAGATGGCCAGTCCAAGACTTGTCCACCTTATGGGATTAAAGAAAAAGCGATACCTGCTGGTAAATTCAGGCAGTTGAGGATGTAATACTTCTCCAAGGCCCAGTCCTTCTGAGCCCATACCAACAAGGTCCAGCGGAACATGTTTTCTGGCCTCCAGAAAAATATCCAGCCCAAGTAAACGTCCTCTTGATGGTAAATTATTGATCACTACAATCCCTTTGTCAAGCTCACCTTTATATTGTACACGCGGATCAATTACACCATGTTCTATAACACGCGTATCAATTGCTCCGTTATCCCACATCAGTTTATTAAAATGAGTAACATGAACAAATAGCATTTCCCTGTCCTGCATGACATGAGTGGTTTCCACAGGATGGTTTCCTGGTGGGTCATGCTCAAGATAAATTCGAGGTAAACTTCTTTGTTCCTCTGATAATACGAGGAATTGGTCAACCAGGTAGTTCCGATTCGTTTGAAAAAGAATGCAATCAAATTCAGTGTGGCTTACTTCCTCAAAAGGTATCTCTATTACATTGGGTCCAAAAGGAAACGTATTGCCTCTGCCATAGTACCCCTCTTCTTTTCTCGTTGCTGTAACAGGAATATATATTTCGTAATCTCCCTGGGAAAGGAAGTATAAATAAGATCCATGAATATGCCAGGTAAAAATTTTCATTTATTATACGCAATTACTTTTGATCAGTAAGAAACGCACCAAAAAGAAGAAGCGTTTGATTGTGTTGTTTTTAAAAGAAAAACTATTATATATACCGGGAAAAACTGTGACATAAATTCTACAAGCGTATCAATAATTTCTACAACAGATTATGTATATCGATAGGTTTGATGTTGCATGAATTATATATGTTTCAAAGCATATAATTTTCATGTCTAATCCAGGGACTGACTGCTACAACAATTTTTTTAAAAAAACTTTCAGGAGTATGTCCAATCTGATTCCTTTCGCGCATTATTAGGGTATAAAACACACAATTAACCTCTAAAATCAAGCAAAATGAGACAGAGAATCAATTTAATGCAGCAGGGACAAAATGTATTTAAACCTATGTTTGGCCTGAGCGGCTACCTCGCTAAATGCTCAATAGAAAAGCCATTACTGGAGCTGATTAATTTCAGGGTATCTCAGATCAACGGCTGCTGCTATTGCCTGGATATGCATGCGAAGGACCTTCGTTCACAAGGTGAATCAGAACAGCGTCTCTACCTGTTGAATGCATGGCGTGAAGCGACCGTCTATACGGACCGTGAAAGAGCCGCACTTGCCTGGGCCGAGGCTGTAACTAAAATCACTAATGGTGATGTGCCAGATGACGTTTATAGCGAAGCCATATCGCAATTTGAGGAACCTGAGCTGGTAGACCTCACACTGGCAGTTAACACGATAAATTGCTGGAACCGCTTTAATATTGCCTTCCGAACACCAGGAGGATCTTACAAAGTGGGCGCACATGCGGAGCATGCCTGATTATCGGGATCAACTAATACTTATTTTTAATCTGAATTTTTAAATCCACAAATATGAAAGAATTTGCTTTAGTTTTCAGACGAGCTCCCTTTGATCCTAACAATATATCTCCAAAGGATATGCAGGAAGTAGCAAAAAAATGGGATCACTGGCACGAAGAATTGGCCGGGCAGGGTAAAATGGGCACATCCGTTCGTCTCGCTCCTGAAGGAAAAGTTTTAAAAGGCGGTGGTGTAATTACGGATGGTCCCTTTGTTGAACTGCGTGAAATACTGGGCGGAATATATATTCTGAAAGCAGAAAACCTGGAAGAGGCCACCACACTGGCACATGGTTGTCCCATCCTTGCCCTGGGTGGCAGCGTGGAGATAAGACCTCTCTATGTGGGCTAAAAACCGGAGATGCAGAACGATAATTACCTGAAGGAACTTTTCCAGAGAGAGTTTGCTAAAATGGTTGCTGTTATCAGCAGCCTTTTTGGCCTGGAGCATATAGAGCTTGCGGAAGACATAGTTAGTGAAACTTTTCTAACGGCAGCTGAAAGCTGGGGAATGAAGGGGATGCCGCCTAATCCAACCGCCTGGCTATATACAGTTGCAAAACAGAAAACGCTCTATCATTTCCGTCGCGATAAAATATTCCAGCAAAAGGTCCTGCCTGCACTCAGTTCTCAAAAAGTGGAAACTACTGAATTGGATGAATTGAACTTCTCAGAACAACATATTAAGGATAGCCAGTTGCAAATGATCTTTGCAATCTGTACACCAGTTATTGCCAGTGAGGCCCAGATAGGATTGGCCTTACGTATACTCTGCGGTTTTGGAATTGATGAAATTGCGGAGGCATTTTTATCCAGTAAGGAAACTATTAATAAGCGCCTGTTCCGCGCCAGGGAAAAACTGCGGTCAGAAAAAGTTCAACTGGAATTCCCGCCTGAAGACAAGGTGTCTGAACGACTGGACAATGTCCTTCATATAATCTATCTTTTATTTAATGAAGGGTATTATTCCATGACACAAAATGAAATATTGCGCAAAGATCTTTGTGTGGAAGCTATGAAGCTTGGAACATTCCTGACAGAATATGAGCGAACAAACCAGCCAAAAACAAATGCCCTGCTGGCGCTGATGTGTTTTCATGCTTCAAGGTTCAATGCCCGGCAAACAAGTGATGGGGATATTATCCTGTATGAAGACCAGGACAGAAATAAGTGGGATACAGAACTTATTCGCCAGGGTATCCACTTCCTGGATCTATCTGCCAGCGGCAATGAATTAAGCTCTTATCATCTGGAAGCCCGTATTGCATGCTGGCATTGTATTAAAGAAGATTCTCCCGAAAAATGGGAAGAGATACTTTCTCTGTATGATAAGTTAAGGACTATTAATTTCTCACCGGCTGTAGTCCTGAATCGGCTTTATGCCTTATATAAAGCCCGAGGAAGCGATATCGCACTAAATGAAGCTGAACCACTTCAGATGGACAATAATCATTTTTATTTTATACTGCTCGGTGAGTTATTCCGGGAAAAGGATCCTGGAAAGGCCCGCTTACAATATCAGAAAGCATTATCTCTTTCCAAAACACAAATTGAAAGACAGGAAATACAGCATAAGATAGATTCATTAACTTGAGGGTCCAAACCCTGCTAACCATTAATGAATACGGTTTGTAAACCTTTACTGCTGCTGATATTTCTAGTGCCCTGCCTGGTCTTTGGCCAGGAATATAGTTACACCCATTATGATAGTAAGGAAGGTCTGGCTGGTTCAACTGTTTATTATATTCAGCAGGACCATGAAGGATTTCTGTGGTTTGGGACTGAAACTGGACTAAGCCGCTTTGATGGTACTCACTTCACCAATTTCACCACTACGGACGGACTTCCGGATAATGAGATCCTCAAATTATTTGTGGATTCAAAAAACAGGGTATGGGCTATTCCTTTCAGAAATTCCATCTGTTACTACTCGAAAGGCAGGATATATAATACCACCAATGATTCTGTATTAAAAAAAATCAGGATCTCGGCGGAGGTAAAAAGTGTGTTGGAAGATAAACGGGGTAATATCCTGATCGTAGAACAATTTCTTCTTCATATAATTAAATCCAACGGCAATATAATTACCATGAGGACCATGGATAATGAATTGTTCCAGATATATGATGCCAATGTGAACGAACAGGGTTCATTCCGGGTGGCAGTAGGGCTGGAACATCTTGGTCCCATGTTTGTGGATATTGATGCAGACAGGGAAACAGTTATAAAAACCACCAATAAATTTTTTCCTGAAGGAACCATCAACTGGTTTTTATTAAGACGGGATCTTGTTGCAGTAAGAAACCAGGATAGCCTTCTTTTTCTCTCCCAGACGCACGGCCGTGTGAACAGTCTGCCTGTGCCGGAAAACTTTATCAATGTAGCAAGGATCAATGACAGCCTTTTTGTAATTAATGCAGCTTCAAAATGCATACTATACAGCCTGAATCCGAACCGCATGATTGGTGAATTCCTGGATGGGCATAAAGTGACTGCCGTGCTGGAAGATAGAGAAAAGAACCTGTGGTTTGCTACAATGGGTGAAGGAGTATTCCGGCTTGGATCAACGGCATTCAGGGATATTAAGTTCAATGATGATGAAAGCCCGCTTTCAGTCTTCAGTATTCTTAAGGTAGATTCCTCGATATATATTGGTACAGATCATTCATTACTCTGGCAATTGAGTAGAACCGGGGAAATAGTCCATAAACATAAGATTAGCACTAATTCCCAGCACGTACGGGTGCTTTCCCTTGCACAGGATATAAATGGCAGATTACTCATTGGTTCAGATTGGGGTATTCATACCCTGAAAGGTTCATTGCCTGGTATCGAATACCCTTTGGCAGTAAAAAGTATTGTGTCAGAGAAAGGTGTTTTGTATTTCGGAACAGCAGGAGGGGGTTTTGTTTTAGATGTGCAGCATGGTCAAAAGGTGGCTACTCAACTTTGGCGAAAGCGGATCACCTGCATGTTTCCGCATGGTGATAATTATTATTTAGGAATGCTCACAGGGTTATATGAGATAAACGCACAAGGCAAAGCTGTGATGTTGGGTGAAACAAATAGTCTCCTTGGCAACCGTATCTCCGCCATCACAAAAACAGATGATGGTGTTTACTGGATCGCTACCTATGGGGAAGGAGTAGTGGGCCTGAAAAATAATAAAGTGATCATGCACCTGAATCAGGACAATGGACTGACCAGTAATATTTGCAGGAATATTTTTGTTTCGGGCAATGTGTTGTGGGTAGGGACAGATAAAGGACTCAATAAAGTGACCCTTTACAATGATAAATATGATATTCTCAAACTGACGACTGCAGACGGTTTAGGTTCTGATATTATCAATGCAGTCTATGTTGATGGTCCAATTATTTATGTAGGAACTCCACAGGGGGTTACTTATTTCAACGAAAATAATATCTCACAAACCTCGGATTGTGATCTTCGTATCACTGCAATTAAAAGTTCTGATAAAGTATGGAATTATGACACTACTGGCTTTTTATTGCCTCACAGAGATAACAATATCCGACTTGAATTTGTAGGTATTTCCTATCGATCGGTGGGTCATATTAATTATAGGTACAGGCTGATGGGTCTCGACAGTAATTGGAAAACCACCAGTGAAACTTTTTTGAGTTACCCTTCGCTGCCATCCGGTAAGTATACACTTCAGCTTGCCGCCATCAATAAATTCGGGGTTCAGAGTGAAACAAAACAGATTCATTTTTCTATTGAACAATTATTGGAAGAAAGGACCTGGTTCAGGATACTGCTGTTTTTACTTGGTGGGACCTTTGTCTGGCTGGCAGTAATTATATATATCAAACGTATCAGGGAAAAGGAAGCAAGAAAAGGGGATACAGTAAAAAAGATGACGGAACTGGAGCAAAAAGCCCTGAAAGCGCAAATGAACCCCCATTTCATATTCAACAGCCTTAACTCCATACAGCAATATGTAATGGAAAAGGATACCATTGGGGCCAACAAATTCATCACTGCATTTTCCAGTCTTATCAGGCAGACACTGGATTTTTCGACCCGGCAGGAGATCACAATACAGGAAGAATTGCAATACCTTGCTACCTATCTGGAACTTGAAAAAACAAGAATGGAGGAGAAGTTTATATATTGTATCCAGGTATCGGATACTGTTTCTCCAGGAGAATATTGTATCCCGCCAATGGTTCTTCAGCCTTATGTAGAAAACAGTATCCGCCATGGGATCAGCTACCGGAGAGACAAAGAAGGGAAAATTGTTATTAATGTACGACTTGATAATAACAAATTGATCTGTACGGTAGAAGATAATGGAGTGGGAAGATTGGTAGCAGGTCAGTTTAAGATGCGTGAGAGTTTCGACAGACAATCCAGGGGAATGTCGGTTACGGCAGACCGGATAGAAATGATGAACAAGAATACCAGGCATAAAATTGAGCTGATGGTGCAGGACCTGATTGATCAGAATAATGAACCATTGGGAACCCGTGTGACTGTCAGTTTCCCAGTTTGATCTTGTAACCTATATCCTTAATATATGATCACAGCACTAATTGTAGATGACGATGTAAAAAACACGAGGGTATTAAGAGGCCTGCTGGAAGAGTTTTGTCCCCAGATAGCCATAACCGGAGAAGCTTACAGCGTAGAAGAAGCTATTGACCTTATCCGCAAAGAAAGGCCAGCACTTGTTTTTCTTGATATTGAAATGCCTTACGGAAACGGATTTGAATTGCTGGACCAGCTAAGCCCGGTTGATTTTGAAGTAATATTTATTACGGCTTATGACAATTATGCCATTAAAGCCATTAAATATTGCGCTTTGGACTATCTGCTCAAACCGGTAAATATAAAAGAACTGCTTGAAGCGGTCAGGAAGGTCTCCGAACATTTACAAACCAAGGATACACGCTCAAAGCTGAAATTATTTTTTGAGCAGTTTGCCAATAAGCAAACTGAACTGCAAAAAATAGCAGTACCGGCAATGGACGGTTTAGTCTTCGTGGATTTTAAAGAGATTATTCGCTGTGAAGCAAAAGGTAGCTATACACAGATACATTTAATAAATGGCAGGAAGATCACCACTACAAAAACCATCAGGGAATTTGAAGATATACTTCCAGAAAGTATTTTCTTTAGAGTACATAACTCCCATATGGTTAACCTAAACTTCATCAAAAAGTATTTCCGTGGCAGGGGAGGGTATATCGTAATGGAAGATGAAACCAATATAGAAGTGGCGAGCCGGAGAAAAGATAGTTTCCTTGAGAAATTCAAATAAGTTTTAGGGAATTTGCCCTGACTGCTGAAGCTTTACCGAAAGCGGGCTTAATATTTGATGAATTTATTATACCACTGTGCCAACTTCCAATTAACCAAAATCAAAGTATGACACATCTATCCGTAATGGGCACCAACAGGCGAAAACTTGTTGTTGCAGGCATATTGGTGCTCCTGACTGGAGCCGGTTGCAAATTCTATTTTAAAACAACTAATGATAAGTTCACCTCCACGAGGTCAAATGATTCTTTTGAAAGAGGGAAAAATCTTGCCTATAATATCTGTGCGGGCTGTCATTATGATCATAAAGTCAACAAGTTTATCGGGAAGCCCTTACACGATCTTCCGCGCATTGCTGGTCGCCTGGTTTCAGCTAACCTGACCAATTCAACTACAAATGGGATACCTCCAAAATATACTGATGCCGATCTGTTCTATTTGTTTAAAACAGGAATTGGACGGTCAGGAAGGTTCCTTCCTTATATGATGCGGCCGATGATGGCTGACGAAGATATCAATGATATCATTGTTTATCTGCGTTCAAATGATCCTGCCATAGCTGCAGCGGATACTACTGTTGGGAAAACTTATATTAACCTGGTTGGTAAATTTGGTATTCGGCTGGGTGCTCACCCGCAGGCCTACAATAAAGGTGTTCAGCGCCCGAATGAAAATGATCCTGTTGCTTATGGCCGTTACCTTGTAGCGGTTATCGGCTGCTATCATTGCCATTCTTCCAAAGTAATGGGGCTTAATTACGCAGATCCTGAAAAATCCAAAGGATATTTAGCGGGTGGAATAAAACTGAAAACGCCAGATGGTAAAAGAATATTTGGGCCAAATCTTACACCTGATAAGGAAACGGGCATTGGTAACTTTTCAAATGAAGATTTTCGTAATGCGGTTCGTGAGGGAATTACTCCTTCCGGAAGGAAATTAAGTCCGCCGATGGGTCAATGGAAATCCTTAACGGATAAACAGGTAGATGCGATTTATACTTACCTGCAAAGTTTACACCCCAAAAACCATAAGATCAGAAGGCTCACTTAATCAAAATTGTTTTCCCAGCCAGCCTGCTTCATTTTTTCAACCTTTTCAATTACCTCGTTATTCAGGGAGTTTTTATAGGCGGACACTTTTTGTGAAATGGAATCATCGGCAGTTCCAAGGATCTCAGCCGCCAGAATACCCGCATTCTTTGCCGCATTCAGGGCCACAGTGGCAACAGGCACCCCATTTGGCATTTGCAGGATGGAAAGGACTGAATCCCATCCGTCAATTGAGTTGGAAGATTTGATAGGTACGCCAATAACAGGCAGGGGAGTGATGGAAGCTACCATACCGGGTAAATGGGCTGCACCACCTGCACCGGCAATGATTACTTTCAGACCTCTTTCCCTGGCCTTTTGTGCATATTCAATCATCCTGAGAGGTGTACGATGGGCAGAAACAACGGTTACTTCATGGGCGATCCCGAATTCTTTCAGAATATCTGCAGCTGCCTGCATTACTGAAAGATCGCTATCAGAACCCATGATAATTCCAACCCGGGGACTCATTTTCGCTGGTTTAAGGGGCAAAGAAACAGGTTTTTCTCCGGGTAAAAAATTCCCGGGCACGACGCCAGGGTCTGAGACACACAAACCATATTTGTGGTTCGTCAGGTAGCTAAATGAAGGCGCGCAAACCACGACAGGAATTGAACTACTATCGCCTTATCAAATACATTAACCATTCTTTAATATACAGGCAGTTATGAGTGGTTTTTTTTATCCTCGGTGCAAGAATTTTATTTTTTTATCGTCCCAGTAATGACTTCCCAAACAAACAAAATCTACTTTATATTTGGAGCTCGTTTAAACCCACTTCATGCACCGGATCAATATGTTGTTTTCAAGTTGGCTCTGTATTACTGTTACTATAGTTTCACTGGTAGCCTGTAAGGGTAAATCAGAACCTGAGAAGCCCCGGCAAAACCCTCCAACAACAGTAGATGTAATCATTGCAAAAACGCAACCGGTTGATAATACAATTGAAGCTAATGGAACAGTGATCGCCAACGAAACAGTAGAACTGAGACCCGAAGTTAGCGGTCGCCTCACCTATCTGAATGTTCCAGAAGGAAAACATGTGGCTCAGGGAACTGTGCTGGCAAGGATCAATAGTGCAGACCTGGTGGCGCAGTTACAGAAAAGCAGGGCACAGCTGGACCTTGCGCAAATTACAGTGCAGCGATTGAAAACTCTCCTTGATGTAGGAGGTGTGAATCAAAGTGATTATGATGCTGCTGTCAATTCAGCCAATAATATTAAGGCCGATATGGCCTATACGCAAACGCTGATCGATAAAACTGTAATCCGAGCTCCTTTCGGTGGTACGATTGGTTTACGCCAGGTGAGCCCTGGTGCTTATGTTTCGCCATCTAATGTGATCGCCACCATTCAGCAATTATCCAGATCTAAAATTGATTTTACGCTGCCTGAACAATACAGTAACCTTGTCAGGATCGGAAGTTCGGTAGCGGTGGAGGTGGATGCAGCTAATGAGATCAGGGAAAAAGCAACCATTATTGCCATGGAACCACAGGCGATCCGGCAAACAAGGAATATCATTGTACGCGCTGTGCTGGAGAAATCAACACCCAATCCCGGCGCATTTGTAAAAGTATATGTCAATTCCTCAGTCATAGACCAGCGGGCTATAATGGTCCCAAGCAATTCCATTATTCCTGATGATAAAAATAATCAGGTGATACTGGTAAAATCTGGCAAGGCTTCCTTTGTAAATGTTCAGACAGGTTTGCGCACTGCCACCAATGTTGAAATTACTAAAGGCGTCAAAGCTGGAGATACTGTGGTTGTAACTGGAGTACTTTTCGCAAGACCTAAAGCACCGCTTCGTATCCGGGGGGTGAAAACACTCGAACAACTGGCAGAAGCCAGGTAACCGCCAACAAAAAGATTTTTCTATTAATGAATATCTCGGAATTATCCTTAAAGCGACCAGTGCTGGCGACGGTGATGAACCTCGCGATCATTTTGTTTGGCGTGGTTGGACTCACCTTTCTGGCAGTAAGGGATTATCCGGCTATCGATCCTCCAATAATAAATGTCAGCACCTCTTACACAGGTGCCAATGCTGATATTATTGAAAGCCAGATTACTGAACCTCTCGAGAAGCAGGTCAATGGTATTCCTGGCATTCGAACCATAACTTCTTCCAGTTCCCAGGGTAATAGCAATATTACCGTTGAGTTCAATCTTGGCGTTGACCTGGAAGCAGCAGCCAGTGATGTGCGTGATAAAGTTAGCCAGGCAGCCAGAAGTCTTCCACAGGATATAGATGCGGCCCCCGTTATCAGCAAATCAGATGCAAATAGTGATTTCATATTGATACTTGCTGTTCAAAGCCAGACCAAGAGCCTTCTTGAACTGAGTGATTATGCGGAAAACGTATTGCAGCAGCAATTACAAACTATCAACCAGGTTAGTGCAATCAATATATTCGGACAGAAAAGGTATTCAATGCGCATTTGGCTGAATCCCGATAAGATGAATGCGTATGGTGTTACCTTCTCCGATATCCGGACTGCGTTAAATAGCGAGAATGTTGAATTGCCTCCCGGAAAGATATCGGGAGATAATACCGATCTCACCATTCGGGTGTTGGGAAGGCTTACTACTGAACAGGAGTTCCGTGACCTGATCATTCATGAAGACAGTACCGGTATCGTTCGGCTTGGTGACGTAACAAGGGTTGAATTAGCTCCTGAGCAACTGGAGCAAAGCTGGAAATATAATGGTGTGCAGGCGGTGGGTCTGGCTATCATTCCTCAGCCAGGAGCCAATAATATTGAGATAGCAGATGAATTTTATAAAAGGATCGAGCAAATTGAAAAGGAAACCAAGTCTGATATCCAGTTAAAGGTGTTGATCGATAACACAAAAAATATCAGGAACTCACTGGCCGAGGTGGAAGAAACTCTGGTGATCTCATTTGCGCTGGTTGTATTGGTGATCTTTTTATTCTTCCGTGACTGGCTGATTGCGATCAGGCCTCTTATTGATATTCCTATTTCACTTGTTGCCACTTTTTTCATTATGTACCTTGCAGGGTTTTCGGTTAATATCCTTACCCTGCTTGCTATTGTTTTGGCTACCGGCCTTGTGGTGGATGATGGAATCGTAGTGACTGAAAATATTTTCCGAAAACTGGAAAGTGGTATGCCCATACGAAAAGCTGCAGTGGCAGGCAGTAAGGAAATATTCTTTGCAGTAATCTCAACTTCAATTACACTGGCGATTGTTTTCCTGCCTGTGATCTTTTTGGAAGGATTTGTTGGCAGACTATTCAGGGAATTCGGTGTTACCCTTGCGGCTGCGGTGCTGATATCAGCCTTTGTATCACTCACCATTACCCCGGTGCTGAACGTTGTACTTCATCGAAAAAAGACAGGCCATGGGTGGTTCTATAAAAAGACAGAACCGTTTTTCACGGGAATGGAAAATCGCTATCGCCGTTCATTGAATGCTTTCATGAAAGTACGGTGGCTGGCCTGGGTGATCATTGCCATATGCGGAGGGCTGATCTGGATTGTTTCGGGTTCATTGAAAAGTGAACTGGCACCAATGGAAGATCGCAGCAATATTCGCTTTAATGTGACAGGGCCTGAAGGAACCAGCTATGCATATATGCAGCAGGTTTCCGACAGAATAACCAATTATTTATATGATTCTGTACCGGAGCGTGATTTTGTATTTACACGTACACCCGGTGGTGGACCCGGAGGTGGTGGAAGCAGCAATAATACCAGCCCCCGTCTTGGATTGGTTCCGCCAGGAGAAAGAAAAAGAACTCAAAACGAAATATCAAATGAACTCCAGCGGAAATTATCCAGCCGCTTTAATGATGCAAGGATATTTGCTACCCAGGAACAGACTATAGCAGTGGGTGGACAGAGAGGAGGGCTTCCTGTTCAATTTATACTTCAGAATCAGAACCTGGACAGTTTGAGAGACATGATCCCGAAATTCCTGGAGGAAGCAAGGAAGGATAAGACCTTTTCCAACGTTGATGTGAATCTGAAATTTAATCGCCCTGAATTACGGCTTACAGTTGACAGGATGAAGATCAAGGATCTTGGCTTGTCAACCCAGGATGTGATCTCTACCATCCAGGCTGCATTCAGCGGAGGCCGTCTTGCCTATTATATCCAGAATGGATTCCAGTATTCAGTGATCGCACAGGTGGAGCGAACAGACAGGAACAAACCTGGTGATATTGAAAAACTATATGTTCGTAATAATGTAGGTGAAAGTATTCCATTGGATGCGGTGATCCACCTGGAGGAGAATACCAATCCTGTAACACTTTATCATTACAACAGGTATAAATCAGCTACTATCCAGGCATCTCTGTCAGAGGGCTATACTATTGGTGATGGAATAGATGCCATGAACAGGATTGCCAACAGATTACTGGATGAGAGTTATCAGACTGCATTGACAGGTGCATCCCGGGATTATGCGGAAAGTTCCTCTAATATCCTGTTTGCTTTTGCCCTCGCACTCGTGCTGATCTACCTGGTACTATCTGCACAATTTGAAAGTTTTCTGGATCCGTTTACGATCATGTTTACCGTTCCGCTGGCATTAGCCGGTGCATTGCTGAGCCTGTGGGTGTTTGGACAAACGCTTAATATATTTTCAGAAATTGGAATGATCATGTTGATAGGTCTGGTAACGAAGAACGGTATCCTTATCGTGGAGTTTGCCAACCAGCGAAGAACCCATGGACTCAAAAAAATGGAAGCAGTGGTAGATGCGGCATCCCAGCGTTTGCGGCCTATCCTGATGACAAGTCTCGCCACTTCACTTGGTGCGTTGCCCATCGCGCTTAGTCTTGGAGCATCCTCTGCCAGTCGTGTTCCATTAGGTATTGTGGTGGTTTGTGGCATCATGTTTTCATTACTGCTTACACTCTATGTTATACCCGCGGTATATACTTATATTTCTGGAAAGCATAAAGCTGAAACGGAAGAGAACGAAGACAATAAAGAAGCGGTTCCGCAACCGCATTAATCCCTGCTGATGAAGAAAGGTTTTTTTATAGCATTATTTACAACAATAACACTTGCTGGTTCTTCGCAGTTGCTGAGACTGGATGATGCCGTTAATATCGCATTGAAGAATAGCCTGGATATCCAGTTGCTGAAGAACAATCAGAACATTGCTGATATTAATAATCACATAGGTGTTGCCGGCGGACTTCCAACTGTTACTGCAAATGCCGCAGACAATGAGCAGATCACCAATGTGGATCAGAAATTAAATACTGGAACAGTTATTCATCGTAATGCTGCTGTGGGAAATAACTTATCATCCAATATTACAGCCAGTATGCTCCTCTATAATGGTTCCCGGGTTGTTGCAACGAAGAAAAGGCTGGAAGAACTGGAGGCGCAAAGTGAACAATATGTGAATGCAGAAGTCCAGAACCTCATGGCCTCTGTAATGACCGGTTATTTTGATGTGGTCCGGCAGCAATCCTATTATAAAACATTGGGACAGTCCCTGGAGGTAGCACAAAAAAGACTGGATATAGTAAAGACACAGCAGATGGTAGGCATGGCCAATAATGCTGATCTGTTCCAGTCGCAACTGGACCTGAATACAATTATTCAAAACAGGGAATCGCAATCACTGATCGTTCAGCAGGCTAAAACAGACCTGCTTGTGCTATTGAGCCTTCGTCCGGATTCGCTGATAACGGTTGAAGATACCATCCTTGTTGATAAATCACTTATACTCGCGGATGTATTGAATAATATCGGAAAGAATGCAGAACTGATGGCTGCCGGGCAGCAGATCAGCATCAATGAACAGATTGTAAAAGAAACAAGGGCACAGCGATATCCCTCTCTTCGTGCAAATGCCAGTTATTCCTTTGGCCGTAACCAGATATCTGCAGGAAACGTACTATTGAATCAGACCCAGGGCTTCCAGGGTGGGGTTTCCCTTGGTATTCCCATTTACAATGGTACCATATACAGGAGACAGCAACGCGTGGCTGAGATCAATGTAAAAAACGCAGGATTACAACGTGATATTTTAATGCGTGATTTCACCGGCAATGCCGTTCGCACTTTCCAGGCTTATAATAATACCTTACAGCAGCTCGAAACCCAGCAGCAGAATTTGCAACTGGCGCGTAAATTACTCGACCTTGTTTTGCTGCGATATCAATTAAGGGAAGCCACTATCCTTGAGGTAAGACAGGCACAGGAAAGTTTTGAGAACGCTTCTTTCATGATGACCAATCTCAGCTTTACAAGTAAATCTTCGGAAATAGAATTGAGGAGATTAACCAATCAGATAACTCTTTAATCGCCATGGTTCGTGTCTCACGAACCATGCTTGAATCGACCTTAATGGTTCGTGAGCCGCGTGAATGAACGCGCGTGAACCATGGCCTGGAGGTTGACAAACCAGATCAGTCTTTAGGCTTTCGCCTTCAGTTTGCGTTTCACAATATTCGCCTTATGCGTCAGGTCCTGTTTTTCCCTGCTTACAATGGTAACATGTCCCATTTTACGTCCAGGCTTTGTTTGTTTCTTGCCGTATAAATGAACGAAAGCATTTTCAATTTTGAGAATCTCATCAAGGCCCTCATAAATAACATCGCCACTACTACCTTCTGCACCAATTATATTTATCATAATGGACGAGAGTATGGCAGCTGTGTTACCTAAAGGATACCCCAGCATGATCCGCCAAAGCATATCAAACTGGGAACTGAAATGTGCTTCAATGGTATGGTGCCCGCTATTATGTACCCGGGGAGCTGTTTCATTAACAAGCACATCACCTTTTCTGTCTACAAACAGTTCGACGGCAAAAATGCCGGGCGATTTAAAATTCCTGACCACAGCCAGGGCAATGGCCTCTATCTTCCACAATATTTTTTCATCCAGCAGGGCAGGACAAAGTTGATAATCCAGCAGGTTAAGGTCCTTGTCAAAGCTCATTTCTACAGGAGGATACACTGCTGTTTCACCTTTATCATTTACTCCCACCATTAGCGCGATCTCTTTATCGATCACAACCATTTTCTCCAATACGGATGGAACATCAAATCCTTTAGCCAGATCTTCCCTTTCTTTCAGGAGTTGCACTCCACGACCATCGTATCCACCTTCTCCAATTTTATGTACTGCCGGTAAAAAATCAGCTGCTTCCTTTAATTCATCCAGGTTGGCTGTTACTCTAAACTCAGGAGTAGGTATCTCGTGTTTTTTATAATATTCCTTCTGCAGGATCTTGTTGCGGATTGTTTTTAACACCGAAGGGTGAGGATAGATCTTAACGCCTTCACTTTCCAGTTTTTCGAGCGCTTCCGTATTTACATTTTCTATTTCAATGGTCAATGCATCCAGTTTTTTACCGAAAGCATATACGTCATTAAAGTTTTTTATATCACCTTTTACAAAATGGTGGCAGAGATGAGCCGCTGGACATTGGTCATCATTTTCCATTACCCAGGTTTCTACAGTATAGTTTGCTGCTTCCTGTAATAACATCCGGCCAAGCTGCCCTCCTCCAAGGATACCAATTTTGGAAGGAGCGGAATTTTTATCCATGCGGCAAATATAGGGAAGGGGCGTGGGGTTTAGGTTGTAGAACTAAACCATCGTGGCATTTCTCAGTTAAAAATGTAAATTTGTATAATGCTTCCTGATTACCCCCACAAGATTTTTGAAGATCAGCGGGATCAATTCAACCTGCTGATGGAGACCCTTGCAATGGGAACATATCTTACCCGCAGAAGCTAGCTAAGTGTGGCATTACCCGCTGAAGCTTTAGCGAAAGCGGGCCCCAATCAGACCCACCATGCATTCGAGAATACATCCTATTTTTCTTAATTAAATCTTTGCATTATAATTCTCCAGTTATGAAAACAGCAGCTTCACAGGCCAGGCAAAATTCCACTACTGATTTTCTTCCTTTGGAAGGCACTGATTATGTAGAGTTCTATGTTGGCAACGCCAAACAGGCGGCCCACTATTACATGAGCGCTTTCGGTTTCCAGGCGCTGGCTTACTCAGGACCTCAAACAGGTCATAAGGACAGAGCGAGTTATGCAATAAGACAACATAAACTCACTTTCGTACTGACTACTCCTTTACGCCCCGGCAACGAAATTGCCGAACATCTAAATAAACACGGAGATGGAGTAAAAGCATTATCCCTTCGCGTACCGGATGCCACAAGCGCCTGGAAAGAAACCACCTCCCGTGGCGCCAAATCTTATTTGGAACCTGTTGTATTGAAAGATGATGATGGAGAATTGGTCATGAGTGGAATTCATACTTATGGTGATACTGTACACCTGTTCATTGAAAGAAAGAATTACCATGGTGCATTCATGCCAGGCTACAGGGCCTGGAGCAATCCACATTTCAAGCCAATCGATACAGGTCTGCAATATGTTGACCATTGCGTGGGTAATGTAGGCTGGAACCAGATGAACCCCTGGGTAAAATTCTATGAAGATGTAATGGGCTTTAAAAACATTCTCACATTTGATGACGAAGATATTTCTACTGAATACTCAGCACTCATGAGTAAAGTAATGAGCAGTGGAAATGGATTTGTAAAGTTCCCAATTAATGAACCTGCTGAGGGTAAAAAGAAATCCCAGGTAGAAGAATACCTTGAATTTTATAATGGGGAAGGGGTACAGCACGTGGCTCTTGCCACGAATGATATTGTAAAAACGGTAAGGGAACTGATGAGCCGGGGAGTGGAATTCCTGCAGGTGCCGACAAGCTATTATGATGACCTGCTTGACCGCGTTGGGCAGATTGACGAAGACCTGGCTCCGCTTCGCGAATTAGGCATACTGGTTGACAGGGATAATGAAGGATACCTGCTTCAGCTGTTTTCAAAACCGGTAGAAGACAGGCCAACCTTATTTTTTGAGATCATTCAACGCAAAGGAGCCAAAAGCTTTGGCAAAGGCAATTTCAAGGCCCTGTTTGAAGCCATAGAGCGGGAACAGGAAGCGCGGGGAAATTTATGAGAGCTGGGGACGGAAGTACGGTGAGGCCGGTGAAAAAACCCTCCTGTCAATTGAATTTTTCCCCCTATTTGTTGTTTTCTAACCCACTCTTCCAGCTTCCGGCTTATCTTTACAATTGATTCACAGGGCATGGGAAATAAAAAGCCCTCCTGTCCGTTAATTCTAAAGAAAACCAGTTAATGAAAACGCTTCTTTTATCCGCACTTTTCGCAATTACCCTCGCTGGTTCCGTTGCCGCCCAAACGTCTGCATTCAAAACAGACGGAGCATACGCATCATTTATAGAATATCAAAAGACCTTCCCACGGGCAGACGAATCCTTCAGGAAAAAAGAAGATACCCTCCAAAAGCAGTTCGAAGCCAAAAAGTTACATTGGCCGGCGAAATACATTTATATCCGTTCTTTCAAGTATGACAGTCAAATGGAAGTATGGGTAAAGAATGAAATTAACGAACAATTCAAATTATTCAAGACGTATAAGGTTTGTGCCCTGGCTGGAACGCTTGGTCCCAAGCGTATGGAAGGGGATTACCAGGTGCCGGAAGGTTTTTATTATATCAATGAGTTCAATCCCAAAAGCAATTACTACCTGTCCCTGGGGATCAATTACCCTAATGAATCGGATAAGGTATTGAGTGATACCTACCGCCCGGGAGCAGATGTTTATATCCACGGCAGCTGCGTTACTGTAGGTTGTATTCCAATGACTGATCCGCAGATTCAGGAATTATATGTCCTTGCCGCCCATGCAAAAAGCGAAGGACAGGATTATATCCCTGTTCATATTTTCCCCATAAGGTACAATGTGCCAAAAAGTGCGAAATTCCTGGCGAATCTTACTAAGGATGATGCTCAGCTTAAAGCGTGGAGCGACAGACTGGAAGACGCATACGATTACTTCGAAAAATTCAAACAGCTTCCCGTTGTCCTCATCAATGATAAAGGCGATTATATCATCAATGCTGCTGCATCCGCAAGAGCAGTTAGTGAAGTTAAAAAGGCTAACAGGGTACCTGTTCAACATCGTCAGCGTACCATTGCAAGTCTGCCTGAATCAGTTCATACATGGCCTCAGTTTGAGGGTGGTGCTGATGCTTTTATGAAATACCTGGATGAAGTAGGAGCTGGCATGGTTGAATTCCTGCCGGTTGGGATCACCAAGGCTTATGTTCAGGTTGAATTTATCGTTGATAAAGATGGAACTCCCACCAACTTCAAAGTACTAAAGGGTATGAAAGATGAAGATTTTAATGATGAATTGATCTCTCGAATGGAGAAAATGCCAACCTGGCAACCTGCCACGCTCAATGATAAGCCTGTTGCAAAGAAAATGATCCAGACAGTTACAGTACAGATAAATTAAGCTTTCCCAGTTTCCCATTTCAAAAGAACCTGAACGGTTTCAGGCGTTTGCTGACGCAGTAATATTGTTTTCCCCCCTGTCAGTTTATCGAAATATTCCGGTGTGTAATGCCGTATGGTTAATAAGGAAAGTCCTTTCATTACAGATACCTCAAACAGGGTGGATGCTTCCTGTGCCAGCTGGTCTATTTTTTCAGCATGATCATCCAAAGCACAAATAAAACTGATGGCTCCATTCTGTGTGAGGTTTGGCTTCATTTTAAGTTTCTCAAATACATGGTAGAGCTGTTCCAGGTGATTATCGCCAATAAAAGAAAAATCCATGGTATTCATTACCATCATAACCTGGTTTTGCTTCAGAACAATGATCGGCGGAAGATTTTTTAACTGCTGGCTATGAATATGTGTGCCCTGAAGAGACGGATCCAGGAAGCATTTAACATACAGGGGGATGCCTTTATTCTGCAAAGGTTTAATGGTCTTGGGGTGAATTACCTGTGCTCCATAATAGGCCATTTCAATCACTTCATTATAATTCAGTTCATAGATGGGTCTTGCATCAGGGAATTGTTTGGGATCTGCATTCATCACGCTAACCACATCCTTCCAGATTGTCAGGCTCTGTGCATCCAGGATATTAGTGAATACAGCAGCAGTGTAATCACTTCCTTCACGCCCCAGCGTTGTACTTTCATTCTCATCGGTGGATCCTACAAAGCCCTGCGTGAGTATTATATTAAATTGATCAAATTGAGGAAGTACTGTTTTTTGAACGGCATCCCTGGTTATTAACCAGTTGATCCCTGCATCCCGGAAATTATCATCCGTCCGGATTATATCCCGTATATCCATCCATTTGTTTTGGATGCCCGTTTCATTCAGGTAGTGACTCACGATACAGGTAGATAACATTTCCCCGCAGCAGACCACCTGGTCATAATAATAATCATAATGGCGGGCTGGCTTATCATGTAAAAGCCATTCTACTTCAGTAAAGAAATCCTGAAGTTGCCTTTCACAGGCGAGGTAATTGGTGACCAGCAGGTATTTGGCGGTATCCAGATGCTGTTTTTTTACCTGATCAAATAACTGCAGGGCTTCTTCTTTTTTCCCTTTGAAAAAAGCCTCAGTCACTTTCTCCAGCGCATTCGTCGTTTTTCCCATTGCTGAAATAATGACAACCAGCTTTTGCCCGTCATACTGCTTCAGTATATCTGCAACGTTCTTAATGCGTTCAACATTATTTACTGAAGCTCCACCAAATTTGAAAACTTTCATACTTGCTGTTTAATCCTGTATAGCAGTGCACCTGCAATGGCGGGGGCAAAGATAATGCGATCAACTTTTCTATAGGAAATTACCTGTATATAATACCCATTCTCAAAATACGGTTTCAGCCGGTATACATACGATGTGTTTTACTGTTTTGCGGGTTGTCTAAAAAGCCTATATTGTTTGAATTAATCAATCTAAAATAGCCTTATGAAAAACACTTCCAAATTATGGTTCGTAGCCATATTTCTAATGACCACCATTTCCTGTTCAAAGAATGCTGATCTGTCAACGAAGAACACTTTCACTACCAATGATGAATTTGTAGGGGTTGATGGATCTTCATCCAATCTTGCATCCATTGGTAATCCTTATTCCATAATCCTGGAATCTGTTACTGATAATGGAGATAATACCTGGACATGGGTATGGAGCGTACAAAATCCAAATCCGGGCAATGGGAACAATGGTACTGCACAGGGCTTAAGCCATTGGGGATTTTCTTTTGGGGCCTGCGTTACTGCTGCTAATCTTGTAAATGCCGGAACCAGCGCAGATGGAATCAGCTGGACTGATTTTAGCCCGGAGCTTGCCATTGATCCAAGCCAGTCATGTTTTACAAGACCCGGCCTGAAATTCGATTTTGGAACGATTGGCAGTCAGAAGTCGTGGTACCGCCTTGTCATAAACAGGAATTTACCAGTTAACAACAATGCTTCAGGTTTTTATAAATCAGGAAGCCGTACAGGTTGTGGAACTTTTTCCTTCCCTGGAATAGGATGTGATCCTATCATTATTGAGATTATTGAGTGATTGTAACCGGTTGCTGAAAGCCGATAGACTTACTTTCGGTTTTCGGCTTCCGATTTATATCTTCGCTCTCAAATAACTCAATAATGAATCTGAATAGACATGTTCTCACGCTCGATGAATTTACTATTCAGCAGTTAAGGCAGTTTCCGCAGGCCACTGGCGAACTTAGCAGTCTTTTACGGGATATAGGTTTGGCAGCCAAGCGCGTTAATGTTGAAGTTAACAAGGCGGGCCTGGTGGATATCCTGGGTGATGCAGGCAGTGTGAACGTACAGGGTGAAGATGTTAAAAAGCTGGACATCTATGCCAACAACCAGTTTATGGGTGTTTTGCAGCATGGTATAAGTTGTGCGGGAATTGCCAGTGAAGAAATAGATGATTTCATTGCGTTCAATGATAATGTAAGCAAGAACTCCAAATACGTTTGCCTTTTTGATCCACTGGATGGCAGCGGAAATATCGATGTGAACGTTTCTATTGGGACCATCTTTGGTGTTTATCGTCGTGTATCACCCCGTGGATCTATTGCGGTCAAGGATGATTTTCTGCAAAAAGGATTACAGCAGGTAGCGGCAGGTTATATTGTTTATGGTTCTTCTACCATGCTGGTGTATGGAACCCGCCGAGGCGTAAATGGATTTACGCTGGACCCATCTATTGGCGAATTCACCATGAGCCATCCGGATATTAAATGTCCTCCAAACGGGAAGATCTATTCCGTGAATCATGGTAATTTTTTCCGTTATGGCAAAGGAGTGCAGAAGTATATTGATGCCTGCCAGAGAAAAGATAAAACTAATGGCGGGCCCTATACGCAGCGCTATATCGGCAGTATGGTTTCTGATGTGCATCGCAATCTCATCAAAGGCGGGATATTTATGTATCCAGGCACTATTGAAAAGCCAAAAGGGAAATTGCGGCTTCTGTATGAATGCAATCCTTTTGCATTTATAGTGGAGGTAGCTGGCGGAAAAGCTACCAATGGAAAAGAACGAATATTGGAAATCCAGCCCACGGAATTGCATCAGCGCACCCCAATGTTTATTGGAAGCAGGGATATGATGGCAGAATTGGAAGGATGCCTGAGTGAAGCCGAAAATTGATTAGCATACTGCGTCATGTTTCCCGCGTGTTCTTCACACGCCTCAGGAACCATGGATTGAGGAATTGATTCAAAATACTTTAACTTATCTGAAACCCAATTGGTATAAATCTTGTCTTGAAAGGATTTATTATAAGCACCGATGAAAACAAAACAGCTTCTTACAGGTTTCTTCTCTTTAGTAATTATTGCAAGTGTCTTATCATTTACTTTTCAGGATAATGTGGTTGGTGAAGTACTCAGCTTTACCAACAAATTCAGGAAATCAAAAAGACTTCCACCACTGGAAATGCAGGAAGAGCTAAATGCAATTGCTCAAAAACATACGGAGGATATGGCCAGAGGCAGGGTAGAATTCGGTCATGATGGATTTGATACAAGGGAAGCCCGGGCCCGGAAATATTTCCCGCATGCTACACATTTCGCTGAAAATGTCGCTTATGGTTCACATAACGGCAAGGATGTAGTCGAAGGATGGAAAAGCTCCTCGGGTCATCGTCGCAATATGCTCGGCCCTTATAAATACATTGGAATTGGTGTTGCCCGGGACAGGCGCGGGGTTCTCTACTACACCCAGCTATTTATCGATTAAATTTTTGCCCCGGGCAAATAAGTGCAGGCTGAATTGGTGTAAATTGCTGCACAATGGCAAAGAAAACAATCATTTCTGTCAGGAATCTGGTAAAGAATTATGGCAGTTTCCAGGCAGTAAAAGACATCTCATTTGAAGTTTACGAAGGTGAGATATTCGGACTGCTGGGCCGTAATGGCGCTGGCAAGTCCACTACACTGGAAATCATTGAAACCCTTCGCGAGAAGACCAGCGGCGAAGTGCTGGTAGATGGCCTGAATCTGGATAAAGACTCTGGCGAGATCAAAAAGATCATCGGCGTTCAATTACAGACAAGCGGATACTATCCCGGTCTTAATCTCCTTCAGCTGATTGAACTGTTTTCCGGCTTATACAACCGCGAAGTGGCAGCTATGGAGCTACTGGAATCAGTAAACCTCAAAGAAAAAGCAAAATCAAAATTCAAGGACCTCAGTGGCGGTCAGAAGCAGCGCTTCTCTGTAGCTACCACACTTATTAATCAGCCCCGCATTATCTTTCTTGATGAACCTACAACTGGACTGGATCCGCAGGCGAGAAGAAGCCTTTGGGAACTAATTAAGGATATTAGACAAAGAGGCACTACGGTTATTATTACCACGCATTATATGGATGAAGCAGAATATCTCTGCGACCGCATTGCCATTATGGATGCCGGAAAGATCAAATCATTAGATACACCAGACAAAATGATCGATGATCTTGTAGCAACCGGCTTTGAACGTCCAAAACAGGTAAAGCAGGCTAACCTGGAAGATGTATTTATCCATTTAACCGGTCATTCACTGAAAGAGGAATAATTTGCTATAGGATGAGCATTCAAAATAAACTAAAAGAATTTATGCAAAGCAGGATTGATACCCAGAAACAGTATGGCAAATCGTTTATGCAAACGAATAAAGACAAACCGGGTGTAAAGGAATTGCCTGAGGGCATTCAGTATGAAGTTTTAAAAGAAGGTAATGGCCCGCAGCCATTGCTTACTGATAAGATCAAGGCCCATTACAAAGGCGCTCTCCTGGATGGAAAAGAATTTGACAGTTCCTTCAAACGCAACCAGCCATTTTCAGCTCCCTTACGATCATTAATCCAGGGCTGGCAGATTGCTATTCCTTTGATGAAAACCGGGAGTCACTGGAGGTTATGGATTCCATCTGAGCTGGCTTATGGAGACAGGGGCGCGGGAAATGATATTCCCGGAGGCGCCACCCTGCTGTTTGAAGTGGAATTGCTGGAAATAATTAAATAAACTATTTAACTACGAAGAGGGATTATGGTAATAACAGACGCGCGCTATCCTGTTGGCAAATATGAACCGCAGCCTTTTTCCATACAGACCAAGGTGGAATGGCTGGCCGACATAAAGTTCCTTCCTGCTTCATTGGAAAATGCCATTCTTAATCTGGATGAACATCAGTTGCAGACGCCTTACAGGGAAGGTGGATGGACCGTTCACCAGTTGATCCATCACGTTGCAGATAGTCATATCAATGCCTATTGCCGTTTCAAACTGGCGCTGACAGAAGATAATCCTACTATCAAGCCCTATGAAGAAAAATTATGGGCTGAAATGAATGATGTTCAAAAACTGCCGGTCAATATATCCCTCACGCTTCTTCATGCATTGCATACCCGCTGGTATGAAACATTAAAATATGTGAAGGATGATGAATGGAATAATCGCACTGTGTTCCACCCGGAACATAAAAAAACATTACGATTGTGGTACCTGCTGGGAATGTATGCCTGGCACTGCAGACACCATGTGGCACATATTACTACGCTAAGGGAAAAGATGGGATGGTAGATTATGAAATGGAAGATACTCTCCTCGGAATATTTATTTAACGATCTCTGGTTCAAAGTCAGGAAAGACCGTTGCCAAAAACCGGATGGTGGCATTGTTGATCCTTACTATGTTTATGAATTCCCTACATGGGTAGCTGCACTGGCTTTAACAGAAGATGGAAAGATCATCCTGGAACGGCAATATCGCCATGCCCTTGATGAAATATGTATTGAGTTACCTGGTGGTTGTGTGGATGACACAGATAAGAATTTTGAAGAGGCCATTGCCCGTGAACTGAAGGAAGAAACCGGCTATACTTTCTCTTCCTATGAATATCTCGGCAAGATATCCGCCAATCCTTCCACTAATACTAACCTGATGCACATGTTCCTTGCCAAAGGTGGTAAAAAAACAAGTGATCAGAATCTGGATGCCAATGAAGAAATACAGGTTGACCTGGTTACTATAGATGAACTCAAAGCTATGATCCGGGAGAATAAAATAGTACAGGCAATGCATGTGACCTGTATATTATATGGATTGGAAAAAATAGGAGAGTTATCCTACTGATTAATTACTTCACCCACAAGGAACACACTTCCGCAAACAATGATCAGATCATCAGGATGGGCCTTGGACCGGGCATCCTTCAATGCAAGATTTACGTCCATAAATGCCTTTCCTTTCAATTTAAATTCTGCCGCATTCCTTTGCAGTTCTGTTGAATCAATAGCTCTTGGTATGGGCGCCTGCGCAAAATAATAATGGGCAGTTGGAGGCAATAACCCTAATACAGCTGAAGTTTCTTTATCCTTTACCATTCCAAGAATGATATGCAGTTCACGATGATCGGTAACTTCAACCTGCTTCAGTATCTGCTGGAATCCATCTACATTATGACCCACATCCAGGACAACCGTGGGCTTTTGATGAATTATATCCCATCGGCCATGAAGTCCCGTAAATTTCTTAACCTGTTTTAATGCGGTGTGGATGATGGGCAGATCAGTTTTCCATCCCTTGCCCTGTAATAAATTGCAGGTCTGTAGAACAGTCAATAGATTCTTTGCCTGATATAAACCGGGAAGGTCTAATTGGAAAAACTGATGATCAGTCTTGTGTTCTTCAGCTACTTCAACAATGATCTGGTGATTCTCCCATTTCCATTCCATGGCATGGAATTGCCGGGTAGCGATAAATAAGGGGGCGCTTTTAGCTGTGGCTGTATTGGTAAAGACTGATTCTGTTTCCGGCAGGATCTCACCAATTACTACAGGGACCTTTTCTTTGATGATACCAGCCTTTTCTGCAGCGATCTTTTCAAGCGTATCACCCAGTATGGCCATATGGTCCCAGCCAATATTGGTAATAACTGAAATCTCAGGTGTGATGATATTGGTGCTGTCCAGTCGACCACCCAATCCGGTTTCAATAATGGCAATATCAACCTGTTCCTGCCTGAAATAATCAAAGGCCATTGCAACGGTTATCTCAAAGAAACTGGGTTCTATTTCATCCACCAGGGCCTGAATACGTTCCGTAAAATCAACAACAAATTGTTCCCTGATCATTTCCCCATTTACACGGATGCGTTCACGGAAATCTTTGAGGTGAGGAGAAGTGTATAAACCGGTTTTATATCCTGCAGTCTGCAAAATGGCGGCAAGCATATGGCTTACTGAGCCTTTGCCGTTAGTTCCGGCAATATGAACCGATTTAAAACTGTTTTGGGGATTATTAAGCTCATTGCATAAACGGATGGTATTATCAAGGTCCGCCTTATATGCAGCTGCGCCAATGCGACTGTACATTGGAAGCCTTGTAAAAAGATAGTCCGTTGTTTGCTGATAATTCATTTATACCAATCTGCACAACGAAATTAAACTTTATTACTTATCCGTTCACTCTGAAATTAAATCGAACCGTAACGGTTGATTCATGATCTGATTTATTGAACCGCATTCTGCGCAGGTATTGTACAATGGCTGTGCGATAAGAAGAGTTCTGAGAGGAAGATCCCCGTGCGAATTGAAGAAACTCTCCAACTCCATCAGGTGAAACTTTTATATCAACATATATGGTAGCCTTGTCAAGATCACCCTCAAAATTGTAAGAACCTATAATGCTGCGATCTCCTTTAGTAACCTGTGGACCAACACCATTTCCTCTACCACCACCTGTGCCATTGCCTTCACCACCACCAGTTCCAGTTCCGTTTCCTACGCCATAGCCAGTTCCCTTGCCGCCTGCCCGGTCATAGGTGGTAGCAACACCACCGCCTTGTCCGCTGCCTGTAGTTGTCTTTCCAAGCACAGCCTTTGGTCTTGGAGGAGAGGGAGGTGCAGGATCAACCTTAGGAGGTGTTTTTACAGGTTCCTTATTTTCATTTATAGTAGGTGCATTAGGCTTGGGCTTATCTGGTCTCAATATGGGAGGTGATTCCTTTTCTGTTGGATCATCTGCAACATCTTTTGCATCTTTTTCAGTACCGGGATCAGGGGGAGAAGGTTTCGCAATACCGGCTTTCTCGGGCGCTTCCACGTCATTTCCCCCACCGCCTCCACCTATGCTCCGCACAGGAGGTTCAGGTTCCTCAGGGATATTTAGCTCCACCAGAACGCCCTCATCAGGAGGCGTTGGAATGATCTCAGCTATCTTCCATGACCACAGAAACATCAGCAGCCCCAGAGCTGTTGCAAAAACAGCGGTGATCAGGGTAGCCTGTGAGTTCTTGCGGGCTTCAAAGGATGCAGACATAGCGTGCGCGTTATTCATACAAAAGTAGAGATTGCGTTAAGAATACTGAAACCGTTGTTGTTCACATGTGTTATTAACGAAACAAAGACGGTGCTGCGTGCCTGGACGCTTATATATAAAATGTTAAGATTTTGATAAGTACTCTGATTTACGCTATGGTTTTTTACGAATACTGTTACCGTAATTCCCCAATTTCCCGCTTTTACACATTTATCCAATCTCATCCTCATCATAGATAATGCTGGATAAACATTGTTTAAAGCACACATCTCTTACTTTTCCACAATTGGAGGGGTTTGGTAATATTTTTGGAAAACTATCCGTGAAATAATGCTAACAGTAAAAAGTGCATTAAGTGCACTGACTAATCAACTTATTCTTCGGCATGAGTATATGAGTATATAGTGAGAACAAAGAAGGGGGCTATTGCCCCCTTCTTCATTTCGTGTTTTTTGATTAGTGCGCAAAGTCTATTTGAAAATTTCCCTTTATTCTTTCTATCGGAGGATTAAAATAACCATAACGCAGATTGGGAAATTCATTCCTGATCTCCTCCTGCAGATTCTTTACACCCATACAGGGTCCTGTATCAGAAACTCCAATCTTGCCTAAGTACCAATCTGGATCGATATTGAAATTTCTCCACTGGATCATACAAAGACCTGTGTCTTTGATAAGTTTTCTCAATGCCTCATATTCTGCTTCACTATCAGTCATTCCAGGGAAAACAAAATAATTGATGGATGTCCAGCCGCCAAAATCACGAACCACTTTGAGGCTTTCTACTATATCGTCAAAATCATAATTATTAGGACGATAATAAGGCATATAGATCTCCCGCCTTGCAGAATTGGTACTTACCCGTATTGAATCCAAACCTGCTTCACATAATGCCTTCACTGCATCAGGCTTTGATCCATTGGTATTGATATTAATACTTCCTTTTGGAGTATGCTTCCTGATCTCGATAATTGCTTCCCTGATGGTTTCCCACATTAGCAATGGTTCCCCTTCACATCCCTGTCCGAAGCTTACAATAGGATAGGGAGCTCCTTCCAGGTGCGGCACTGTATATTCTACAATTTCTTCGGGTGTGGGTTTGAATGTAAGACGGTCCTGGGTGGATACAATCGTTTCTTCATCGGGTTGTAGTGAGATGCATCCTACACAATTGGCATTACAGGCAGGTGATGCTGGTATCGGGCATTCCCAGCGACCCAGGAAATAATTACGTGCAGCAGGACAATGGTAGGTTAACGCACAGTTATTGGCCAGATGATTAACAAGCCTGTTATGCGGATAGGCTTTGAGTAATTGTTTTACACCTGTCTCCACTTTCTTCTGATCATAACCTGCACAGTCCTGCCTTATATCAGGTTCAATTCTTACAGCAGGAACATATGTCTTTTCTTTATGCCATCCCACTGCTGTATAACAAAACAGCGGAAGGGTAGGTGCATCTGGTGCCGTTTCATATGCAGCAAGATAAAAACCACTATGAGCTGGAGGAATGAAGGCGGCAACAGCCCAGCCTTTTTCACAAAGCCGCATCTCCCCGGTCTTTACATCAATTCCGATCCCTCTTCTTCCGGGCAATTCATACAATGAACCACCGTCGGGTAACTCGATCCACTCATCGTTGGGTATGGGTAATGCATCCCATCCGCTTCGGCCGGTTACATACAGGGTTTCATCTTCAAAGATGTTTCCTTTGCCGTCTGAATAAAGAATATAGGGAGATTGTTTCAGGCTCATTTACTCAATTGCTGTTGACAAAATTCATTAAATTCTTTCTCATTTACAGCAACTTCTTCATCAAGGTCCTGCTGTATCAGCTTGTTGTTCCTGAAATCGATGGTCAGGATCCCGTCCTTCAGAACAATATTCTGCAATTCATTCCATAATATCCTCCTTTTGGGAAAGGAGGGATAAAGGATGCTTTGCCTGTCTACCTCTACTTCAAATTTCCGGATAGAATACAGGTAAATTACTTCGAATAAGATGGTAGCGGTGGCAGCCAGGTATAAATTCCATTTTATCCAGAAGAAAATGATAATAGCGTTTATTCCTAAAAGGGCCCATCTTCTGTCAACTGTTGCAAATTTCTCGGTTCTTTTTACAAACAGGTATAGAATGGACAATAGAAGAATACCAGTAATTCCGAACCTGTCACCAAATGAGCCGGGTTTGGAAAAGGAAACAATATACAGCGCAATAATGTTCAGGAAAAGTAGCAGCCATCTTATCAAATTATAAGATCTGAGCTTTGCGTTCTTCAATGTTAAAAGGAATCTTTCCATGTGGCAGCTGTTAAGATAGCTGATTAACTATTGCTGGCCACCAGTAGATTGCATAGTTTGAACAACACTCTGGCACCCACATTGGCATTCCAGTCAGAATCACTGATACCCACCTCTACAAGATCAAAGCCAACGATCTGCCTGCCACTTTCCATTACTTTCCGGAATATATAATATACTTCTTCTGTTTCAAATCCACCTGGAACAGGAGTTCCGGTATGCGGACAGAGTTTGCGGTCAAGGCCATCAATATCAAAGCTGATATAAACTTTCTGGGGAAGTTTGCTTACAATCTCTTCGGCAATCTGTTTCCAGGAATCACCTTCATATTGACGGTTCTTTATATTCTTGTCGAAATAGGTAACTACTCTGTCCCTGCTTTCGCGGATATAATCAAATTCTCCGTTACTATAATCGCGGATCCCCACCTGTACCAGTTTTGTGATCTGGGGTATTTCGTTTAATGCATTAAGCATAATGCTTGCATGGGAATAATTGAAGCCTTCATAGGCTTCACGCAGATCACAATGCGCATCGATCTGGAGGATACCAAACTCAGGATGGGTTTGTGCAATGGCTTTCATATAACCGAGCGGAGTACTGTGATCACCACCCAGTATGGCCACCAGCTTACCTTTGTCCAGTAACGCTTTAGTCTGCTCATAAACCCATGTGTTCAGGTATTCACCACCGGCATTCACTTCTTTAAGTGTCTTGCTCATGAACTGGTTGGCACTTACATCCTCTCCACGGGAGATATAGTCGATATACAATTCAGCTTCCTTACGCAGGTAATCACTTTTCATTAGCACCTTACGGTCAACAGAGCGCATAAAGTAACCCTGTTTCCAGCCTTCAGGAACATCAGGGTCAAAAAGATCAACCTGTAAACTTGCTTTGCAAATGGCCTCAGGGGCGCGGGCAGTTCCTGCAAGGTAACTTACTGTAACTTCCCAGGGAACCGGAACGATTATAAGCCTTGCGTCTTCTTCATTTGTGGGGAGCCCGAAGATATTGTTGTTAGGATTACCTACATGATCCGGGTCATAGTTTGCTAGATCTACCATTCTGATAAATTAAAATGCGGCTGGCAAGTTACGTTCAAATCCGCAATCCGGATTACTTTCTTCCCAACTGACGCAGGTAGGCAACATGGGATGCAATAGCAATACGTACTCTCGGGTATTCGATATATTGAATGCCATATTCCTGGCAGGCACGCTTGATAATGCGGCTGATGGCAGGATAATGGACGTGTGAGATCTTGGGGAACAGGTGATGCTCCACCTGGAAATTCAATCCTCCAACCAGCCAGCTAACTACCTTATTACGGGTAGCAAAATTAGCCGTGGTCTTTATCTGGTGAATGGCCCACTCATCTTCCATTTTATTAGTGGCGTTATCCGGAAGAGGGAAATGGGTATGTTCAACAGTGTGTGCCAGCTGGAATACGATGCTTAATACAAATCCTGCAACCAGGCTCATGGAAAGGAACCCAATCAGCCAGGGAATAGCCCCAACCATTAGAATAGGAAGCACTACAAAAAGGAAGGCATGGGATGCTTTGTAGAACCAGAATTGAAAATGAGTTGAAACGCTCATGCGTGGCAATTCAGTGCCATTTATTTTTCCAGTGAAATATTTCGTGTAATCAGATACAAATACCCAATACATATACAAAAAAGAATAGGCAAGCCAAAAATACATATGCTGGTAACGATGAATGCCGTAATGACGCTGCTCATCGCAAAGACGCAGAAGTGGACGTGCCTCAATATCATCATCAACACCGTGAATATTTGTATAGGTATGATGGATCACATTATGCTTTGTTTTCCACATATGCTGGCTCGCACCCAGGAAATTGGCGAAATTGGATGCAATATTATTCACCCATTTATACCGGCTAAAACTCCCGTGAGCGCCATCGTGCATCACATTGAACCCGATAGCTGCAATAAGGCAACCCATCAAAACAGATTCAGTTATTGCCCAAATGGCGGGCGGAGTGAAGAATACCAGGTGTACATAAACGCCAATAAAACTGGCCAGGAGTATACCAGCCTTTAAATAGAGCTTAAAATTGCCTGTAGGTCGCTTGCCTTTTTGACTAAAATATTCGGCTATTCTTTTCTTAAGTTCACTATGAAAGGAGAGGGGTATTTTCGGGAATTTAGGACTTGACATTATTAATGGATTAGTTCTGTAAAACTACCTGCAAAAGTACCTCATTATTATCACATTATTCAATATTTGAGGATAAGTTTATGATAACAGAAACAATTCCATTTTTAACAGGATATTGTCACGTTTCAACCTGGATCAGGGAATCCAGGTTTCTGATCCCAATCTTCTTTTCTGTCAGAAACCCTTCGGCGAATGTTACCCCTATTTTCTTTCCCAGCATACGGGCGCGCGCTTTGACGGCTTCCAGGAAATCTGGTGTAGATATATAGGTCTGAGGACCTTCCGATGAGCTTTTAGCAGTATGAAATTGGGTGGCGTAGGCACTGATGGCTTGCATGCGCTGTTCAAATACATCAGTTATATCGATCAGCAGGTCTGGTTCATGATACCAGTCTTGCAGATATTGCAAAAAGTATTTCGGTCTCCATTTTTCCTGTGGTCTGCCTTCACCATCCTTTGTTTCAATTTTGGAAAGACCTGATAAGAAGCAGGCTGTATTGATCAGATGCCCGGCCCTTCCATGGTCAGGATGACGGTCAGCCAGAATATTCCCGATAATGATCTCAGGCTGGTATTTTCGGATGGCCTGGATCAGTTGCAGCTGGTGTTCTTCATCATTCCTGAAGAATCCATCCCGCATTTTCAGGTTCTCTCTTACGGCAACTCCTATGATCCTGGCTGCATCAGCCGCTTCTTTATACCTTGTTTCAATTGTACCTCTTGTACCGAGTTCGCCCTGTGTGAGGTCCAGTATTCCGGCTTTCTTTCCCCTTTTTATCTCATTGATCAATGTGCCCGAACATCCGAGCTCTACATCATCGGGATGAACACCGATGGCGAGAATATCTAATTTCATAAATGAAAGATAATAAAAATCGAGGATCGCTTAAGGCCCTTATTAACTTCAAATATGGTTTCTGGCTTTTAGGCCGTTGTTGGTGTTTACTTAATCAGACTCATACTGTAATGGGAATCGTCACCACCAACCGAACTTAGCGTTTCTGCCTCATATAGAGTTGTTGGTGTTTCCTTGCCCGTATATGCTCGGAATATTTTGGAGTTAGACGGAAAACACCAACAATGGCGTTTTTAAGCCCTTATTTCCGATATGGATTACCATACCAGTTGCCATCAATTTCCTTAACAAAGTTTTCGATCTGGCGATCGTTTTGATCTTTAAGGTCCCAATCCTGTTTGAGACTGCTGCCAAAGAAGAAGGCTACCGTTTGATAAGCCCTGGCATTTAATCCACCTTTGTATTCTTTTAATATTTCGTAACAGTTATTTCCTGTTTGACGGTTGATCAGTTTCATCAGCACTTTCCCCTGGTAAACGGACAGATTGGATAACGGCTCTGTAAATTGTTTGCGCAGTTCTTTTTCTCTTGATTTGATATATTCCTTTCTTTCTTTTTTGGAGGTGACATTGGCAAGCTTCGCAGTTATATCATTGATCGTAGCGCCGGCAACACGTGCATAGGGATAACATACATAAACCGCATTGCGCAGCCGTGTCCACTCGGCTATATATTTCTCCAGTTTTTTGGAGGAAAGATTACCTACCCAAACCATCGATTCTTCCTTGTAGCTCATCATCTCCTTTCCTGTCCAGATGGCATCCGTCATGATGGTATCATTCGGACCCCAGTTTTTGGAACGCTCCTTATAGGAGGGAATTGGTGGAATGCTATCTGTTTCGGCTACTGGCGGAGTGATCTGTGCGCAGAGGTTAAGCCCCAAAAGGAGAATGGCAAAAGTTAAAAGGTGGTATTTGCGTCCACGGCTCATCAGGCACAATTTACAAAATTGGAAGGGTAAAAATGACAGCAAATGTAC
>Ga0136846_1232589_pt1 | contig 60363 bp, 59 predicted proteins | sample HopSoiMetagenom2_FD_96841 | JGI IMG/M metagenome (GOLD analysis project Ga0136846, IMG submission 96841) | Grasslands soil microbial communities from Hopland, California, USA - 2 Assembly 2016 (version 4) | ecosystem: Environmental > Terrestrial > Soil > Grasslands | place: USA: Hopland... | reverse complement strand
TTCGTCGATCTGGCCGCGCATGTAGGCTTCGCGCTCGCGCGCGGAGGGACGCGTCATGATATCGGAGCGATCGACCTGCCAGCGAATGTCGGCAGCGCGGTAGAGTCCTTCACCCGCGAGCGGCGAACTGGGGAACAGATCGTAAACGCGGTAGTAAAGGCGCATTGCGTCTTGAGCGGCATCGCGGCGTCCACGGCGTCGGCTGGCTTCGTCTTCGGAGTTCGCAGCCTCGCCGAACACGATCTTGTCGCCGTTCGGCGTGCTGGAACCGACTAAGCCTTTCGCCAATACCCAACCTGTAATGGTCTTTCCCTGGGCTTCTTCGTCGTCGTCGTCGGCATCTTTTTGAGGCTCGCGGATGATCGCCTGGACGTGAACCCAATCGCGGCTGTTGTCGATAATGATGAGCTCGTGCCCGCGCTGCGCTTCGCCGAGTTTGGCTGAGTCGGCGCTCGGGGAGACTCGGATCGTTTCCTCGTGCACGAGCGTGCCGCGACTAGGCTGAGCGTTCGCTTGAGCGACCGAGAAAAATAGAGAGAGACTGATCGCGATAAGGAAAATCGTACGTTCCCAAAATGGGAATCCCGCATTTGGGGTTGGTACCCCCCCCTCCCCCTGGTCTATTGGAATGATGGGGTTAGGGGAAATTTGCGAAATAATCCTAGAGCTGCAATGATTTACAGCCAAAATCTTGCGAACAAAGCACTTACGCGGACTTTTCATCGCTCTCGCCATGGTTTTGCGGTTGCGTTCTCAGGATGAGCGTTTCGCTTTGTCTAAGTCAAGGTCATTTGAACATTCGGGGGCTGTGGAAAACCCTGCAACCACCAAAGGTCACGAAGGTACGCGAGGAAACCATCACAACTGTGTCCGGAGTTCCTCGAGCATCTGAGGCTCGATATTGCCGCCGCTGATGATTGCTACGTTTTGTTTTGTGTGCGGGAGTTCAGCCGAGTGAAAGATGAATCCGGCTGTCGCAACTGCGCCACTCGGCTCGGCTATGGTTTCGGGATTCTTGCTCAGGTACTGCATCGTTTTGCGGATTTCTTCTTCCGTGACCGTGATGATGTCGTCCACATAGGCACGGATGTGCTCGAAGTTGATCGGCCCGATGCTTTGCGTGCGAAGACCATCGGCAATCGTGCGGCTGACTTGCTCGGCGCGGAATTGAACAATCTTGCGCTGGCGCAAGCTGGCTTGGGCGTCGGCCGCGAGTTCGGGTTCGACGCCGATGACCTTTATTTTCGGATTGCTCAATTTGATGGCGGCAGCGACACCGGAGATGAGGCCTCCTCCGCCCACGGGGGCCAAGATGGTTTCGGCTTCCGGGAAGTCTTCGAGGATTTCAAGGCCGACGGTGCCTTGTCCAGCGATGATGTGTTCGTCGTTGTAGGGAGGGATGATGAGATATCCGTGTTGGGCAGCGAGTTCTTCTGCTTTGATTTTGCGCTCATCGGAGCCGGGGCCGACGAGGACGATTTCGGCGCCTAGCTTCGCCGTCGCGTCGCGCTTGATCTGTGGCGCGTTGTTCGGCATGACGATGATGGATTTTATTTTCAGAGCGCGGGCTGCATAGGCGACACCTTGCGCGTGGTTGCCGCTGGAGTAAGAGATGACGCCGCGGCTGCGCTCTTCTTCGGGCAGGGCGGCAATTTTGTTGTAGGCTCCGCGGAGTTTGAAGGCGCCGATCGGTTGCTGGTTTTCGGGCTTCAGGAACAGTTTGCGAGGGTCTTCGGTGCAGAGCGGGAATCCGATTAGCCGCGTACGTTTGGTGATGCTGGTCAGGCGCGATTGGGCAGCGTGGAGGTCGGAAATGGTAATCATTCGTCTCGGTGTGCCTAGGGAAAGGGTATCGTTAAGCGAGACTTTCCGCCACTGCAGGCGGGGTATCAGAGATGCAGAGTCCGAGCAGTTGAGAGAATACCTGATTCTCTCGCCCCAGCCTCGCGACCGGGGATCCTTCGACGGCGCTCAGGATGACAATTTGGTTTCGGTGCGGCTCTTCGCTTTCGCTGGATGCCTTCAACTGCGCTCAGGGCAGGCTGCGGCAGTCTCCACACGACCTGATCAGATCTCCAAGATGACCGGCATGATCAGCGGGCGCTTTTGGGACTGTTTGTTGATGTAGCGCTTCAGGTCGGCGCGGATTTTTTCTTTGATCACTCCGTAGTCGCCCTTTTCTTCTTCGCTGGAATGCGCCAGCGTGTCTTCCACCATACGGCGGGCGCCCTCCATGAAGCCGTCTTCTCCGATGTTGAAGCCGCGGGTGACGATTTCGGGGGGAGCCTCGACTTCTCCGGAGAGTTTGTTGATGGCGATGATGGGCAGCACGATTCCGTCTTCGCTGATGTGCCGGCGGTCTTTGATGATGAGATCTTCGACCACGTCGGTGCGGTTCCCGGAATCGATGCAGACACGCCCGACGTTCACCTTGCCGGTCTTGCGCGCGCCCAGTTCGTCCAATTCCAGGATGTCGCCGCTTTCGATGAGCATGACTTTGCCGACGGAACTGCGCATGGCCGCAGCCATTTCGGCGTGCAGCTTGAGCTGGCGGTATTCGCCGTGAATGGGGATAAAGTAGCGCGGCTTGACGAGATTGATGATCAGCTTAAGTTCTTCCTGACTGGCGTGTCCGGAAACGTGAATCGACGGGCTGGTGCCGTCTTCGTAGATGACGTGAGCTTCGCGGCGGAAGAGATGATCAATCATCCGGTAAATGGTCTTTTCGTTGCCGGGGATGATGCGGCTGGAGAGAACGACCGTGTCTCCCTTTTCGATCTTCGCGTGCTTGTGATTGTCGACGGCTGCGCGGGAAAGAGCGGACATGGGTTCGCCCTGGGTTCCGCTGATCAGGACGCAGACCTTCTCCGGCGGAAAGTTTTTCATCTCGCCGGGATTGATGACCAGGCCTTCGGGAACTTCGATGTAGCCGAGATCTTCCGCGATTTCGGCCGAGTTGTTCATGGAGCGGCCGATGAAGGCGACTTTGCGGCCATGCTCGTGTGCGAGTTGCACGGCGAGATTGATGCGATGAATCGAGCTCGAGAAACAGGAGATGAATAACCGGCGCTTGGTATGCGCGAACACTTCGTCGAACTTGCGTCGGACGGCGCGTTCGCTGGGCGTGTATCCCCTGCGCTCGATGTTGGTGGAATCTTGCAGTAGCGCGAGGACGCCGCTCTTGCCGTATTCGGCGAAGGTGTGCAGGTCAAACAGTTTGTTGTCGGTGGGTGTCGGATCGACCTTGAAGTCGCCTGTGTGGATGATTACCCCAAGCGGAGTATGGATGGCGAGCGCGACGCAATCGACAAGGCTGTGCGTCACCCGAATCGGATGAACTGTGAAGGGGCCGACTTTAAAGCGCTCGTTGGCGCGCATTTCGCGCAGGTCGGCATCATCGAGCAGCCCATGCTCGTCGAGTTTGTCTTCGAGGTAGGCGAGCGTGAACTCGGTGCCCCAGACGGGGACGTTGAGTTCCGACAGGACCCAAGGCAGGCCTCCGATGTGGTCCTCGTGTCCGTGAGTGAGAATGATGCCGCGCACCCTCTGACGATTTTCGATGAGGTAGGAAATGTCAGGGACAACGATGTCAACGCCGAGGAGTTCGGCTTCGGGGAACATCAGGCCGGCGTCGATGACGAGAATGTCCTCGCCCCAGCGCACAGCCATGCAATTCATGCCAAATTCGCCCAAACCTCCGAGGGGAACAATCTGAAGTTTTCCTGTGGCCATGGAGTAAAGATGATGCTAGCACGGGCGAGCGCGCAGTACCCAGTACCCAGTACCCGGCTGCGATGGCGCCGACCTCACCGGTAATCGCGGAATGGCATTCTCTGGCTGGCTGCGGTAAGGTGGAATTCATGGCTGAGGAGCGGAAGTCGTGGCTGCGGCGGCGGGTTGAGGGTGCGCTGACCAAAGGTCTGACTCGCGCCTATGAGACGGTACGGGTCGATCCCGAGAAGTTCCTTCTGCAGTTGCGGGCGGCGTATCGCGTGCCAATTTCCGGATATCACGGAGTGTATTCGCTGGACGTTCGGGAACTCGACATTGTGGCGGATTCGATTATCCGCAGCGGCATGAAGATGGCCGCGGTGGAAGGCGCGGGATTCGGGCTGGGTGGGCTGATCACGATCGTGCCGGATCTGGGAGTGCTGTCGGCCATTACCATGCGGACGGTCCAGAAGCTGAGCCTGCTCTACGGGTTTGAGTTCAACACTGATGACGAGATTGCCGAGTTGTGGATTGCCGCGGCGAGTGCCGCAGGAGTGGACATCAGCCGCGAGCTGCTGGAAAAAGAAGTGGTCAACAAGTTCGTGCCCGGGATCATTCAGCGTATTGCGGCCAAGGCCAGCGGGGAAGTGGTGGAGAAGTGGGCTGGACGCGTGATTCCGCTGGCGAGTTCTGCGATTGGCGCAGGGCTGAATTATTGGTTTGTACGGGCATGGGGCGAGCGTGCCCGGGCGCACTTTCGCGAGCGGCATTTGAAGATGCGGCAGCGCGTGCAGGCGGAATGGGCTGCGCAGAGCCAGGCGAGTCTGCCGGCCGGCGGTCTAAACTGAATTGTTACGGCCGAAATCGCAGATTCCGCCGAGAAATCTGTATTGCACATCCTGTTTTTTGCGTAATCAGTGTGCTCGGCGGTCAATTCTGCCGTGTGATAGACATTAAGAATGCCTACTTTTTCCTGTTCAGCCATTCTGTTTGACTTGGATGGAGTACTGGTCGACTCGACGCGTCAGGTGGATCGTGAGTGGCGCGAGTGGGCTGCGCGAAAGGGCGTCGATGGCGACGCTATTATGGCGATTGCGCACGGTGTGCGCACGATTGAGGTGATCCGGCGAGTGGCGCCGCATCTCGATGCTGAAGCGGAAGCGGCAGCGATTGAGAATCATGAGGCCAGTGATCAGCGCGGCGTCGTGGTCATGCCCGGGGCGATCGATCTGCTGAAGTCCATTCCCGACGACCGGTGGGGAGTGGTCACCTCGGGGTCGCGGCTGCTGGCGCGGAATCGGTTGCGGTATTGCGGTCTCCCTGTGCCCGAAATGTTGGTGACATCTGACGATGTGACGAATGGAAAGCCCGATCCGGAGCCGTATCTGAAGGGGGCAGCCGGGCTGGGATTCCGTCCTGAGGAATGTCTGGTGATCGAGGATGCGCCTGCGGGAATTCAGTCGGCACGATCAGGCGGGATGAAAGTGATCGGGCTTGCGAGCACTTACGCCGCAACGAGATTGGCGGATGCAAATGCGGTTGTGAGAGGTTTCGCGCAGATTTCGCTCAATGGAGATGGAAACGGTCTGCGCATCCTCGTCGAGGATTAGTAAGGGCAGAATAAAAAAGCCTGGCGGTCCGAAAGGCACTCGCCAGGCTTTTCAGTGAGCAATAGAAAACTACTCGGAGTTGCCGCGCTGTTCTAAAGCGCTGGCGTCGATCTTCCCGAATATTCCATCGTTCTCGTCGTTTGGACCGGCGGTGAAGTACAGTTCGTTGGGAGCGCCGTTCTTCGCGGCGTCTCCGGCGAAGCTTAGAGCCCAGAGCCCATCGATCCAGATTGGGCTGCCATTTGTGTCGAGAAGCGTTCCCTCAAGTTTTCCAGTGAACGTGTTGAAGGCATGAATCTGGCCGTCGCCAAAGTTGCCAATCAGCAGGCGATGGCTGAATGTGCCGAAGTCTCCGGGCGCCATGGCGATGCCCCACGGAGCGTTGAAATAGTTTCCGTGTTGCAGGCGGAGCAGCACGTGACCTTTGGTATCGAACACGCGCACGTCACCCAAGCCGGGGCCGTGATCTTCATCTTCCGATCCAGGAGTGCGGTGGGCGTAGGTGACAATGATGTCGCCGCCGACATTCTGAATGCCGAAGGGAACGAAATTCGACGGCAGGCTGGAATCGTTGAAGACTTCTTCGTTCGCGAGGCGATGGAAGTGATCACTGTAGACCTCAACCTTGCCGGTTTTGAAGTTGGTGACATAGAGCCGTGCTCCGGCGCTAGTCCATGCGATGGCGCATCCCTTGAAAATTGCTTTTCCGGGATGGTTGACCATGCGAACGGCTTCACCGAGATTTACGACCGGGTTCCAACCGGAAATGGTTCCATCCTCTGTGACGAAGATGAATATGGCCGGCTGTCCGGGTGCGACTTCGAAACCCGTTGTGTAGTTGAAAACTGTACCCGTCGGTGCAGAGGGACCTTGCTTGTTTTCTGGAGGAGGAATGGTAACGACGAGGGGTTGCGCTACTCCGTTGAAGTCATAAAGCGTGGTGAGTCCTGTACCGTTGTCGGAAATCCACCAAGGAGAACTGGTGGCGCGCGAGAGGCCCCACGCATTGACGAGATTAGGATCTACGTTGGGTGCTGAGGAAACGCTGGAAGAGTTAGTGGTGAGATCGGTGCGCGTGTAGTGTTGAGCAAAGGACGCGCCGACGAGCAGGAACGCCAGTGCCAGAATCGCAGCAGAACGCGCAGCAAAGCTGCGGTACGAAGTTGCAAACATAGACAATCTCCTGTCGGAAGGTGGGCTGATTGTCTTCGGCCTTCCGAGTAGCCTTGTGATTGTCTGTTCGACGCGCTCCCTACATTGTCAAAACCATGTTTGCTATTTGTTAAATTTTTCCTGAGGGGTGAATTGTCGCGAGAGTCTCAAGGCGTGGGTTGCTATGACAACGCAGGTTTCGTCTGAGAGTTAGCGTAGCCAGTTCTCCAACTCGATTCCGCGGTCGGTCTTCTCGTCGCGATACTTCACGATCACCGGCGTGTACAGAGAGAGGTTCCAATCTGCGGCGGGCCCCTTCTTGACTGCCCGCGAGCCGGGAACCACGACCGCGTTTTCCGGGACTTCTAGAGGCGCTTCCGGTGTGGAACGGTACACGTCACCTTTCACCAGATCGTAGAGTGGCGTTGAGCGGGTGAGAATCGTCCCAGCGCCTAACACGGCGCGAGCGCGCACCAGGGTGCCTTCATAGATTCCGCAGTTTCCTCCGACTAGCACATCGTCTTCGATGATCACCGGGGCCGCATTGACCGGCTCGAGGACGCCTCCTACCTGTGCGGCGGCGCTGAGGTGGACGCGCTTGCCGACTTGCGCGCAGGAGCCCACCAGCGCATGGGAGTCGATCATGGTGCCCTCGTCCACGTAGGCTCCGACGTTGATGAACATCGGGGGCATGCAAATCACCGAGGGCGCGATGTAGGCGCCGACTCGGGCGGAAGACCCTCCAGGGACAATGCGGACTTTGTCTGAGACCGTGAATTGGCGGGCAGGGAACGTGTCTTTGTCGACGAAGGAAAGTCCGGCGGGCATCTCGGCGAGCGTGCCAAGGCGGAATCCGAGCAGAATGCCTTGCTTGACCCAGGTGTTCACTTTCCACTTGCCATCGACTTTTTCGGCGGCGCGCACTTTGCCTTGCGTGAGTTGGTCGCGGAATTCGAGGAAAGTCTTGCGGGCTTCGGGGTTGTGTTCGACTTCACCCTGCGCGGAGAGTCGTTCGATGGAGGACTTTAGGTCGGGCATGAAGTGATGATTGTTGAATTTTGATTGTTAAATTGTCAAAAAGCTATAACCACGAACGGCACGAAGCAGCACGAAGGAATGAAGGAGCCAAGAGTCAGAATGCAGAGATGAAACTAGGTATCGTGGTAGGTCTCACTTCTTGCTTTTCTTCACTACCTCAGGTCTCAGTTCTCACTCCTAATTTCACACGCACTTGCATTCGCTGCGGATGAGGATATTCGTCATTCCATGGGCGATCTCCCGCGTCTCGCTGAGTGTGGAGTACGGGCCGTGCCAGCGGGCGTGGGTGGCGTCGTGGCCGGCGGGGCGTCCTTTGCCATGGCTGCACTGGCCACAGGTACCGCGGTGCACGACGATCTTGTGGGGTCCGGCAGCCCAGTTCTCGTAGATGAAGAATTCGGCGGCGTCCGCTGTGGGCGCTGCGGGCTTGGTGATGAGTCCAGCTTCGGTGGCGACTCTCTGGAGGCGCGAGCGCGTGTCGCGGCGCATTGGCAGGAGCGGTAAGCGATAAACTTCTTCGACCTTGCCCATCATCGCAAGCACGGCTTTCACTGGTAACGGACTCGACTCAATGAAGTTGGTCTGCATCAGCGGAAAATACTTGCGGTTGAGGCTGCGGGCAGTCGCCCAATCGTTGTTCAGGGCCGCGCGGGTGAGTTCGGCCATCTCGCGCGGGATTTCGTTGGATGCCACGGAGATGAGTCCGACTCCGCCGAGAGCGATGACCGGAAGGGTGACCGCATCGTCTCCGGAGAAGACCAGAAAGCCTTCGCGCGTGCTGTTAATTGCTTCTGCGATTTGCGTCATATTACCGCTGGCTTCCTTGACGCCAACGATATTCGGGATCTCTGCGAGTCGAGCCAGGGTGGAGGGTTCCAGGTTCGCACCGGTACGTCCGGGGACATTGTAGAGAATGATTGGCTTGTCTGCGACCGCTTCGGCGATGGCTTTAAAATGGCGGTACTGGCCTTCCTGCGTCGGCTTGTTGTAGTAGGGGGAGGCGGTCAGGATGGCATTCACTCCGGGGCGCGCCGCGAGTTCTTTGGCTTTCTCAACGGCATCGTGAGTGGCGTTTGATGTGGCGCCAGCGACGATGGGAACGCGGCCCGCGGCGACTTCGACAGTCGTGTCGATGACGTGCAGCCATTCGTCGTGGGTCAGAGTGGGCGTCTCGCCCGTTGTGCCGCACGGGACAAGGAAATCGATGCCGGATTCAATCTGCCAGGCGACCAGATTGCGCAGTGCTGCGTCGTCAACAGAACCGTCTTGATGAAATGGCGTTACGAGTGCAGTACCACATCCGTGGAGTTGCATAGACATAAGATAGCGCGAATGGGTGTGGAGGGAAACCGGAAGGACCTTGCCCGGAGCTGATGTACTGATACGAGTTGTTTCGTGAATCCCGTCGCATTGTATTTCGCGTCCGGTGAATCGCTTTACCACGGATGTGTGCTGCTGTTGTCCGTAGTGTTAAGCGGGCAAACGCAATCTCTTTTTGGGGAATGTGGATGCGCCGTCTTGCGACCTGGCTCGGATTAGCTTTGGCGATTATGGCCTGCCCGCCGTTCCCGTCGATCGTAGATGGCGTTTTTGGGATTGTCCTTGTTGGCAAAACTCGCCAGACCCGGACGGACGCTGATTATGTTTGAGTTACCGTTGCTTCCGCACGTGATCAGATATGGGCAGATTCAGCGGCGGCTAGCCAGCAAATACGCTGTTCTACTAGTGCCGAAACGCTGTCTCGCAGCAGTGATCTCGGGGCAGGATGCGACGACCGACGGTCTGCATCTGACCGATGTCGGGGCACATCGTATGGCAGATCTCGTCAGAAGAATCGTTCGCCCAAGCTAAGAGCGAGCATAGGCGTTACAACTCCCGCCACATGTCCTTGAAATCGTAAAAGCCCTTCTTGCCCATCAGCCACTCTGCGGCCCGGACTGCGCCTTCGGCGAAGCCGCGGCGGGATTTCGCATCATGGCTGAGATAGATTCGGTCGGCCGGGGATTCCAAGATCACCTCGTGGAAGCCGACGACATCTCCTTCGCGGAACGAGGTGATTTCGAGATCTTCCTTCGCGCCGCTGGCTTCCCGGATGACGCGCTGGATCGCAATCGCTGTTCCGCTGGGAGCGTCTTTCTTGTGAACGTGATGCCGTTCGAAGATCTGTCCCGTGTAGTCATACTGCAGCGCAGCGGCCGCGGTGCGCGCGCTTTCCAGGAAAAGATTGACTCCAACCGAGAAGTTGGCGGCGCAAACGAATCCAGTTCCGTGGCGGGTAACGAGCTCCTTCACATGGTCCATCTCGCCGTACCAGCCGGTTGTGCCGACCACCATGTTCTTGCCGGCAATGACGCACGCCTCAATGTTGGCCATGACGCAATGAGGCGCGGTGAAATCGATAACAGTGTCGATGCCCGCGAGCTTCTCAGGGCGCAATGCGGCACCATCGGCGTTTTCCTTGGCGCCAGCAATACGGACGTGATGCCTGCGCTCAGCTGCGATTTCCGCAACCAGAGATCCTGTCTTTCCCTTACCCAGCAGAAGAAGATTCATTGCGCTTACCTGAAAAGATTTAAACACAGGGTAGACACAGGCACACAGGAGAAAACCCCGGCGACAACACCGGCCATCGTGGTGGCATCCCATACCGGCAAGATCGAGCGGGAGGATTCATGGACCAGCATCAAATAGTCATCTTGGCGGCGGTCATCGTGGTTGCTCTGATCGTGATTGCCGTAATTGCGTATGCGACTTCAAAGAAGCGGCGCAGCTTGCGGTTGAAGCAGCGCTTTGGTCCGGAGTACGAGCGCGTGCTCCAGAAAGAGGGCGACCAGCGTAAGGCCGAAGGAGTGCTCGAGTTTCGCCAGAAGCGGCGAGAGAAGTTCAAGATTCGCGCCCTGAGTCCCACTGACAAGTCGAGCTTCGACATTCGCTGGAGAGAAGTGCAGGCGCGATTTGTGGACGATCCACGCGGAGCTGTGACAGTAGCCGACAGCCTTGTCACAGATGTCATGCAGGCGCGAGGGTATCCGATCGGCGAATTTGAGCAACGAGCAGCGGATCTGTCCGTAGATTATCCCGTAATTGTGGATAACTATCGGGCTGCGCACTCGATCGCTCTGCGGCACGGCGCCGGGCAGGCCAGTACGGAAGATTTGCGGCAGGCCATGGTCCACTACCGGGCCCTGTTTCAGGAATTGCTGGACGAAAAACATTCGGAGAGGAAGGGAGCATAGACATGGCGACACCATTGAGAAAAGATCAGCCGGAATTCGAGGACGAGGGGATTACAACCGCCGACCTGGCGCAGGGAAGACGTCCGGTGAGTGCAACGCCGGGACCACAAGTGGTTGCTGCTTCCGCAACACAGGGCGGGGAAACTGAGACTGCGCATCTATTTCCGGGTGAAGAACTGCAAGGCCTGCGCACGCGCTGGAAAGAGATTCAGACGGGATTCGTGGATGAGCCGCGCACGGCAGTGGAACAGGCGGATGGACTGGTTGCGTCCGCGATGAAGCGACTGGCGGAAGTTTTCGCCCAAGAGCGCGCGGGCTTGGAGAAGCAGTGGGATCGCGGGGACAGCGTATCGACCGAGGATCTGCGAGTGGCCATGCAGCGGTATCGCACGTTTTTTGAGCGGCTGCTCTCTGTGTAGCTGTGAGAAGCACTTGGGCTACAGCCCGGCTGGCGGTTAAACCTGACGCGGCCCCACAGGGCCGCTCTTCACAGGGGGGTGTCCCGGCGCCGCGGAGGGTGGTGCCGCTGCATAGCGCTGCTTACTTGCGAAATCGTGCGCGAAGAGAGTCGACCGGGCGCTAGGCGAAGACTTCGTGATCTAATTCGGAGAAAAACGTCTTGTGCAGGCGCTGGATGACTTCGGGGACCTCGTCTTCTTCAATGACGAAGGTGAGATTGATCTCTGATGCGCCCTGGGAAATCATTCGGATCTTTTTGTCGGCCAGTTCGCGGAAGACAATGGCCGCGATTCCCGGAGTCTCGCGGAGATTCTCTCCCACCAGGCAGACAATCGCTTTGCGACCCTCGTATTTCACATCGGCCAGCTTGGCTAGGTCGGCAGCGAGCGCGGGAATGGCCTGATTGGAATCTACCGTAAGCGAGACGCTCACTTCTGAGGTCGAGACGACGTCAACTGCGACTTTGTGGCGGTCGAAGGCTTCGAAGATGGCACGCAGGAAGCCGTGCGCGAGGAGCATGCGCGGGGCGGCGACATCGACGATCGTGATGCGCTTTTTCGCGGCGATGGCTTTAAAGATGTTCTTGCTTTGTGGAGCGCGTGTCGTGATGCGCGTGCCCTCACACGAAGGATTGCGGGAGTTCAGCACGTAAACCGGAATGTTCTTCTGGATCGCCGGCAGCACCGTCGCAGGGTGCAGGACTTTCGCACCGAAGTAGGCAAGTTCGGCCGCTTCCTCGAAACTGATTACTTTAATGCGGCGGGCGTCGGGGCAGATGCGCGGGTCTGTCGTGAGAATTCCGTCGACGTCGGTCCAGATCTCGATTTTCTCTGCGCCCAGTCCTGCACCGAAAATTGCCGCGGAAAAATCCGATCCTCCGCGCCCAATCGTCGTCGTGATTCCGGCGCGATTTGCGCCAATAAATCCACCCATGACCGGCACCTTACCCTCGGTGATCAGAGGCAAAACGACGTCCTGCAGCTTGGAATTCGTCTCCTCATACTGCGGGACCGCCTGCATGTAGGCATTGTCCGTAACCAGCACGTCACGGGAATCAACGTGCGTGCCTTTCAGTCCGCGAGCTTCGAAGGCGGCGGCGACGATCTTGCTCGATAGCATCTCGCCGAACGCGGCAACGTGATCGGTGGTGCGGGGAGTGATTTCTCCGACGGCAGAGATGCCGCGCAGGAGTTCGTCCAGTGTTTCGAAATCGGCTCCGAGCTCGGAGTGGAACTCGGTAAAGCGCGCAGTGCCTAGTAGTTCGCTGGCCGTGTTGTAGTGGCGCTCTTGTAACGAGCGGCAAAGCTTGAGGGCGGTCTTACGCTCTCCCGCGCCGGCCGCGCGGGCCATAGTCAGGAGCGTGTCGGTAACTTTCGCCATAGCGCTGACAACCACGACGGGTTGCTGCGCGAGGCGTCCTTCCACCACCGAGGCGACGCGGTCGATAGCTTTGGCATCTTCGACGGAGGTTCCGCCGAACTTCATCACGATCATCGGCGGGGCTCCGCAGAGAAGCTTCGGGGTTCTGGCGGTGATGCGCAAGCGAGGGCGAGACGCCCTCGCGACAGCCGGCCAGACCCTTCAGCTGCGCTCGGGGCAAGCGCCGGCACTACAAGTGGGTCGTCCATCATCCCAGATAGCCTTTGGCTTTCAGGAGTTCGGCGTTCAGGAGGGCAGCTCCGGCTGCTCCGCGGATTGTGTTATGGGAGAGCACGGTGAACTTCCAGTCGAGTACGCTGCATGGGCGGAGGCGTCCGACGGCGGTCGTCATGCCCGCACCGATATCCACGTCGAAACGCGGCTGAGGACGATCGCTTGCCTCCAGGTACACGACAGGACGCTCGGGAGCGCTGGGCAGTTTCAATTGCTGCGGCTCGCTGCGGTAGCTGGTCCAGGCTTCGATGATCTCTTCGGCCTTGGCTTTCTTTTTCAGCTTGATCGAGATCGATTCGGTGTGGCCGTCTTCCACTGCGACGCGGTTGCACTGCGCGCTCATCGCGAACGCGCCGGGAATGACCCTCGATCCATTGACATTGCCGAGAAGCTTTTTGGTCTCCTCCTCCATTTTTTCTTCTTCGTTCTTGATGAAGGGGATCACGTTGCCGAGAATGTCGAGCGAAGCGACGCCGGGATACCCTGCGCCGCTTACCGCTTGCATGGTGACCGCCATGACGGTTTCCAGTCCGAACTTCTGATGGAGCGGTGCGAGAGCGAGCACCAGCCCGATGGCGGAGCAGTTGGGATTGGTGACGACGTAGCCGCCGGATTTCTTGCGCCAGTTCTGGATGTCGATGAGCTTGATGTGTCCGCCATTGACTTCGGGGATCACGAGCGGGACGTCTTCCTGCATGCGCAGCGCGCTCGAGTTGGAGACGACGGCACAGCCAGCTTCCGCAAAGCGAGGCTCAAGCTCTGCGGCGATGGCGGAGTCAAGCGCGGCGAAGATAATTTTCGGTGCGCCGTCGGGTGTGGCAGGCGAAACTTTCATCTTCGCAACGGCGCCGGGAATCGGCGTCTTCAGGCGCCAGCGCGCGGCTTCGGAATACAGCTTGCCTTCGGAGCGATCGGAGGCGGCGAGCCAGGCAACCTCGAACCAGGGATGATGCTCGAGCATCTGGATAAATCTCTGCCCAACGACGCCAGTGGCGCCCAAAATACCTATCTGAGTTTTATTCATACGGTACTTGGGATTTTATAACATTCGAAGAATCCGTCGGGAGTTTACAGAGCACGAAAGTCACTGCGAACCCGATCGCGGATCTATTTTCGATGAATTCCCTGCATGCCGAGAGAGTACTCAGGAGTGAGCGGGCCGAAGTTTTTCTTTTCGGCGTAGAGACGCCAGCGGCGGAGGACGATACGCAGACTGGCCATGACGGGGATGGACAAGTAAACACCGAGGATCCCGGCGACTTCGCCTCCAGCCATCACGCCGAAGATCGCGGCGAGCGGATGTAGTTCCATGCTCTCGCCCATGATGCGGGGCGAGGAGACGTAGTCCTGTATGAGGCGCCAGATGGCGAGAAACACGACAAGCACGAGCCAATGGGGATAGCCCATGAGCAGCCACACGGTTACGATCGTCAGGGCGCCCACGAGAGGGCCGATCACGGGGATGAATTCAAGCATGCCGCCGATCGTCCCCAGCACCAGCGCGTATTGGACGCCCATAATGCCAAGGAACGCGGAGTAGACGACGAACGTCAGCGCCGCCAGAATCAATTGCGCGCGAATGAAGTGCGCCAGCATACGGTTCAAATCGTTGAGAACGTTCTCGAGGAATTCCCGTTGTGGCCGCGACTGGATTGTCGAAAGCAGGAAATTGCTGAACGCGCGTCCGTCTTTCAAGAAGAAAATCGAGAGCAGAGGAACCACGAACAGAAGCCATGCCTGTTTTGCGACGTCCGCGGTCCGCAACCCGACGTGCTGTGCGATTTCTGTGATGTCATCTTCGTGATTAATGAGGAACGATCGAACGAACTCGGTTGTGTTCACACTCCAGCCATGTTGGGCAGCTAACTGGCTCGTGAGCTGGCCGGACTTGAGTTGGCTCAAAAGCGTGGGGAGGGATTGTCCAAGGCGAGCACCCTGATGCGTAACTTTAGGTCCGACCACTGCAAAGAACACGACAACCAAGGCGACTAGCAGCGTGTAGATGACCGTGATGGCGCGTCCTCGTCCTCTTAACAGCCGTTCCAAATGATTGACCAGCGGGCTCATCAGATACGCGAAGAAGATCGCGAAGAGAAAAGCGATCAGCGTGGCGCGGGCAACGTATAGAAAACCCAAGCCCAGCGCGAACAGCAGCACCGTGATCAAGACACGAGCCGTACGTGAGTCAGTGAGGAGCAAGGTTCTTCCCGGGCGGCTACGTTCCTGCCGCGATCATCTAGTCTCGGACTACTTCTGTATTATCGGCCGGAATGTCGACTCGCACGAGCTTAAAGTGATCGCTGTCGTCCACAAAGAGGGCCCAGGCGACGTCATCAGTCGTCAAGTTCAGGCGGAGAAGCTCACGATCCGCGCCGCGGACTTTGACTTTCTCCTTGCCAGCCAACTCCAGGCGGACATGCATGGAAGTGTGATCCTGGGGGACGAGAACGCCGAAATCCGCCGGAGTCTGCTGGCATTTGAAGCTCCCGCTCTCCTGCTTGCAGGCAGCGGCCAGGTATCGCCAGGCGAGAACTTCGCGATGCACGAAGAAGTTGTTGTCAAGGATTGCCGACGTGCTCGGCATGAGGAACGGCTGCTCTGAAGGCTTCCCCGAACCTGCCGAATTTATGTTTTCGATCAGGAAGTCATTCTTCGGAAGCACAGTGACGGAGGCGCCTGACGCCTGGCTCCATTCATAGCGGAGCAATTCGCCGTTGGCCGTCATTTCCAGGGCGGACTTCTGGGCGGGGTCGCTTCCGTCGGTCTCCCTGAATTGAGACTTGATAATGCTGGATCCGTTTCTTTGCTCGATGGTGAAGGTCTCCGCGGCGACTTTTTGTCCTTTGACGGAGATGCTGAAAGAGCCCGAATCGACGATCTGCGCAGGCGCGGACTTCTCTTTGTCCTTCTTGTCGGACCCGGGGAATGCGAGCAACGAGGAGGCAAGGACGAAGGCAAGGGCGATGCGTACTGAGGTTGCGAACTTCACTCGGGTTCTCCTTCTTCGATCCGGATCTCAATCTGTTTCAGGCGCAGTTTCCTGACGATTTCTCCGGCAATTTCGTCGACGGAACGGCTGCCGGTTTGGATCTTCAAGGACGCTGCTGCGTAGCTTCTGCGCCGGCCATCGTACAGTTCGCGAAATTGCGCGGGAGTACGGAGTAGCGGCCGCTCCGTGCCGGCCTGGCTTGCCTGGTTCGAGCAACGCTGCCAGAGTTCGTCGACTTCGGCGTCCAGAAATACCGTAGGCACGCCAGACGTTTTCAACAGGCTTGCGTTATTGGCTTGCACGAATGCTCCGCCGCCGAGAGCAACGATGCGGTTGCCACCGGGCTCGTTCAGCACTTCTTGCAGGGCGGCGTGTTCCGCACGGCGGAATTCCTGCTCTCCGGAGTCACGGAAGATTGTGGCTACAGTGCGGCCTTCGCGGCGTTGGATACGGTCGTCCAAGTCCTCAAAAATCCAGTTCAACCGCTGTCCAAGCGCTCGTCCGACGCTGGTCTTGCCGGCGCCCATGAAGCCAACCAGGAAAACGGTGTTAACAGGCCGGATCAACACCTTGCGCGCGTGCCGGGATTGCACCCGTACACGCACCTTGGCCTTCGCCGATTTGCCAGAACGCTTCTTCAAACGATCCGGATTTCGTGTCTTGTTTTATTTTGCGGAGCGTTTTCTGAGGTGGATTTTACCATTGAAGCTGCGTAGCACGACCGTAGATGCGACCGTGGCTCGCCCCATGGTACCCCAGAAGGCACTTCCTTCCTTGATGACGAAGGACGTGTGCTGCTTAGGTTGGAGAGGGATGTCGTCGTGCACTTCGCCGCGTACTGAGCGGGCGCTCACGTCGGCAGAAGTCGTGTCGGGCACAATGGCCTCAATATCACCACTGTGGCTGGTCAGGCGGTATTCGCCGCGATCTCCGAAGTCGCCAAGATAGTTGATGCCGCCACTGGTGGAGATGACCTGAACGAGAGGGCCGTTCACGCCATTCAGCGTGACACTGCCGCTCAGAGAATCCACTTCGATGTGTCCATCTTTAACGTTCGTGAGAGTTACAGGGCCATTCAGCGTCTTCACATGGACGTGAGCACTCGTGATATCACGAAGATCAACGGTCGCTCCTGCTCCTTCGAGGCTTACATCGCCGTGAATCTTTTCGGCGCGCAACGTTCCGGAAGTAGAGTGAAGCGTGATGCTGGCGTCGCCGGGAACAGAAATTTCGTAGTCCACGCGCCCCGTCTGTACATCAGCCCCGGGAAGCAGGTGCGACTGGACGTCTACATGGTTGCCAATAACGTTGTTGTCGACCTCGACCTTGTCGGAAGAGAGAACCGCATTCACGATTACGACGTTGCCGCTCGCTGGTTTGATGAGAATAGATCCGTAGGGATTGTTGACGGAGACGCCGGCCTTGGCGCCGACGTTGAAGCGGAATTCTTTGTGAGTCTCGGCGGCGAGTGTCCCCGTCATGGATCCGACGATCAACACACCAACTGCTGCAATTTCGACTATGCGCCCACTCATATGGTTCCGATTCCCCCGTGATTCCTAGCGCCGGTGGCGCAAAACGCATTCATTATGGCAGAGAACGATCCAACGCCAACTCAAAAAGCATGGCTTTCTCCTGGTATGCGTCCATCAGCGAACGGCGCGCTTCTTCGTCGTCGGGGTTGGCAGCGACGGCAGTTTTCGCGTCCTCGATGTAGGCATTCACGTGACGGAGATTGTCGGCGTATTGCTCCTGCATGGCAGGAGATTGCTGCGAGACTTCCTGCAAAAGATCATCGTCATTGAGTCCGGCGATCTGCAAGTCCGAAGCCGGCCTCGATGCAACCGGGTTGGCCAAGCTGTCATCCGCCGCGGAACGGGACTTATGTTGCCGGACGTAGAGGCCAAGAACGATGAGCAAGGCCGCCGCGGCTGGCGCCATCCATCGAGCCCAAGCCCAGGGCCCATGGAGCGATGGCAAGAGGGAGTGCCCGGCAGTCTGAGAGCGGATCAGTCCCTCCTGCCGTAGAGTCGCCTCGATGTTCCTCCAGACGCGTGGATTAGGGTCCTGAGCAGCGCGCAGGTCACCGGCTGTGCACGCAATTACCAAGAGGTCTGATACCAAGGCGGCACAATCGGGACAAGCTTTCAGGTGAGCCCGCTGTTCGGCACTGCTCCCGGTTTCGTTTTCTGCCAAGCTGTCCTGCAACTCAAAGCACGTCATACAGCTCTCCCCAAGCCTCTGCTGCCGCAATGCAGCCTACAATCTTTCTGTAGTCTTATCTTCCTTCGGACGATCGCCGCCAGTCTTTGCTGGCTTCTGGTTACTACTTAGTTGCACGTATTGCGTCTCAGGATTTCTGCGCTTTTTCCGCTCGATTCATCCTGAGGAGGTCGCGCAATTTCATGCGTGCCTTGTGCAATTGTGATTTGCTGTTTCCGATCGAGCAACCCACAATTGCAGCGATTTCATTATGTTCGTAACCTTCGACATCGTGAAGCACAAAAATCGTCCGGTAGCCGGGAGGCAGGTCATCTACCGCCCTCTGCAACTGCAGCCGGTCGATCGATCCGGCTAACGCCAGATCTTCCGCGCCAAAATCTTTCTTCGGAGTATCTTCTTCCGTGCTCTGCGTGGTTTCTTCCAGCGATACCACAGGGAGACTTTTCTTTCTCAGGTGCATCAGCACAACGTTCACGGACAGGCGATGAAGCCATGTCGAGAATGCTGATTCACCGCGGAACGTTCCAATCTTACGATAGAGCTGAAGGAACGCTTCCTGGGTCAAATCCTCTGCTTCGGCCGTGTTCGAGGTCATCCGCAAGCACAGCGAGTAGACACGCCGCTTGTGCTTGTCATAGAGCGACTGGAACGCTCGAGCGTCCCCTTGCTTAGCCCGCTCTATGAGGTCGGCTTCGTTCGAATCAGTGGCTTGGCGTTGTTCCGGGTCGGTCAAGTTGCCTTTTCCGGCCGCACCCCGTGAGATGCGGCTAAATATCTTTACGTTGTATGGGTTGCGGACAGTAGGGATCGAACTACAGTAATCCTGGTATTCAAAATCCTAGAGCAATTCTACTGTTCTTTGGATTCTCCTCGAGTGCAGTTCGACGCTGGAAATCCTTTGTACGCGCAGCGTTGAAGCGATCGCATCCCCTGCCTATAGACCCTATTCTAAATTTAGAGTAGCAATCTTCGTAAATTGGTAATTTTCTGGTCAAAATTACGCAGCTGCTTTTGCGGTGGTGATGGTCTCCAAGCCGTGGCTGTTTGGGCCGGTTTCCCGAATGCGAAGCAGGAGCGCGAGAGCCAGCCCGATAAACCCCAGCACAGAAAAAATCCACATTCCCAAGGCATATCCGTTCGGATTGTCCAGTCCAGCATGAGAATAGTCATTCGCTTTCCCAATCAGCAGGTTCAGCAGGAAGAATCCGATCTGCTGGATGAGCGTCATCAGAGCGTATGCTGTGCCGAGCCGGGACTGATCCACGATGTAGGCGACAGACGGCCACATTACCGCCGGAATCAAGGAAAAGACGATTCCCATCAGAGCGACAGGCACATACAGGGACATGTGCGAATAAGCCATCATGAGATAGACGGGCATGAGCAAGACCGAACCGAACATCATGAACCATGCGCGCTTGCCTAGGCGGTCGACCAGCAATCCAAAGAGTGGGGTGGCAATCATCGCCGTAAGAGGCAGCAAGCTGTTAAGGCTGCCGGCCTGCTTCAGGCTGGTGATTCTTGCGATTTCGGTGGCGGCTACGCCGCCATGAAGGCTGAGAATCTTGTTGGTGAAGAAATCGATGGCAAAGGTGCGGAAGGGGAAGATGGCGGAATAGAACGTGAAGCAAAGGCCGACTACGAGCCAATAAGACGTGTCGAAACGGAAGATTCCTTTGAATTCGAGTTTGTCCGTCTGGCCAGCCTTGGCCAGTTCGTACTTCTTTTCTGCGAAGCTCTCCATGCCCCAATAGACCGCCGAACAGACAATGGCCAAAATTCCTGCAGCGACTGCGATCAGGAGCGGGCCCTGCCAACTCGGTTCCCCGGCAGTTCCATGAGGATAAAAAGCCCGGCTTGCCCATGTCGGTGAATTGTCTGCTGCCACAGAAGCGAGTCGCGAGAGGGTCAAGTTGATGCCGAAGGCGAAGCTGAGTTCCTTGCCCTTAAACCATTTCGCCAGGGCCGTTGTAACTGCGACGATCATGGATTCAGCGCCCAGGCCCAGTACCGTGCGCCCGACGATCATAGTGACAGCCCTGCCCTGGATGGCGGTGATCACCGATCCAATAAAGCAAATGGCGGCGAAAGCCAGAATGGCCTTCTTCGTGCCAATTCGATCGATGATGATGCCACCGACCAGAAGTGTTGCAACAGCGGCTACGCTATAGCTGGCATTCAGCCATCCGAACTGAGTGGCAGAAAATCCCAGACGGTCAATGAAGATACGCTCCAGCGGATTGATGCTGTCATAGATATAGTAATTCGCCCCCATGGCTACGCTAATGATGGTCAACACCATCCAGCGGTAGGAGGCAGAGGCTTGCGGGCGGGCGCTTTCAGCCATTCGGGCCTTTTCTATGCCGGTGCGACTGTATGGATCTGCGAGCAGAGAAGATTAGCAGAAGTGATACCCGGGTTCTAGCTGCCACCTAGCTGCCGACATATCGCGCATACAGGCTGCGCGCAACCGCCGTATCGGTTGTGCCTTTGATGATGGCCCTCCCGTCGGGGAAGAGCGTCATCTCGTATGGCTCATGCCAGAACTTCAAAACGAAGTCATTGTGCCGGACGATACCGTGCGGTTGCAGGCGACGGCCCATCTCATGGAAGTCGATTGGACGCTGGCGTTCATGGATTTGCACGGAATTTCTGCCGCACAGGGTGATGTGTGGGCGGCCCTCGCCGGCGAGATGAATGAAGTCGCGTTCGCCGCAGGCTCGGCATCCTAGACGCGGTCTCGCGGCAGAGATTTCGGCGTGCTCGTTTGCCCAGAGATCGAAGGAGAGCAACGTGCGCCGCAGGCCGGGCGCACCCAGCACAAATTTCATGGCTTCAGTCGCCGCTATCGAGGCGACAAAATTGACCGCTGAATTCAGGATTCCAGATGTCTCGCAGGTCTCGACCATTCCGCGCGGAGAATCCGGGAAGATGCACGCCAGGCAGGCCGTCAGGCCTGGCATCACATTCAGCGTCACCGCGTAGCTACCCACGGCAGCCGAATAGATCCAAGGAAGCGACTTCGAGATCGCGTAGTCGTTGACGAGGTAACGTGTTTCGAAGTTGTCGGTGCCGTCGAGAATTAAGTCGAGTCCCTCGAGCAGTGCTTCAGCGTTGGACGGAATCAGGTCTTCGACTCTGGATTCAGCGATGATCTGCGAGTTGAATGCGGCGATCTTGCGTGTCGCAGCAATTGCTTTCGGGAGCGACTCGGCCGCGTCGGACTCATCAAAGAGCGACTGACGCTGCAGATTACTAGGCTCGACATAATCTCGGTCGATAATGCGCAGTGTGCCGACTCCGGCACGAGCAAGGAGGCTCGCCAAAGCTGAGCCCGTTGCTCCGCAGCCTACGATTCCCACTTTCGCGGCTGACAGCTTGCGCTGGCCCTCCTCACCAATCCCGGGGAAGAGAATCTGGCGGGAGTAGCGATCGGCCACAGTGGACTCCTGCCGCGAAACGTCTCTGTTGTTCTGGGGTTCCTGTGCCAAAGAGGTCACCAGTGATCAATAGTAAAACCATTATTATAAGTGGCTGAGTTGTGCGCTTGATCGGCCGCTTTGCTGTGCGCTGGATGTTTCGCTGGGCGAACAGCGGGACGATGCTGGTGTCCAGAGCGGCGATGGAATGGTGAAGTTCGAGAGAGCGCATGGCAGCGTACAACGACGGATTAGGTGCGTCCCATCGAAGCTAGAGAGCGCCTGGCCCCAAGGAACCCTTTGCTGACAAGACACGTGATATCACTGCCTACCCTGCTGCTGTGGGTTGCGGTCTTGTCGTCTGCCACGGACCACCTGAAGCCGGACTCGCGTGTCCGGCAGGATTCGCAATCTCCCATCCATGCCCTCGGTCCCGTATACGAGGGCAAGAGAGTCGCGTCCATCGATCTGCCGGGAGTGCACGATCCGGATCGCCAGCATTTGCTGCAACTGATTCCGCAGAAACCAGGAGCCGCTCTGACTCGAGATGGCGTGCGGGAAAGCATTCGCGTACTTTATGCGACCGGACGATTTGCGGATATTGAGGCCGAAGTGGCTCCGTCAGGTGATGGGGTGGCGCTGAGCTTCAGAACGTCGCCCAACTTCTTTGTGGGCGCGGTGAGTGCCGAGGGCGCCCCTAGCCGGCCCACAGCCAATCAAATTGTCAATTCGTCCAAGCTGCAGCTTGGTGAACTCTTTACCCGTGAAAAGCTTAATCGTGGCCTGGAGAACGTGCGCCAACTCATGCAGGAGAACGGATACTACAACGCGCGAGTGACGGCGGAGAGCACATCGAACCTGGACAATCAGCAGACCGATGTGATCTTTCACGTTTCGCCGGGATCGCAGGCGCATGTGGGTGAAGTGAAGGTGACAGGTACTTCCGGCTTGTCCTCCGGCCAAGTGCAGACAATCGCGCATATGAATCCCGGAGATCGGCTGACCTCCACCCGGGTCAGTGATTCTCTGCAGAGGCTGCGAAAGAAATTTCAGAAGCAGAACCGCGCCCTGGCGCAGGTTTACATTGCGGCGCAGACGTACCGCCCGGAGAGGAATGCGGTGGATTTCACGTATCAGATCGACCCCGGTCCGGTGGTGTTGATCTCGGTACAGGGGTATCACATCAGCCGTGGCGTTCTGAAGAAAGAGATTCCTGTGTATGAAGAGAACGCGGTGGACGATGACCTGCTGAGCGAGGGCAGGCGCAACCTGCTCGACTACATGCAGACGCGCGGACACTTTGACGCGAACGTGGAAATTCGCAAGGAGACCGGACTTAAGACCTTGCGAGTGATTTATCAAATCGATCCGGGGCCGCGACACTCGCTGGTAGTTGTGGATGTCACCGGAAATCAGAATTTCCTGGATACCGCAAAGCTGAAGTCTTACCTGCAGATCCAGTCCGCGCACCGTTTCTTGAGCTATGGCCGATATAGCCATGCACTGCTGCGAAGTGACGTAGCAACGCTGCAAAGCTTGTACCGCTCCAACGGCTTCAGGCAGGTCCAAATTCAGACGACGGTTGATGACAACTTCGAAGGCTCTCCGAACAAACTGGCGGTTCATATTCACATCGAGGAAGGTGTGCGGACGCGAGTCGGCGAGGTGCAGGTTGTGGGGAACCAGAAAGTTGGTGCAACGCAGCTTCCGGAACTCAGCACACAGGTGGGCCAACCGTACTCTGAACAAGATCTCGCGAGCGACCGCGAGAGGATCCTCGGCTACTACTTCGACCATGGCTTCCCGAATGCAACGCTGGAGATCACCACGAAGGATTCAGCGACGGAGCCGAACCGCATGAATGTCACTTACACGATCCAGGAAGGCGAGTTATTCACGGTAGATCGCGTCATGGTAGCGGGCACGGAGCACACGCGCGATCACGTCGTCCAACGAGAATTGGAAGTGCACACGAAGGATCCGCTGAGCCAGCAAGACTTGCTGAATACTCAGACCCGGCTTTACGACCTCGGCATCTTCAACCAGGTGGATTCGGCGGTGCAGAACCCGGAGGGCACGGATCCGCAGAAGAATGTGCTCGTGCAGGTGCAGGAGGCGAAGCGGTACACGTTCACCTATGACGTCGGCCTAGAGTTCCAGACGGGGCAGCCGGCCGGAAATACCGCAGCGGCAGGAGCGACGGGAGTCAGTCCTCGAGTGGGCTTGGACGTGACGCGGCTCAACGTCTTCGGCAAGAACGAGACGCTGACCTTTCAGTCTCATGTCGGACGCCTGCAGCAGCGTGGGCTTATCAGTTATACGGTGCCGAAGCTCTTTGACAGCGACAAGTTCAAGCTCATCTACACGGTGTTTTATGACAACAGTTTGGACGTGGCTACCTTTACGTCGAGGCGACTGGAAGGGAAGGTCGATGTCCGGCAGCAGATTGGCAGTGCGGGAACTGAGCCAGGGACTCGTCCCGGGCCCAGTTCGATCACCTATCGGTTCGACTTCCGACGCGTGGAGGCTCGGGACTTCTCCTCGAAATTTACTCCGGGTGCAATCTCGGTGCTTTCGCTTCCAGCCCGGGTAGGAGGCCCCGGTTTTACCTACATTCGAGACAAGCGAGACAATCCGCTGGAGAGCACGAAAGGGAACTACTTCACTCTGGACGGTTTTACGGCCGCTGGCTTCCTGGGATCGGAGGCGGATTACGGGCGGCTGCTCGCTCAGAACGCCACGTATCAGGCGTTTGGAGGGAAGGGAAGGCCGGGACGTCAGTTTGTATTCGCGCGCTCGACGAGCATCGGCCTTGAACAGCCGTTTGGAACGACGAGAGTACGTCCGCCGGGCGCCTGCGCCACGGATCCCAACACAAACGAGTCGTTCTGCGAAAGTTTTCCGCTCATCCCGTTGCCTGAACAGTTCTTCGCTGGCGGAGGAAACTCTCACCGTGGGTTCGGGTTAAATCAGGCAGGACCTCGCGACCCAAGTTCAGGGTTCCCGGTGGGTGGAACCGCGCTGTTCGTGAACAACCTGGAACTGCGGTTTCCCCCGATTTCGCTTCCGTGGCTAGGCGAGGGCTTCGGCTTTGCGGTGTTTCATGATATGGGGAACGTCTTCACAGCGCAGCACGACATGTTGAATGGACTTCTGCGGTGGCACCAGCCAAGTACCCAAGGGTGCTTGTCCAGCGGTACACCGACCTCTCAGGACTGTACCGCGTTTAGCAACAGCGGCTATGATTACACTTCGCACGCGGTCGGATTGGGCGTACGATATAAAACACCCATTGGGCCTCTGCGATTCGACTTTGGATACAACCTGAACCCGACCCGCTACTTTCAGGTTGTCACGACGACAGATCCGATCACACAGCTACCGACGAGTAATTTCGTGACGCAGCAATTGCGGCATTTCAACGTATTTTTCAGCATCGGCCAGCCGTTCTGATGGACAGAGTTTTCATGAAGAAGAGTTTCACAATCCTTGCCCTGACTTTCCTGATGAGCGCCGCGATGCTCCCCAATTGCCACGCCGGCGAGGTGATCGATCGAATTGTCGCGACCGTGAATGGACACATCATCCTGCAAAGCGACTGGAACGACGCGTTACGCTATGAAGGGCTTCTGAGCGGGCGCGCTCCGGGCCAGTTCAGCGATGAGGACCGCCGTGCAGTGCTGGACCGGCTGATCGATCAGGAGTTGCTCGCAGAGCAGATGAATTCGGCATCGTTTCAGCATGCATCCGAGGCTGAAGCGGCCGCTCAGGTCGCGGATGCCCGGAAGCAATATCCCGAAGCTGCGACTGATGAAGGTTGGAAGCAGTTGCTAGATCGGTTCGGGCTCACCGAAAAGCTGCTGACTACTCACGTTCAGCAGCAGATTGATCTGATGCGACTGGTTGACGCTCACTTGCGTCCGGCTGTGCAGATCGATTCCAAGAGCGTCGAAGCGTACTACCGCGAGAAGTTCGTTCCGGAATTGAAACAGACAGGCGCACCGGATGTGCCACTGTCGGATGTGTCCGCGAAAATCCGCGAACTTCTCACCCAGGAGAAGGTCAACGAATTGATGGTTTCCTGGCTGCAAACGCTGCGCTCGGAAAGCAAGGTCAGCGTGCCCGCATTTACTCAGTCTGCCGATGACGGAGTACAGGTTCGGTGACCGAGTCTGCCGCCAGACCCCGCCACTGGTGGAAATATCTGCTGATCGCCTCGGGGGTTCTCGCCCTCTTCGTAGTCGCTGGTCTCTGGTACATCACGACGGAGTCATTTCAAAACTACGTTCGCAAACGCACAGTCCAGGAAATTGAACGTATCAGCGGAGGGCACGCAGAAGTGGGCACGTTCCATCTCGTCCCATTTCATCTGCAGGTGGAAGTACGCAACATCACCGTTCACGGTAAAGAAGGTCCGAATGAGGTTCCGCTCGCGCACGCCGACAGTCTGCTCGCCCAGGTGAAGGTGAATTCGCTGCTACGAACAGAGTTCGGCTTCAGAACCGTGGTGCTCGACCATCCGGTGGTTCACATCGCCATCGGTCCCGACGGAAGCACGACCAACATTCCAGGGTTCCAGGTGACACCGGTACCGGCGAACGTACGGGTTGAGCAGGTATTCGGGCTGTCTATTGACCATCTGTCGGTCCGTAATGGAGAACTGCTCTGGGCTGACCAGAAGATCCCGCTGGACTTTGATGCCTCCGGAACGAAGCTGGAGATGAATTACTCGTTCCTTCGCGGGCGGTATGAGAGCCATCTTTCACTGGGAAAGGTGGACACGGCATTCAATGGCTACCGGCCTTTTTCGTGGATGACGTCTGCAGATTTCGCCCTGGGCACTACCTTTGTTGACATTCAGTCATTGACATGGAATTCCGGCAGGTCATGGTTCAAGACAAGCGGTCGAATCAGCGATTTCCGCAAACCCCAAATTATCAGTAACTACGAGGCGCAGGTCGATCTGCAAGAGGTGGCGGCAATCGCCCGGCGACAGGACCTTCGGCATGGCTTCGCAGAGTTCAAAGGCGAGGGGCGCTGGTCCATGGAGGAGTTCACGACCAACGGAGCCATGGCCCTGCGGGACCTCGTCTGGCAAAACGAGCAGTTCGTTCTAAAGAACGCGGGAGCCACCTCAGATTACACAATCACGGATAAGCAACTTAAGCTTTCGAAGCTGCAGGGAAAGCTCCTGGGCGGCAGCTTCACGGGAGACGTGCAGGTCGATAACTGGCTGAAAAGTACGCCGCTTACCCCCGCAATAGCCGGCAAGCGAGAGGACGTTGCCGTGATCTCGGCTGCGAGACCGCGAGGGAAACCTGATGAAAGATCCAAGATCGCCAGCGTGCAGAGCGGAAATGTGCGCCTCCGAGTGAAGGATGCTTCGATTGCGGAGTTGGCGAGTTCGCTGGACGTCAGGTCGCATCCGCTCGGGCGCTTTCATCCAGTGGGACTGACTGCGGGGACGATCGATGCAACGTGGAAGGGAGCCCCCGGCAATGCTGACGTCGCATTTTCGTTTAACGTTGCGCCTCCCGCCCGCACGGCATCTCGCGAACTGCCGATAACGGCTCAGACGCAGGGGCGATATCACGGACCGACCGATTCTCTGGAACTCACGCAGTTCAATCTCTCGACCACTGCTTCGAAGGTGCAGGCCACTGGAACTCTGGCGGCCTCTTCAGCATTGCGGGTTGCGGTTTCTACATCGAATCTCGAGGAGTGGAGGCCGCTGGTGGCCGCCCTCGGCGGGCCGACAGACCTTCCCTTCCGGGTGGATGGAAATGCCACTTTCAACGGAGCGATTGGAGGAACATTTCGATCTCCAACGATCGCTGGTACGCTGGTCGCGGAGGATTTCGAGTTTACAGTTCCCGCCACATCCCGGACCGCCGAACGGGAGGTGCAGTGGGATTCTCTTGCAGCGTCGATTCAATTGACGCGGAAGGAACTGTCGGTTCGTGGTGGATCTTTGCGGCGGGGTGAGACCAGCTCGGATTTTGATCTGAACGCGAGTCTGCAGAACGGGAAATTCACACCTGATAGCCCGTACACGGCACACGTAAGTCTGCACAAGGTGGATGTTGCCTCGACGGCCGCACTCGCGGGCTTCGACTATCCGGTCTCAGGAACCGCTGACGTTATGCTGCAGATTGCAGGGACGCGGGCTCATCCCCAAGTGCAGGGCCATATTCACGCCGTGAATGCCTCCGCGTACGACGAACCGATCGAGCAGTTTGACGCCGATCTGCGTATCGCTTCCAGCGAGACCTCGCTCAACGGCATTCACCTTACCCACGGAGATGCGACCGTAGCCGGGACCGCGGCCTATTCGCCCGCGAACCGTGGATTCAGGCTTGATCTCAGTGGCAAGAACTTTGACTTGAAACGCATTCGCCAGATTCGCCTGGGTCACTTCCAGATCGAGGGATACGCAGACGGCACGCTACGTGGCAGTGGGACCCTGGATGATCCCGTTATCGACGCCACGGCGCACATCCGCGATCTCAAGCTTGACCACGAGCCAGCGGGGACATTCGACATAGAAGCAGTGACCAGGAAAGGTGAACTCCACTTGACGGGGCAATCTGATTTTGCCCACGGCAAACTTGGCGTGGACGGAAACATCACCATGCACGGTGATTATCCTGCGACGATCATTGCGAAAATGGATCAGCTGGATCTGGATTCGTTGTGGCGATCATTCCTCGGCAATCAGCTTACAAGCCACACCGCAGTCGCCGGCGCGGTGTCAATGCAGGGTCCTTTGCGATATCCCTCCCAATGGACCTTGAGCGGTACCCTCCCGGAACTCGCCATCGAACTGGCATACGAAAAATTGCACAATGACGGTCCTGTGAAGTTTACGTTCGCAGAACAGAGCCTACAAATTGAACCGTTTCACTTGGTCGGTGAAGGAACGGACCTGACGGGCCACGGCACCATACATTTTGCCGGCTCGAAGGCGATCGACTTGGCAGCTGATGGTCAGATTGAGATGAAGTTGCTTGGCAGCCTCGATCCGAATCTCACCGCCTCGGGAGTGACGACTATCCACATGACAGTGGGGGGCAGCCTCAAGGATCCGCTGCCGCAGGGCAGGATCGAAATCAAGAACGGCGGCGCGCAATATGCAGGTCTGCCCAGCGGCTTGAGCGAGATGAACGGGTCCCTTTCGTTTACGAAAGATCGAGTTCACATCGACCAACTGACCGGAAAGACAGGCGGTGGGACTCTCGACTTAAGAGGGGATGCCAGCTACTTCAACAGCCAGATGAATTTCAATGTCGCAGCGACTGGCAAAGACGTCCGTCTACGTTATCCGCCGGGTGTCAGTTCGACTGCTAACGCCGAGTTGCATTGGATCGGAAGCCAGGCATCATCGACCGTCTCCGGCGATGTCATTGTCAACAAACTATCTGTCACTCCGGGCTTTGATTTTGGTTCTTACCTGGAGCGAAGCCGGCAGTCTGCATCCATCACTCCCGCCAGTTCGCCTCTCTACAACATCAAGCTGGATGTAGGCGTACAGACGGCGCCCGAACTTCAGATGAAGACTGCGCTGGCACGGCTCTCCGGAGATGCTGATCTGCACCTGCGCGGATCCGTGGCGCGGCCCAGTGTGCTGGGCCGGGCCGACATTCTGGAAGGCGACGCAACATTCAATGGTATCAAGTTCCGGCTGGAGCGGGGCGATATCACGTTCGCGAATCCTGTCGCCATTGAGCCGCAGGTTAACCTGCAGGCAACGACACACGTTCGAAACTATGACCTCGATGTTACCGTCACGGGTACTCCGGATCGACTGAATATCAACTACCGTTCGGAACCGCCGCTGCCTAAGTCAGACATCATTGCGCTTCTGGCGCTGGGGCGCACGAGCGAGGAATCGGAGCAGTTGCAGAAGCAATCCGGGCAGAGCATGTTCACGGATGAAGCGACGAACCTCATTATCAATCAAGCGCTGAATGCCACGGTGAGCAATCGCCTGCAGAAGCTTTTCGGTGTGAGCCGCATTAAAATCGATCCTCAAGGCCTGACAACCGAAACCAATCCTACGGCTCGCGGACCGCAGGTGACCATCGAAGAGCAGTTCGCCAATAACCTGTCTTTGAGCTACAGTACAAACGTCTCGCAGAGTGCGCAGCAGATCATCCAGGGTGAGTATTACATCAACCGGAACTTGTCGGTTGTCGGCACGCGCGATCAGAACGGGGTTGTCAGCTTCGACGTTCGAATCCGCCGCCGCAAGAAATAGAACCGCTACACTTCCTTCTGGAGTACGCATGAACTCCGGCAGCGACTCGGCTGTATTTTCCATACAGCGGCAGCAGATGGTGGACGCGCAACTGCGCAGCCGCGGGATTGTCGATTCGCGGGTGCTTGACGCGATGGCGAAGATTCCACGCCAGGAGTTTGTGTCGGCCCAGTATCGTGATCGGGCGTACGAAGATCATCCTCTTCCCATCGCAGAGGATCAGACCATCTCCCAGCCATACATCGTGGCTCTGATGCTCGAAGCGCTACAGCTTTCTCCACAGGACAAGGTGCTCGAGATCGGGACGGGGTCGGGCTATGTGACTGCATTGCTCGCCGAACTCGCCGACCAGGTAATTTCAATCGAGCGCCACGCGAGCCTTGCCGACCACGCGCGATCGCTGATTTCGGAACTGGCATATCGGAACGTGAGAATTATCACCGGCGATGGCAGCCAGGGATTCGCGGAGTGTGCTCCGTATGACGCGATAATCGTTTCCGCGGCGGCTGCGCACTTGCCGAACGAATTGGTCGCGCAACTTGGCGACCGCGGGCGCATGATCATCCCGGTCGGCAGTGAAGATACACAGCAGCTGCATTTAATCGAAAAGAACGGCGAGGAAGCCCGCATTAGCGTCCGCGAACTGTGTCGGTTCGTGCCTCTGGTACCCGGACCGCCCTGAGGACACGCTGTAAAGCTGAATTACAATTATTCCGTGGCGGTTCTGCACAACCTACGCATTACTCTCGAGATGATCAAGTGGGAGCACTCCGTATTCGCGCTTCCATTTGCGCTCTGTGGAGCCATGCTGGCTGCGGGCGGACTTCCGTCCGTGCATCAACTCCTCTGGATTATCGTGGCGATGGTGGCTGCGCGTTCGGCCGCCATGGCCTTTAATCGGTGGGCCGATGCGGCTATAGACGCGGCGAATCCGCGAACCAGTACACGCGCGCTTCCGGCGGGGCACTTATCCCCGGCATTCGTGGCCACCTTCGTCGTGGTTTCCAGCCTGGTATTCATTCTCGCGGCCAGCCAGTTGAACCGGTTATCGCTGGGACTATCCCCTGTCGCTCTCGCGGTGTTGCTTCTCTACTCGTACACGAAGCGGCTGACGCGCTGGTCGCATCTGGTGCTCGGATTTGCCCTGGGGATTGCGCCATCGGCCGCATGGATTGCGGTGCGTGGCTCGTTGGATCCGCGCGTTCTGCTGCTCACGGCAGCGGTGACTTTCTGGGTCGGCGGATTCGATGTGCTCTACGCCTGCCAGGATTGTGAGTTCGACCGCCAGGCCGGCTTGCACTCGGTTCCACGCTACTTCGGCATAGCTGGGTCGCTGTGGATTGCGCGCGTCTTTCACCTGATCATGGTCGCGCTTCTGATCGCCTTGGTGCTTACGTTTGGATTGGGAAAACTGGCGGTTGCTGGCGTGACTGCAGTCGTGTTGTTGTTGCTCTACGAACATTCGCTCGTAAAGGCGGATGATCTTTCGAAGCTCAACGCCGCATTCTTCACGATGAATGGCGTGATCTCGGTTCTGTTCTTTATCTTCGTCGCCGCAGATTTATTGCTGCGGAGGTAGGGACCTCCGCAGCAAACTCATTGTTTCTTTATTGATTGACCTTTAACAGCAGCATCGTTCCACTCTCAAGCTTTACGTTATTTTTCTCGGAAGTGAGCACCGATCCCTGTTGGCCGTTCGAGGCTGGGGAGAGGCTCACGTTTGAGAGTCCAATCACCCCCTGAGTCTGACCGTTGATCGGCGGACGCTTGGAATGGGCCTGTTGCGATTCATCGCTACCGTTCGCGCTGGTGGCTGTATTCGAAGAGTCTCCCTGGCCGGGACCTGCATTTGGACTGCGGCCAGCCATTGGCGAAGAGGCGCTCGTTCCTGTAGACGATGGGCTCGGACCCGCACTTGGCGCGCCGCCGCTCGCAGCAGTGTTGTCATTGGGATTTTCCGGACCAATCACAGCCTGGATCGACATAGGCAACTGCACCTGCTGGTCGTTCAGCACGGCCTGGTTGAATGCGATTCCCAGCTGAGATTCTTTTTCATCTTTGTGGCGAGCCTGCGCCTCGGTCACATGCCCGATGACTTTCGTGTCTTTGGGCACGAGGACTTGCCCGGTTTGAGTCTTCAGGTCCTGGGTGACCTTCGCTACAATCTCGTCGCCGCTCTTGGCCTTTTTCGCGTCAACCGTCTTTGTCAGCTGGACCGGGATGACACTTCCGGGCGCAATGCGCGGCTGTTTCGGCGCTGCAGCCTCTTGTGTTCCGGGTGTAGTCGGCATGGGTGCCTGAGTCGTAGGTGATTGGGAAGGCATGTTCTGCGGAGTCGTGCTCTGCGCCATCAGAACTCCACAGCCGAGCAGCACTGCGGTCGCAATCTGGGGAAGGATACGTCTCATAAATAAGGATTCCTTTCTCGAAGCGGGGCTGAACTCCTGGATGTAGATGCACATTCGCCTGCAGATGTCTCCCGGGAATGTTGGGTGGGGATACCCAACCGTCCGAGCCTGAACGGCATCCGACTAACATGCTCACGCGTGCCTTCAGTGGCGTTCTGGCTGGGTGTGTGCTCGCCGTCTGCTTGGCGTGTTCTCCGAATGCAACGCCGGACCAGATCCGGGAGAAAACGGCCGAGGGGACCGCCGCCCTTAAGCGTGACTCCAAGGCTGTGGCGCAAGGTATCAAGGACGGTCTGAGCGGCAAAAAAGCTGTGGACCTGAACCGCGCGTCGAAAGCAGAGTTGTCCGATTTGCCAGGCATCACAGATCAACAGGCGGATCGGATTATCGCGGAACGCCCTTACGCTACTATCCATCAACTGGTCAGTCGCCGTGTGCTTTCTGAAGACGAATACTCCAAAATCGAGAACCGGGTCGTTGTGAACAAGTAACTGAGTTCAACATGGCCAGAGGCGAGAGGCCTGCGATATCATCGTAGTGATGGCTTCTTCGCCCGATCACCCGAACCACGGCTTCCAAACAGACGATCCACGCCTGACTTCCATCCACGAGAAAGTGATGGCGGGTGAACGGCTCGATATTCCCGATGCGCTCGCGCTGTATCGCACGGGCGACATCCTGGCCGTTGGCTGGATGGCCAACCTGGTGCGCGAGCGCATGCACGGCGACAAAACTTATTTCAATGTCAATCGCCACATCAATCCAACGAATGTCTGTGTAGCCGCGTGCCGGTTGTGTGCGTTTGGTCGTAAGAAAGACGCGCCCGGCGCCTATACGATGGCGCTCGAAGAGGCATTCCAGACTGCGGCATCGGGATATTCCGAAGCGGTCACCGAGTTCCACATTGTCGGTGGATTGCATCCCGACCTGCCGTTCCAGTATTTTCTCGATCTTTGTGCGGGATTGAAGCAGCGCTTTCCGCAGGTTCACCTGAAAGCGTTCACCATGGTAGAGGTAGCGTATCTCGCCCGTCGCGCGAAGCTTTCGATTCGCGAGACGCTGGAGCAGCTAAAAGCGTCTGGCGTCGATTCGCTGCCGGGTGGCGGAGCCGAGATCTTTGCCGACCGCGTGCGCCATATCATTTGCGACCACAAAATCGACGGCGATCAATGGCTCGAGACGGCAAAGCTCGCGCATCAGATTAGGCTGAAGTCGAACGCGACCATGCTCTACGGACACGTGGAAAACGACGAAGACCGCGTGGACCATCTCATGAAGCTGCGCGCCCTGCAGGATGAAACCGGAGGATTCCAGACGTTTATCCCGCTGGCTTTTCATCCGGACAATACGGCATTACAGCACTTGCCGAAAACCACCGGCATGCTCGACATCAAGCAAATTGCGGTGAGCCGTCTCGTGCTCGACAACTTTCCGCACATCAAGTCTTATTGGCAGATGATGACTGCGAAAATCGCACAGATCTCCTTGCGCTTCGGCGCTGACGACATGGACGGGACGGTTATCGAAGAGAAGATCTACCACGATGCGGGCGCCACAACGCCGCAAGGCATGCGGCGAGAGGAACTGGAACGTCTGATCCGCACCGCCGGACGCATTCCGATCGAGCGCGATACTCTCTATCGTCCGGTGATGCGAACGGAGACATCAGTCACGGTGGCCGTTTAGACGCCGCATTCCTTGCGTTTGCTTCTTTTCAGAAAATATGTGTCGCGCTTGATCTGTACCCGTGCTTCGTGTCGGGGCAGGGCAGTCCGACGTACGTTCGGCCGGCATCTGATGCGCCGGCGTGAGCGAGCCACAGCCTTTGATGTTCTCAAACAAGGCGAGCGCAGGTAGATTGTCGCCGCTCTTGAGCAATCGAGGTGGGTCGTAGCTAGACCCAAATGGGAGTATTGGTCGTGCGCCGCCGTGAACGCAAACTCTATGCGGCCGTCGCAACCGAAGTCACGGCCGAAGGGAATGCCCACGTTGTTCCCAAACTAATTTTCGCCCGCAACGGCGACGTCTTATCTTTCGAAGGTATGGCACCAGGGCAACATAGCTGGCCTCCGCCTGCACACTCCGTCTCTGATGCAAGATGGACAGCAGAGCCAATTGATGGAGTTGCAAGCCTATGACGTGAGTGGCGGGATGTAAGCAGCCTTGCGGCCGAGAGTGCATGCCTATCCCACAATCGAACTTGGCCGGATGCCAAGAGCCGCGTAAACCCGCGGCTCTTTTTCATTCCTTGTTCGATGGCTGCTGGGAGGTGTACTTGTGAAGTTCGTCTGGCGATGCGTTGAGCAGGTTGCGAAGCACCGCAACCTCGGCGGCAATTCCGGTATGGATTGCCGGATCGGCATCCGGCGCGAACATCGGCGAATGGTTCGAGGGCAGACGAATTCCAGCGGCCTTCGCCTCAGAGAATTTCTGCGGATCCGCTCCTCCCAGGCTGAAGTAGAACCCGGGGACACCCTGCGCAATAAAGGATGAAAAGTCTTCCGATGGCGTGATCGGGCCTGAGGTCAGCACGTTGCTCTTTCCCAATGCAGCTTCGAGCGGACCTCGCAGTCGCTCTGCGAGTTCAGGATTGTTGTACACAAGACCGGTGCTCTCGTAGCGCTCAACGGTTGGCTCGCGGGTTGCATCGGCTGCTGCTGCTTCTGCTTTGGCGATGCGGTTCACCGCGGCCAGTATGTGCTTGCGAACGTCGGGATCAAACGTGCGGATGGTGAGTCCCATCTCCGCCTGATCGGGAATAATGTTGTTCTTCGCCCCGGCGTGAATGTACCCAACGGTGACGACCGCCATCTCACCTGGGCGCACTTCCCGCGACGCAATCGTTTGCAGAGAGAGGATTGTGCGGGCGGCGATCACGATGGGGTCGATCGTAGCCTGCGGCATAGCCCCATGTCCGCCCTTGCCGTAGATCGTGATGCGAACGGAATCGGAATTCGTGTTGTAGATGCCAGGCGTGATGGACACCATACCTGCAGGAAATTCATTCCCTACGTGAAGTGCTACAGCCACATCCGGTTTCGGAAAGCGGGTGAATAGTCCTGCCGCGATCATGCCCTGGGCTCCGCCAATTGTCTCCTCGGCAGGTTGGCCGATCAGCATCAGAGTGCCGTGCCAGGTGTTCTTGCTGCGCGCCATCAGTTCAGCCGTCCCCAGTAGCGAAGCCATGTGCACATCGTGTCCGCAGGCATGCATGACGGGAACATCGTGCCCGGCCTCATCTTTCGCATGAACTTTACTTGCGTAGGGCAGGCTGCTCCTCTCCTCAACGGGCAGTGCATCGAGTTCCGCACGTAGCATGATTGTTGGTCCGGGGCCATTCTTCAGGACGGCGACAACTCCGGTGTTGCTCACGTGCTCGGTGACTTCGTATCCCGCGGCGCGCAGGCGCGACGCAAGCTTCTCGGCGGTCTGAGTCTCATGTCCGGAGAGTTCCGGGTGCTCATGCAGGTCCATGTAGAAGGCCTGTGCGTCAGGGTAAACGCTGTCGCTTTCCTTTAAGGATGAGGTCTGCGCGTATGCAAACGAAGTTACTAACAGCAGGAGGAGAGGCTTCCATGAATTCATGGATGTGGATCATAAACTGCGCGTTTGAAGCTGTAAACCGGATGTGTGCTCAGTCCGCAAGTTTGAAAATGGTTGCGGCGTGACGAGAAATTTTCCGACTCGCGATTCCTATTTGCGTTTTTTCTCACGGGTGTACAATCGGCTTAAGAAAGCACTTGGTTGCGCGACTTCGTTAGCAAGGCCGAGGCGCTCATGAATGTTCACGTCAGCTATCGTCTTCCCAAATCTCCCGCCATTGAAAAAGATGTCCAGCATCAAATCGAAAAACTGCAAAAGCGCCTGCAGGTGTTCCGCCCGGAACTGGTCCACCTGAGGGGAGTGGTGGAGGAGCTTTCGGCAAAAGAAGGCACTAGCGTGTCACTCAACTTGCGTTTGCCCTCGGGTCAGATGGCAGCACAGGCGTCGGCGCCGAACGCTGCGGCAGCGGTTAAGACAGCATTCGAAGATTTATTGCTGCAACTGAACAAGCATAAGGATCTGCTGCGTGCTTCGCACAAATGGAGGCGCGATCGCCGCGGCAATGCTACCCGCCACCAGCCTCCGGTGGCCGAGGTACCCTTCGAGCAGACCATCGCTGCGGTCTTTCCGCCCACGATCTCTGCTGATGATGTCCGGTCGTACATCAACGTGAATCTCGCCCGCCTTATTCGCTTCGTAGAGCGCGAAATCTATTTCCGCGAGACTCAGGGGACCATCCCGCCGAATTCTGTGTCGAAAGAAGAAGTCATCGACGAAGCGATTGCAGCGGCCCTCACGGGCGGCGGAGAAAAACCCGAGAAGCTTGCACTTGAACCCTGGCTCTACAGGCACGCTCTGCGCGCGCTAGACGAGCTCTCCCGTACGGATGAGACCAACGGCAATGCCGTACATCTGGAAGATTCTGCTCGAAGCCCAAACGTGATGGGCAGCGACGAGCCCGCATTGCAATACCATCAGCCTGACGAATCCATCACGGGCGAAATGGTCATTCCCGATTCGCGCGTCTCGAATCCGGAGCAGATTTTTGCCTCCGACGAACTGCTGCGGCTGATCGCCTCCGCTTTGCGCGACCTGGGCTCGGGCCCACGCGAAGCCTTCATTCTGCATGCCGTTGAAGGGTTCAGCATCGACGAAATTGTGGGTATCACCGGGCTCCCAGCGGAACGGGTGCTCGGCTTTGTTTCAGCCGCGCGCGACCACTTGCGCAAGGCGCCAGGACTGGTCAAACAATTCCAGGGCCGGTTCGCTCCGACCGGCGCCGCTTAATACCGCAACTCAAATCTTTGGGGAGATTATCCATGAGTATTACTCGCGAACAACTCCGTGAACTGGCCGAATTTCGAGACGAAAATTCTTGTGCCGTCAGTTTCTATTATCAACCCTCTACTCCGCGGAACAAAGCTCATAAGGAAGATACGATTCTCATCAAAGATCTGGCGCGTGAAGCGATGCGCATGCTGGAAAGTAAAGGACAGAAAGACTGTGCTCGCGACGACATCGACCGCATTTTGCGAATGTCGGGCGAATTGCGCGCGAACGGAACGCACGGAAAAGCCGTGTTTGCCTGCTCTACAAAGAATCTCTGGCGTGAGTATGAAGTACCTGCGGTTTTAGGGAGCACCCAAATTCAGGTTGACCGTCAATTTCATCTACGGCCCCTTGCGCAGTTGCTAGGCGCCTCCCCTCTGCTCGGAATCGCCCTGATCGACTCCCATCGCGCCCGCATCTTCGATCTTCGCCTTGGCGAACTGACCGAGCGCGACGACCTGTTCCACCCCGTGCCACGCCGCGGACGAAGTGACGGCTTCGGCGGATACGACGGTGGCCATGCGCAGCGGCGCGTGGAAGATGAAGTTCGCCAGCATTTCAAGAACACGGCGGGGACTCTCAAGGAGTTGGTCGAAAAAGGCGTGTTCGAGAAATGGATTCTTGCCTGCCAGGACGCTCACCGGCCGGTGTTGGAGCAGCAGCTTCATCCCTACGTGAGCCAGGCATTGATCGGGCACTTCAACGCAGATCTGGCCCGCGTATCTCACGACGATATTCGTGCACAAGCACAGCAGATTCTTGACCACTGGCAGGATGAGCGCAGGAAGGAGAAGATCGATCTCGCGCTAAGTCAGGCTCGCAGCAACGGACGCGGCGTGACTGGGCTCAGGCGCGTTCTGCGATCGCTGGAACTCGGGGAAGTGCAGACCTTGCTCCTCGGGGACAATCTGCAGGGACACGCTGTGGAATGTACCGGTTGCGGGCACATCGACGCCCATCTCGTCAGCTTCTGTCCCATGTGCGGGCGCGCTACCCAGGAGATTGTCGACGTGGGCGAGGCCATTCTGCCTTGGGTCATCCGTCGCGACGTGGAAACCTTTTATGTGAAAGACGATCCTGAGTTCGACAGTATCGGCAATATTGCCGCAGTCTTGCGATTCCGCTCAGAGAAGGTGCATCCCATCAGCATGGCTGCGTCTGACGAACTGCAGAAGCAGGGAGATGAGTACCCGGGCCGCCTGCGCAAGTACGCACGGCGGTAAGCAGAAGCGATGGTCTGTGAGGGGGACGGCTGCCCAGCTGTCCCTCTTTTCATGTAGAGAGGCTCATGAAGCCAGCCGTTGCATCGTGATATTCTGCCGCGTTCCACTGGAAATAATCGTCAGCCACAATCTGTGGAACAATCGCTGTCCAATTGTCAGGAGGCTCTAGTGTCATTCTCGCGCCGCGACTTTGTGAAGACGTCAGTTCTGGGAGCAGTGGCCACCACCGTTGGCCCGAATGCATTTGCGAATGCCGACGACCAGGGCCACGCGTCGCAGAGCGATAGTTCCAAGAAGGCCATCCTGATTTGCGCTCATAACGGTCACGCCTATGCCGACGCTGCTTACGCCTTTCTAAAAAGTGGTGGCGATACGCTCGATGCCGCAATCAAGGTCGTCATGGGTCCGGAAAATGATGGCAATGACGATTCAGTTGGCCTCGGCGGCTTGCCAAATGAAGAGGGCGTGGTCGAGCTCGATTCCTGCTGCATGCACGGGCCAACTCGACGCGCTGGATCGGTGGGCGCTGTACGCAACATCAAGAACGTCTCCATGGTCGCCAAGGCCGTTATGGAGCACACCGGGCACGTGATGCTTGTCGGCGAAGGGGCGGAGCGCTTCGCAGTTGGCATGGGATTTCCGCGCGAGAACTTGTTAACCGATCGTTCGCGCAAGATCTGGATGCTGTGGAAGCAGTTCAACTCTGATCGCGACTGGTGGGGGCCGGGAATTGCCGATCCGCATTGGCACGCGCCAGCTGATTCCAAGCCGCAAGCGGAACTCTGGCGCGATCAAATCAGAAGGCTGCAGCAACAGTCTGCTGAGCTAGGAGTTGAACCGGAATTTCAATTGGCAGCAGTCCGCCGTGTTCTATTCCCACCCACCGGCACCATTCACTGCTCGGTTCTGAATGAAAAGGGAGAGATGTCGGGTATCACGACAACAAGCGGTCTGGCATTCAAACTCCCTGGACGCTGTGGCGATTCGCCCATCATTGGCGCTGGCTGCTATACCGATCAGGACGTAGGTTCGGCGGGCGCGACCGGCAGCGGGGAAGAAAACATCAAAGTCGCCGGAGCTCATACGATTGTCGAAAACATGCGGCACGGCATGTCGCCGCAGGAGGCTGGTATCGAGGCGTTGAAGCGCATCGTCCGCAATTACAACGGCGACATGAACAAGCTGCGGTTCATGGATATGACGTACTATGTGCTGCGCAAAGATGGTGCTTACGCCGGCGTCAGCTTGTGGGAGGGATACTCCGCCGGACATCCGCACATGTTTACGGTGCACGACGGCACGCTCCGCGCTGAGACGGCGAAGCCTCTATTCAAGGGATATTCTCAGGAATGGCCGCCATTTCCGCCGATTCCCGACGAATTAAAGAACAATTCGGAGTACCTGAAGTAGCCGGACGATCAGCCTACGTAGTCACAGACCAGCAGCGTGAGATCGTCTTCCTGGACCTTCGACCACTGCTGCACTCTGCAGACGATCAGGTCCGCCGCATTTGAAACCGATTGCCCTGCGGTCGTTCGCAGCACGTCACAAAGGCTCTCTACGCGGAGGAACGACACCCGCAGGACGCCGCTCACGTTGTTCCAGATGACGAACGCGCCAAAGATCAAAAGGCCTCGGCGAATAATGGAGAAATCCGAACTCGACGTCGCGCTGCTTGCGGATTGTGATCATTACTGCGCGGCCAACCTGACGAGATGCGGAGCCAGCACGGCTACGAAAATCGCACTTTGATGTCCGGACTCTTTTCCAGGTGAATGCTGTCCACAAATCGCACTTTCCCGGTGCGCAGCGTCATGATCACGGATTGGGTTCGTGTTCCTTCGCCGAAAAACCGAACGCCTTTCAACAGGGCGCCGTCCGTCACGCCAGTCGCGGCGAAGATCAGTTGCTTTCCAGGGGCGAGGTCTTCGGCTTCGTAGATGCGGTTCTTGTCTTTGATGCCCATCCGCTCGAGCCGTTCCTCCTGCTCAGGTTTCACGACGAGGCGTCCGAGCATGTAACCATTGAGGCAGCGGACGGCCGCGGCCGTAATCACGCCCTCTGGAGCTCCGCCCGATCCCATGACGGCATGTACGCCCGTCCCGATGACGGCTGCGGCAATTCCTGCAGAGAGATCTCCGTCGCCGATAAGACGGATGCGCGCTCCTGCCGCCCGGATATCTGTAATTAGCTTCTCGTGGCGTGGCCGCTCCAGCACCATCACCACAAGATCTTCGACGTCACGATCCAGACGTCGGGCAATGTTCTTGAGATTGTGAGAAACCGGCGCGTCGATATATACGGCGTCCTTGCACGAAGGGCCGACGACGATCTTCTCCATGTAGCAATCGGGAGCGTTCAGCAATCCGCCACGCTCGGACGCAGCGAGCACCGTGATCGATCCCGGAGCACCGGTCGCGCAGAGATTCGTACCTTCCAGGGGATCGACGGCGATATCGACTTCGGGAACTTCGGTTCCGTCAGGAAACTCAGCGCCCACTTTCTCGCCGATGTAAAGCATGGGCGCTTCGTCGCGTTCGCCTTCGCCGATGACAATGGTTCCGCGCATGGGGATGGAATCCATCGTCTTGCGCATTGCCTCGGTGGCAACGTGATCGCTCAGCTTGCGCTCACCCTGCCCCATGGTGCGGGCCGACGCGATGGCAGCCGTCTCAACTACGCGCAAGAAGCGTGACGCCAGATCACTCTCTATGTTTTCTCCGTACGTCCGGGCTTTACCTTCTGGGCGAACTTGTGTTGCCATATCTTTCTCCTGCGCAAATTACCGTCCCGCGCCGGGTTGAGACTATATCGCAACCGAAAGAGAATGAAAATACAGGATCACCGAATCGATTTTGTTCGTGACGTTGCAAGGCCTGATTCGCACGTCCCGTGATATTCTCCTTACCCTACTCGATCGTCTATGCCTGAGCCGCGCTCGCTGACGTTCCTCTGCATCACCACCTATGAAAAAGGGCAGGAATTCATGCGCGAGTGCAAGCGGCAGGGCTGCCGCGTAATCCTGCTTACGGCCGAGAAGTTGAAGAACGCCGATTGGCCGCGCGACAGTCTCGATGACACCTTCTACCTCCCCGAGGAGATTGCAATACCCGATATCGTGAAGGCCGTAACCCACCTCGCGCGGGGACAGAAGATTGACCGCATCGTCGCCCTGGATGAATTTGATATGGAAACGGCGGCGACCTTGCGCGAGCATTTGCGCATCCCGGGAATGGGACTTACTACCATGCGCTACTTCCGCGACAAGTTGGCGATGCGCATGCGCGCACTCGAACGCCACATTCGCGTGCCGGACTTTGTGCCGGTCGTGAATCATGCGGACATCCAGTACTACATGGATCATGTGACGGGACCGTGGGTTCTGAAGCCTCGCCAGGAAGCGTCCGCCATCGGGATTAAGAAGGTCCACGCCGCGCAGGAATTGTGGCCTCTGCTCGAGCAATTGGGAGACAAGCAGTCTGCATACCTGTTAGAAAGATTCGTTCCCGGAGACGTGTACCACGTGGACTCCGTCGTCTCGGAGAATGAAGTCCTGTTCTCGAACGTAAGCAAGTACGGCAAGCCTCCCATGAATGTGGCGCACGGCGGAGTGTTCACGACGTTCACCGTGCCGCGTGGCGCAGAAGAGGATCAGGCGTTGCGCGGTCTCAATCGGGACGTGCTCGGCGCACTGGGTTTATTGCGCGGAGTTGCCCACGCGGAGTTCATCCGGGCACGTGAAGACGGCCATTTCTATTTTCTTGAATGCGCGGCACGCGTCGGAGGGGCATACATCAACGAAATGGTCGAGGCAGCGACAGATCTTAATCTCTGGCGCGAGTGGGCCCGAATTGAAATTGCTGCCGGCGATAGAAGCTACAAGCTCCCGCCGGTGCGCGAAGAATATGCCGGAATCATCCTGTCTCTTGCTCGCCAGGAGAATCCGGATACGTCGGCCTACGACGATCCCGAAATCTCCCAGCGTATCAAGAAGCATCACCATGCCGGACTCTTGCTGAAATCGTCCCACCCGCACCGAATACCGGCTCTGCTGGAAAGCTATGCCCAGCGTTTCGCGCAGGATTTCATGGCCGTCGAACCTCCACGGGACAAGCCCACCGCCTGAGGTTTTCTCCCGCAAGGGCCGCTCGGCGCGCTACTATTTTTGCGCATGAGCACCGCCAGCACCCCACATCCCGCAATAGGGGAGCGATCTGCCCCCGAGCGCAAGGAACCCACGTATCTCTTCACTGAGAAATCTGTTGCCGAGAAGAGCGAGATTGCCCGCCGGTTTCTCGACACGAGAGAGCGTCTCAATACGAACATCGACAAGGCCAACAACTTCCTGGTGAAGCGCTTCTACAATATCGACCACAACACGTATCTCGAAGGCGCTCTGCCGTCCAAGGTCAAGGAATTGATGGGCCTCGTCGCATCGGCCTGTTTGCGCTGTGACGATTGCATCTCCTACTACGTCATTCAGGCGTATCGTCTCGGCGTGACCCGCGCCGAGCAGGAAGAATCGTTGAATGTAGCGCTGGTTGTCGGAGGCAGCATCGTCATCCCGCACCTGCGCCGCGCTTATGAATTGCTCCAGGAGCTATACAGCTAGGCTGACTGCTGGTCCCTTCGCGCCGCCACGATGCTCATCACCAGTGTGACTACAATCAGCGCGATCCCACCGCATAGTTCCAGCCGCTGAGGACGCCGCAGCACCTGCCAAATTGCTTCGGGAGGCCACGAAACTTTGGCCTCTCTCATGGCGTCGAGGCACGTGATGACACCGGACAGAAAGCCAGCAGCGGTACCGATTCGACGGCCTTTATTCGCCATAGTGAGCGTTGTTAGTTGCCATGGCGCTTAGAACGCGTCAATTCCAGTTACGCTTTGGCCGATGATGAGCGAGTGCACGTCATGCGTGCCCTCATACGTCTTCACCGATTCGAGGTTCATCAGGTGACGCATGATCGGATAATCGTCCGCTACGCCGTTTGCTCCCAGAATGTCGCGCGAGAGGCGGGCGCACTCGAGTGCCATCCAGACGTTGTTTCGCTTCGCCATGGAGATGTGTTGCGGTTCGATTTTACCGGCGTCCTTCAGTCGTCCGACTTGCAGCACTAGGAGCTGAGCCTTGGTGATTTCGCTGATCATCCACGTGAGCTTGTCTTGCACGAGCTGATGGGACGCAATGGGTTGATCGCGCCACTGCTTGCGCAATAACGAATACTGCAGGGCGCAGTCGTAGCATGACATGGCGGCCCCAACAGCACCCCACGCGATTCCATACCGCGCCTGGTTCAGGCACATCAGCGGAGAACGCAATCCGCCGCTCTTTGGCAGTAGGTTCGATTCGGGCACGTGAACATCCTGCAACGACAATCCTGACGTGACCGACGCCCGCAGCGACCACTTCCCGTGAATGTCGTCGGCCTTGAATCCAGGCCGATCCGTTTCGACCAGGAATCCGCGAACACGATCGTTCTCGTTTTCGACCTTGGCCCAGATGATCGCTACATCGGCGATCGTGCCGGAGGTGATCCACATCTTCTCGCCGTTGATGACGTACTCGTTCCCGATCTTGCGTGCGCGGGTACGCATGCCGCCTGGGTTCGACCCGAAGTCGGGTTCGGTCAATCCGAAGCACCCCAGCTTTTCGCCTTTTTGCATCGGCGGCAGCCAGGTATCTTTCTGCTCGTCGCTGCCGAACTCGTAGATCGGATACATGCAGAGTCCGGACTGCACGCTGACGAAGCTACGCACGCCAGAATCGCCGCGTTCCAGTTCCTGCGTCATCAGGCCATATTCGACGTTGCCCATGCCAGCGCAGCCATATCCCTTGAGCGAGGCGCCGAAAAAACCGAGGTCGGCCATCGGTTTCACCAGCTCGCGCGGGAATCGCCCAGCGCGGTTGCATTCTTCGATGATGGGAATCAGGTTGTCTTCGATGAACTGGCGGGTCGTGTCGCGGACGAGTCGTTCTTCGTCGGTGAGCAGGGAATCGTACTGTATGAAATCGACGCCGCGGAATTTGATGGCAGGCATGAAGAGTCTCCGAAGTAGGAAATGGCCCGCGACAGTGCAGGTCCGTTTGCCGAAAGCAAAGCCGCCAGCGTCCGAAAGGCAAACATATGACGGTAGCAGGGCGACCAGAGCGGGGTCAAACGCACTCACTTGAACTTCGGAATCCAGCGCGGCACCGAGCGCTTGTACTCTGAATAGGATTCGCCGAACTGCCGCTGCAGGGTAGGCTCTTCGTAGAAAAGAACGAAAAGTTCAACCGGTATGCAGAAGAAGCCAGCGTAAGCAAGTAGCTTCCACGAATGGAACAGCGCCGCCTCGCCACTGAGCACCAGGAACACTCCGATATACATCGGATTCCGAACGTGTCGGTGAAGGGCGGTGGTGACCAAATATTGCGTAGGAGCAATCGGCGCAGGAGTGCCCAGCCCGCGCACCGCAAATTCCCAGGCGCAGCGGAAGTAGATGGCCGCACCGAGCGCGACGCAGAGTAAGCCGAGCAGCGTCAGTGGCCGAACGGCGAGAGTGGCCGATCCCGACAACAGCAGGTAGGGCACGAGCACGGTGACGGTGCCCGGAACAATGATGGTGAAAAGAATTGTGTTCAAGACCGAACGCACACGACTCGGCATCGACGCTCTTGCACCGTTACAAGACAGGTGCCGCAACGATACTGTAAAATTAAAGTCGGCGGAAGGGCTTCAACACGCAGCTTCAACAACTTCCGAGTGGATCCCACAAGACCGGGTCGCGATTTCGATCAATCCATCCACCTTCATTCGCGCGCTGAATGTGCGCGGAGCGCTGCGCAAATTTCGATGTCAGGAGAGATGAACCATGGCAGTAGGTGCCAAGATCGCGAAGACAGCCGACCGGAAGAAGGTCATGGACACAACCAAGAGTACCGATTGCCCCAAGTGCGGCAAGCCCACGCGCATCGTGAAACGTGTAAAGGATCGCGAGCGCAATGTGCCGGGCGGGATCTATATCTCTTGCTCGGGATGCGAGTTTTTCGAAAAGTTATAGAAGAAAGCTTCAGCGGTGCGCAGCGCCGGCGAGGCTTGTAGGCATTGCCTCGCCGGACGTCAATCCAGTTGCTACTCCTCAGGCTACGCGTCTTATTCCAGTGGTCTCCGATCCGGAATCTTGCTGGCCGGCAGGTTTTCCTGACAATGAGTTTGGAGCATTTAAGTTGGCGCCCTGGTGAATGCCGACTCCTAGACGCTCGACCAGTTCGCCTCCTAACCAGCCGCTAATGAGCGCCAATCCTACTGCGATGAAGGAGAGGACGATCGCGGTTGATCCGGGCGCCTGCGGATTGGGACGACGCAAGAACCAGCTCACGATAAACAGCAGCACGACTACAACATTCGCGGCCCCGTGCCACAGCCCGATGGCTTTAGCTCGTGTCCCGGCCGGAATGCCGACCCAATCGATCAGTCCGAAGACCGCGGCTAACAACCCGCCAATGATCCCTGCTGCGATCATCCAGTAGGAAATGCCGTACCAGGATGTGTCACCTGTGCTGAGCCCAACGATATCAAAAGCCAGTGCTGTTGCCAGCAGACCGAGCGGGAACACAATTAGCATCGGATGAACAAGATGTCCTAACAATCGCATACGCAATCCTCCTTCTGAAATGAGTGGCGAATGCATGCGTGGTTACGATGCAAGCTTCGAATTTAGGGGATTGCAGGAAATACCTGAGATTTTTGACGGCTAGGCTTGAGCCATTCACGCGCATCAAGGAGTCGAATACGCTGATTGGGTCGGAAATGGTTCTTGACTGGGGCGCTGTGCTTATTTGAGAGGATTCTGCCTGCTGCCTACGTTACTCGTCAGAATGTCGCGGAACTCTTCTAGATGATGGTCGCGAAAGGCGCGCTTCGGGATCGGCTGATAGATTTGCGGTTCCGGGAACAAGACGAAAACGGATTTACCTTCCGCCCAGCAAATACACGCGGACCAGGCGACGCGAGAGTCGCTGTGTAGTGAACGGCTGTGTAGACGAAGATCGGAAATTTTACGATTATGGGAGTCTCTGCTGACGGAGCATCCGGCGGTGTTCGACGTTTGCCGTTCTTCCTTAACGGCCGTATCAGCTTGAACCTGGCGATTCGGGCGCTTCGAATTTTCCGAATGCTCTGCCGCATTAGTGATGTACGCCCACCGCAGTCATTAGGGCTCCATTCAATTCGGCGATCTTCGCCGGAGAGAGCCTGCCGACAAAATTCGTAAGCTCTGCTTTGTGCAAGCTGACGAGATTGTCGCAGAATACCCAACTCTCGTGCTTCATTCCTTCGTCAATGCCAATCGCAACCTGCGTCTGAAATCCATGGCCGCGGCTGAAAATGGGGGCACAGATGACAGTGGGGAACCTGGAGTCAATGAGGACCTGACGGCTCACCACGACAAAACTCCTGAAGAGTTTTGGATCGTCATTGGGTTTGTGAACTCGGTAGATTTCGCCGCGTCTCATTTGAGCAATTCGTCTGGATTGGCCTGGTAGCGCAACACGTCCTCTAGTTCGGGGACCAATTCATCGGCCGCTCGGTTCAAAAGCTCGAGTTCGCGAGCTTCGGTCTGGGCGCGTTCTAGACTCCGCAAGTGTTCGCGGAGCACGCGCTCGATGAAGGCGGAACGCGATTGCCTGGGCCCGGCCATCCGGTCGATATCACGAAGGATCTCTTTCGAGAGTGTGACAGACGTCTTCGCTTTCATACCACTACTATACCACCTCGGTAATACAAAGAGAACACCGTTTGCGTTAGTGTGGAGAAGAGGGAGTTCGCCTCGATTAGACGATTTCTTGCAGGATCGCTCGCGTCTGAGCCGCCGGGTCGCTTGCCTCGGTGATGGGCCTGCCGACGACAATATGGCTCGCCCCTGCTGCGATGGCTTGGGCCGGCGTGACAACCCGCACTTGATCTCCGACAGCGGTTCCCGCAGGGCGTACTCCCGGGGTGACGATTGCGAAGTCGTGCCCGAACTTCGCGCGTACGGCAGCAGCCTCCCGGGCCGACGTCACAATCCCCTGGCAGCCGTTGGCCAGCGCGACTCTTGCGAGGCGGACGACACTTCCTTCGAGGCCGCCATCCATCCCGATTACATCGAGATCATCCCCGCCCATGCTCGTCAGCACGGTGACCGCGAGAATGATGAGCTCGGGGTTTATCTGGGCAGCCGCATCCACCGCGGCACGCAGCATCTTGTTGCTGCCGGAGGCATGTACTGTAAGCATACTGACGCCGAGCTTCGCAGCCTCGGTCACGGCTGAGCCCACCGTGTTCGGAATGTCGTGATACTTCAGATCAAGAAATACCCGCCGCCCGGAGGCCACCAGGTCCCGCACCAGGTGCGGCCCTTCGGCGGTATAGAGCTGCATTCCGACCTTGTAAGTGATTGCTGAATCGCCGACCGCCGCCACGATCTTCTGGGCGGCGGCAGCAGTTGAAACGTCTAGCGCAACAATCAACCGTTCTCGCGGATCGATTCCGCGAGCAGGAGCTTGATTCCGGATAGGGCTTGGCAGAGAACCCATCCGGAACAGTCTAAACGAGTCTTACGGGAGTTGCGCTACAGGCGGACGGTTATACGCGACCGTCTGATAAGCCGTTTTCTGCTGGCTGGGGGGTACCAGATCCAGACGGACACGCTGCAATCCGCTATGGCGGATCTGCAGGGCTTGGGCAGCGCCGTACGACAGGTCGATGATCCGACCCGGAACGATCGGTCCTCGGTCGTTGATGCGGACCACGACCGCCTTGCCATTGCGAAGGTTTGTGACCTTCACGAAGCTTCCAATCGGAAGCTTCAGGTGCGCCGCGGTCATATCGTGCATTTGGTACGGTTCGCCGCTGGCAGTTGGTTTTCCCTCGAATTTCTCGCCGTACCAGGAAGCTGTCCCAACTTGATACGGCTTCACCTTGGCGACCTGTTGGCGGATTTCGGGACTTGCCTGAACAGAACTACCTGGAGCCGGTTTCGCCTCCGAGATGTTCGGTCCCTGAGCCGCTCCCAGGCCGACGATCAGAAAAGCGGTCGCCAGTCCATGAGCTATACGTCTTTGCATTCAGTTCTCCTCGCATACTCAAAAGTGCCCTTGGCCTTAAGGCTGGTATTTAGCTGCAGTATTGAAATGCTAGCGGCGTGCCAAACGGGTGTCAAGGCGAACTGGCCAATCGGACGATGACCGCCTAGTAATCGGAAACTCACGTAACCTATTGTAAATTCATGGTAATCGACCCAACGTCCTTTGTTTGGGTAAGCTTACGCATTTACCTTGCAGTAAATAGCACGATGGAAGCGGCAAGGTAGAATTTACAATGCCATTTGAATCAATGGCTTACGGAATCCTGCAAAATAAACTGCTCAGAATCATGTACTTGCGAGGGTGACCTGGATTGCGTTGGCCGGAGTTTTTTCTACGATAGTGCGGAAAAGTAACTTCTCGGTTTAGCCGATGTGAGCTCTTGAAGCGGCAATCCGGGGTAAGATCAGGATTCGTGGGAACGTAAGGCCATGGCCGAAAAGCAACCTGTTGTACTCACAATCGCAGGGTTTGATCCCTCCTCGGGTGCCGGGGTCACCGCCGACATAAAGACCATTGCTGCCCATACCTGCTATGGCGTCGCCTGCGTCACCGCCATGACAGTCCAGTCCACGTCAGGCGTCAGGCGTATGGAAGCCCTTGATCCAGCTCTGGTGAGCGATACCTTGGTAGAACTTGCGAATGATCTGGATATCGCAGCAGTCCGTATCGGGATGCTCGGGTCCGGGAAGGTGGCGCGCGCAGTCGCTGATTTTTTGGGTAAGCGCTCCTCCGGAGACCGGATTGCCAACGTCGTGCTGGATCCCGTTCTACGCTCCTCCTCGGGAGCCGACTTGCTGGACGCGTCTGGAACGAAAGTCCTTGTTGAACGGCTCATCCCGCTAGCTGACGTGGTAACGCCAAACGTGGACGAGGCGGGAATCCTAACCGGAACGAAGGTTCGAGATATAGAAGATATGAGGGCCGCAGCGGCCAAGCTCCACGATATGGGAGCACTAGCAGTGGTGGTCACAGGCGGCGATCTTGAGAAGGCGACGGACCTTCTGAGCTTTAGGACCGAGCGAACCGTCGAGCAGGAGATTTTCAAGGCGGAGCGGCAGCGATCCAACTCAACTCACGGAACGGGGTGCGCCTTTGCGACGGCGATGGCCTGCCACCTTGCATTGGATCGAGGACTTGCCGAAGCCACCCTTCTTGCCAAGACGTACGTGAGCGCAGCCATTTCCAATGCACAGCCTCTTGGAAAGGGGACCGGACCGGTGAACCATCTTTACAGGATGAACCAGCAGCGGCGTGCTGCTACTACGGGCGGAGAGTCGGGCTAGTCGTCCTGATCTTGCTCTTCTGAATCCCGCTTCTTGAGCAGTATGCCCGCGACAAATGCGGCCGTTGCCGCGAGAAGCCATTCGGCGCGGTAGAACTGAATTGCTTGCCAATCGACCAGGGTCTTCGCGGTGAGAAGGCCCACCAGCAGCGCCCCAGCGACACAGCCCAATCCAATCACAAAAGCTACCAGGGATCCTGTCGAGAGACCGGCACGCCGCTTGATTTCATGGAAGTGCAGATAGCGGAGCCAAGAAGGTAGGGTCAGTCTTCGAACTACCTTGAGCACCACATCAAATCCGTCAACGACCTGTTCCCAGAACTGAGCGATCATCGTTGCATCGGTCTTGGTCGAATCGCCAACCGCCATAGGGCGGCGGCCGCCGCAGGCGTGGCAGAATCGCGAACCGGACAAGAACTCAGACCCGCAGCGCGGACAGGCTTCCGCCATGGTTGGGATCATTGCGGGCACTCCCCCGTTTTCCGCCACGACAGGGGAAGGGGGGCGCCAAAACTCTTGTGGGGTGCTGCGAACTGCTTCTGCCATACGTTTATATCCGGAAAACCTCAACTGGCATTCCAGAAGCCAAAGCCCATCTCGGAGTAAATCCATCTTCTACATACAGTTATCTGGATTTCAGAAGCCCCTTCAAAACGCGAGGAGGCAATAATTACGCGTGTAAGCGAGTAAAGATGCGCTGGTTACGAACGCTCACCGCCCTCAAGACTCGGCGGCTTTCGACTGCAACGGCAGAACTTTAGTGGGCGAACTCAAGCGCTCCAAGACTTCTGAAGCCACAATCTTCGAGCTCCATTCGACGATTGTGGCGATCGTGCGGCAACAAGCTTGGTCCCGCAGTCTGGGATTCCTGCGAGACTTTGGAGATTATAGGCAGAGACAGCGCAAGCGCTAGTTGCGCTCTAGGAACCTCAATGACCTTCTTGGTTCGGTTCCTGCCGTGCATACATGCGGAACTGAAACGACGCGCGAGGCCAAGTTCGTTTAAACTGAAAGACATCGGTCCCGCTTCAGGACTAGAGTCCGCATGAGATCTGTGCAGCGCCCTCCATCCGTTCCTGCGCTAGTGTTCCTGATCATTTCTTGTGTAGCGGCTTCTGCGCAGCCTCAGGAGGGGCATGGGGCGCCTCGCGACCCCCAAACCGACCTGGCTTTCGAGCACTTCTACAACATGGAGTATGACCGGTCGACGCAGGAGTTCGAGAAGATTCTCGAGAAGCACCCCAACGACCCGTTCGCGATAAACCACCTGCTCACAGTCGTACTGATGCATGATCTCTACGAGACCGGGTCAATGAATACGGGCGACTATGCCAATGACAGCTTCATCGGGCGCGCTCCGAGGCCGACCGATCCGAAACTCAAGGACAGCATTAAGGAACTAGTTCGGCAGGCCCAGAACTTGGAAGAGCAGCAACTCAAGGCGAATCCCAATGACATCAATGCCCTCTACTGCCGTGGCGTGACCCGCGCTCAATTTGCCGTTTACACCGGACTGGTCGAGCGCGCCTGGTTCTCCGCTCTGCGTAATGCTGTAGGTGCGCGGCACGACCATGAGCGCGTCCTCGAACTTGATCCCAAGTTCATAGACGCGAAGCTGGTAGTCGGCACTCACAACTACGTCGTCGGTAATCTTCCCTGGAGTGTGAAGATGGCAGCCGCCATTGCCGGATTGAGCGGGTCCAAGGACAAGGGCCTTGCGTACCTCCGGGAGGTCGCCAAAAGCGATGGCGAGAATGAGGTTGACGCGAAGGTCATGCTCACTCTCTTCCTGCGCCGCGAGCACCATTACGAGGAACCGCTCACATACATGCAGGAACTGACTGCGAAGTATCCTCACAACCATCTGTTTCCGACGGAGGTCGCGAATCTTGAGCGCGCGGCGGGACACCTTCCTGAAGCGGAAGCCGAGTACCGCAAAGTCTGGCAGAACGGCCGGGAAGGGAAGTACGGCAATTTGCACTATGAACTGGCTGCTTGGGGATTGGGCGAGTTGCTGCGGAGCAAGAAAAACATTGCGGCGGCGGCTACCGCGTACGACTTGGTGAACCAGGCTCCAAACCCAGATCCGGATATTCTTCAGAAGGCGAATCTCGCCGCCGGTCAGATGTACGACCTGCTCAAGGAACGCGATCTCGCCATGAAGAAATACGAAACCGTGTTGGCCGGGAACGCAAACACGGGGCCTGCCGACCAGGCACGGCACTACATCAAAGAGGCCTATCGAGAATAGGGAACTTCCGCCGCAAAACTTCGTATCACTTGCCTGGAGGCGGAACTATGTACTGCAACTACTGCGGAAAAGTCATTCAGGACGATGCTGTGGTCTGCGCATATTGCGGGATTCGCGTCGGAGCCACTTTGGCCAGGACGAAGCTGATTCGCCCCCGGTTGGGACGCAAAATCGCGGGCGTGTGCCTTGGCTTCTCCGAGTACTTCGATATTGATGTTACGTTGATCCGGGTCGTTTGGCTGATCGTTGCCATTATGACGGGGATCGGTTTTCTGTCGTATCCAATCGCGTGGATCATTATGCCGGAAGAGCCGCTCCTGCTGCTGGCACCGCCCGTCAGCGCGGAGCATGTCACCAACCCCTAGCCAGGGCTTCAATGCCGCCCTGGTCAAGGAATTCTATCGCTTCGTGAGTTTCCAGACCCCGTTCGGGCCGGTCGTCGAGAATCCCATTGTCCCGTAGAAGTTCCCTGACTTGTCCATCAAGAAGTTAGTTCCAGGATAGCTCGTGAAGTTATAGAGCACGCTTTCCTTGCCACGCGGCGCTACTTTGAACAGAACGCCGAAGCCACTCGCCCCACCCACAGCAGTGATGCCGTAGATGTTTCCCAGCGTATCCAGCGTGATGTTCACGGGATACCCGCCGTCCGTGCAGTTCGACTTGGAGCAAAACTTATACAGGGTCGAAAAGACACCGCTGCCCGTGATCTTGAATATGGTTCCACCGCCATTGGTTCCCCCGCCTGCTGTGCTCCCATACAAGTTCCCTGCGGCATCTTGCCTCAGCGAACCTGGATAGGAACCGTCTGTGCCATCAAAGCTGTGAAGTACGCTGAACCCCGATTGTCGAGACCATTCCCAGACCTCTCCATTCGCTGCGGGCTGGTTTACTTCACCATCATCCTCGCCGTAGACATTCCCGTTCCGCAGAACCAGATTTCCATCCAGTCCGATCCCGCTTTCGTGCAGGCCCGGAAAACTGTGGAGAATCCTGTAGGTTCCGCCCGCGCGCACTTCATACAGGTTTGCCGGACCGCAGCCGATGAAATCGTCGTTGAAAGTGCAGTCCATTCCAAACACATTTCCGACGGAATCGACCGCCAACTCAGGCGGCTGGCCCTCGCGCCGCGAAGCCAATGACCAATCCGTGGCCAGTAGCGTAAGTTTGCTCTTGCCCGACTTCAGTTCAAATACGTATCCCGGATCTGACGGCGAGCCTCCTTCTGCGCAGCCGCAGTACGGAGTCGTCCCATACAAATTCCCCTTGCTGTCTCTCGCCAGAGTGTTAGGGCGACTGGGTCCCGAATAGCCGTCAATCACGCTGGGTTTGAAACTGAAAAGGGTAGTCACCGCTCCGTTAGGTGTGACTTTGAACAGCGTTCCTATGCCGTACTTTCCGCCATCGTTGGAAGCCCCGTACAAGTTTCCGGAGCTGTCGATGATCAGGGCGTTTGGGTTGTAAGGGCCTGTGCCGCTGTTGCTGAAGCTCGACAATAGGCTGAATGTGTAAGTCTGAGCTTGTATCGATGTAATCGCAAACGAAACGAACAACAGGATTGTACCCGGAAGTCGACTTTGCATTTTGATCTCGCGATTGGATTTTGGTGCCCGGAGCCCCCGGTTCATCCTTGCGACTGCAGTGAGAATTTGACCTGTTTAACGCTGTCGCGGCATGCTGTCAACACCACGTTCGTGGGGGCCAGTACCTATGTTCTAATTCCCTTCATGGATGTCCCTGCTTCTAACCGAATCAAAAGCGGCGATGCAGAAATCACCTATCGCGTGCTCGGCGACGGACCGCCCGTCGTCCTTCTCCATCCATTTCCGGTAAATCATGAATTTTGGCTTCCCCTGGCCGACGTGCTGTCCGGCCGTTACCGGCTGATCCTGCCGGATCTGCGCGGACACGGCGATTCCGACGTGGGCGAAGGTCCCGCGACTATGGAGAAACATGCCGCTGACGTCGTCCGTGTCATGGATGACGCAGGGGCCGACCGCGCTCCGCTGATTGGAGTTTCAATCGGTGGATACGCGATCCTCGAGCTCTGGAGGCGATATCGCGCGCGCGTTTCAGCGCTGGTGCTCTGCAACACGAAAGCACCGGCGGACAATGCGGAAGCTCGTGCGGGACGCTTGCAGGCCGCGAATGATGTTATCGAGCGCGGAACGGAGCCTTTCTTTGAATCCATGGTGCAAAAGGTTCTGAGCAGTGCCACGCGCGAAACGCGTCCCGACCTCGTTGAGAGTGCGCTGCGTATGATGCGCAAGATGTCGCCTCAAGACGTCGCCCAGGTACAGCGCGGTATGGCCGAGCGCCCGGATTCTGTCGACACTCTGAAGACCATCAACGTGCCTACGCTGCTGATCACAGGCGACGAAGACAACATGACCGGTGTCAATGAAGCGGAACTGATGCACCGACGCATCAGCGGCAGTCAAATGCGCGTGATTCCCAAAGCCGGCCACTACTCGCCATGGGAGCAGCCTGAGCATGCAGCACGCTTGTTGCGCCAATTTCTCGACGGGATTTCTTGAGCACAAATGACTGAATCGTAGAGACGTAGCTTGCCACATATCTCTGGCCAGGAAGAGGCAGCCAGCAGCATTTCTACATTGTGGCGAAGCGAGCGCTCCCTACTCACGGAATTGCCCACGGCAACCTCATCTTGAACTAAAATCTTCACGCCATGAAGAACGTTATTCTTCTCTCACTTTTCCTGGGGCTCGGATTAACGGCTGTGCCTCGATCGCACGCGGCTGAACGTCCCCGCATCACCGGCATCGACCACGTGTCGTTCTATACGACGGCCCCTGATGACGTACAGAAGCTGTACGCGCAGACGCTTGGCCTCGCATCCGCTCCGGCCATCGAATCCGGCGAGACCGTGCGTTACATGGCGGGCAAGCAATGGATCGGATACAGTCCCGCACCCGACCCGAAGGCAACCGACCGCATGGACCACGTAGCTTTCACCACCGACAACATCATCGCCCTCCGTCGCTACCTCACCGAAAGGGGACTCAAAGCATCGAAGATCGAAGGCAAGTCTGATCACAGCCTCAGCTTCATGACCAACGACCCCGAGGGACATAAGATCGAATTCGTCGAGCGCGGCAAGGGAGACGCTCCCGCCCCGCCTGCATCGGCAGTCTCTCACCGCATCATCCACGTCGGATTTCTCGTGCACAAGCCCGATGCTGAAGATCATTTCTACCGTGAGATTCTCGGATTCCGTCCGTACTGGCACGGCGGCATGAAAGAGAACGTTACGGACTGGGTTTCCATCCAGGTCCCCGACGGCACCGACTGGCTCGAGTACATGCAGAACCAACCGGAGCACCCCGATCTGCGCCTCACGGGCGTCATGAATCATTTTTCGCTCGGTGTCCCCGACATGCCGAAGGCGCAGGCACTTCTCGAGTCGCATGGCTGGAAGACACACGGAGACGAACACGCGCAGATGGGCCGCGATGGCAAGCGTCAGTTAAACGTCTTCGATCCGGATCTAACTCGAATCGAGCTCATGGAATTTGCGCCCGCAGAAAAGCCGTGCTGCAGCGACTTTACCGGGCCGCATCCGACGGAGTAGCTAAAGCATTCCTCTGTGCGCTCTGTGGTGAGTTCTTACGATTCTTCACCACAAAGCGGCATAGGTGTAATTTGTTAGAATCTCGCCGATGGTAACCACCATGAATGAAATGACCCTGGTTCCGGCAGGAACAGTCGTAAGCGCCAAAGGAGACGGTCCAACCGTGGACGTGACCGCACTTCTCGGACGTGTCCTGCTCGCGACGCTCTCGATCACAAAAATCATTGAGCAGGAATCGCTCGACGTCAGCATCTACGGCTCGTCTGACGGCTCAACGTGGACCCCGAAATCCATCGCCGCGTTCCGGCAGGAGTTCTACGACGGCGAGTACCCGATGCTGCTCGATCTCAGTGCGCATCCTGATGTGAGTTTCATCCGCGCTCACTGGGAAGTCGCCCGGTGGGGACGCGGAACCGAAACTCCGATGTTTGAGTTCGGAGTGACGATGAAGGAAGTTCCACCCGATATTCTGAGAGATGCTACTGCCGAGGTAAAAGCCCTGGCCTGAGAGTAGCCATCCTTCCGCCAGATCGGTCACGTCATGAATGAGTCCCAAGTAACCGTGCGCCCGGCGCGCAACATCCGCGGCAGTGTCCAACTTCCCGGAGATAAGTCCATCTCGCACCGCTACGCCATGCTGGCCGGAATCGCTGATGGCGTGTCGCGCCTCGAGAACTACTCCACCGGCGCCGATTGCGCCAGCACCCTGGGATGCATGCGCTCCCTCGGCGTAGATTGGAATCAAGACGGCAAACTAATTGAAGTTCGAGGAAGAGGCCTGTATCTTTCCGCACCATCCAGGCCGCTCGACTGCGCGAATTCTGGTTCCACCATGCGCATGCTGAGCGGCATCGTCGCCGGGCAGAATTTCACCAGCGAGATGATCGGCGATGAATCGCTTTCGCGCCGGCCCATGGAGCGTGTCATCAAGCCACTCACAGCCATGGGCGCGCAGATCGAATCGCAGCTGGGAAAGCCGCCGCTGCGCATCACCGGCACGCAACTCAAACCTATCGACTACCGCATGCCGGTTGCGAGCGCCCAGGTGAAATCCTGCGTCTTGTTCGCCGGGCTCTTTGCCGACGGTGAGACCCGAATCGAAGAACCTCTGCGCACGCGCGATCACACGGAAGTCGCTCTCCGCGCATTCGGTGTTCACGTCGACCGCAAGAGCATTGGGTCCGGAAGTGAGGTTCGCATTCGTGGCGGACAGCGCTTGCGCGGCGTCGACACGCGCATCCCCGGCGATCTTTCGAGCGCGGCATTCTTCCTGTGCGCAGCCGGGCTGTTTCCTGGATCACAGCTATTGATTCCCAATCTGCTGATGAATCCTACGCGAGCCCGCTTGCTCGACTTCCTCACGCAGATGGGACTCCGCATCTCGGTCACGCAACTTGACGAGCTCAATGGCGAACTCGTCGGCTCTCTGCAAGTGGAGGGCGCGGAGCTCAAAGGCGCAACCATCGCTGGCGGAGATTCCGCCTCTTTGATCGATGAGATCCCCGTGCTCGCCGCGATTGCACCCTTCACTGAGCAGGGAATCGAAGTACGCGACGCCAAAGAATTGCGCGTAAAAGAGTCCGACCGCATCAGCGCGGTCGCAACCAACCTACGCCGCATGGGAGCGCAGGTCGAAGAGCGCGAAGATGGCCTCAGCATTCCCGGCGGGCAGTCTCTTCACGGTGCCGAAATCGATTCTCAAAGCGATCACCGCATCGCAATGGCGTTCGCAGTCGCAGCCCTGCGGAGCGAAGGTGAGACTGTGATTCACGGCGCCGAAGCCGCAGCTATCTCATATCCCGCCTTTTTCCAGGTTCTGGAAGAACTCGCGGAACGCTGATTCGGACATGCCCTTCATCTGCGAAATTTCCCCCAGTGACCGGAGGGCAATCACCATCGTGACCTGCATTTCTCCGCTCTGACGTTTGAAAATAGGTTCATCCGCGGCAATCCATTCGTGTTAGCGTGCGCCGACTTCTGGGGAATTAAATATGCGTTTTAAAATTCAGTGTGTTCTTTTGGCGTTGGCCACGGCAGCGTTCGCGAAAGATCCGCAGCCATACCAGACCGGCAAACTTCTGCAGATGGATTCGGTCCAGTGCGGAGTGGCCGAGAAAGATGCGAAGAGTTTTGCCGGGGAAATGCTCGGCACCGATTCGGGCAGCAAGAAGATACAAGAAGTTCTCTGTCAGGAATATGTGTTGCAGGCCGAGCGTGTGATTTACCGGATTCGTCCACGCGATGAAAAACATCCTGTCCTGCTTCCCGTCGGTGAGCGCGCACAGTTCCGCTTGCATAAAGACAAAATGCTCCTCCAGGTCGAAGATCGCGACGGCAAGGAACGCGAGTACATCGTAGTCTCGATGGCGCCGCGCTCTGAGAGTGACAGCGCTGACGCCTCTTCTCCACACATCAATCATCTGCAGTAAAGTCCCTAATGCAATAAGGGAAAACCGCACACGGCGCACCTCGAACGTGCTTGTTTTTCGCTTCCCTACAGGTCTCCCAGCGGGCTGCGCTTCGGTCCGCCTATTGCGTCCAACCACCCTCGTGGCACGAAGCATCAATACCAGTAGCTTGTGCCTTGGGCTTCTGCTCTCGGCTGTGTATTGGGATTCAGTGTGTGCGGGACAAAACTATTTAGGAGTAAACATCAACCATGAAACGTCTTCTAGGCATTTTGGCAGCGTCGCTCTTCTTCGCAGCGCCCATGCTCGTGGCGCAGGAAAGTGGCCGCATGGACCACGTCGAAGTGGGCGCGTTTGTAAACTATTTCCGGCTGGCCGACCCCGGCCCGACGAGAAACTTTCTCGGCCTTGGTGGACGTGCGGCTTTCGGAATCACGCCCAATGTTCAACTCGAAGCAGAAATGGGCTACGACTTCAAGCGCAACTACACGAGCACGTTCAACAACGGCGTGAACACCTCGGCTGTGACTTCGCGCCTTCGCACCCTGCACGGGTTCTTCGGACCGAAGTTCCAAACCGGCTCCGGAGCATTTCGAGCATTTATCTCCGGCAAAGTTGGCTTCGATAACTTCAGCGTGACCAATGCCAATGCACCCAGCGGTTTCACCAATACGATTGGCTTGGGTAACGGTGCAACTTACTTCGCGCTGTACCCGTCAGCAGGTATCGAAGCTTTCGCCGGGCCGATTGGTCTGCGCCTCGAAGCCGGCGACGATGTCTTCTTCAACAACGGAGCGCATAACAATCTGCGTGTAACCGTGGGTCCACAGTTCCGGTTCTAACGGTGGAAATTCGCAGACTTGGGCGGCCTGCGGGCCGCCATTCTTTTTTTCTCGAACAGCCTCACTCCGTTGTGTGATGCGTGTCACAGAGACCCTCCTCCCCGGCAATTTAGGGTAAAGAGTGCCACGTGTGCCCCGCTGGCCGCTTTCTGTGGATGCCAGTCCACAACGCGTGATCAATCCATGGGTCGTCACCTTCTCGGTGATGCTGGCGACCTTCATGGAAGTGCTCGACACGACCGTCGTTAACGTGTCGATTCCGCATATCGCGGGGAACCTCGCCGCAACCAACGAGGAAGGCACTTGGGTTGTTACCTCGTACCTGGTTTCGAACGCAATCATTCTTCCGATTTCCGGCTGGCTCGCCAATCGCTTCGGACGCAAGCGCCTGCTGCTTTTTTGCGTCGTCGGATTCACCGTCACGTCTCTGTGTTGCGGACTCGCTACATCTCTCTGGCAGCTGATCCTCTTTCGCATCTTGCAGGGACTGACCGGTGGTGGATTGCAGCCGCTGGCGCAAGCCATCTTGCTCGAGACCTTTCCCAAAGAGCGGCACGGGCACGCCATGGCTGCTTTCGGCATCGGAATCTTGCTCGCGCCCATTCTCGGCCCCACGCTTGGCGGCTGGATCACCGACAACTATAGCTGGCGATGGATCTTCTACCTCAACTTGCCCGTCGGAGCTTTGTCGCTCATCCTGATGAACCGCTTCGTGGTCGACCCGCACTACGTCAGGCGGAGCAAGGGCAGGGTCGATTTGTGGGGCATCGGATTTCTTGCCGTAGGAATCGGCTCCTTGCAGGTCATGCTCGACACCGGCGAGCGCAAAGACTGGTTTGCGTCCGACTACATCCGCACCTTCGCCGCTCTCTGCCTTTTCGGATTGATCGCGCTGGTCATTCGAGAGTTGACGACGGATCACCCCGTCGTCGACTTGCGAGTCCTGAAGAATCGGTCCTTCAGTGCGGGAGTCTTTCTCATTGCTCTCCTTGGATTCGTGCTCTATGCCAGCCTTGTCCTGCTGCCGCTTTACCTGCAGACACTCATGGGCTATCCAGCCTACAACTCGGGTCTCGCGTTGTCACCACGTGGCATCGGTGCGCTGCTGTTCACGCCCATTGCGGGACATCTGACCACCAAGACCGATCCGCGGCGCTTGCTCGTCGTCGGCATGGTGCTCGGCTCAGTCACAATGTTTCAACTCTCCGGGCTCAATCTCCAGGCGGGATTCTGGGATATCTTCTGGCAGCAGGTACTTCAAGGCGTCGCGCTCAGTTTCCTTTTCATCCCGCTAATGGCGCTTGCTATGGCGAAGATTACGCCGGAGAAAATGGGCAATGCGACTAGCATCTTCAACCTGATGCGCAATATCGGCGGCAGCATCGGCATCGCCGTGATGACAACCTTCCTCTCGCGACGCACCCAGGTTCATCACAATCACTTGGTCCAGAACATCACTGCAGGAGACGGCGAAACCTATCGCGTGCTGATGGGCCTGCGCGCAAACTTCTACGCGCACGGGATCGATGCAGTGACGGCAGCGCGAAAAAGCATTGCAGCCATCTACGGACTGGTCCAGCAGCATGCAGCGATGCTGGCTTTCGTCGAAGCGTTCTGGGTGATGGGAGTT
>Ga0136846_1221130_pt1 | contig 60639 bp, 42 predicted proteins | sample HopSoiMetagenom2_FD_96841 | JGI IMG/M metagenome (GOLD analysis project Ga0136846, IMG submission 96841) | Grasslands soil microbial communities from Hopland, California, USA - 2 Assembly 2016 (version 4) | ecosystem: Environmental > Terrestrial > Soil > Grasslands | place: USA: Hopland... | reverse complement strand
GTGGTGCTCTCGCGGGCCCTGCTCCACGCCTTCGGCCCCTACCGCTGGCCGAGCGTGCGCCTCCAGGGCAAGGTGCTGCGCACCCACACGGCGCCGAACAGCGCCTTCCGCGGCTTCGGCGCCCCTCAGGTCGAGTTCGCCGTCGAGCGCCAGATGGACAAGATCGGCCGGGCACTGGGGCTCGACCCCTACGAGATCCGCGCCCGCAATGTCGTCGTGCCGGGCGACCGTCTGCCCACCGGCCAAGTGCTGGACGAGACCACCTCGGCCCGCCTCTGTCTGGAAGAGGCCGAACGCCGGACGGGATTCCGCGAGAAATGGCGCGCGTTGGAAGCCGCCCATGAAGCCGACGGAGAGCCCCGGCGCGGGATCGGCCTCGCCCTCTACTTCCACGGCGCCGGTTTCACGGGAAACGGCGAGCGCAAGATGAAGTCGCCGGTCACCGCCCGCCTCCTGGAGGACGGTCGCATCGAGGTGCTCACGGCCATGACCGACATGGGCCAGGGGTGCGTGGCGGTCTTCCCGCAGATCGCGGCCGCGGCGGCCGGGATCGGCCCCGAGGATCTCGCCTTCGCTCCACCGGACACCGGCGACGTCCCCGACTCCGGCCCAACGGTCGCCTCACGAACGACCATGATCGTGGGCGGCCTCATCGCCCAGGCGGTCTCCGAGTTGCGCGACCGGGTGCTGGCCAGGTCGGCTCCTGGCGAGAGCTTCCGCGAGGCCGCGCGACGGTACCGGAATGAGGCCGGCCCGGTGGAGGTCACGATTCGCCACGAGCCGCCCGCGGACCAGGCTTTCGACGAGTCGACCTACCGCGGCGCCGCCTACCCCACCTACGCCTGGGGCGCGGACGTCGTCGAGGTGGAGGTCGATCCCGACACGCTGGCCGTGCGGCCCCTTCAGGCGACCGCCGTCTGCGAGGTGGGCCGGGCCATCCACAAGACGCTCTGCGCGGGGCAGATCGAAGGCGGCACCCTCCAGGCCCTCGGCTGGGCGCTGCTGGAAGAGGTCAAGCTCCAGGACGGCCGCTACCTGAACGACCGCCTCGCCACCTACATCATCCCCACCATCAAGGACTGCCCGCGGATCGACGTCCATCTGCTCGAGCGACCCTGGGAGGGCGGCCCCTTCGGCGCCAAGGGGGTGGGCGAGCTGCCCATGGACGGCGGCGCTCCGGCGGCTGCCCAGGCGATCGAGAACGCCCTGGGCTGCCCGGTGGACGAGATTCCCGCGACTCCGGAGCGGCTGATGAAGACCCTGAACAGGAATGGTGCATCGTGAAAGTTTCCTTCTCCGTCAACAGCGGGGCGGCCGAGGTGGATGGTCATGCCATGGAGCGCCTGCTCGACGTGCTGCGCGAGCGGCTGGGCTTGACCGGCACCAAGGAGGGGTGTGGCGAAGGCGAGTGCGGCGCCTGCACGGTGCTGATGGATGGCGAGCCCGTCCTCTCCTGCCTGGTGCCGCTCCTCCAGTGCGAGGGGCGGCGGATCGAAACCGTCGAGGGGATCGCGGAAGGACCTGCACGCGAGTTCCTGGAGCGCTTCGTGGCGACCGGCGGTGTCCAGTGCGGCGCGTGCACGCCGGGGATCGTGGTCACCGCCTGGGCGCTCCTCGAACGCAATCCGGCGCCGAGCCGTGAGGAGGCGCGGGAGGCGCTGGCAGGCAATCTCTGCCGCTGTACCGGGTATGAGGGGATCCTGCGGGCGATCTGCGCGGAGCCGGAATCGTGATTGCGCTGCAGCCTCGCTCGCTCGACGAGGTCCTCCAGAGCCTGGAGGACGATCCTGCGCTCGTCCCCACCGCCGGCTGCACCGACCTCATGGTGCGCGGCCCCGAGGCCCTCCACGAGATGGACCGCGTGATCGATCTCCTGGGCGTCCCCGAGCTGCGGGGCATCCAAGAGGTCGCGGGGGGTCTGGAGATCGGCGCCACCACCTCCTTCAGCGAGATCCGCCGCTCGGCGGCTGTCCGGGCCGCCTTCCCAGCTCTCGTCGCGGCGGCGTCCCTGGTGGGCGGCTGGCAGATCCAGAATCGGGCGACGCTGGGGGGGAATATGGCCAACGCCAGCCCGGCCGGCGACTCCCTCCCTGTGCTCCTCGCTCTGGACGCTGTCGTGGTTGCGGCTGGGGCGCGCGGGTTGCGCGAGATCCCTTACGCCGGATTCCACACCGGCTATCGCAAGACGGCCCTGCGACCCGGGGAGATCGTGGCCCGGGTCCGCCTCCCCTACCTGCCGGAGGGCTCCGTCCAAGCCTTCCGGAAAGTCGGGACCCGGGAGGCGCAGGCGATCAGCAAAGTGGTAGTGGCCCTGGCCGGCCGCGTTGCCGAGGGCCGGATCGCCGAGCTGCGCCTCGCCGCCGGCAGCGTCGCCGCGACGCCGGTCCGCCTGCGCGCCGCCGAAGAGGCCGTCCGCGGTCTGTCTCCGGGACCCGCGGCGGCCGATCTCGCAGGCCGCGCGGCGGCGCGCGAGGTGACGCCGATCGACGACGTCCGCTCGACCGCGGACTACCGCCGGTTCGCTTTGGAGCGGGTGGTGCGCCGGCTGGTGCTGGGGATGGCCTGACCTGAGGAGAGAGATCGATGCCGACTCTTCCCGACGACGCGGTCCGCGATGTCTTCGAGCGCCTGCGCGGCGCCAACCTCGCCTTCCTGCGTCGCCAGCCCGGCGAGTCCGGTCGGCGCCAGCCGGTCCACACCGTCTACGGCGGCGCGCACCTCTTCAAGGCCGACATCGCCTCGCGGCTGGGATCGCTCGCCCTGCGCGCCTTCGAGGAGTACGCTCCCGCTCCCACGGATCTCGCGGCGGCGATCGGACTGCGGCCTGATCTGGCGTCGACGATTCACGCTCGTGTTACCGAGAGGCTCCGCCGTGAGCCGGTCGAGGACTTCCGGGCCGACTTCGAGGACGGCTACGGCAGCCGCCCGGACGCGGAGGAGGACGGCCACGCCGCGTCCGCCGCCCGCGAGATGGCCGCCGGAGTGGCCGCCGGCACTCTCCCCGCGTTCATCGGCATCCGCATCAAGCCCTTCACCGAGGAGTTGCGGGAGCGGTCCCTGCGCACGCTCGACCTGTTCCTGACGACGTTGATCCAGGAGACGGGCGGCCGGCTGCCTGGAAACTTCGTCGTCACCCTCCCCAAGGTGACGGTCCCGGAGCAGGTCGCCGCGCTGGCCGATCTCTTCGACCGCCTGGAGCCGGCGCTGGGACTCGAAATCGGCTCGCTCCGGCTGGAGATCATGATCGAGACTCCGCAGTCGATCCTCAACGAGCGGGGTAGCTCCAACCTGCCGCTCCTGGCCGCCGCGGCGCGGGGCCGGTGCGTGGCTGCCCACTTCGGCACCTACGACTACACCGCCGCCTGTAACATCACGGCGGAGCATCAGTCGATGACCCATCCGGTCTGCGACTTCGCCAAGCACATGATGCAGGTCGCCTACGCTGGAACGGGCCTCTGGCTGTCGGATGGCGCCACGAACGTCCTGCCTGTGCCGCCTCATCGCGGAGCCCAACTCACCCCGGCCCAGGTCGAAGAGAACCGCGCCGTCGTCCATCGCGCCTGGAGCCGCCACGCGTCGCACGTCCGGCACTCCCTCGTCGGCGGCTTCTACCAGGGTTGGGACCTCCACCCGGCGCAACTCGTCACCCGCTACGCCGCCCTTTATTCTTTTTTCCTGGAGGGCTTGGACGCCGCCTCCGACCGTGTCCGCAACTTCGTCCAGAAGGCGGCCCAGGCCACCCTGGTGGGCGAGGTCTTCGACGACGCCGCCACGGGCCAGGGTCTTCTCAACTATTTTCTGCGAGCCGTGAACTGCGGTGCGATCACGGAAGAGGAAGCTCTGGAGAGATCGGGGCTGACGCTGGAGGAGCTGCGGGGGCGGTCGTTCGTGAAGATTTTGGAGAGCCGGCGGGGGTAGGCGTCAGGGTTCTTCTTGGGGCAGAGGCCGCTGGCGGAAGTGACGGACCGCAACGATATCGATCATCTGCCGAGCGTCGTTCACGTAATAAAGCACGATGTAATTTCCGACTACGAACCGCCGCAAACTCGGATCGACCCCTTCCAAAAGGCGTCGACCCAGGAGCGGGTGTTCGGCCAAGGCTTCGACTCGATCGAATAGATCTTGAATGACACGCCTTGCGGCGGCAGGGTTCTCCTCAGCGATGAAGTCGAAGAGCTCCGCGGCTTGTTCCAGAGCGTAATCGGACCACAGGATGTGACAGGCCACTACTCGTAGCGCGCCAAGAGACGGGCTCGGGCCTCGTCGTGGGGGACGACTCGACCCGCCTCGACATCGGCCAGACCGCGGTGAACATCCCTGAGGATATCCAGCTCCTCCAGTAGGGACTGATAGGTATGAATATCGACGAGAACCGCCGTCCCTCTCCCCTCTTGAGTGAGAACCACGGGACGCCGCGTATCGTGCACCTTTCTGAGCAGACCCTCTGCCTGGGTCTGGAGATCCGCGGCCGGTTGGATATCTTCGGTCAGGTCAAAAGCGCGCTTTGCCATTAGGAGCCACCTCTCAAGAGTTCATACTACCACAACTTGGGGTTACCCCCGCCGCACCGTCCCCTCGATCAACCCGTACGGCTCCGCAGCGGCCACGAAAATCTCGTTCCGGTTCTCCATCCCGAAGGGCGTGAGGTCCACCGGGAGGTGGTGCCTGTTCGGCATGACGAGGTGGACCTCCTCGACGTCCAGTGTCTCCAGCACCGCCTCGCCCATGGCGTAGAGGGTGTGCTGAACCGAGCGGCTGTCATGATTGGCGAAGGTTTCGAGCAGGACGCGTCGCACCTCGTGCCAGAGCGGGCCGAAGGCGACGTAGGGCCGCGAATAGCGCCAAGTCGCTCGCACCGCCGTGGCGAGGATGCGGTCCGCGGTCTCCTTCAGCGTCGTGTAGCGGTCGCGGGGAAAGCCCTCGAAGGCGGACTTCGCGGTCTTCATCACCACCAAGTCCTCGATGCCGGCCCGTACCCGGGCGCTTTGTCGATCGCGCGTCACCTCGGCGATGCGCCGCTCGCTTCCTGCCTGGCGGAAGGCGTGGGGGTGAGGCGCGTTGCCGACCGGGATCGGCTCCCAGAGGTGATCGGTGAGCTCGACACGCACGCTCGCCGCCCGCGGGCTGTGACTCAAAAAGTGATCGGTCAGCGCGAGGCCGAAATCCTCGACGTTGTCGAACGGGTGCTCGGCGGCCAGCGCGTAGACGGTGTTCTTCATCGTGTCCGTGGGGAGGACGCCCTGATTGTCGCCGTCCGTGTACGCCGCCGCGAAATCCCCTTCGAAACGGATCGCTACGGTGACGTCCTTCAGCTCGTGGCGGCCCGCGTGGCGGCGGACGGTCACCAGGCGGATGGCCTGCTTTCCATAACTGTTTTCGGCCAGCGTAACGGGCATGCTCAGCTCCCCCGATAGGTCGAGTATCCGAACGGGCTCAGCAGGAGCGGCACGTGGTAGTGCTGCGCCCCGTCCCGAACCTCAAAGACGATCGAGATTTGCGGATAGAAACCCTCGACCTCATGGGCCGCGAAATAGGTCTCCGTCCGAAACATGAGGCGATAGGTCCCGCCGATCAATGACGACCCCGGCGGCAGGAACTGCCGGACGCGGCCGTCGTCGTCCGTCGTGGCCCTTGCCAGCTCCCGCCAGCCGTCCTCCGAACGGATTTCGAGTACGACGGGAACGCCGCTCGCCGGCCGGCCCCTCGAGGTGTCCAGGACGTGGGTGGTGATGCCGCTCATGAATTGATCCCCTTCAAGAGGAGTTTCTCCAATCGCAGGTTGATGATTTTCCGCTGTTCCTCGGCGGCGATGCGCAGCTCGGTTTCAGGATCGTTGCCGAGCCGTGCGCGCAGCAGGCCGAGCATCTCCGCGGCGGTCTTGCCCGTGGCGCAGACGATGAAGATGTGATCGAAGCGGGTCTCGTAGAGGCGGTTTGCGGCGATCAACTCGGCGATAGTCTGCGCGTCCGCGCTGCGCGCACCGGCCTGCTCCTGCTCGGACCAGCGGCTTCCCTTCTCTCCGATCCGAGGATGGGCGGCGAAGGCTTCCCGCCAATCCTCGCCGCCGAGGCTCCGCCAGATCCGATCAGATTTTTCTCGCAGCTCGGCGAGGCTCTGGAACGGGCGGCTCTCCGCCATCCGGTGTGCCCAGGCGCGGGAGCCGCAGCACGGGAGGAGCCTCTCCGCGGCCTCGTCGACAGGCAGGGCATTGAAGCGGTCGAGATCCTTGCTCATCCGGCCAGAGCTCCAAATAGCCGCAGCCGTGCCACGCCCCCGTCGGGGTGGATGTTGAGTCGGGCGTGGGTGATCGGTCCGGCGGCGGCAATCTGATCGAAACGATGCCGGGTGTTGGGCCTCAGCGGGGTGAGCGGCAGGATCTCCCGCCAACCGTCAAGATCCCCGTCGCACCCCTCGATGGAGCAGCTCCCGGGCGCGTTGCCCTTGAAATGCGAGGTGTCCACTTCCACCCGGTGGATGGCGCCGCGCGTGCCCAGCTTTACGATCGCCCAATCGTGGCCCGGTCCCCGCCGGCGGCGCGTCTCCCAGCCGTCGTGCATGCCGAGCGGCGGTCCGGGCAGGATGAGGTTGTGGCGGTTGCCGAAAAACATGTCGCTGCAGGTGAGGACGAGCCCGCCGTTCTCAACCGCCGCGAGGTCGATCTCGCCGCCGAACCGAACGAGCCGCGCCCAGTCCGGGATTACGTCGCCGTACACCCGCAGCCGGGCCACGCCGCCGTCCGGAAAGATATTGAAGCGGAGGTGGGTCAGTCGCCCGCTCTCCCCTTCGATGGGAAAACGGTTCTTGGAATCTCCCTGGAGCGGCGAGCGGGAGAAGATCTCGGTCCATTCCGCCTCCTCCAATTCATAGAGTCCGGGATAACCCTCGACGGCGCAGGCTTCGAGCGAGCAGGACTCGGGATAGTTGCCGCGGAAGTGGGCGGTGTCGACGATCACGCCCCGGAGCAGTCCCGGCAGCCCCAGCCGGACGAGGCACCAGTCGTGGCCCGGCTCGCGCCGCCGGCGGGTCTCCCAGCCGTCCATCCACTTGCCGACCTCGGTGTACTCGCCCTCGATCCAGACCGCCTCGCCGGCCTTCAGGAGATTCTCCTTCGGCGCGAAGAATTCGTCGTTCGCCGCCAACACGGCGCCACCCAGCCGCTCGGCGGCGAGATCCACGAGATCGGTGAAGTCGCTCATGTCCCTCTCCCGATGAGAAGCCGGCCGCCGGGGATTCCCACGAGATCCCCATTCTTGTAGATCGTCTCTCCCCGCAGCAAGGTCCGCCGGACGACGCCGTACAGCGTGCGCCCGGCGTAGGGGATGAGCTTATGGCGATGGTGGAGTTGCTCGGGATCGACCACGAAGCTCTCCTCGGGGTCCCAGATCACCAGGTCGGCATCGTACCCCGGCGCGATGGCTCCCTTGTGCCCCTCCAGCCCCGCCAGCCGCGCGGGCGCGGCGCACATCCAGCGTGCAAGGTCCGCGATCGTGAAGCCGTGCTCCCGCGCCCCGGTCCAAACGGCCGAAAGGGCGAGTTGGAGGGACGAGATCCCACCCCAGGCGCCGCGGAAATCGCCGGATGCGACCTTCTTCATCTCCGGCGAGCACGGCGAGTGATCGGTGGCCACGAGGTCGATCACCCCGTCGCGCAGAGCCTCCCAGAGGCGCTCCCGGTTGTCGCGCGAGCGGATGGGAGGCGCGCACTTGAAGGTCACGCCGCCGTCGGGGATCTCCTCGGCGGCGAAGGTCAGGTAGTGCGGGCAGGTCTCGGCGGTGATCGGGAGCCCCTCCGCGCGGGCTCGTTTCAGGATCGGCAGCACCTCCGCCGAGGAGACGTGGACGACGTGGACCCGGCACCCCAGCTCGCGGCTGAGCCGGACCAGCAGCTCGACCGCCTCGACTTCGGCCGCGTCAGGCCGAGACCGCAGATAGCGGCCGTAATCGCGCAGCTCAGCCGGACCGGCGCCGTCCCAATTGTCCCAGATGTCGGCCGCGGCCGCGATCGGGCCCGGCAGCTCGGCGTGGGCCAAGAGCACGGCGCCGCGCCGGGCGAGGATCGGCAGGGCCGCGCGCAGGTCGGCCTCCCCGACGTTGGGGAATTCGTCGACGCCGGAGGGGACGAGGAATGCCTTGAATCCGAGAACGCCGCCCTCGAGGAGATCGTCCAACTCCCCCGCATTGCCGGGCACGACCCCGCCCCAGAGCCCCACATCGATCCAGAGCCTCCCCGCCGCCGCGACCTTGGCGCGCAGGCCCTCCCGGGTGGTGGTGGCGGGGATGCTGTTGAGGGGCATGTCCACGAGCGTCGTTACGCCCCCGGCCGCGGCGGCTTGGGTGGCGGTCGCGAAGCCTTCCCACTCCGTCCGACCCGGCTCGTTGACGTGGACGTGGGTATCCACGATCCCCGGCATGAGCACCGAGTCCCCGCAGTCAATAACAGCCGGTCCCGCGGAGATCTCCTCCGCGGAGCTGACGCGTTCGATCCTCCCGCGCCGGACGTGCACCGTGGCCGGCCGTACGCCGTCGGGAGTCACGACCCGGCGGCCTTGGAGGATGAGGTCAGGGGGGAGCATGCAGAGGGGAAGGTATGCCGTCCCCTCCACCCTCTGTCAACTCCGGGGCGTTGTAGGATCTGATCCTCATGATCCTGAAGGAAGACTCCGCGCCCTCAGCCGCCGAGCCCCCGCTCCTCCTCCAGGGCGGCACCCTCCTCACTCTGGACGCCGGCGCGACCGTCCTACGCGGTGCGGACCTCCTGATCCGGGAGGGCCGGATCGCATCGCTCGGCGTGCCCGAGGCTCCGCCGGACACGCGGGTGCTCGACGTCTCCGGCTGCCTGGTCCTGCCGGGTCTGATCCAGGGTCATATCCACCTCGGCCAGACCTTCTTCCGGGGATTGGCCGAGGAGCGGCGGCTGCTCTCCTGGCTGCGCGAGCGGATCTGGCCGCTGGAGGCCGCCCACGACGACGAGAGCGCCTACTGGTGCAGCCTGCTCGGCGCCGCCGAGTGCCTGCTGAGCGGCACCACCACGATCCAGGACATCGGCATCGGACCCGGCGCGCGGGGTCTGCTCCAGGCGATCACTGACTCGGGCCTGCGCGCTTTCGCCGGCCAGTGCCTCATGGACAGCGGCGACGGCCTGCCCGAGGCCATGCGCCTGGACACCGACGCGGCGCTCGCCGCGACCGAGGCCCTGGGCGATCATTTCGAAGACGGGCCGGGCGGGCGGCTGCGCTACGTGCTCAATCCCCGCTTCGTCCTCACCTGCTCGGACCCGCTCTGGGTGGGGATCCGCGAGCTGGCATCTCGCCGCGGCTGGCCCGTCCACACCCACGCCTTGGAGCAGCGGGACGAGACGCTCGCCGTGCGCAAGCTGAAGGGGGGACGGGACGAGATCGAATATTTCGCCGACCAGGGCGTGCTGGCGACCGACCTCCGCATCGCCCATGGCGTATGGATCACCGGAGCGCACCTCAACCGTGTGCGCGAGGGCCGCTTCAGCGTCGTCCACTGTCCCAGCTCGAACCTCAAGCTCGGCTCCGGGATCGCTGATCTCCTGGCCATCCGCCGCACCGGCGTGCCGGTGGGCATCGGCACCGACGCCACTGCGTGCAGCAATCAGCTCGACAACTTCGCCGAGGTCCGCCTGGCCGCCCTCCTCCAGAAGGTCAGGCACGGCCCCGACGCCTTCTCCGGACTCGACGCCCTCCGCCTTGCCACCAGCGAAGGCGCCCGCGCCCTCAATCTCCAGGACGAGATCGGCTCGATCGAGCCCGGCAAGCGCGCCGACCTCGTGGTGCTCGCCGCCGGCCGCCCCGAGCTCTGGGCCGCCCCCCAGGCCGACCCGCACGACCTCGTCGCCTTCGGCGCCTCCCGCGCCACCGTCCGCCATGTCCTGATCGAAGGGCGCCTCAAGGTCGAAGACGGCCGCCTCACCCGGCTTGATCTCGCCGAGATCTACCGCCAGTCCGAGCGACATCTCGGGGAGCTGATCCGGCGGTCGGGGATCGAGCTCTAGAACCTCCCTGGCTCGCAACGTGCACTCCAGAGAAATCCTGGGGTGGAGTGCGATCTCTCGTTATTTGCTCCTGCGTTGAGCACTCCTCCCGGCACGTTTGCCCTGACGGGCCAGGAGAAAATCATGCTCAAGAAATACTTCGTCAACGCCCTTGTTCTCGTGGGCCTTGCGGTCCCGTGCGCGGCGCAGGTATTCGAACCGCAAACCATCCCGATGCCGGTGGAGGAGCAGAAGGCGGCGACCCCGCAGTGCAGCGGCGGGATCGTCTATGACAGCGGCACCTTCACCGCCGGCTACACCATCGGCAGCGGCAATCCCGGGGACGCCACGCTGGTGATGAAGTTCACTCTGCCTCCGGGGACGAACCGGCTCGACCAGGTCTGTGCCTGCTTCACCCGCGCGAATTCTGCCGCTCCTCCGAGCATGAGCTTCGAGGCCGTCGTCTACAACGACGATGGTCCCGGAGGTGGGCCGGGGACGTTCCTGGGGTCCGTGCCCGCGACCGCCAGCGCCATCCCGGTCGCGGGGGGGTTCCAGTTCTACTCGGTCAACTTCTCCGGCTCCGGCATCGTGCTGCCGGACAACGTCGTGTACGTCGGCGTGCGCTGGCCTGGAGGCAACATCGCGCTCTGCGGCGACAACTCGTCGTCGACGACGCAGCGCACGAGCTACGGCAGCGGCAACAGCGGGGCTTCCTGGGCCAGTACGCAGTCGCTGTACGCCAGCGCTCCGCCGCGGGCCCTGGGCATCCGTCTGGATCCGACGCCGGCGGCGACGGGCTGCACGCCCAGCGCGACCGCCCTCTGCCTCAACAACAACCGTTTCCGGGTGGAGGCGACCTTCAGCACCACCAGCGGTCTGAGCGGCCAGGCGCAGGTCGTCAAGCTCACGGACGAGACCGGTTATCTGTGGTTCTTCAGCTCGAACAACGTCGAGGTGGTGGTCAAGGTGCTGAACGCCTGTACCTTCAATAACCGGTACTGGGTCTATTCCGCCGGCTTGACGGACGTGCAGGTGACGATCACCGTCACCGACACCCAGACCGGGGTCGTCAAGACCTACAACAACCCGCAGGGCAGGCCGTTCCCGCCCATGCTGGACAGCTCGGCCTTCGCGACCTGTCCGTGAGGTCAGAGAGGCGTGGAGCTCTCGAAATAGCGTCCGGGGGTCGTGCCGAGCTCGCGGCGGAAGGCGGTGATGAAGGCGCTCGGGCTGTCGTAGCCCACGTCGAGTGCGACGCGGGTGACCGGCTGGCCGGCGGCGAGGAGGCGTAGCGCCTCGATCAGCCGCAGGCGCTGCCGCCAGCGCCCCAGCGTCATCGACGTCTCGCTGCGGAAGAGCCGCTCCAGAGTGCGCTTGCTGGCGCCCGCCACCCGCGCCGCCTCGTCGAGCGATTCCGGCTCTCCCGGGCCGCGGCACAACCGCTCCGCCGCCCTCCGCGCTCGCGCATCGCGCGGCATGGGGAGTTGGAGAGGCACCGTCGGCAGAGTCTCGAGCTGATCGACGACCACCCTCGCCAGCCGCGCCTCGGACGGCACGCTGCGCCGGAGCATCCCGAGCCGCACGGCATGGAGCACGAGCTCCCGCATCAGCGGCGAGACGTTGACCGCCTGGCACCGGCCCGGCAGCCGGCGGGCGAATCCGGCGACGAAGAAGAGCGTGCGTACCGAAACTTTGCCGGACATCTCGACGCGGTACACGACGTCGGCGGGAATCCAGACCGCGCGGTGCGGCGGCACCACCCAGGTCCCCTGGGACGTGTGGACGGTCATCACCCCTTGCGACGCATAGGCGAGCTGGTCCCAGTCGTAGGACCGCGAGGGGATCTCCGAGCCGCTTCGGTGCGTCGTCGCCCAGCTCCGCACCAGGATGCCGTCGTCGTCTTCCAACGGCTGTCGCTTTTTCGACATCGGATGGCATTGTAGCGCAGGACAACGATGCGGCCGATCGCTACCATGAGGTGCAGCTCAAGTCCGGCAACTCCCAACCCGAAGGAGGACCAAAAAGTGGCTAACGACATCCGGCACTTCGCCATCAACGCGGATGACCTGGCGCGGGCGCGCCGCTTCTACGAGGGGGTCTTCGGCTGGAAGTTCGAGTCGTGGGGCCCTCCCAACTTTTTCCTCATCAAGACCGGCACCGAGAAGGAGCCGGGAATCCAGGGCGCGCTCCAAGGCCGGCGGGAGCTCATTCCCGGGAAACCCATGATCGGCTACGAGTGCTCGATCGCGGTGGACGACGTCGACCAGGTCGCGGCGGCGGTGCGCGCAAACGGCGGCCGCGTCATCATGGAGAGGACCACGATCGTCACGGTCGGTCATCTCATCTTTTTCGAGGATACCGAGGGGAACGTCGCAGGCGCCATGCAGTACGACCCGAAAGCGGAGTGAGCTCGCCCACGTTCGCATAGAATCGGCTTCGGTGAGCACCGAAAGCCTGCGAACGCGCGAAGAGCGGACACCGGCCATCCCGGTTCCCTCAGCAACGTCCGGCGACGAACGCGTCTGGGCCGAGGACCTCGAGATCCTCCCGCCCCACTACGGCGTCGACGACGTGCCGCCGCCGCTGGAGACGCTGCTCTATGCCTGGCAGCATACGCTGGTCGACGTGTCGCCGTACGTGCTGCCCTTGATGGTGGCGGCCGCAGTGGGGTACAGCGCGGAACAGGCGGCGGCGATGATCTCCGCGTGCCTGACGCTCATGGGGATCGCCACCTTCGTCAACGTGACCTGGGGCAACCGCCTGCCGTCGGTGCTCGGTCCCTCGGCTACGGATACGGGGGCCATGGCCACGGCGGGGTCGATCTACGGCGCGCCGGCGATGTGGATGGCGGGCTTCGTCGCCGGGATCTTCGAGACCGTGGTGGGGGCGAGCGGCGTGCTGGCGCCGCTGCGCCGGTTCCTGCCGCCCTATGTCTGCGGCATCGTGGTGCTCACCATCGGCGCCTCGCTCGCCCGGGTGGCCGGCGGCTGGGTCTTCGCCGATTCCAGCCTCACGATGCTCGGCCTCGCCGCCGCCAGCGTGCTCTCGGTGGTCGTGCTGACGGTGATCGGGTATCGGTTCCGGCTCGGGGTGCTCGCTCGCGGCGCCATTTTCTTCAGCTTGATGATCTTCGGCGTGGGGGCCGCCGGCCTCCTCGGCGTCGCGGATTTCTCCGCCCTGGAGCGGGCGCGCTGGTTCGGGCTCCCCCGGCTGTTCGCGTTCGGCGGCCCGGGTCTTGGCTGGCAGCTCGCGGGCGGCGCGGTGATCGGCGTGATCGTCGGCTTCGTGGGCTCGATCGCCGAGTCGATCGGCGACTATGCGGGAACCTGCGCCGTCTCGGGGATCACGTACACCGTCCGGCACATCCGCCGCGGCATCACGGTCGAGGGGATCGCCTCGGCCGTCGGCCCGCTATTCGGCGCGCTGCCGCTGACGACGTACGCCCAGAACACGGGGGTGATCGCCACCACGCGGGTCGCCAGCCGCCGGGTGGTGCAGGTGGCCGCGGTCCTGCTGCTGCTCTACGGCCTGTCGCCGAAGCTCGGGGCGCTGCTGGTGCTGATTCCGCGGCCGATCGTGGGCGCCGTGTTCCTGGTGATCTGCGGCATGATCGCCACCGTCGGTCTGCGCCTTCTCGGCTGCGGCAAGAAGGACGAGGCCTGGCTCCTGACCACGGCCATCTCCCTGATGGCCGCTCTCACGCTGCCGCTCGCCGCCGCCGCCCGTAAGGAGTGGTTTGCGGCGCTGCCCCCCTCGGCCCGGCTGTTCCTGGGCAACGGCGTGGTCATCGCCATCACGCTCGGTATCCTGCTCAACGGCGTCCTCCGCGCGGTCCTGCCCACCGCGGGCAATCTCAAGCGACCGGCTTGAGTGCGTGCTCCCCGGGGTGGCGGGAGAGGATCAGGTCCTGCACCTCCTGGATCACCTCCAGCTTGCGCACGTTCTTGCCCGGACAGGCGTGCGTGGTCAGCGGATCCTCACGGTGGAGCCGCATCGTCTGGCTCTCGAACCCGAGGATGGCGTTCAGGGTCGCCAGGGCCGCCACGGCGTTCGTCCGCACCTTCAACCCCCGGCCGCCGTCGAACGCCTCCTTCTCGTAATCCCCCAGCATCTCGACCCCGAGCGCCACCTTGTTCCAGGACGGGGAGTGGACGCCGGAGACGGTGAGAGGGGTGAAGACCCAGATCTGCCGGTCGTCGACGAACAGATGCGGACCAGCGCTCCACTTCTGTTCGTCGCGGTAGAACGCCTCCAGGCCCTGGATGTGCTTCTTGGTCAAGCCGTTCGGGCGCTGTGCCAGGGACGGCGCCCCGGTGTTGTGCAGGACGATGAACGAGGGGCGCCAGGCAAGCCACTGGAGCGTGTGGCAGTAGGCGTCGAACTCGTCCGGGTTGAAGCTGGCTCCCACGATCCCTTTCCAGCCGGGCATCTCTCATCCTCCTCTGCTTGTCACCGCGGTTCTGGAGAGATTTTGCGCCTTGTTTGAGACCTTTGGCAAGTAGGATCGGCCATTCCGGATCGTTCCCGATGATTCCTAGTGCTTCCTGGTGCTTCCGAATGCTGGCGCTGGGGATCTGCGCTAAATTACCCCCCATGGCCAAGACCAAGCCCACCATCCGCCCCGACGTGAAGCACGTCCTCGACACCTTGAAGTCCGCCATCCGGCTCCTCGGGTTCTCCGTCCGCGACATCGAGAAGAAGCTGGGCTACAGCTTCGGCTACCTGAGCCGGGTGTTCGCGGGGACCATCGAGCTCAAGGTCGAGCACGTCATGGACATCGCGGATGCGCTGGACATGATGCCGGAAGAGCTCCTCGCCTTCGTCTATCCGGCGCTGCGGGATCCGCCCAGCAAGTCGGCGGTCGAGCTGTGGCGGCGGGTCGGGGGCACGGCGCCCACCGGCACGATCATGTACCGCAACGAGGCCCAGGCCCAGCTCATGGAGGACGAGATGACGACCGCTTTCCGGCGGTCGCTCGGCCGCGTCTTCGGCGCCCTCGCCAGGGATCTTGCGGCGGCCGCGGAGGCCGAGGACGAGGCGGACGGCGAGCCGGAATAGGCGCGCGAGCCCATTCCGTACAAGGAAGGACGAGTGCCGGCCCGGAAGGGGGCCCCGCTCCCCCTTCCCGGCGCTCGGGCCGGCACCCGGTACGTCGATTGTCAAAGAACGACCCTTCCGGCGGAGCGTCGCAAGCGTGCGACGCTCCGCTGCAAGCTCTGGCGGCTCCCCGCTCCCCTGGGTCGCCGCCGCGCGGCGCTGAGCCCGGCCGGCGCAAGCCCGCCGCGGACCGTTCCAGGCTGGCGGCGCCTCTTCCCGTCCCCGCCCGCCGCTGCGCAGCCTTGCCGCGCCGCGCAACAGGCCGGTCCCCGGCTCGCTCCGCCCTTGAATCCGCCCTGCCGGTGTTGAGGCGGGGCGTTCCAGGTCCGGAGCGCAGCCCTCGGGACTGGCACGATCCGTCACAACGTTGCGCCCCTGCCTCTTCGCCCTGACGTCCCGCGTCGCAGGGCTGATCTCGTCTCCAGCAGGACTCGGCGCATCGTCTCAAGGCCGCCCGGAGTCTTCTCAAGCTTCGAGCATCTCGTCTCAAAAAGGGGCTTGACAGCCTCAAGGCGGTGGCTATAATGGCATCGTTGTCGTCGTAAAACAAGTCGATCTCGCCGGAGCGTGGGCAGAGCGGCGAGGATCAATCCACGAAGTGGTTGCATGATCCACTGGAAGGAGGTGGAAAAAGGCTCGAGGACGAGCCGCAGGAGAAGTGTGTGTGCAAAACCGTGGTGGAGGCGTCGACTCCGGGGGTGTTCCCCGGCGGGCGCCGAGACCGCAACCGTTTCAAAACAAAGGAGAAGTATCATGGCCAACAAGCAGCAGACCCGTTATGCCGACGTCATCACCCAAGTGGGAGAGGATTCTCGTCTCCCTGCTGGCGAACATCGCCGACCTGCCCCACCTGGAGGCGCCGCGGGCGAAGCTCCAGGCGCTGCTGGAGGAGGTTCGCACCCTGGTGACCCAGCAGGATCTCCATGCCGCCTCAAAGCAGCAGATTTCGCAGCGGCTGAAGACCCTGCTGGCGGACGGCAAGAAGCTCTCGACCTTCCTGCGCACGGGAGTCAAGGAGCACTTCGGCAACCGCAACGAGAAGCTGGTGGAGTTCGGGGTTCAGCCCTTCCGCCGGGCGAAGGTGGTGAAGGCTCCGGTGCCGACTCCGGCCCCGGTCCCGCAGCCGCTGGCGCCGAAGCCGTAGGTTCGGAGCAGCAGTGAGGATGGGAGGGGCGTGTCCTCCGGGGCACGCCCCTGTGTTTCTGAGCTCTTTGACAACTGAATGATGTGAATCCAAAGGGTCCTCCTGGCCGGGGGGAGGGCCCTTCCTTCCTATTGGCATGGGCTGTGAAACGGTTCAAGCCTCGAAGGAGGACGCCATGAAGAAGAATCTCCCCAGGAAGCTCAACCTCAACCGTGAGACCCTCCGCCAGCTCGACGAATCGGACCTTCGGGTCCTCGCCGGCGCGGCGCCGACGGGCGAGTGCCCGTTCACCCTCCAAGTCGCCTGCCATTCCAACGTGATCCCGACCTGCGTGTGCACGGGCACGGGCCCAACCGTCTGAAGGAGGACGCCATGAAGAAGAACCTGCCCAGGAAGCTCAACCTGAACCGCGAGACCCTGCGCCAGCTTGAAGAATCCGCCCTCCAGGTCCGGGCCGGCGCGGAGCTGACCGGCACCGGCCCATACACCCTTCAGCTCGCCTGCCATTCCGCCCAGATCCCGAGCTGCCGCTGCACGGTCGCGGTCTGAGCCCTCCCGGGGGCGGTCGAGGTCAGCCCGAGAGGAACAGCCCCTCGATCGTCCCCTGGATCTGCAGCGCCGCCTGATAGGGATCGGGGGCGTTGCGGATCGGCCGGCCGACGACGATGTAGTCGGCGCCGCTGCGCAGGGCCTGCTCGACGGTGACCACGCGCTTCTGGTCGTCCGCCGGACGGTTCTCCACCGGCCGGATGCCCGGCGTGACGATCAGCAGCTTCTCTCCCAGGTGATCGCGGATGGCCCGCGCCTCCAGCCCGGAGGAGACGATGCCGTCGCAGCCGATCTCCAGGGCGCGGCGGGCGCGGGAGAGGACGAGGCGGTGGACGTCCACGGAGAAGCCGAGGTCCGTGAGGTCGCCCTGGTCGAGGCTGGTCAGCACGGTGACGGCGAGGATCTTCAGCTCCCCTTTCTCCCGGCAGGCGGCCTCCAGGATGCCGTCGTTGCCGTGGACGGTGGTGAGGGTGATGGGGCGTCGGCTTAGCTGGCGGACGGCGGAGCGGACGGTCTCGGGGACGTCGAAGAGCTTGAGGTCCGCGAAGACCTTCTTGCCCTGGTCCACCAGCCAGTCGATCAGCTCGAAGTAGCCGCCGGTCGCGAACAGCTCGAGGCCGACCTTGTAGAACTGCACAGCTTCGCGCAGGGTGACGACCAGGCGTTTGGCCTCGTTGACGCTGGGTACGTCGAGGGCGAAGATCAGCCGGTCTTCGGGGGGAATGGTCTTGGTGGAAAGGTAGATGGGGTCGCCGGAATCGGGGTCCTTGGGGTCCTCGAAGGTCATGTCACCTCCTCGGAAAGATAAGCGTAACATACCCACCGCATGCTCGAACGCATTTTCCACGTCCGCGCCGCCGGGTCGACGCCGGGACGGGAGGCCCTGGGCGGGGTCACGACGTTCCTGACCATGGCCTACATCCTGGCCGTGAACCCCGTCTTCCTGACGGCGGCTGGGATCCCCGCGCAGGGGGCGATCGTGGCCACGGCGCTCAGCGCCGCCTTCGCCACCCTGCTGATGGCGTTCCTGGCGAACTACCCAATAGCGCTGGCGCCGGGGATGGGGATGAACGCCTTCTTTGCCTATGGCATCTGTGTCGGCTCCGGAGTGCCCTGGCAGACGGCTTTGGGAATGGTGTTCTGGGCCGGGGTCCTCTTCGTGGTGCTGACGGTGACCGGGGTGCGGCGGGTGCTGGTGCGGGCGGTGCCGGAGGTCGTCAAGCTGGCGGGGGCGGTGGGGATCGGCCTGTTCATCGCCTTCATCGGTCTCCAGCACGGGGGGATCGTCCGCGGCGACAAGAACACCATGGTGGCGCTGGGGAATCTCTCGTCGCCCGCCGCCCTCCTGACGCTGTTCGGCCTGGCCGTCTCCCTGGGGCTGATGGCGGCCGGCGTGCAGACGGCCATCTTCTGGGGGCTCGCGGCGACGGTGATCGTCGGTCTGTTCACCGGCGAGGTGACGATGCCGGCGTCGCTGGTGTCGGCTCCGAGCTTCGCCCTGCCGGGATTGCAGATCGACTTCCTGGGGGCCCTGCGGCTGCAGTACGCGCCGCTGATCCTGGTGCTCCTCTTCTTCGCCCTTTTCGACACTCTGGGGACGCTCATGGGGCTGGCGCACCAGGCCGGCCTGCTGAAGGACGGCGAGCTGCCGCGCATCGAGCGGGCCTTGACGGCCGACGCCCTGGGGATGGTGGGGGGCGCGCTCTTCGGCACCTCGCCGGTGACCTCCTACATCGAGAGCGGCTCGGGTGTGGCGGTCGGGGCGCGGACGGGGCTCGCGAGCGTGGTCACCGGCGGGATGCTGCTGATCTCCCTCTTCTTCACGCCGCTGGTGGGCGCCATCAGCCGGCCCGATGCGGGCGGCTTCACGCCGCTCACGGCGCCGGCCCTGATCCTGGTGGGGACCCTGATGGTGCGCGCCGTGCGCGAGATCGACTGGACGGACACCACCGAGTCGGCCCCCGCCTTCTTCACGGCGCTCCTGATGCCGCTGACCTTCAACATCTCCCACGGCTTGGCGGCTGGGATCGTGGTCTACGTGCTGATCAAGCTGGCGGCCCGCCGCGGGCGGGAGGTCCACTGGCTGATGTACGTGCTGGCGGTGCTCTTCGTACTGCGCTACGCGCTGCTGCCGGCGTAGGGCCTACCGCAGCACCGACCGGAGCTGCGCCGGATCGACGGGCTTCGTCAGGTGCAGGTCGAAGCCGGCCTCTTTCGAGCGCTTGCGGTCCTCGTCGCGGCCGTAGCCGGTGACGGCGATCAGCTTGGCCGAGCGGGTGGCGGGATCGCGGCGCAGCTCTTCGGCGACCTCGAAGCCGGTCATGCCGGGCAGGCCGATGTCGCAGAGCACGACCTCCGGGTGGAACTGCCGCGCGGCCTCGATGCCGGCGGTTCCGGTCAAGGCGAGCTGGACCTCATGCCCCGAAAGCTCCAGGAAGTCGCGCAGGGTGGCGGCGGCGTCGGGGTTGTCCTCGACGACCAGGATCCTGCGGACGCCGGCGGGGACCTCGGCCTCCTGGGCGACCGCTTCGGCCGTCGGCGCGGCGGCGGCTTCCAGGGGCAGGCGGATGGAGAGCTCGGCGCCCTTGCCGGGTCCTTCGCTGCGCGCCTCGACCTCGCCGCCGTGCATCTCCACGAGGCCCTTGACCACGGCGAGACCCACGCCCAGGCCGCCCCGGGAGCGGTCGAGGCTCTGGTTGTCGGCCTGGCTGAAGACCTCGAAGATGTAGGGGAGCTCTTCCGGCTCGATGCCGGCGCCATTGTCGCGGACGGTGAGCTCCACGCGCCAGTCGCCCGGGAGGGGGGCCATCCGCACCGTGATGCGGCCGCCCCGGGGGGTGAACTTGACGGCGTTCTGCAGCAGGTTGGCGAGCACCTGGGAGAGGCGGAGGCGGTCGCCGCGGATGGGCAGCTCGCCCGCGGGCAGGTCGAGGTCGAGGGTGAGGCCGGCCTCGTCCAGGGTCTCGCGGTAGCCTTCGACGGACTCGCGCACGAGCTGCGTGAGGTCCAGCTCCTCGCACTGCAGCTCGATCTGCCGGCGGGTGACCCGGGAGGCCTCCAGCAGGTCGTCGATCAGCAGCGCCTGGTGGTGGACCTGCCGCTCGGCCGCGTCGATGGCCCGCTTCCAGGTGTCGTCACCCTCGCCCTTCATGCGCAGGACCTGGAGGGCGTTGCTGATCGTCCCCAGCGGGTTGCGCAGCTCGTGGGCCAGCATGGCGAGCATCTCCTCCTTGGCGCGGTCGGCCCGCTGCAGGGCGGCGCGTTTCTGGGAGAGCCGCAGGGTCACGTCCTCCAGCTTCTGCTCGCTCAGGCGGGCCTGCTGGAGCTGGGCCACCATCCAGTCGATCCGCTCTTCGGCCGAGCGGTCGCCGAGCACCATGTCGGGGGGCTCGTAGTAGGCGTTGTGGCAGATCTGATGTCCCAGCACGACCAGCGGATGGGTGTGGAGGGCGTCCTGGATGCGGTCGGCGGGGACGCCTTCGCGGCCGTAGCGGCAGAGGGCGCAGGTGCGGCTGCCGGGGAGGAAGCGGTTGAGGTGGGCCTCGTACTCCAGCAGCCGGTGGGCGCCGGAGGTCCCCTCCAGCACCCAGCTCATGTTCCAGCTCGCCCGCAGGCCGGCGTGGCCGTCGTCGAGAGCCTGCTGCTCCGCCTGCCGCAGGACGTCCATCATCGTGCCGGGGTCGAAGCGGCCGGCGGGGAGCCAGTCCTCCCGCCGCGTGAGGAGCACGAGGGAGCCCCGGTCGCGCTCGGCGTCGACCGCGACGCCCGCGCTTTCGAGAGCGCGCTCCAGCCGGCGGGCGCTCGTGCCGTGGCCGACGAAGAGACACCGCTCGCCGGCGGTGAGACCTGCCTTGAAAAAAGACACGAGCGCGGCCGTCTGCTCGGCCGCACTGTGATAGATCAGGCAGAGATGGTCACCCGGCCGCAGCCGGGCAACACGCCATTCGAGGTCGACATCCACGAGACCACCCTCCGCTGGAACGAGCGGTGGCCGGCGGGTCCGCTGTAGGATTCCGTGCGCGATCGGAAAGCGTTCCTCAGGTACCTTGCTGCCGCCGTCATTGCTCGCTCCGCGTGCGTCATGCGCGCCCTTGGCGCCGCGAGCGCTACCCGCGGCCCGCTGGCGGAGGCTGCAAGAAGCGTGCGCGGCTTCGGTTAGTTCGCGGAGAAGGGCAGGGGAAGGCCCTGGTCAGGCCGCCTCCAAGGCAGACCGGACCTGTGCCGAGGGCCCGAAAAGGGAAAGCAGCGGCTTCAGGGCGAAAAGGAACGAACGGCGAGAAGCGGCCGCGTGCGGGCCGCCGGCTCTCAGCTCGGCTCTTCGTCCGGCTCTCGCGGTGCCGCCGCCGGAGGCTGGGCGATCGCGTTGTGGAGGTAGCGCACCAGCTTGTGGAAGCCCTCGAGCATTTCGCTCAGGGCCTGCTCCTCCTGCGCCGGGATCTGCCGGTTCAGCCCCAGGACGCGATAGACGTTCAGGCCGCTCGCATCCGTGGACTCCTGCCCGCCTGGGGGCAGGGTCTGCCAGTTGTCCCGACCCGAGCCGGGACGACGGATCGCCTCCGGCCGCTCGTTGACGATCTGAAGCGCGTTGTGCAGATCGTTGAGGTCGCACTCCAGAGCCGTAAGGATTTTCTCCAGAGTGTCGAGAGACGGCTTCTGCTTCCCGGTCTCATACGCCGAGAGCATCGCCTTGGTGATCCCCGCCGCGTCGGCAACCTGGTACTGCCTCTTGCCTTGCCTGTCGCGGAGCCAGCGTAAGGCCCTGCCAAGTCCGTTGAAGATCGACATGACCGGAAATGTACCTTCTCCGAAGCTCCATGGCAAGCACAAACTTATGTGGTTCAACGATTTCGCTGGAGAAAAAGGTTCTGCAAGGACGTACCCTTGTTCTTTGCCGGCGTGCGATTTCCCGTAGCCATGTTGCCAGATTGCACCAGATATGCTCTATACTCGTACCGCAAGTCCTCTCGGAAGTTCTCGCTTCCAGCATTGCGAGCGAGTCGGGACGCGATTCCGGGCGGCCACGGAAGATTGGAGGAGGACCTCGAAGACAATGTCCGGAGACCATCCCGATTCGCAGCTCCTCGAGCGCTTCATGCGCAACCAGGTCGACGCGTCGGAGCGCCGCGCGGTCGTCCTTCATCTCCTTGGCGGCTGCGCGCAGTGCGTGTCGGTGACCCGCCGCCTCTGGAACCTCGGCGAGCTCCAGCCGGAGGCCGCCGAGGGGGACGCGGCTGCCAAGGCGCTGATGGACGGAGAGGATGCCCTCGATCGTGCCGAGCTGCTGGAGAGTCAGGGCCGGTCGCTGGCCGAGCAGGACCGGCTCGACGATGCGGAGTGCGTGCTCGGCCGCGCGTTGGCCCTCTACCGTGCCCTGGGAGAGCGGCACCGCGAGGGGCGGGTGCTGATCCTCGCCGCGGTGGTGCGCAGCCGGGTGGGGGGTGACGAGGCGGCGCGGGAGACGTTCGGGCGGCTGCGGGAGGGGCTGGCCCACCTCGACGAGGACCACGAGCCCGCGCTCGCGGCGTCCGGGTTCCACCGGCTGACCTGTCTGCTCGCCGAAGCCGGCCAGAGCGAGGAGGCCCTGGTGTCGCTGCGGCGGGCGCGCGCTCTCTACGAGCGGCTGGCGGACGCCCCCAACCTCGTCCGGCTGCGCCGCCTGGAGGGTGCCCTGGCGGAGACTCTGGGCGCGCCGGAAGCGGCGGAGGCGGCCTTCCGGGGAGCGCTGCAGGAGTCGCTCCGCGAGGGCCTTGGCCGCGAAGCGGCCCGGGCGCTCCTCGGCCTCGCCCTGCTGTACGCGCGGCAGGGGCGGTCCCGGGACCTCGAGCGGCTCACCGAAGAGCTGTACCCCATCTGCCGGGTCCCGGACGTGGGCCTGAGCGTCACCATGGCCCTGTTGTTCTTCCGCCGGCTGGTCGAAACCGGCTTCGCGACGCAGGAGGTGCTCTGCGAGGTGGCGCGCTTCCTGGCGGATTCGCCGAAGGCGCAGCGGGCGGGGCTGGGATAGGAGGGTAGTACACTCACCCTGGTGAGCGAGTCGCCTTCCCCCCCGTCTGCCATTCTTTCCCAGGCGACGGCGCAGGCGCTGGAATTCCCCAGCCTGCTGGCCGTCGTCTCGCGCTTTGCGGCGAGCGACCTGGGCCGCGAGCGGGTGCTCGATCTGCGGCCGTTCGAGGAGCTGGGAGAGCTGCGGGCCCACCGCACGCTCTTCGAGGAGGCTTCGCGCCTCGTCACCGAGCGGTCGCTCGTCCCGGACTTCGAGGTGCCGCTGGGCGAGTTGCTGGTGCGGCTGATGAGCGGCCGGCCGCCCATCGAAGGGCTCGACATCGTGCGGCTGGCCGATCTCGCCAGGGCCACGCGGACGGCGGTGACGCGCATCCGCGAGGCGGTGCCCCCCTGCCCCGCCCTGGGAGCCCTGGCCGGCGGGCTCCCCGATCTCGAGCCGCTGGTCAGGAAGATCGACCGTATGCTCGACCGCCGGGGCGAGGTGCGGGAGGACGCGAGCCCGCGGCTCGCCGCGCTGCGCCGGCAGATCCGTTCTGTCCGCGATCAGATCTACCGCGAGCTGGGCGACTTCGTCGCCGGCCACAAGGAGGAGCTGTCGGAGGACACCATCCCGATGCGCGGCGGCCGGCTGGTGGTGGTCCTCCAGTCCGGCGCCAAGGGGCGCAGCGGCGGCCTGATCCACGGCCGCTCCGCCACCGGCCGGAGCTTCTATTTCGAGCCGCTCCAGGTGGTGGAGTCGAACAACTCCCTGCAGCAATCGGTGGAGGACGAGGAGGCGGAGCGCCGGCGCATCCTCGCCGAGCTCATCGACGCGGCGCGGACATCGTTCCCCGCCCTGCGCGAGCACGCCCGGTTCCTCGCCGATCTCGACCTGCTCCAGGCGTCCGTGCGCTTCGCCGATCGCTGCGGCGCTCTGCTCCCTGAGATCGGCGCCCGCCACGACCTGCGCCTCACGGCGGCGCGCCACCCCCTGCTCGACCCCTGTCTGGCCGCGGTCCGCGCGGAGGCCCTGGGCCAGGCGGGGCACTCGGGGGACATCGTCCCCCTGGACGTCGAATTCACCCCCGAGCGGCGGATCCTGGTGGTCACCGGTCCCAACGCGGGCGGCAAGACGGTGTCCCTGAAGACGACGGGCATCCTCTCCCTGATGGCTATGTGCGGGCTGCCGATCCCCGCCGCCGCCGGCAGCCGGGTGCCCTTCCTCTCCCGGCTGGTGGCCACCGTGGGCGACGAGCAGGACCTGCTGGCCGACCGCTCCACCTTCAGCGGCCGGCTCCTGCGCCTCAAGGAGGCCTGGGAGGCGGCCGGGCCGGACAGCCTCGTCCTGCTCGACGAGCTGGGCTCCGGCACCGACCCCGAGGAGGGGGCTGCCCTCGCCTCCGCCCTGCTGGAGGGGCTGCTGGAGAAGGGGAGCCTGGGGGTGATCACCACTCATCTCGCTCAACTCGCCGCCGCGGCCCTGGAGTACGCGGGGGCGTCCTGCGCGGCCATGGAGTTCGACCCGGCCACCGGACGGCCGACCTTCCGGCTGGTCCCCGGGCCGCCGGGCGCCAGCGAAGCGCTGGCCCTCGCCCGCCGGCTGGGCCTGCCGGCCGAGTGGCTGGACCGCGCCGAAGCGCGCCTGGGCTCCGAGCACCGCGACCTGCGCCGGCTCATCGCGGAGGTCGAGAAGGTGCGCCAGGAGCTGGCCGAGACCCGCGAGCGGCTGGAGACCGAGGCCGCGGACGCCGAGAAGCTCCGGCGCCGCCTGGCCGCGGAGCGCGCCGCCCTGGAGGAGGAGCGGCGGAGCACGGGGAAGAGGATGCGGACGGAGCTGGAGGACTTCCGCCGCCAGACGGCGGAGCGGCTGCGGCGGGAAGAGGAGCGGCTGCGGGAGCGTTTCGAGGAGGGCCGGCGGCGCGGTCTGGCCGCCGAGGCGGTACAGACCCTCTTCGCCGAGGCGCCGGTTTTCGTCGAGGAAGAGCCGGAGCCGTCGGGTCCGCTGGCGGTGGGCCAGCCCGTCCGCCACGTGGGCCTCGGCTGGCAGGGAGTGCTGGAGAGGCTGGAGCCCGGGCGGGCGGAGGTGCTGGTGCGCGGCAAGCGGGTGCGCTGCCGGCCTGAGGAGCTGGCCCCCGCGAGTCCAGAGCCCGCGAGCCGCAAGGCGCGCGAGGCGCCGCGGCGGGATGTCCAGCCCGTGGCAGGAGCCGCCCGCGGCGACGTCGACGAGGCGACGGCGGTACCGCCGGAGATCAACCTGATCGGCATGCGGGTGGAGCCGGCCCTGGAGGAGCTGGAGGGCTACATCGACCGGGCGCTCCTCGCCTCCCGCAAGGAGGTGCGGGTGGTCCACGGCCACGGCTCCGGCCGCCTGCGCCAGGCGGTGCGCCAGCACCTGCGGGCCCACCGGGGGGTGGCCGGGATCCGGCCGGGCGCCCCGAACGAGGGGGGCGACGGCGCGACGGTGGTCACCTTTCGGGGGGCGTGAGGTGTCTTAAAGGACGGCGGCCGGCAATGGCCCGGCAATGAGAGTCAGGACCCATGCCCCTAGGCAACGTCAATCTCACCCCACAGCTCGTGCAGGCCGTGCGCGACGCGGTGGACATCGTGTCCATCGCCTCCGACCACACGCGGCTGCGCAAGGCGGGACGGCGCTATTCGGGGCTGTGCCCGATCCACAAGGAGAAGACCCCCTCGTTCAGCGTCGACCCGGCCGCGGGGCTCTTCTACTGCTTCGGCTGCGGCGCGGGCGGCGACGCCATCAAGCTCCACATGCTGACCACGGGCGACGACTTCCCGGCGGCGATCGAGGCGCTGGCGATGCGCTACGGCATCCCCCTGCCGAGCCACTCCGAGGCGCGCTTCGCGGGAGGGAAGCCGGAGCAGGACCTGGAAGGGGCCCTGCAGGCGGCGGCGGCCTTCTTCGCCGACCAGCTTGAGAAGTCGGCTTTCGCCCGCGAGTACCTGGAGCGGCGGCGCATCCCGCCCGAGCTGATCGAGCGTTTCGGCCTGGGCTACGCGCCGGAGGGATTCCAGAACCTGACCCGCGCCCTCCATCCCCGCATCCCCCAGGCGGACCTGGAGGCGGCGGGGCTGATCGCGAAGTCGGAGCAGCGGGGGGACTGGTACGACCGTTTCCGGCACCGGCTGATGTTCCCCATCCACAACGGCTCCGGCCGGCTGGTGGGCTTCGGCGGCCGCACGCTGGGAGACGACAAGGCCAAGTACGTCAACACCAACGAGACGGACCGCTTCCACAAGGGGCTCCTGCTCTATGGCCTGCACCTCGCCAAGCGGGAGATCCGGGAGACGAGCCGGGCCGTGCTCGTGGAGGGGTACTTCGACGTCATCGGCACCGTGGCCTGCGGCCTGGAGGGCGCCGTGGCGGGGATGGGCACCGCGCTGACTCCGGAGCAGGCCAAGCTCCTCTCGCGCTACGCCGAAGAGGTGGTGGTGGCCTACGACGGCGACAGCGCCGGCGAGAACGCCTTCCGCCGGGCGCTGCCCCTGCTCCTCTCCGACGGGCTGGGAGTGCGGCGGGCGCGCTTCCCCGGCTCCCACGATCCGGACTCCCTGCGGCTGGAGCAGGGGGAGGAGGCGGTGCGGGCGGCCATCGGAGCGGCCGAGGACGCGGTGGTCGCCGAGCTCGACCGCGCCATTCCGGCGGGGACCTCGCGGGAGCCGCAGCTCCAGGCCAAGGCGGCGGCGGCCGTCGGCGAGCTGCTGCGGCCCATCCCGGACGCCGTCCTCCGTTACAGCTACGCGCGGATCGCGGCCGACCGGCTGGGGATCCCGGTGGAGATGCTGTCCCGGCGCATGGGGGGCGGCGGCTCGCGGCCGGAAGTGGCGAGGCCGCCGGCCCCGGCGCCCCAGCCGGGAACGGGGGACGAGGGCGGGCCCCGCCTGGTGCGCAGCCTGGAGGAGCAGGTGCTGGGCGTGCTCCTGCAGAGAGAAGAGGATTCCGCGTCGCTCCCGGCCCGTGACCAGTTGCCGCCGCCGGAGGTCTTCCTCGACACCGAATGCAGGAATATTTACGAGGCTTTCTGCGCTCTCTATGCAGAAGCCGGCTCCCCCCCAGACGCCCAGGGGGTCCGTCCGCGGTTGGGGGAGGGGCAGGGAATAGTTGCCCGGTTCGCAAAGATTATGGTAGAAGGGAGTTTTGCGTCCGGAAGAATCGGGCTTCTGGAATCCCTCGACAAGTTGGTGGACCGCTGGCGGCGACAGCGGATCAAGGAACTGCACGGAGAGATCAACGAGGCGCAGCGCAGGGGTGACCATGCGCTCCGCGACCGCCTTGCGGACGAGAAGACGCGATTGAGCCGCAGCTTGCACAGGGGATCCCGGCCAGGAGCGAACGAGGGGCTCGTTTGAGCCCTTTCGCGTCCTCGCCTCGGTCGGAGCTCAAAGGAGAGCACATTGACGATTACCAGCCTCACACCCGTCGAAGAGAAGTACAGCTCGGTCAAGCAGCTCATCGAGCTGGGTAAGGAGAAGGGCTACCTTCTTTACGACGAGATCTACGAGATGCTGCCGGAGGAGGTGGTCAGCCTCCCCGACGAGTTGGACGAGATCTACCTTCGGTTTGCGGACCTGGGCGTCGACGTCATCGATCGTCCCGAGCGCTACCAGAACCGGGACGATTTCGAGTCGGGCCCGAACGAGTTCGACAAGAAAGAGGACGAGACGACGGAATTCGGTCTCGCCACGCACGAGAAGACGAACGATCCGGTCCGTATGTACCTGCGCGAGATGGGGACGGTCCCCCTCCTCGACCGCGAGGGCGAGGTGGAGATCGCTCAGCGTATCGAGCAGGGCGAGTGGCTGATCTACGAGGCGCTGTGCGAGAACCCGGTGGTGTTGCGGGAGCTCCTGCGCCTCAACGAGATGGCGGCCAAGGACAAGCGGATCCTGCGCGAGCTGGTGGCCGCCGATCCCGACGAGCCGCTCGATCCCAAGGCCGCCGACCGCATCAAGGGAAATCTCAAGATCTTCGAGCAGATCGCGGCCAACGACCACGAGATCGGCGAGCTGCGCAAGCGCCAGAAGCGCTGCAAGCCGGACGGCGACAAGTACCTGGAGATCGAGCGCGAGATCGACCGTCTGGTGGCGAAGATCGCCAAGGACATCCGGACGGTCGACTTCAGCGTCCAGACCCGCAACCGGCTGGTGGACTTCCTGAAGGACATCGACAAGCAGTTCTCGCGTTTCGAGCAGGACATCAAGCGGGCGCAGACGGCCTTGAAGCGTGAGACCAACGAGGAGCTCAAGGCTCTGCACCGCCGCCGCATCGAGAAGTACCGGGGCCACCTGCGGGAGCTCGAGGAGCGCTACGGCACCACCCACGCCGAGATCGCCGCCACGATCAACAAGATCCGGCAGGGCGAGGCGGTGTGCGAGCGGGCCAAGGAGGAGCTCATCGTGGCCAACCTCCGGCTGGTGGTCTCGATCGCCAAGAAGTACACCAACCGCGGCCTGCAGTTCCTCGACCTGATCCAGGAGGGGAACATCGGCCTGATGAAGGCGGTGGAGAAGTTCGAGTACCGCCGCGGCTACAAGTTCTCGACCTATGCCACCTGGTGGATCCGCCAGGCGATCACGCGAGCGATCGCGGATCAGGCGCGGACGATCCGCATCCCGGTGCACATGATCGAGACCATCAACAAGCTGACCCGTACCAGCCGCTCGCTGGTGCAGGAGCTGGGCCGCGAGCCCACGGCGGAGGAGATCGGCGAGCGCATGGACCTGCCGGCGTCGAAGGTGCGCAAGATCATGAAGATCGCCCAGGAGCCCATCTCCCTCGAGACGCCCATCGGCGAAGAGGAGGATTCGCACCTCGGCGATTTCATCGAGGACAAGAACGCCGTCTCGCCCATCGACTCGGTGATCTTCGCCAACCTCAAGGACCAGACCCGCAAGGTGCTCAAGACCCTGACGCCGCGCGAGGAGCTGGTCCTGAAGATGCGCTTCGGCGTCGGCGACGGCTCCGAGCACACCCTGGAAGAGGTGGGCCGGTCGTTCAACGTCACCCGCGAGCGCATCCGGCAGATCGAGTCCAAGGCGCTGCGCAAGCTGCGTCACCCCAGCCGGGCGACGAAGCTGAAGCCGTTCCTGGACAACACGATGTAGACCGCACCTCCTGGGCCGGATCGCCCGCCAGTTGCCCGCCGGGTTTGACACCGGCGGGCGATCCGCCTAGAATTCCGCCTCCCGGGCCAGCCCGGCAGCTTCTTTTACACTCCTCGGTAGCTCAACGGTAGAGCGTTCGGCTGTTAACCGAAATGTTGGGGGTTCGAATCCCTCCCGAGGAGCCATTCTCTTTTCAAGGCTTCTCCGGTTCCACGCACTCCTGATACCTCCGCATGAAGCGGCGGTCGATGCGGTCCTTCAGCCGCCAGGCCCAGCGGCTGTGGGAGATGATCCCCTTGTAGTCGAGCAAAGCGCGGCCGTCGCCGGTGTTCAGGATGGAGAGGAACCCCTCTTGCGGCACGTAGCGAGGGGGCTCGCCTCCTGCCATCGTGGCCTTCAGGCTCTGCCAGAGGACGGGACCCTCGCGCACGGCGTAGACGCCGGCCTTGGGTGTTTCGGGGTGGCTCGCCAGGGTGCCGCAGTCGCCGACGGCGAAGATCCTGGGATCGTCGACGGAGCGGAGGGAATCGTCGATCAGCAGGAACCCCCGGTCGTCCAGCGGCAGCCCGGAGTCGCGGAAGAGGGGCCAGGAGACGGCGCCGGTGAGCCAGACGGTGAGCCGGGAGGGGATCCGGGTCCCGTCCTGGATCTCGGCCGCGTCGGAATGGACCGCGACGACCCGCACACTGGTGCGGGCCACGATCCCCCGCTGATGGAGGATGCTGCGGGCGCGCCGCCGGAAGCGATTGGAGTAGCCGGAGAGAATCTCCTCTCCCGCCTCGACGAGGGTGATGCGGTGCGCCGCGCCCGCCTTTTCCAGGGCGGCGGCCATGGCGAGGGCCACCTCGACGCCCGCCGCGCCGCCTCCCACCACCACGGCCGGCACCGTACCGCCAACCTCGCCCAGCATGCGCAGGCGTGCATGGAGGGCGGTGACTCTCTCCAGGGGCTTGATCCGCTGCGCCTCGCCGGCAACTTCAGGGGCGTCCACGCCCGCGGTGTTGGATCCGACGGCGAAGGAGACCAGGTCGTAGGGGATCTCCACGATCTCCTCGGGGCTGGTCTGCACGTGCACCGCCTGGTGACCCGGCCGCAGGCCCACGGCCCGGCCGGCGAAGAACCGCCCTCTCGCTCGCGCCACCAGGTCCGTCACCCGCACCGCGATCTCGTCCTCCTGGTAGGTCTCCTGGAGATAGCCGGGCACCATCCCCGAGTAGTGGTGGAGGGGGCCGAGCGACACGAGGGTCAGCTCCACGTCTCGCAGCGGCTCCAGGATCAGCCGCCGCAGGATCTCCAGGTGGGCATGGCCGGCTCCCACCAGCAGCAGGCGAGTTGGCCCGCGGCCGTCCACTCTCACGCCTCCATCAGGATTCGCCGCAGCAGGAGGACCAGGCAGAGGGTGGCAACCCCCAGCATCAGGGGCCGCAGCCAGCGGCTCCACCAGGGCTGCCCGCCGGGCGCGGTGTTGCCGCCGGAGCCGATCTCCGCCGGCTGCCAGGGGCGGCCGAGCAGGGCGTCGCCCACGGCCTGGAGGTCGTAGGAGGGGGCCTTCAGGGAGTCCGGGCCGGCCAGCAGCCGCACCGACGCCGCCTCCGGCCAGACGAAAAGGAGGACGTGGCGGCGGCGCCAGACGGCGGCGTCGAGATCGGCGAGGGGGGGATTGTCGCCGTCGCGGAACCGCAAGGCGAGGACGGATGGGGCGCGGCCGGGCAGCGGCATGCGCAGGCGGCAGGGGATGGGAGGCTGGGGCATGCACTCCCAGGTCTCGTGGAGGACGGCGGCCTTCGTCTCCTCGCCGCGCTGCGGGGGACGGGCGACCGGCTCCATGTAGCTCACAGTCACGCTCCGCCGCAGGGGCCGGGCGGGTGCCATGAGGTCGAGCTCGGTCAGGGGGAGGCCGGGCTGGGCGAGGCGGACCTCCAGCGTGCTCTCCCTGGCCCGCCTGTCTTCCGTGGGGCGGACGCCGCCCTCCCAGAGAGCGAGGGCCGGCGTGGCCGGAGACCACAGGTAGAAGGGGATCTGCCGGTCGCCGGCCACCAGCCGCAGGTTTCCCAGGTCGGCCCGGGCGAAGGCATAGGCGGCCTCGGGGAGCTCCAGGCGGACCAGGGAGCCGGGGCGGGCCGAAGGCGCCGTCACCCGCCAGGAAGTCTTGAGTCGTCCGGTCCCCAGCCGCACGCTCGGCGCCGCTGTCGTGGCCGGCAGTGCGGGCAACGGGTGTTCGCTCTCGGCCCCGGCTTCCAGCCAGACCGTGCCCTCGCCCGGCGCCACCGCCGAGCCCGTCCCGATCCGGCGCGGGGAGCCGCCATAGGCCAGCGTGTACCGCCCCGCCTCCTCCGCATTGAAGGCGGCGGTCTGCACCGTCAACTCGATGCCGTAGCTCGCCAGGCGCGGCGCCGTCCCGGCGGCGGCGTAGAGCTCGAGACGGAGGAGATCTCCCGGGAGAGCCTCCGTACCACCCGTCAACACATGGCGCGTCCGGCGAGCGTCCCGCTGCCAGACCCCTTCCGCCAGGCTCCGCCAGTGCCCATCGCGTGGGGCGTCCAGCCGGTAGCCCACGTTCCCCTTGCCCTCCACCTCCACCACGACCCGCCGTACCACCTGGCCGGCGGCCGGCAGGGGAAGGGCGCAGAAGACCGCGCCGGGGGGGCCGGGGTCGCAGTCGGCGTTGCGGGTGGCGATGGACAGCGCCGGGCCGGTGACCGACTCGACCTCCGCCGCTTCGATCTTCGGCGCTCCCGTCTCGCGTCGCCAGTGGAGACGCAGCCAGCGGTCCCCGGTCACCGGATAGGAGATCGAAGTCCAATCCTCGCCGGCCTCGGCCCGGAAGGGCTCGCCCGGCGCGAGGGGCTGCCAGTTGGAGCCGTCCGGGCTGCTCTCGACGTGGTCCGGAGCCGCGAGGCGGGGCCGGACGGTCTGCAGGAAGAGCCGTTCGTGGGGGATCGCGTCCGTCCCCAGATCCAGGAGCAGTGACCAGCCGGTATCGTCCCGCTCTACGGTGGACGATTTCACGGGCCGGCGCTCGGTGCGGGAAGCCGCCGCCTCGATGCGCACCGGGACCTCGCCGCCGGTCGGGGAGACGACGTGGAGGTCCGCGCCCCCCGGCGCCAGGTGCTGGATGGCGGCGAGGTCGAGGGGCACCCGGACCCACCCGGCCGCGGGCACCTGGACCTCGCGGGTGTAGTGGTAGCCCTCCACGGCGGCGTGGGCGACGCCGGCCAGGAGGGCCAGCAGGAAGGGGGCCACCCTCCAGGACCTCAGCGCAGACCCTCCCGCCGGCGGCGGTGCCACCGGAAGAGGCGCTGGATCGTGCCGGGAAACAGGATGGCGACGAGGAGCACCAGGACCGCGAGTTCCCAGCAACCCATGGACTGGACTTTATCTCGGGGATGGAGCGCGCGGCGCCGGGTTTGCAGAGATCCCCCCGCCGGAGGACCTGCCAGACCGGAGAGAGGGGCCTCTGAACAAGAAACTGGAATCCAGTCTAGCACGACCCCGGCGCGAGGCATAGCCCCACTTCTTATACGGACTGGTGGCGGTGATCGTCTACCAGCTTCTCCACCACCGAGGGGTCCGCCAGGGTGGTGATGTCGCCCAGCTCCTCGTACTCGCCGGCGGCGATCTTGCGCAGGATGCGGCGCATGATCTTGCCCGACCGCGTCTTGGGCAGGCCGGTGACGATCTGGATGCGGTCCGGCGTGGCGATGGCGCCGATGGCGTGCCGCACCTGCTCCTTGAGCATGCCGACGAGCTCCTCCGGATCGGCGCCCTCGTAATCCGGCGTCGGATGGACGTAGGCGTAGATCCCCGTCCCCTTGATGTCGTGGGGGAAGCCCACCACCGCCGCCTCGCCCACCGCGTCGTGGGCCACCAGGGCGCTCTCGATCTCCGCCGTTCCCAGCCGGTGGCCGGAGACGTTCAGCACGTCGTCCACGCGGCCGGTGATCCAGTAGTAGCCGTCCTGGTCCCGCCGGCAGCCGTCGCCGGTGAAGTAGAGGCCGGGGTACTGGGAGAAGTAGGTTTTCCGGAAGCGCTGGTGGTCGTCGTAGATCGTCCGCGCCTGCCACGGCCAGGTGCCGCGCAGGCAGAGGTTGCCGGAGACGTCGTTGCCCTCCAGCTCGCGGCCGTTCTCGTCCACCAGCACCGGCCGGATGCCGAAGAAGGGGAGGGTGGCCGAGCCCGGCTTCACGGGGGTGGCGCCGGGGAGCGGGGTGATGAGGATGCCGCCCGTCTCCGTCTGCCACCAGGTGTCCACCACGGCACACCGTCCCTCGCCCACCACGTCGTGGTACCACAGCCATACCTCGGGGTTGATGGGCTCGCCGACCGACCCGAGGATGCGCAGCGAGTCCCGCTTGTAGCGCTTCACCCACTCGTCGCCCGAGCGGGCGATGGCCCGGATGGCCGTGGGGGCCGTATAGAAGATGTTGATCCCCAGGTCGTCCACCATGCGCCAGTAGCGCCCCGCGTCGGGGTAGGTGGGGATGGACTCAAACATCACCGTCGTGGCGCCGTTGGTGAGGGGGCCATAGAGGATGTAGCTGTGCCCCGTGACCCAGCCGATGTCGGCGGCGCAGCAGTAGACGTCCCCGGGGTGATAGTCGAAGACCAGCTTGTGGGTGAGGGCGGCGTAGACCAGATAGCCGCCGGTGGTGTGGAGCACGCCCTTGGGCTTGCCCGTCGATCCGGAGGTATAGAGGATGAACAGCGGATCCTCCGCGGCCATCCACTCCACCGGGCAGGTGGAGCGCTGCTTGATGGTTTCCTCCTCCAGCCAGAGGTCCCGGCCCTGCCGCATGGGGACGTCCTTGTCCGTGCGGCGGACCACGAAGACCTTCTCGACCAGGGACAGGCCCTCGACGGCCTGGTCCACCGTCTGCTTCAAGGGGATGCGCCGGCCGCCCCTCAGCCCCTCGTTGGCGGTGAAGACCACCTTGCAGCCGGCGTCCAGGATGCGGTCCCGGAGGGATTCAGCCGAGAAGCCGGCGAAGACCACCGAGTGGACGGCGCCGATGCGGGCGCAGGCGAGCATGCTGTAGGACAGCTCGGGGACCATGGGCAGGTAGATGCAGACCCGGTCGCCCTTGCGCACCCCGTGAGCGCGGAGCACGTTGGCGATGCGGGCCACGTTGTGCTTCACCTCTCGATAGCTGATGTGGCGGTAGTCGCCGGGCTCGTCGCCGGCCCAGATGATGGCCGTCTGCTCTCCCTGAGTGGACAGGTGGCGGTCGACGCAGTTGTAGCAGGCGTTCAGGCGTCCGCCGGAAAACCAGGCGAAGTCCACCTCGTCGACGTCCACGTCCACGACGTTGCGCGGCGGGTGATACCAGTCGACGATGCCGGCCATCTCGCGCCAGAACGCCTCCGGCTCCTCGACGGAGCGGCGGTACATCTCCTGGTACTCCGCAAGGCTCTTGACGTAGGCGCGCTCGGCGATGTGGGGCTTGACGGGAATCATGGCTTCGCTCCTCCGGAGGGTCAGATCGGGGACGCAACTCCCTGGCGGTCGGAAATTCTATACCTCCGGAGTGGGCGTCTACAGCAGATCGTCCAGCGACGCCCCCGTCCCCCGTTCCTCCGGCTCCAACCCTCGCCGGAAGATCCGCGTCCCCCGTGCTCCCCCGATGACGGCGTGGGCGCCCTCCACCCGGAGCCAGGCGCCTTCGCGGAGCCCCACCACCGGCGTCTCGTTCTCCTCCTGGAACTCCCTGATCCGCTGCTCGCGGGTCTCGCCCATGTGGGTGGAGCCCGGATCGGGGTCGAGGTAATGCGGATTGATCTGGAAGGGGACGAGCCCCAGAGCCTCGAAGGAGGCGGGCTGGACGATGGGCATGTCGTTGGTGGTCCGGATCGTCGGGGCGGCGATGTTCGTACCGGCGCTGCTGCCGAGGTAGGGCATGCCGGCGCGCGCCCGCTCGCGGAGGATGGAAAGGAGGCCGGCGTCCTGGAGGGTCTTCAACAGCCGGAAGGTGTTGCCGCCGCCGGTGAAGACCGCCGCCGCCTCCCGCGCCAGCCGCCGCCCCGCCTCGTCCGCCGTCAGGATCGCCACCTCAACGCCGATCGCCGCCAGCCGCTCCCCGACTTTGGCCCCGTAGGCCGCGCCGTTGTGCAGGGCAAAGGGGACGAAGACCAGACGCCGGACCGGTCCCAGGAAGGAGTCGATCTCGGCGAGGGCGTGGTCCAGGTAGCCTTGGCCGTGGTTGGTCGAGTTGCTGAACAGGAGCAGGCGTCGGGACATCAGGTCTCTCCAGTATTGCGACGGAGGAAGAAGCCGTTGCCGATCATGGTCAGCACCTCCTCCCCCGTCTGGTTGCGCGCCGTGTAGCGAAGCTTCACCAGGCCGCCGGGCTTGCTGCGGGCGGGTGTGGCCGCGAGGACCTCGATATGGAGCGTCAGGGTGTCTCCGGGGCGGACGGGCTTGAGCCAGCGCAGCTCGTCGACGCCGGGCGATCCCAGGCTCCCCGACTCACCCTTCAGAAACTCCTCGACCAGGATGCCGTGGCAGACCGCCGCCGTGTGCCAGCCGCTGGCGATGAGCCCGCCGAAGGGCGAGCGGCGCGCCGCCTCCTCGTCGACGTGGAACGGTTGGGGATCGAACTTGCGGGCGAAATCGAGGATCTCCTCCCGGCTGACGGTCCGGCTGCCGGCCACGCGGGCGCTGCCCACCTCGAAGTCTTCGAAGAAGAGGGTCATAACGGCGAGTCCGGGAGCCGGAGAGTCCAGGGCCGCCCCTTGTCCAGCGCGTCCATCTGGAGGAACAGCAGGCCGATGCCGGCGGCGCCCTGCATGTAGCCGGTCTGCGCGTAGACGTACTCCGGCTTGATCCGGTGCTCGGCGTGGATCCACTTGAGACCGTCGCCTGGAGTCGGCGTCGCGCGATCCAGGAGGTTGCGGGCGACCCGGTGGGCGAAGCTCGTATAGGACGCATCGCCGGTGAGCCTGCCGAGATCGAGGAAGAAGGCGGCGACTCCCGCGGCGCCGCAGCATTGGCCGAAGTTGTTCCAGAAGCCGGGGGTCTGGTGCTCGGGGATGCCGCTCGCCTGGATGGCGTTCGCGCCCCTTTTCGCCCAGTTGAGCCAGCCGTCCTTGGGGTCGATCTGATCGAGGCGGAGCCAGAGGCGGGAGGTACCCACGGGGCCGTGGCACCAGCCGAGGTAGTAGAGCTTCTTGTTGTCCGGCTCGTCGTGGAAGATGAGGCAGGTCTCACCCGTGACGTCCGCGATCGACCGCAGATAGCGCGCTCCGGCGAGGGCGGCGTCGAGGAATTCCTGGCGGCCGGTCTCGCGGTGCAGGGTGGCGAGGTAGTAGGCGATGCCCGCCGTGCCGTGGGAGAAGTTCGGCATCAGGCGGGGGAAGTCCGGGTCCGAGCGCCACTTGAGACCGCCGTTCTCGGGAATGCCCAGCTCGATCAGCCGCAGGCCCGCCCTGGCCGCCAGATCGCGGGAGGCGGTGTCGCCCGTCTTGGCCAGGTTCAGGAGATAGAGGCCGGTCCCGGCGGTGCCGTTCAGGACGTCGGTGTACTTCCCCCAATCGATGCCCTTGCCGGCCGGCTGGGCGGCGGCGTGGATCAGGTCGCGGCAACGGACGGCGGCCTTGCGGTACTTCTCGTCGCCGGTCTCCTGGCGGACGCGTTCGAGGGTGAAGCCAATCCCGGCGATACCGGTGTAGAAGGCGCCCTGCAAGTTCTCCAGATTGAGCTTCTCCGGCAGGGAGGCGATCAAGGCGTCCGCGCCGGCCGCGGCCTCCTCCCGGTAGGCCTTGTCCCCGGTGGCCCGGGCCAGCTCCAGGAGGAAGAGGACGATGCCGGCGCCTCCCGTGTAGAGGTGCGTGGTGGTGTCGAGCCCGTCGGGACGCTCGGGCCCGGTCAGCCAGACATAGCCGTCCGGCGTCTCGATCCGGGCGGTGCGAATCCAACGGGCGGCTTTGACGGCGGCGTCCAGGGAACCGGAGGCCGGGGGCGCCGATGTCGCTGATATCGCCGGCGCGGCGGCAGGCTTCGGGGTTTCCTCGCCGGCCGCGAGACCGAGCCCCAGAGAGGAGGCGGCTCCGGCGGCACCCGCGGTCAGACTGAGGCGGAGGAGGTCGCGGCGGGTGAGATCAGATGGGCTCATCTTCAGAGGCTCCGGAAGGTTACCTTTAAACGAAGTGTATTTCGCTTTCCCCTCAGGTGACCCAACGGCGTGATGGCGAGCTCTGTTGCGAAACTCGCGAAGCCTGTTGCAAGGCTCGCGAGCCCTGCCGCGAAGTTCCCGAGCCCTGTAACGGGCTTGGCGAGGCCTGTTGCAAAACTCACGAAATCTCGTCGCGGGCTCGCGAGGCGCGGACCGGGCCTCGCGAGCTTTGCGGCAGGCTTCGCGAGGCCGCACCAGGGCTCGCGAGCTTTGCAGCAGGGTCCTCCCCGGACGCCTCCTACAGCCGCGCCACCGTGTCCTTGTAGAACCCGTCCAGGATCTCGCGGTGGCGGCTGTGTTGAGAAATCCGCTCCCACCGCTTGCCGATCCGGGCTGTTGACAGAGTATAGACACCGGTATAGAGACTTGGGTCATGAGCACACGGGCCAAGTTGTTCCAGAATGGTGGCAGCCAAGCAGTCCGCTTACCGAAGGAATGCCGGTTTCCCGAGGGTCAGCGGGAGGTTGTGGTCCGTCAAGAGGGCCGCCGCGTCATCCTGGAGCCGGTCGAGGAGTGGTCGGAGGAGTTCCTTGCCTGCCTCGGTGCTTGGTCCGGCGAGATCCAGCGCCCCCCACAGGCGCCAGCGACTGACCTCAAGGATCCCTTCGCCTGAACCCTCAATACATGCTCGACGCAGACACCGTGAGCTTCGCGCTCCGGGGCGAGGGGAACGTTGCTCTGCATTTGCGCCAGCACCGGCCCTCCGAAGTGTGCATCAGCTCGATCACGCTGGCGGAGCTGCGATACGGAGCCGACCTCAGACAGTCTCGGAAGCTCCATGCCCTGATCGGCACCTTTGTTCGAGATGTCGCCATTGCCCCGTTCGATCAGCTTGCCGCAGATCGTTTCGGCAGCCTCGTCGCCGATTTGTCTCGGCAAGGAACGCCGATTGGTGCGTATGACACTCTCATCGCGGCCCATGCGTTGACTCTCGGGCTGATCTTCGTCACCAACAACCTCAAGCACTTCAATCAGGTCCCGGGTCTCCAAACGGAGAACTGGGTCAAGCTCACCGCGCGTCTGTTTCAGGATAACCCCGTGCCGGGAAGGCGTTCTATGAAATCTACGCCGCTTTCGTCAGCGCCTTCCGGGAGGCGTCCGAGCGGCTGAGGAGCGGAGACCGCAACGCGCCCTTCCCCACGGGCAGCTTCCCACCGGCCCTGCCCTTCGTCGCCGGATAGCGGCATTGCCGCCGCTCTTTGACAGCCTCACTGCCCGCTTGAGGGCCACCTCTCCGAGCTATGCGAAAGTCTCCGGATCAAGACCATAATTAATGCACATTGACCGAATCTTCTCAAATCCGTCCTTCCCGACGGCATCCTCAACTCTCAGAGGGTCGGCAGCAATTATCTGCGCCACCTCCGCCAAAAGTGCTTCTAGCGTAAAGATCTCTCCGTTGACTGCTATCGGAAACTTCTCAGGCCGAAAGTAGATCAAAGCATCCCATAGAGTGAATACTGCCCCGTTAGATGCCAAGACTAGCTCGCCAGTCCCTTGGGTAAAGCGAGAACTCGCAGACTCCCAGCCAGGAATAAGAGCCTGAGTGGAGACGCTTGGCGCCAGAACTTTTGATATACGGTTTACGAGGGCCTGAAAGTCCAAATCGGACCGAAGAGCGAAGATACCGGCGAGTCCAGGCGACCTCGCCTCAATTTCCTTTTTCTCGATCTTGTGCCAGATGGGAATAGCGTTTTGCCGTGCTCGATATGCTGGCGGATTAAAATATCCATCTCATACTGAGGCCAGCCCTTCCTGAGGTAATCAGGACTGATCAAGAGGATTCCATAGGAGGAACCCATGAGGCCTCGGTCGATGGACTCAAGCAGCTTGTCTCCAGGCTCAAGAACACTATCTGCATGCCAAATTTTGAAACCTCGGGCTTTTAGGGCACCCGCAAGCTGTTCGACAAACAACCGATCCTCTCCGGCATAGGAGAGGAATGCATGAAAGCTTTTATTCATCCTAAGCTCCGGCCGTTTAAACGTTCAAAACTCTCCAGCTTGTTCCAGCTCAACAATCGACTTACCTCCAACTCGTCTGATGTGAACTATTTCCCATGGGATTTTACGATACTCCGGATTGAAACTGCACGTCGCTATCAATGTCTGAAATTTAACCTCATTCGACAGCAGGAAATCGACATAGCGCCCCATATGATTATGGTCTAGATGGAGAAATCCAGTATTTAGGAGCAACATTGTTGGATGATGTTCCGACATGTGCATAGCATACGCGATGGCCACGTCTAGCGATAGCATTTCCAGCATGCCTCCTGAAATTTTATGAATGGATGCGTCTGGTCGCCAACGCTTGTCGTTTACAAGTAGCCGACTAACTCCCATGGCTACTTCAAAACGCGGATTATTGAAGGCATGTTCAACAAATGTTCCCGCCTTGGCGACGAGCTTTCTCACAAGATCGGGCTCTATCTCCCAATACTCCGAAAGCAAAAGAAGATCGTCCGGAGGTTCAGAGTCTAACTTCGAGCGTTTGCTTCTCAAAAAGTTCTCCAGCGGCTGGAGGCGTGTGCGTTCCTCCTCAAAAAAGATAGCTACCGTCAAAGGATTAAAGGGTACAGCAGCTCCATCGAGCGAAAGCGTTACTTGATTTCCAACGCCACTGAATCTGACTTGGTGTTCAGGATTAGACAAGCGTATGGAATAGGATAGATTCTCTTCTTCCCTAAAAAGACTGCCCAACTTTGACCTAGGTTCATTCGATAGACTGTTCAGAAGTCGGAAAAGGAAAGTCTTTCCCGTGCCATTGCTCCCTACTATCAGCATTACCTTGCTCAGCCGGAGAACTGTGTCGTCTGCAAAGACGCTGCTACAGGAAATGTAAATTTCTTCTACTTCTCTAAATGGTAGGTACCCTTGTTCCTTTGCAATTCGACGCTCATGCCGATCCTTGTAGCCGTTGAGAGTTTCCGGAGGGAAGCGGTCGCCGCGATTGAGGTCAATAAGGCGATGGTGCTCAGCGCAAAGCCAGATCCCATTCTTCACGTCTGTGAGCTCTGAGATGGAAAGTCCCCCGCGACCACGAGGGCCCCGATCAGCGGCGCTGTAGATGTGAGCTGCATCTCCTGTGATCGCGACTTCGCTAGTAGAAACACCTGGTCCGCTAGTGCCCCTCCCGCACTCAGGATAGCTACACTTGTGACCGGCCCGGCCTGCCAAAGTTTTCTTAACTCTTGAAGTGAACTTGGCTCGTTTCATTGCTAAACCGTGCAGGCGTTCGTCTACACCGCGTTCCAGATCCTAGGGGAACTCGAGCTTGAGGAGAAAATCCGGCGCTCCACTTCCGCGGCGAACAGGGTCGTCCGCGGCGCCTCGGCGGTACCAGCATGACCACCGGGGGGCACCGCCCCGGACTCGCCTCTTTCATTTCCCAGATAGTTCATCGGAGGTTGCTGGAATCGCCCCGATCTCGAGAAACATCGGAAGTGGCTCGGGTCGGTCCCCGAGATGCCCCTGAACCACTTCCAAGGCGGTGAATCCGTACCGCTCGTAGAAGGTAACCGCTTGCGGCTTGGCGTCCACGACGACGCCGATACAGCCGAAGTCGCCGGCCATTGCCCGCGCCATGACGAAGACTGCTTTGAGAAGGGCGAGCCCGACCCCGCGCCCTTGGGCCTTCTTGTCCACCGCCAGACGCGCGAGCCGAAGGACGGGGAGAGGATAGCGAGGAAGGCGCCCGTGTTTCGCGGGTGGGATGTCCCGGATCTCGACCTGCGCAGCCGACACTGTGGCGAACCCGACGAGGAGTCCCGCCTCCTCGGCGACGTAGGTGGTTCCGACGTAGTGCTTGAACTGGTTCTGTCCCGCGAATCGCTTGAAGAACCTGTCGAGATCCGGATCTCCGCTGTCGAACGTGCTCCGGTCATCGTCGGGTCGGAGCTTTCGAACCGCGATGGCCATGTGATGGCCATGCTACTTGCCGAAGAGCTCGCGCATCGCCTTGGTCGGGCGCCGCGGCTTGGTGACACGTTCGAGCATCGCCTTTCCGCTGCCGCGCGACACGACCAACCGTGCCGGGATGATTACGTCGAGAGGCAACTCGCGCAGCGCCTGCAGGTGATGAAGGAGCGCCTCCTCGATGAGGAACGCCTTCTTCAAGCCGTGCGCCTCGGCATACTGCTCGAGCGCGTCTTTGGTGCTGTCGGAGATGAAGGCCGAAACCTGGGTCTGTCCGTTCGCCATGTAGAAAAATGTAGACCCTGGAGGTGGAGCATGTCAAGCGAGGTTCTCGAGCCGGTTCTGCCAGGACAGGGGCACGGCCTCACCGGCCCCTACAGCCGCGCCACCGTGTCCTTGGCTTAGGGCACCACGGGGACGCTTCAGGAACCCAGACTGTAAGCCCGCCTGGCCTGGGGGTGTCCTGCGCGGCGGAGGCACTCTTCGAGTCTGCCCAGCAACCCGGGTCCGAGAAATTTTCGCACGAGGTCGCGCGTCGCTTCGACGTCCAGGTCCTTGATCTTCGCGATCAGGCGGATGGCATCCCGCTCGTCTTTATCGGTGCCGGCCGCCAGCTTCATCGCGACGAGGTGCTCGGGCGGAGCCACGGGAATCCCTTCGAATTGATCGTCCTGCGCTTCGGCAGCGCGAATGGCGTCGAGGTAGAGAGGCTGCAGGTTACCCCATTCCTCACTCGAGCGATCGATGAAATCAGTCCGTACTCCCTGTTTCGAGATTCGTGCGTTGACGCCGCCGATCGTGAGTTGTGACACCTCGGCGTCAGTTTGGTGAAGGACTTCGAGAATCGAGGGGATGCTGCCTTGGGGGACGGCGAAGTCAACGTCCTTGGTGTATTCGTGATCCGCCTCGTCGTCGAGCCAGTACCACATCGCCACTCGTCCAATCAGCGCGCGGCGGGACTTGGAGCGGTCGAGAATCTCCAGGCCAAACTGGGCCGAGGGCACCGGGTCGAACGTCGGAAGCGGACGGGGCTTTGCTGTGCGGCGAGCTGCCAAGGGTCGATCCTCCAGGGTCGCCTGGGCATGGTGTCATGCCCGGGTGGCATCGTCAAAAGGGAGGCCGCGAGTCCCCTGAAGGAGTAGCCCTGCGGGTAAACTTCCCGGAGGAGGCATGATGGAACCGTCCCCCATCCAGGGCGAGCCCCTGTGGCTCACCGCCTACCTCTTCTTCGAAGATCATGGCCGGAGGCGGGTCGAGCTCACGCCAGGGTACGCACGCCGGATTCACGTTCGCGCATCGCCTTTCCGCTGTCGCGCGACACGACCAGCCGTGCCGGAATGATCACGTCGAGAGGCAACTCGCGCAGCGCCTGCAGGTGATGAAGGAGCGCCTCCTCGATGAGGAACGCCGTCTTCAAGCCGTGCGCCTCGGCGTACTGCTCGAGCGCGTCTTTGGTGCTGTCGGAGATGAAGGTCGAAACCTGGGTCTGTCCGCTCGCCATGTAGAAAGATGTAGACCCTGGAGGTGGAGCATGTCAAGCGAGGTTCTCAGCCAGCCGGTTCTGCCAGGACAGGGCACGGCCTCACCGGCCCCTACAGCCGCGCCATCGTGTCCTTGTAGAACCCGTCCAGGATCTCGCGGTGGCGCTGCTCCACCACCTTGCGCTTGACACTCATCTTGGGGGTCAGCTCGCCCGTGGCCTGGGAGAGGTCGTGGTCGAGGAGGTGGAAGTCCTTGATCCGCTCGTAGGAGGCGAGCTTGGCATTGACGGCTTCCAGGGCGTCGCGGATGAGCTGCTTCACCTCGGGACGGGAGGCGAGGTCCGCGTAGTCCTTGTATTCAATGCCTTGCTCACGGGCCCACTTGCCCGCCGTCTCCTCGTTGAGAGCAATGAGGGCGACGCAGAAGGGACGGCGATCACCCAGCATGACGACCTGGGAGACGTAGGGGCAGCTCGCCTTGAGCTGGTTCTCGACGTTCTGGGGCGCGATGTTCTTGCCGCCGGCGGTGACCAGGATGTCCTTCTTGCGGTCGGTGATAGTGATGAAGCCATCGGCGTCGACCTGGCCCACGTCGCCGGTGTGGAACCAGCCGTCCGGCTCCAGGGCCTCGGCGGTGGCCTCCGGATGGTTGTAGTAGCCGCGCATGATGTTGCGGCCGCGCAGCAGGATCTCGCCGTCCTCGGCGATCCGCACCTCTACCCCCTTGAGGGCGCGGCCCACGGTGCCGAACTTGAAGCTCTCGACGCGGTTGCCGGTGCTGCCGGCGGAGGTCTCGGTGAGCCCGTAGGCGTCCAGGATCAGGATGTCCGCGGCGTGGAAGAACTCGGCGATGGCCCGCGACAGGGGGGCGCCGCCCGAGATCATGAAACGGAGGCGGCCGCCGAACCGCTCCTTGAGCTTGGAGTAGACGAGCTTGTCGGCCAGCCGGTGCTGGAAGGCCAGGAGGCCCGAGGGCTGCCGCTGCTGCTGGCGCACGGCCGAGACCCGCGCCCCCACGCCCAGCGCCCACTGGAAGATCCTGTACTTGACGGCGCCCCCCTCCTTCGCGCCGGTGACGACCCGGTTGTAGACCTTCTCGAACACCCGGGGGACGCCGGCCATCACCGTCGGCTTGACCACCGCCAGGTTCGGCAGCAGGTCGTCGATGTTCCCATCGATGGCCGTGGGTACGCCGAGGGCGATGAACACCACCTCCAGCACCTTGCCGAAGGAATGGGCGAGGGGGAGGAAGAGCATCTGCTTGTCCTCGGGGCCGAGGATATTGAGATCGTCGAGGGTCTCCGCCTCGAAGACCCAGTTGTCGTGGGTGAGCATCACCCCCTTGGGCCTGCCCGTGGTACCCGAGGTGTAGATGAGGGTGGCGAGGTCCTCCGGTCCCACTGAGGAGGCCACCCGGTCGAAAGCGCCGGGATTATCGGCGTCCCACTTCGCCCCGCGGCTCTCGAGCTCGGCGAGCGGGATCGTCCAGCCGTCATTGGCCACGGAGGTCAAGCCGGCCACGGGGGCGCCGTCCATCAGGATCAGATGCTCGACGCTTCCGACCTGATCCTTCACCTCCCGCACCTTGGCCTCCTGGACGGGGTTCTCCACGAAGCAGAAGCGGGCGCCGGAGTTCTCCAGGATGTAGGCGCTCTCCTCGGCCGTGTTCGAGGTGTAGAGGGTCGAGGTCGCGCCGCCCGCCGAGAGGATGCCGAGGTCGGCGATCACCCACTCCGGGCTGCTGGTGGCGAGGATGGCCGTCCGCTCCCCCTTCTGGAGCCCGAGGCTGAGCAGCCCGCAGGCCACGGCCCGCACCCGCAGGCCGGCCTCGCGCCAGGTGAGGGAGTACCACTGGCCGTCGCGGCGGCCGGACATGGCCTCGCGCTCCGCGGAGGACTCGACCCGGTGCTGGAACAGATGGACGACGGAACGGAACGAGGTCTCGCTCATGACGCTGCTCTCCCGAGTGACGAACCGGTGAGGAGATGATATCAGCCCTTTCCTGCCCGGAACGGAGTCAAAAAGAGCAAGTTTGTTCAAAAGTCTGTACGCGGCCCGGGACACCCTGATACACATCTGACAAAGACGTCCGAGAAAGCGGGGGTCCTCCGAACGGGGACCGTGCCTCTCGTAGACCGTCCGGTCGCTGGCGACCCGGCGGACAGGGGGGAGCTTCATCTCGGAACCGAACGGGAGAGACATGAGCGGGAAGCGATCTCTACGACTGCTGGCTGGCCTCGGGTTCGCCCTGCTCGCGCCGGGGCTGGCCGGCGCTGCCGACCTGGCGAACGCGCGGCTGCTGATCGCCGGCAGCCGGCTCACGGTCTCTCCCGAGAGCCAGACCGTCCCCTTCGACACGCCCACGATCGTCGACACCCATCTCGAAGGGTACGACGTCGAGCGCGGCGTGCTGCCCAAGGACCTGCGGGTGGTGGCGGACTTCACCGGCCCGGAGGTCAACGGCATCCTGGTCCTGGAGACGGTTCCCAATCAGCCCTTCCGCATCCCCCGTCTGCGGCTGGAGGGGGAATACCGGCTGGACAACATCCGCCTGATGCAGGGCAGCGACCTGCTGGCCTACGCCGAGCCGCGCTCGGCGGCGGTGCGGGTGACCCAGGTGCTGATCACCAGGGTCACCTCCCGCGCCCTCACCCTGGACGAGATCCGCAGCTACGGCATCGTCGTCAACGACGACAGCTTCCAGGCCTTCAACTTCACCTTCGCCTTCGCGGTGGCGGGCGAGACGATCAACTACAACATCCCGGTCATCTACATGGGGCCGGCCAAGGACCCGTACATCCTCTGGGACGGCCTGACGAACTTCGACGCGCCGGCCTGGCACTCCTCCTCGGCCCACTTCGAGCCGCCGCGGATGGCGCCGTTCCAGCTCTCGTTCGACAACGGGGACGGAGGCGACCAGTCCAACGGCGGCTGCGAGTCCGCCGACGGCGACTGCTCGAAAAGCGAGGTGGTGCCCATTCCGGGCGTCATCCTCTTCCCCACCGACGTCAGCCTGCTGCACCAGTTCTTCTCGGTGATGCTCATCGCCCAGAACGGCGCCCCGGCGGGGGACCGGCTGGAGATCCACGACCTGACGGCGCGGGTGACCCTGCCGCCGGGCCTGCGCCAGGCGAAGACGGACCCGCCGACGCCGCTCGGCGTGCCGGTGCCGGTGCGGGTGCCGGGCCCGGACGGCAAGCTGGGCACGGCCGACGACCTGACCTTCCTGGTGGCTCAGGCCTCCGGGCAGGCCGAGGTGCTGGTCGAGGGGCTGCGCGAGGGGACGCACATCGTCCAGTTCGACCTCGAAGGGGTGCTCCACGGATTGCCCGACGGCCAGCTCCGGCGGGTCACCGGCACGGCCAAGGGCGCCGTCATCGTCCGCGATCCCACCCTCAACGTCACCATCACCCACCCCGACGTGGTGCGGACGGACGAGGAGTACTCGCTGCTCCTCACCGTCACCAACACCGGCACGGCGCCGGCCAACCTGCTGAAGGTCCGGCTCCCCCTCGACAAGCTGACCGGGGTCGAGGTGGTGGGGGTCAACGAGCAGACGGTCACCATCCTCCCCGGCGACGCCGAGCTGCTGGAGTTCCGCCTGCGCTCGAAGCGCACGGGCCGGGTGGTGGCCACGGCGGCCCGCAGCTCCAGCGAGATCACGCCCACCTTCGAGCTGACGGTGGGGGTGGGGGAGAACGGCATCCCGCTGTCGCCCACCTCCATCATCCTCCCCCGGGCCACGGACTCGCTGCCGCCGGACCTGGTGCGCAACTCCCTCAACCTGATCGGCCTCGGCTTCTCGCTGGCCACGGCTCCCCCCTCGCTGCTACGGGCGGACCTGCCGCGGGTCTCGCGCTCGATGGTCGACAGCCGGGTCTACCAGCTCTCCCAGGCCGGCCGCCAGGTGGCTTTCGGCGAGAACCTGTTCGACAGCGCGGCCGAGCTCGCCGCGGAGTGGAACGGGTCCAGGGACGGCGACTGGGAGTGGGACCTGCTGCGGCGGACGACGCAGAAGGGAGCCCGGGTGGGCGCCTCTCTGGGCGCGGTGTTCGCGGCCGAGGCCGCGGCCACCTCTCCGGCGCAGGCCTTCGAACGCTTCGCCAGGACCACCGGCTACCTGCCGGCGCTCCAGGGCGCCCTGGCGACGGGTGAGGGAGTGAGCCTGGAGATCGCCAGCCGCACCGGCGGCCAGCGGCTGCGGGGCGGAGGCAACGACGCCACCCGCCTGCGGGAGCTGCCGTTCGCCGACCTCTACGCCCTGGGCACCGGCGCCCAGATGGCGGTGATGACCGTCCCCGAAGCGGGAGGGTACGAGGCCCGCCTTCGCGCCTCCTCGGCCGTCTCCGCCGGGCTCCACGTCCTGGTGCCGGGGACGGACGGCGGCCTGCGCCTGGTGCGTTGGGACAACGTCTCCCTCGCCGCCGGCGGCGTCGCCGTGGCGGCGTTCCGGGCCGCGGACTCCTCCTTCGTCCTGCAGGTGGACACCCAGGGCGACGGCACGGTGGACGACCAGGTCCCCGGCACCGTCGAGACCCTGCAGCGGCGGCCGTTCCAGGCCATCGCCGCGGTGCTGAACACCGAGGTGGACCCCACGGGCCACGTCGCCGAGGTCCTGTTCACCACCGACGTCGACCCGGCCAGCCTGTCGCCGGCCGATCCCCGCCACTTCACGATTCCCAACAAGGTCTCCAACGGCGGCTGGGTGCAGGGCGAGGACGACGTGATGGACGGCTCGGGCAACACCGTCCAGAACCCCTTCAAGGGAATGCGCAACTCGCGCATCGTGCGGGTCGTCTTCAACAACCCCCTGAGCCCCTACACGCCGCAGGACCTCACCGTGGCGGGAGTGAAGAATCCGCTGGGCGAGCAGGTGGTCTCCACCACCGTGCGGGTGCGTATCCCGAACACGGCCATGCCCGGCACCCTGGTGCAAGGCACGGTCTACGGCCCCGACGGCAAGCCCGTGCCGTTCGCCGAGGTCGAGCTGCGGGAGAGCGACCGGTGCCTCTTCTGCGAGGAGTCTTGCCGGACACACAAAACGGCCGTGGTGCGCGCCGACGCCTCCGGCTCCTTCCTCTTCGACTATGTCCGCCAGACCGATTGCAGCGACATCTTCTCGCTCAAGGGGATCGACGCCGGCACCGGCCGCAGCGGCACGGCCACGGGGCGGGTGCGCTTCGTCGGCCAGCACGCGACGCTCAACGTGGTGATGCTCGGCCGCGGCACCCTCCGCGGCCGCGTCACCTACGACGATGGCACGGTGCCGGCGAATGCGCGGGTGATCGCCGAGAGCCCGGTGTTCCGCGAGGGGACCTCCGTCAAGCCGGACGCCAACGGCAACTACGCGGTGAGCGACGTCGCCGTGGGCACCATCACCCTTTCAGCCAGCGACGGCCAGGGGCGGTTCGTGGTGAAGACGGTCCTGGTCCCCGAAGCCGGCAGCGTCGTCCAGCACGACCTCGTCATCCTGCGCCGGCCGGACCAGCCGGTGGCGAACGGCACGGTGCGGGGCACCATCTTCCGGCCGGACGGCGCCACCACGGTGGCCGGTGCCTACGTGGCCCTCTACACCGACGGCAACCTGGTGGGGACGCGGCGCAGCGGCACCGACGGCACCTTCGACTTCGGATCCGTGCCAGCCGGCCGCGGCGAGATCGAGACCTTCGAGAACCAGACCGGCCAGTCGGGCGTCCAGGTCTTCTTCACCATCCACCCTGACCAGGTCAACCAGGTCAACCTCACGATGCGCGACCAGCGCGGCGTGGTCCAGGGCTTCGTCTACAAGAAGGTCAACGGTGCGGACGTGCCCATGTTCGGAGTCATCGTCTGGGCCGAGGGGACGCCGTTCAAGACGGTCACCGACCCGCAAGGCCACTACGTCCTGGAGGGCGTGTTCGCGGGCACCCGCAACATCTCCGCCGCCGACCTCGACAAGAAAGTCAAGCTCAGCGAGGCCGTGACCATCGGCGTCGAGGGGCAGGTCGTCGACAAGAACTTCTACTTCCAGGACGCGAGCATCGTGGGGGGCATCGCCGGCGAGGTCCTGGGTTTCGACGGCGGCCCGGTGGTGGGCGCCACCGTCCACTTGGCGGCGGACGACCAGCACTGGTATCGCACGGCCACCACCGACTCCTCCGGCCGCTTCTCCATCCCCAACCTGGGGGTGGGCGGCTACGGCGTGCACGCCTTCAAGGGTGCGGCGGGCGGCACCGCGGGCGCCCTGGTGCGCTTCCTCGGCGACACGCCGTTCGTCTCCATCCGCTTCAAGAGAGGGTCGATCCACGGCGTCGTGCAGGCGGAGAACGACTCGGGCCAGCCGGTCGGCGTCACCGCGCTCGTGACCTACCGCACCACGGCCGTGCGCCTGGAACTGGTGGGGCTCGACCTGGAGGCGCACACGATCACCACCCAGGCGGACGGCTCCTGGGCAATCCCCGAGGCCCTGGTGGGACCCTACGTCATCACGGTCTCCAACTCTTTCTATGGCAGCAAGACGATTCGCGGCGAGCTGGTGGAGAATGGCGAGAGCCAGACCCAGAATGTCCTCTTCGAGCGCAACCTCACCGGCACCATCAAGGGCCGGGTGCTCGATCAGGACGGCGTCACCCCTGTCCAGGGGGCAAAGGTCGAGCTCAAGCACCCGAGCCTCGCCAACGACATGCTGACCAACGCCGACGGGCGCTTCAGCTTCGAGCTGGTGCCGCCCACGCCGTGGGCCTTCCCGGTGGACGTGACGTGGGAGAACGGCGTCGTCTTCCGCAAGGTCGAGGCCTGGGTGCGCTTCAACCAGAAGGGTCAGGAGCTCGACCTCGAGATCGTGCTCCCCAAGCAGGGATCGATCTCCGGCCGGGTGTCGGACGCCAACGGCCAGCTCATCGCCGGCTCGGTGGTGACCCTGCAGGAGGGCTCCTACCCGCACCGCACCCTGGTCGTCAACGCCGACGCCGACGGCAACTTCGAGTTCCACAACATCTTCGCCGGCACGGTGACCCTCTCGGCGCGGGCGCCTTCGCTCGGCGGCCTCGGCGGCAAGACGACGGTGGAGATCAAGGCGGAAGGCGAGGAGGTGGCGGGAGTCACGATCTTCCTCGAACCCACAGGGAAGATCCAGGGGCGGATCACCAACCCCGGCGACGGCTCGCCGGCGGCCTCGGCCGAAGTCCAGCTCCTGCGCTGGGGAGGGCTCTTCGACACCATCAACGCCGACGCCGACGGCAAGTTCGAGTTCAATCTCCTGCCCATGGCGGTCTACGACGTCCAGGCCCTCGACCCCCGCACCGGCCGCCATGGCCGGCGCAACGGGTTGCAGCTCAGTCAGAACAACCAGGTGCTGCAGGGCGACTTCGAGCTCGAGGCCCGGGGCGCCGTGGATGGCCACCTCTACGAGCCGGGGAGCACGGTGGCGATCCCGGGCGCGACCGTGCGGCTGGGCTCCTCCGGCCTGGTCGGCTTCTCGACCTACAGCAGCACTGGGGCGGACGGCTTCTTCGAGTTCCTCGGCATCCCCCAGGGCAGGTTCGACCTCTTCAGCCGCGAGCCGGGGGGGCGGCGGGTGGCCAACGGCCGGGGCGAGATCGTCAGCGAAGGGCAGCGGGTGAGCCTCGACCTGTTCCTCGAGCGGCAGGGCACGGTCAACGGCAGCGTGCTCAACCCGCTGGGCTCGCCGGACGGCGTCTTCCCCAATGCCAACACCGTGTTGCAGCAGGACGGCCTGAACATCGGCGCCACGCTGGAGAGCACCTACGAGTTCAACGGCGTCATCCTCGGGCATCCGTTCTGGCTGGAGACCCAGGAGATCGGCGGGCCGCACCGCGGCGAGACCTGGGGCAACCTCACCGACCAGGGCCCCGTGCGCATCGACGTGCGCATCCACCCCATCGGCTCGGTGGTGGTCAACGTCCGCGACAGCTTCGGCAACCCGGTCAACGCCGCCAGCATCGAGGTGATCAACAACGGCTTCTATGGCTGGAAGCGACTGGTGGGGGACACCGGCACCGACAACTCCATCACCTTCCAGAACGTCGGCGAGGGCGGGGTGACGGCCTTCGCCACCAACCCCGCCACCGGCCTGCGGGGCTCCGCCAGCGCCGTGCTGACCCACGAAGGGGAGATCGTCCAGGTCAACCTGGCGCTGGAGAATTCGGCCCAGATCCGCGGCACGGTGGTCAAGGCCGATGGCACGACGGCGGCGGCCAATGCCCTGGTGGCCCTGCAGATCGCCGGCCGCACCCTCACCACCTTCACCGACGACGCCGGCGTCTTCAGCCTGCCGTCGGTCCCCATGGGCGGCTTCCTGCTCGTCTTCCAGGAGAGCTTCGGCCCCGGCATGCGGGAGATCCGCGGCAGCCTGTCGACCAACGGCCAGATCCTCGACCTCGGCACCGTCGTCCTCGACGCCGTGAGCCCGCGGGTGACGGAGATCACGCCGGCCAACGGCGCCGTGGACCTGCCGCTCAATACCCAGCCGGTCGTCCGCTTCAGCGAGGCCATGGACACCGCCCGCAACCTGGTGGGCAACGTGGTTCACATCGAGACGGCGGCGGGCCAGTGGGTGGGTGCCAACAATACCTGGATCGACGGCAACACGGCCATCCGGATCGCGCCGTACCAGCCGCTGCAGAACTTCACGACCTATCGCATCAAGGTGTCGGCGGAGCAGCTCTTCGACGTCGCGGGCCGCCGCCTCGACCAGTCGGTGCAGACCAGCTTCACCACCGCCGACGTGCTGCCGCCGGTGGTCATCGAGGTGAGCCCGGCCAACAACGCCAGGCAGGTTTCGCTCGCCGCCCAGATCCGGGTGATGTTCAACGAGCCGGTCGACCTGTTCTCGCTGTCCGGCACCCACATGGTCCTTCAGGACGTTACCGCGGGAGCAGGGGTCACCACCACCTTCCAGCTCGACACGGCGGCGCGGACGGTGACCGTGAACCCGGTGGCCGCGCTGATCGACGGCCACGCCTACCAGCTCACCCTCCAGGGGGTGGCCGACCGGGTGGGCAACGCGATGGCGACGCCCTTCGTGACCACCTTCTTCACCGTGGATACGACGCCGCCTGTCATCTCGAGCGTCCTGCCGGCCGAGGGGGCCACCTTCACCTCGGGCGACCGGATGACGGTGAGTGCCACGGTGGTGGACCCCGCCGGGGTGGCTTCCGTGGCCCTGAGCACCGGGCGCTGGGTGCTGGTGGACAGCCAGGCTCCGTACTCCTGGAGCGTGCCGGTGCCGGTCGTGACGGCACCCACCGACGTGGCCCTGCAGCTCGAGGCGGTGGACGCCTGGGGCAACCACGTGGCCGCCGTTCGCACCGTCCACGTCCTGCCGCGGTCCAACACCCATCCGCCGCAGGTGACGCTCGGCTGCTTCGCCCGGCACGTGGTGCCCGGCGCCGAGCTCGACCTCCCCTTCCACATGACGGATGACGAGAGGATCGAGAGCTACAAGCTGACGGTCAACGGCACGGCTCTCGCCGACGTACCCCTCGCGGACAGCGCGGATGTCGCCGCGTCCGCGCCCTGGACGGTGCCCGCCACGGCGGCGGCCGGCGACGTACTGACCCTGCACCTCGAGGCCCGCGACTTTGCAGGCAACGTCGCCTCCGCCGAGGTCGCCGTGACGGTCGTCGCGGGCGCGGCGCTGAAGGGCGACCTCACGCTGACCGACGTCTACGCCGGCCAGACGGTCTTCCTCTCCAAGGGAACGGTGACGGTCAATGTGCCTCTCCATATGGGCGGTTTGATCCTCCAGGGCGTGACCCTGAAGTCGGTGGCCGGGGGAGCGGTGGACCTCACCGCCGGCGGGCTGGTGGAGGTCGCCTGCGGTTCTGGGATCGACGTCACCGGCCTCGGCTACGCGGCCGGCGGCGGTTCCCACGTGGATGGCTACGCTCCCGCGGGAGTCATGGGTTCGACGAGCCCGTCGGCGGGCGGCAGCCACGGCGGCCGGGGTGGCAACGCCTCCGGCGGCGTGGCGGGCGAGATCTACGACAGCGTCTACGCCCCGCATCAGGCGGGCGGCGGCGGCGCGGCCTACAACAATCTCAACGTCGGCACGGCGGGTGGCGGCGTGGTGCGGATCACGGCGGGAGAGCTGGCGCTGGCGGGTCAGATCCGGGCGCGGGGTGCCTTGCAGCCCTCCTGCCATGGCGTGGGCGCGGGCGGCACGGTGGCGATCGTGGCCGGGGTGGTCGGCGGCGCCGGCTCGATCGACGCCTCGGGTGGCGATACCCACTGCCCTGCGGTGACCACGGGCGGCGGCGGCCGGGTGTCGATCGTGACGGGGACCTGGAACGGCTTCGATCCCCCCTCCCAGGTGAAGGCCTGGGGCGGCGGCACGAGCGACGGCACCGGCACGTCGGCGGCGGCGCCGGGGACCATCTACTACAAGAAGACGGGCGACACCTACGGCGCCCTGCTGATCGACGCCGGGGAGATCGGCGGCGTCGACCGGGCGAGCCTGGCGACGGAGCTGCCGGCGCTGGGCAGCGGCGCGGCGACGGCGACGCAGGTCGCGGGGGCCGACCTGTGGCTGAGCTCCTCGGCAGGGTTCGCCGTGAAGTGGCTGGGAGTCTGGGTTCACCTCTACGGCTCCGGCGGAGCGGATCTCGGGGTCTTCCCCGTGGCAGAGATCGATGGCGCCGGCCGGTTGCGTCTGGCGGGCGCGGCCGGCGCGGCCGGCGTGGCCACCTGGCAGGGCGAGTACCGGTTCGACCGTATGGATCTCAGGAACGGCGCGGGCGTGCAGACGGCCGATCCGGTGGTCGGGCCGGAGCTGGTGCTCGACGGCAACGCCGAGGTCAGCGGCGCGATCACCGCGGCCAGCGTGCGGGTCAAGAGCGGCGCCGTGGTGCGTCCCGCCGCGGGCGGGGAGCTGCGGATCGTCACCCCGGGCCGTTTGACGATCGAGGCGGGGGCGCGGCTGGACGTGACGGGCCTGGGCTACGCGGCGGGCGGCGGCAGCCACGTGGACGGCTACGCCCCGGCGGGAGTTACGGCGTCGACGAGCCGGTCGGCGGGCGGCAGTCACGGCGGCCGGGGCGGCAACGCCAGCGGCGGTGTGGCGGGCGAGGTCTACGACAGCGTCTACGCGCCCAGCCAGTCGGGCGGTGGCGGCGCGGCCTACGACAGCCTCAACGTCGGCACGGCCGGCGGCGGCATGGTGCACATCGAGGCGGGCCAGGTGGAGCTGGCGGGCGAGATCCGGGCGCGGGGTGCCTTGCAGCCCTCCTGCCATGGCGTGGGAGCGGGCGGCACGGTGTCGATCGCGGCCGGGGTGGTGAGCGGCGCCGGCTCGATCGATGCCTCGGGTGGCGACACCCACTGTCCCAACGTGACCACGGGCGGCGGCGGCCGGGTGTCGATCGTGACGGGGACGTGGGACGGCTTCGATCCGGTGGCGCAGGTGAAGGCCTGGGGCGGCGGCACCAACGACGGCACCGGCACCTCGGCCGCGGCGCCGGGGACGATCTACTACCGGCAGGCGAGCGACACCTACGGCGCCCTGCTGGTCGACTCCGGCAAGGTCAACGGCACCGACCGGGTGAGCCTGACGACAGACCTGCCGGGGCTGGGCAGCGGGTCCATCACCGCCACGGAGGTCGCGGGCGGCGATCTGTGGGTGAGCGCGGGCGCGCCCTTCGCCGCGAAGTGGCTGGGCGTCTGGGTGCATCTGCTGAACAGCGGCGGGACGGACCTGGGAGTGTTCCCCGTGGCGTCGATCGACGGCGCCGGGCGGCTTCGTCTCCAGGGTGCGGCGGCAGCGGCAAGCCCCGCGACCTTCAAGGGCGAGTACCGCTTCGACCGCATCGATTTCAAGAGCGGCGCCGGCCTGCGGGCGACGGACCCGATCGTCGGTCCCGAGCTGGTGTTGGAGGGCAACGCCCAGGTCAGCGGCGCCATCACCGCGACCAACGTGCGGGTCAAGAGCGGCGCCGTGGTGAGCCCGGCCTCGGGAGAGGAGCTGCGGATCGTCACTCCGGGGCGCCTGACCATCGAGGCCGGCGCGCGGCTGGACGTGACGGGCCGGGGCTATGCGGCGGGCAGCGGCAGCCATCTGGACGGCTACGCCCCCGCGGGCGTGACGGGGTCGGCCAGCCCGACGGCGGGCGGCAGCCACGGCGGCCGGGGCGGCAACGCCACCGGCGGTGTGGCGGGCGAGGTCTACGACAGCGTCTATGCGCCCAGCCAGTCGGGCGGCGGCGGCGCGGCTTACAACAACCTCAACGTCGGCACGGCCGGCGGCGGCGTGGTGCACATCGAGGCGGGCCAGGTGGAGCTGGCGGGTGAGATCCGGGCGCGGGGCGCCCAGGCCGCTACCTGCTACGGCGTGGGCGCGGGCGGCACGGTGTCGATCGCGGCCGGGGTGGTGAGCGGCGCCGGCCTGATCGACGCCTCGGGCGGCGACACCCACTGCCCGAACGTGACCTCGGGCGGCGGCGGCCGGGTGTCGATCGTGACCGGGACATGGGACGGCTTCGATCCGGCGACGCAGGTGAAGGCGTGGGGCGGCAGCACCAGCGACGGCAGCGGCACGTCGGCTGCCGCGCCGGGAACGATCTACTACCGGAAGACGGGCGACACCTACGGCGCCCTGCTGATCGACGCCGGGGAAGTCGGGAGCGTCGACCGGGTGAGCCTGGCGACGGAGCTGCCGGTCCTGGGCAGCGGCACGGTAGCGGCGGCGGCGGTCGTGGGCGGCGATCTCTGGGTGAGCGCCTCGCCGGCCTTCCTGGCCAAGTGGGTGGGTGTGTGGATGCGCCTCAGGAGCACCGGTGGGGTCGACCTGGGGGCCTTCCAGGTGGCGGAGCTGGATGGCAACGGCCGGGTGCGGCTGAGCGGTGCGGCGGCCGTGACGGGTGCCGCGACGTATCAGGGCGAATACCGGTTCGACCGCGTGGAGCTGAAGAACGGAGCGGGCGTCGACGCCCAGGATCCGCTGGCCTCGGCGGATACCGTTTTCGACAGTGGCGCCGCGATGCTGGCCGGCGAAGTGACGGGCGCGACGGCGGAGGTGTTGGGCGGAGCGACCGTGCGGCCGGCCCGCGGCAGCGAGCTGCGGTTGACTCTGACCGGCAAGCTGACGGTGGCGTCCGGCGGCCTCCTGGACGTTACGGGGAAGGGGTACGCGGCGGGCGGCGGCAGTCACGTGGACGGCTATGCGCCCACGGGCGTGACGGGCTCGACGAGCCCGTCGGCGGGCGGCAGCCACGGCGGCCGGGGCGGCAACGCGTCCGGCGGCGTGGCGGGCGAGGTCTACGACAGCGTCTACGCGCCCAGCCAGTCGGGCGGCGGCGGCGCGGCTTACAACAATCTCAACATCGGCACGGCGGGCGGCGGCGTGGTGCGGATCACGGCGGGCGAGCTGGCGTTGGCGGGCGAGATCCGGGCGCGGGGTGCCTTCCAGCCCTCCTGCTACGGCGTCGGCGCGGGCGGCACGGTGGCCGTCGTGGCCGGGGTGGTGAGCGGTGCCGGGTTGATCGACGCCTCGGGCGGCGATGGTCACTGCCCGGCCGTGACGACGGGCGGCGGCGGCCGGGTGTCGATCGTCACCGGGACCTGGAACGGCTTCGACCCGGCCTCCCAGGTGAAGGCCTGGGGCGGCAGCCCGAGCGACGGCGCCGGCACGTCGGCGGCGTCGCCCGGGACGATCTATTACAAGAAGACCGGGGACACCTACGGCGCGCTGCTGATCGACGCCGGAGAGGTCGCGGGGGTCGACCGGGTGAGCCTGGCGACGGAGCTGCCGGTCCTGGGCGGCGGCGCGGTGACGGCGACGGCGGTTTCGAGCGGCGATCTCTGGGTGAGCGCCTCGCCGGCCTTCCTGACCAAGTGGGTCGGCGCGTGGATGCGCCTCAGAAACTCCGCCGGTACCGACCTGGGAGCCTTCCAGGTGGCGGAGCTCGACGGCGCCGGCCGCGTGCGGCTGGCCGGCGCGGGGACGGTGACGGGTGCCGCCACCTGGCAGGGCGAGTACCGGTTCGACCGCGTCGAGCTGAAGAACGGAGCGGGCGTCGACGCCCAGGACCCGCTCGCCTCGGCGGACACCGTCTTCGACAGTGGCGCCGCGGCGCTGGCCGGCGAGGTGACGGGCGCGACGGCGGAGGTGCTGGGCGGGGCGACGGTGCGGCCGGCGCGCGGCAGCGAGCTGCGGCTGACCCTGACCGGCAAGCTGACGGTGGCGTCCGGCGGGCTTCTGGACGTTTCGGGGAAGGGCTACGCGGCGGGCGGCGGCAGTCACGTGGACGGCTATGCGCCTACGGGCGTCGCGGGCTCGACGAGCCCGTCGGCGGGCGGCAGCCACGGCGGCCGGGGCGGCAACGCCTCCGGCGGCGCGGCGGGCGAGGTCTACGACAGCCTCTATACGCCGAGCCTTTCGGGCGGCGGCGGCGCGGCCTACAACAACCTCAACATCGGAACGGCGGGCGGCGGCGTGGTGCGCATCACGGCGGGCGAGCTGGCGCTGGCGGGCGAGATCCGGGCGCGGGGTGCCTTCCAGCCCTCCTGCTACGGCGTCGGCGCGGGCGGCACGGTGGCCATCGCGGCCGGGGTGGTGAGCGGTGCCGGCCTGATCGACGCCTCGGGCGGCGATGGCCACTGCCCCGCCGTGACCACGGGCGGCGGCGGCCGGGTGTCGATCGTGACGGGAACCTGGAGCGGCTTCGACCCGGCATCGCAGGTCAAGGCCCGGGGCGGCGCCCCCAGCGACGGCACCGGAACCTCCTTCGCGGCGCCGGGAACGATCTTCTACAAGCAGACCGGAGACACCTACGGCTCGCTGCTCGTGGACCAGGGCGCCACGACCGGCACGGCCGGCACGACGACTCCGCCGTCCATCGGCAAGGGGATCGTGGGTGCCGTCTACGCCGAGCCGGGCAACGCCACGGCGCTGTGGATCGAGCCGCAGGACCCGGCCCGTAAATTCGATCTCGGCGTGGTCGGGATGTGGGTCCGCGTCAACGGCGTGGACTACTCCGTCCTCGCCCAGAGCGACGACCGCCGCCGGCTGCTCCTGGATCGCGCGGCGGTCGCGGTCACCGCCGGCCAGACCTACGTCGGCATTTACAAATTCGACGCCGTGATCGTGAAGGGCAAGGCCGTGCTCCAGTTCCTGGACGGCGCGGTGGTCGGCTCCTCGACGGTCGCCTCCGGCTCGACGCTGACGCTCTACGACCTCACCCCACCCACGATCACGGTGACCCAGCCGGCCGCGGGCACGGTCTTCTCCTCGGGTCAGACGGTCCAGGTCGCGGCCACGGTGACAGACGACCGCGGCGTCTCTGCGGTCACCTTCCGTCTGGGTGACCAGAGCTCCACGGCCACGGCCGCGCCATACACCTGGTCGGTCGGCGCGCCGGTGGTGGACGTCGAGGGCGACCTGCCCATCACCGTCGAGGCCGTCGACACCAACGACAACCACGCCACGGTGACCCGGCTGATCCACGTGCGTCCGCTGGCGCCGGGCGCGGCTCCCGCGGTGGCTTTCTCGTGTCCCACTCCAGGAGTGATCCTGGCGCCCGGCACCGGCATCGACCTCAACGTGGCGGCCAACCACGACAACGGCATCGAGCGCGTGGAGTTCCTCCAGGGCACGACGCTCCTTGCGACCGACTTCCAGGCGCCTTTCGTCTATCACTTCACGGTGCCGGCCGGCACGGCCGAGGGTCAGGTCCTCACTATCACGGCGCGGGCGAAGAGCTTCACCGGCACCACGGCCACCACCACGCTCGACCTGCGGGTGGTGCAGGGCAACATCCTGACCGCAGACCGGACGCTCTCGGCGACCGACACCTCGCTCGACAACACGACCGTGGTGGTCGCGGCCGGCACCCTCACCGTCACCGGGCCGCACACCTTCCGCGATCTGGTGGTCCTCGACGGCGCCAGGGTCACGCATCCGGAGACCACGGCGACCCTGGAGTCGAAGCTCGACCTGACGGTGCAGCGCGACCTCTACGTCTCCTGCACCGGGTCGGTCGACGTCACCGGCCGCGGCTTCCTGGGCAGCTCGGCGTCCGGCGCGCGGGCCTACGGCTTCGGCAACGTCCAGACCGAGGGCGCCAACGCGGGCATCGGCGGCGGCTACGGTGGCCGCGGCGGCAGCTACGACGGTTCGAGCCCGGTCTACGGCAGCTTCTACGATCCGCGCGACTCCGGGGCCGGCGGCGGCTACAGCGGCGCCAGGGGGCGCGATGGCGGCGGCGTGGTGCGCATCACCGCCACCGGCAACGCCGTCATCGACGGCTCCGTGCTGGCCAACGGCGAGGCCGGCGCGTCCGGTGCCGGCGGCGCCGGCGGCTCGATCCGCCTCAACGCCGCCGCCCTCCGCGGCGCCGGCTCGGTCCAGGCCGCCGGCAGCGCCGGCGGCACGGCCGGCGGCGGCAGCGGCGGCCGCATCGCCTTCTACGGCGCGGCCATCGACTCCGGCCTTCTGGGCCGCACCCTGGCCGTGGGCGGCAGGACCTCGGCGACGGACCCGGCGACCTGGGGCGCCGCGGGCACGATCTTCGTCAAGCCCGACGCTCAAGGCCTGGGCGACCTGATCCTGGACAACGCCGGCAACGCCTCGGCCCAGTACACCGAGCTGCCGGTGGTGGGCCACGGCGTCATCGACGCGGTGGCGAGCAACGGCTTCACGGACAACGAGGCCGACTTCCACTCCTTCCTCGGCGCGGCCGAGGTGGCCTTCAACGGCGACTTCAACACGCTCTACACCATCCTGGACCACACCCACCACGGCACGAGCCTCACCCTGAACGTGCCGGCCCCGCCGCTGTCGGCCGTGGTCCACGTGGGCGACTCCTACGATGGCATCTATCGCTTCAACAGCGTCACCGTGCGCAACGGCGCCAAGGGGATCGCCCTCGATCGCGTGACCACCGCGAACACCCCGGGCTCCGGCTGGACGGAGAGCTACTCCCCGTCGATCCAGCTCACCAGCCCGGCGGCCGGGGCCACCTACACCGCCGGTACCAACTTCGCCGTGACGGCGGTGCCGCAGGACGTCCTCGGCATCCGCAACGTGACGTTCCAGTTCAACGGCCAGTCCTCCGTCGTCGCCGCCTCTCCCTACTCGTGGACGGTCACGGCTCCGGCGGTCACGCAGGCGACGGACCTCGTGATCACGGCGACGGCCACGGACCTCTCGGGGAACCGCTTCGCGGCGACCCGCACGATTCACGTCCAGCCGGTCGTCGATCCCAACGCGCCGGTGGTGACCCTCTCCGGCTGTCCCGCCAACGGTGAGCTCGTGACAGCCGGCGCGGCGGTGACGATCCCCTTCACGGCCACCGACGACCAGGCGGTCCAGAGCTACTCGCTGGTGGTGGACGGCGTCACGCAGCAGACCGTGACGGTGAACCAGGCCACGGTGTCCGCGAGCTTCACCTGGACTCCGCCGGCCAACGCGGCTCCCGGGCAGACCTTCACGGTGCGGATCGAAGCGCGCGACTTCGGCGGCGGCGTGGGCTTCGCGACCCTGTCGCTGGCCGTGCCGTCGACCACCCCGCTGACGGGCAATCAGAACCTGACCTCGGCCCGCAACGGCCAGGCGCTGGTCCTCGGCGCCGGCACCTTCACGGTCCAGGGGCCGCTCAGCCTGGCGTCGCTGACCCTGCTCAACGGTGCCAAGGTGGTGGGGCTCTCCGGGCAGTCGCTCAACCTGACGGTGACAGGAGCTCTGCGCCTCCAGTGCGGAGCGTTGCTCGACATGAGCAGTCTCGGCTACCTGGGCGGCCAGTCGGCGGGTGCGCCGGGCAGCGCTCCAGCGGGCTTCACGGCTTCGGCGTCGGACTCGGGCGGCAGCCACGGCGGGATCGGCGCGATCTGGGGCAACCCGGGTCCTCCCGGCGAGGTGTTCGGCAGCGTCTACCTGCCGCGTTTCGGGGGCGGCGGCGGCTCGGACAAGTACTCGGGCTCGCCGGGGGGCAACGGCGGCGGCACGGTGGAGCTGAGCGCGGGGAGCCTGGTGCTGGACGGCCAGATCCGGGCGCTGGGCGAGCGCAAGCAGACGACGGGTCACGGGGAGTCCAGCGGCGCGGGCGGCAGCGTGCTGATCACGGCGGCGGCGATGAGCGGCGCCGGTTCGATCGACGCCTCGGGTGGCGACTACCAGGCGGTCTCCTACTACGGGGCGAGCGGCGGCGGCGGCCGGGTGGCCCTGTACGTGGACACGCTGACGGGCTTCG
>Ga0136846_1217603_pt1 | contig 60681 bp, 56 predicted proteins | sample HopSoiMetagenom2_FD_96841 | JGI IMG/M metagenome (GOLD analysis project Ga0136846, IMG submission 96841) | Grasslands soil microbial communities from Hopland, California, USA - 2 Assembly 2016 (version 4) | ecosystem: Environmental > Terrestrial > Soil > Grasslands | place: USA: Hopland... | reverse complement strand
AGCGCGTGCATCAGCGCGGGCTCGCCGAAGCGGGCGACGCCCTCGATCATCACGAGGCGTATCGCCGTCTCCGGGGCATGGATCAGCGCTTCGTACGGATCGCCGCCGGTGCCGTCGACGACGCAGAGGTCGGCGTGCTTGCCCGCCTCGAGCGTGCCGAGCGCCGGCTGCCACTTGAGGATCGCGGCGGCGTCGCGCGTGACCATCGCGACGATGTCGCGCGGGCTGAACAGGTCGTGCAGCAGGTGGTGCGAGTACAGCCATGCGACTTTCATCTCGCCCAGCAGGTTCTTGCTGCCCGAGGGCGACCAGTCGCTGCCCAGGCCGATCGGAACGTGCGCCGCCCGGGCGGCGTCGACGCGCGCGGTATCACCGTACAGGAGCAGGTTGCTCAACGGCGACCACACCATCGAGCCGCCGTGGTCGTGCAGCACGGTGAAGTCCTCCGCCAGCAGGCCGGCGGCGTGGATGCCCGCGAAGGTGTCGTTGATCGCCCATTCGGCGGGCGCCACCTCGAGCGCCAGGAAATGCTTGCGCGCGGTCGACGTCGACTGTCCCTCGCGCGTGATGCCCTCGCTCAGGTGCAGCAGGAAGCAACTGTGCTCCTTGCCGAGCCGAGCCAGGAACCTGCGGGCGTCCTTGGCGTCGATGTCCGCGATGCGCGCATCCGCGTCCGAGAGGTCGGCCTGCTCGGTGTTTTCCACGTTGCGCAGGATGCCGCGGAAGAAGCGCTGCACGCCCGCATTGCTGTTGAGCATGATGCCCTGGCTCGTGGTGCACCCGCCCATCAGGCACTTGCATTCGACGTAGCGCACCAGCGGGGCGAGGAGGGCGGGGCGACCGGAGGCGTCGCGGTGCTCGCCGATGACCGTCATCGGCCCGCTGATCAGGCGGCGGTAGTCCGGATGCGCCGGCCACTGGCCGCGGTCCTGGTACAGCCTGGGCACCGGGCTCCATAGCGGCAGCGCGTTGTACGCGAGGTGGTTGTGCAGCTCGATGAAGCCGGGGAACAGCGTGCCGCCGGTCGGCGTGACGGGCGTCGCCTCGAACCCCGGCGGCGGCGGGGAGGTGCGGGGCAGCGCCGCGACGATGCGGCCGCGGGCGATGTAGAGGACGGCGTCGGGCAGCACCCGGAAGGCGTCGTCCATCGTCACGATGCGGCCGGCCAGCGCGATCGCCGGCCCCGACAGCGGGTCGATGGGCGTCGCGCGCCGGCCGACCAGCGGGGCCGTCGCCGACCGCCCGGAGGGCTGGTCGCCGGTCAGCGGGAACCAGCGGCGCTCGGGGGGGCTCATCAGGCAACCTCCAGCCTGCCGGCTGCGGCGCGAGCGCCCCTCGGAGCGGCCGGGCGGGCGCTCATAGGGCAACCTCCGCCCTACGGGCTGCGGTGCGAGCGCCCTTCGGAGCGGCCGGGCGGGCGCTCATGCCACGATCCCGGACGGCACCGTGATCGTGATGTCGCGCCGCTTGGCCAGCTCGCTGGCTCCGACGCGCACCGCCCAGCCGTCGTGCTCGTGCATCCATGGCGGCAGGCCGGCGGGCAGGTCGCCTCCGGGAATGGCGACACGGTCCCCGTCCGCCCAGGTGCTGCCGTAGGCCACCGGCGTGATCGGCACGTCGGGATGGGGGAGCGCCGGCCACAGCACGTCGAGCGCGGCGTTCCAGTTCTGCAGCAGCTTGGCCGTCGCCGCCGCGAGCTTGGCCTTGTCGCCCTTGGACGAACTCTCGGGCTGCGTCGGATGGATGACCGCCGCATAGGCGACGCGCGCGTCCTGGCCGCTGGCCGTGGCCCGCCAGGTCGTCCATGCCTTGTCGGCGGCCTGTCCGAGCGCGATGACGGCTTGCACCTGGCTGCCCACCAGCAAGGCGTCGAGCCAGCGATTGCGGTACTCGTTGAGCGCCACCGAATGCTGCGTCACCGACTTGACGTCGCCATAGACGCTGTACAGCCAGGTGTTGATGCAGACGTAGCTGCGCGTGATGCCCAGCCTGGCCAGCAGCCCTTGCAGGCGGCGACCGGCTTCGCCGACCAGGATGCGCCGCACGATGGTCTCGTGCTGCGCCGGATCCTGGCCGATGACCAGCACGCGCGCCGAGCCATCGAGCCGCCCGCGATGGAACACCGGCCCCCATTCGACGCGGAACTGGTCATCGGGGTAGACGTCGGATTCGGGATAGTCGGCGCACAAGCTCAGGAACGGCTCGGCGATGTAGCCCGGATCGAAGGCATGGGTCATGGGCCTCTCCGTGGAGATGGCGCCGCAGGCAGCGTCGCGCCGATATTGCGCCCGGCGCGCGGAGGCCGGAAGCCGGCTTCTAGGGGTCGGGCAGAAGTCGGATTTCTCCAGGCGTTCTCGTTCTAACCAGAGCAAGCCCCCGATTCACCAAGGAGACTTCCATGCTTTACGACGACGATGACGGCGTCGACGCAGACCCGAACTACCCGAAACTCACGTTCGAGCTGCAGGCCCAGCGGTCCGTTGCCCAAGGCGGCAAGGTCTATCGCCTGGTCGCCTCGGGCCAGATCGGCACCAAGTCCGGCCCACACATCTGGACCGAAAACGCCGCCCTGCACGTGAGCATCCTGAGGATCAAGCCCGACGGCAGGAAGACCGGCGAGAAGTTCAAGGATCACACGAGCTTCGGCACCGGGCCCTACAAGCTGGAGGTGCAGGCCTATGCCGAGCTGGCCGCCGAGGTGATCGCCGAGTGCGACCGCCAGGGGTTGTCGACGATCGTCGTCAATTGCTATTCCGGCAAACTGCGATCGTCCATCCTCTGCTGCGCGATCTACCGTCAGCTGACGGACTCGGACGTCAAGGCCGCAATGACGGCGATGAAGGAATCGAGGGCCCAGCACGGCACGACGTTGGCCAAGGACACCAAACACTGCGTAGGAGCGGCGCTGGGGCGGCAGTACAAGAAGGCGCTATGAGACAGGGGCTGCGGATTGCTTGGCGAGCGAGTCAACCTTGAAGTTGACATAACGCACATTATGCGCAGTTATCTATATTGCTTGACCTGACGGAGTCGGCGCTTATGGCTGCTGGCTGGCGGTGTAAATGCTCGAACTATCGACTGGCGCCAATAGTCGCTTGTCACTGGTCACCGTTTCGACCATTTCGAGCTGAGAGTCGCTTGTCGCTGTCGGCCGCGCGACCAAGAGTCGCTTGACGCTGGGTGAAATTGCGACCGAAAGTCGCTTGACGCTCGGTGCTCGCCGGCATCTTGATCTGGGTCAGCGCGCCGCAGTCTGTGAGGCTCGCCCCAGGACGCCACGCAGAATTCTGAGACCCCTTTGGGCACTCGTCATCGGGCCTGCCGAGAGCAGCTGCTGGGCGGATCGAGTCGCCGCGCACGACCGCGGGTACCTCAAAATGCCCGGAGGCAAACAACTGGGCTCGGTGACCCCGGCCATCGACCATGTACCCGACAGTTGTCTTTCTTCCGTGGATCGCGTTGAACGAGCCGCTTGCCATCGGCGACCTCAGGCTGTTGCCCTACGAACGACGCCTGAAAACGACGGCCGACCTTCCTCACGTTGCCAAACGAGATCTAGACCTGGTCATGAGCGCGTACAGCGACAGCACCGGGCGACTCGTTCAGCGCGCGACGCTCGTCGAGTTCGGAGACTGGCAATGCGGGCAAAACGAGAGATCGGAGGTTTTCAGCAGGCTGCGCACGGCTCGCGAGATTCTGGCGTTCTCGGCTCTTGCCGACCGGCGGCTCTTCGCCGAGAGCGTGCAATACGTAAATTCGGACAACTATTTGATGGTCGCGCAACGGTTTCAGCTTGGCCAGCCGGGTTTCGCGTTCAACGCGCGCCGAAGGGATGGCGGCTCTTCGAACTTCTGGACCAGCGATCACTACGCGTTTCAGCGGCCCATGCATGTACCGGCCAGTTCGACGCTCAGCCTCGACATGCCGCTTGCGATGTCACTCATGCAACTGGCGCCGGACGACCGCCTGTTGAGCGCGATTCGGGAATTCAACGCTGCGAACACAGACTCTCGGGACGTCCCCTTGCATGTGGAAATGGTCATGTGCAGTTCGGCCCTCGAGTGGTTGACGGGCGACCATAAGGCGAAAGGACTGCAAGAAGCCCTGGCTGCATGGCTGCCAAAGGATCGGGCGCGAATCGGCGAAGGCCCTATGAAGCAGGCTTGGCTTGATCGATGGAACCCTCCGCACGGGCGCCTGATCTTGGCGTGGGCCAGGGACTTCCAAGCGCTTCGAGGGATGTCAGCTCACGCCGGTGGCCGGGGTGCTACGGTTTGGAACGAGTCCTCCCACCTGGCATTCATCGCCCTCCTCTTTCCCGTCCTCGTCAAGATCGTGCTGGCGACTCGCCTCGGACACGCACTGTCCGAACGCGATCAGGACGAAGCAGACATGATCGAGAACTACCTGCTGCACGATCCTTTTCAGGGTGACTATGAACGCGGCCGTCACCCGTGGCATCTGGCGCGCAACAGACTGAGTGACCTGAGCCTCCGCCGAGGAATCGCCGCAGCGTTCAAGGAGCATCGCTTGACCGCAAGAGGAGATGAGTCCTGATCAAAGCCTTTCGCGGTGGCGCTCCAGCTCAACCTGCAGCGCCCGCAGAAATTGATTCAAGGTACCGCAACACGTCGTCCGCGCGATGCTCGTTGACCAACATCTCGGCGGTCTTGAATCCGAACGCAGCCAACGCTTCGGCCCGGTAGAAGTTCAGCGCTTTGGCCCTGTTTCCACAAATGTCGGTAGCCGCATTGATGACGAGCAAGCCCGCTCCGGAAGCCTCGGCCGAGAAGCTCGCTCGCATTTAACCATCGCCGCCATCGGACATGAACTGATGCCACTGCACCTTCGTCGATCGTCGCGGGTGGCCTCATCATGTCCCGCATTCAATCTGTTCCTGTAGCCCTCACTGTGCCGCCGCGAGGAAGACGACGCCAAGGATGCCCAAAAGCAGCGCTCCAGCTACCTGTGGACTCGCAGGCTTTTCCCCCATCACATAACTTGCGTAGTGCTCGCAGTTTCGGTTTAGAAGGTCATAGGGCCGAGTACGGCCAAGCGTGAAACGTGCGCGCCATTCGATCTGGTGCAGCGCCGACAGATCAGCCCCCTCCTCCGCACGCACAGGCTTACCCTGCGCAAACTCCGCAAGGGAAACGATGCAGGGGCCTGCAGGCGTGAGGTGCGCCACGCATCCGCTGGGCAAGAGTACGCCTGCGTGGGTACCGGGGCCAGCCATCTTCGGACGCGAAATACGGCCGACGAAGCCGACAAGGTTCCTTTGCTGAATCATCCGTCAACTCCCTGAACCAAGTAGCCAAACCAACGCCGCGACAACGCCGGCACCAATGAGCAGCTTCTTGACCTTCTCCTGATCAACCGCCTGCTGCTTGTCCGCCGTTTGGCGGAATTGCGCCAAGAGCGCCTGCTGGTAGGCGCTCGGTGAAAGCAGCCCACGCTCCCACTTGCTGATCGTCATTGAGTGCGCGCCGAACAGCTGGCCGAACTGCTCCTGGGAGAGTCCGAGAGCCCGGCGAAGCGAAGCGATTTCAGCAGGAGCCATGCACCGACTATAACCCAAAGACTAAGCCGTTGCTTAGTTTGTTCCAGTCGGTCTCACATCTGAGGTGTGAGCCGTCCGAGGCGGTTGGCAGTCGACGACCTAGGGTCGCAGAGCAAAGCCAGACGCCGCCTGAGTGGACGAATTTCCGCCTAGGCCCGCCGCAGCCGCTTTTGCTCCTCGGCGGCGCCGGCTTCAGTCTTCAGCCTAGGCGTCAGATCCAGCACTCTCGCTAGAACACGAGCCTCTCCGCCAAGCCGCACCTGAGCCGCCTGCGCGGCCTCACTCAGCATCGTCTGCAGTCCAGCCATGTCCAGCGTGGCGCGCGTATCAGGATGACGCCAGGTTTGTCCTGCTTCCGATACGGAGACCAGGAGACAACCTGCCCTCGCCTTCTTGTGGGCCATGTATTTCCTCACCAACTGCTCGTCGATCGTCCTGCGAAGCTCGGCCCCTGATCGTCCCTTCTCCGCCAACTTGAGCTCGATGGTCGCCTGTAGCCCCGATGTCGCGCGCAGGCGAATGTCGGTTTCTTTGCCATCCACAGTCACCGCCTCCTGGTCAACGGTGTAGGAGCCCTTCGAAGTCATTTCCAATTCGTGAGCTATCGCAGGCCGAAGCGCGTTCTCGTCGTCTACCATCGCCCAAGCGGCCCGAGGCGCCGTGTCTCGCAGCATCAATTCCTGCAGATCGTCCAGGCGGTCAACAAGGATGTGAGCCATGTCGATCCCGGTTTTCGGTATCGATTCGCCACCTTCAAGAAGGACGGCGAGCTCTTCTTGTTCGAAGACGGTCACATCGAACTCGGCCGCCAGGCGCTCTTTGGCCAAGAAAGCGATTCGGTCGGCCCAAACCGCAAACGCTGGATCAGACGCCAAAGTCATCTTGGCCTCGAGTGCGTCAGGGCCTGAGGTTGCCATCAATTCCTCAAAGGCGACGCGGCGCCCGTCTTGAGCGTTGTCGCGCGCGCCCGGCGAGTAGGCACCCTCGTGATTGAGATCGTCCTCGCGCCGGATGTATCGTTCCATGACTCTGACCAGGCTAAGGCCCTCTGCCGGCGAGAGCGTGCGGGACCAGATCGATGAGGGATCGGACCTGACGTCGCTGAAGACTCGTCCAATCACCGCAACGGCACCGCCGTCTTTCGCTACCGGCATGGTCGCAAGCGTCCGCAGCAAAACGGCCAGGCCACGCGATGCGTTGGTACGGCAGAGGATGTGAACCCAGAACCCGATTGCTGCCTCCTTCTTCGGCTTCAGATGCCGAGTCGCCAGTTCGGCGATCCAGGCATGCACCGACGAGCCGCCGTGCGCGAGTAAGACGTCGATGACGCGAGAGACCTTGAGCTCGAACGCCGCTCTTTCGGCCTTGTATGAAGGCACCCGAGTAGACCGCAGCCAGTTGAGCAGCCTCGGCTCGAGCAACTTGGCGATCTCGCGTCGGCCGTACCGAATCGACTGAAGAACCATCGAGTGCCAGCCCGTCCTGCCTCCGGGCTCCGAGAGTCCTTCTTCGATCTCTTGTCCGAGGACACGCTCCACAACGTCCGGGTACCTCGCCGAGAGCACCATCAGCCAGTCGGGCAACCCACTGGCTTCGATCAACGCATATCGAGCGGCCAGTTCCGCCTCTTGAGGATTCAGGCGCTGCACCCAGCCTGGATCCTCCGCCTCGGCGTAGATGCCCATCAGACCGATGGACCACGCCACCAAGTAGGTGTCCTTCTCACCATCAGGGCGCTCCGACCGTACGCTGGGACGCTGGTCGCGCCAGAAGAGCATCAGGCTGCGGCGCAGACGGTCGACGACCTTGACATCGAAATGGGTCTTCAGGAATGCACGGTCCCAGCGCGCATCATTGCCGTTGCTCGAGCGCTGGCTAAGGGCGCTCCACGAGTTCCAAATGGTTCGCTCTCGGTTCTTGGGTGACAGAGCCTCCTTGGGGCGCTCAGCGAGAAAGTGCCAGAACTCCAGCCAGAGCCGCTTCTCCTCCTGCGCCTCCCGATCTGCCTTCTCTTGCCGCTTGCGTTGCTTCTCGAGCATTCGCAGGATGTCTGGGTTCGGCGCCATCGCAGCCAAGAGGTCATCCAATTGATTGACGAGCTCTTTGGAGTCCTTCACCGCCTTGCGGATTTGCTTTTGGGTGGCAACCTTTCCCTCGGCGTCTGACCCGAGTCGCAGAGCGAGTCGAAGCAGCATTTGACGGCGCGCCAGAGGCTCGTCGCGCTTGGACAGCGCCTTCAATGCCCAACGTTGATCCCGCTCAGGTGTGTAGCGCAGGGCACCGTTGAAGACCACTCGACCCCACACCGCCTGGGGTTCGTTTCTGGAATGAAGGCTCGCTGCCCACTGACAGTCTGCGTGGAAGACCCGCTGTCTGGTCGACGCCGGAAGCGCGCTCAAGAGCTCTGCAAGCTTCGCGCTGCTTTTGTCGTAGTCGTGCGCGGACTCCGCCAATCGAAAAGCCAACGCGGCCGTCTCCGGCAATCCAGGAATCGAAGGGTCGGCCTTCAATAGGCGGATGCAAATCTGGCGAAGCACACCCGCATGGTTGTTGTGATCGTTGCGCCCGGGTGACGCCAAATCCACGGGGATCAGGGATCGGACTGCCAGCTTGGCCACCTCAAGCATCAAGCCACGGAGCCGGTCAACGCTCATATCCGCGTGCTTGATGACGCCGGCGATGCTGTCACCGAAATCAGACCCTCGGAGCGATTCACGCCTCAGCGTGGAGAGAAGGTTGAGTACCTGGCTGTCAGTCACATACTCCGGATAGAGGTGGTTTCCCACCATCCTGGCCAGCGTGTGTGGCCATCCTGCCGCCAGCGACACCGCCGAACTGATCAATCCGGCAGCGCGGGTGTCCGAGAACGTCGTCAGTGCCCGGAGCGCCTCAAAGCGCTCAATGTTGCTTGCCGCGGCATCCGCGGCGACGGATACCGCGAGGTCGGCGCACTCCTGATACTGTCCTACCGAAATCAGCTCCAGCAGTAGTTTGCGGACCTCGGGGTTCTCGACGCCCGTCTCCCAGAGTCGCAAGATTTCATCGCCAAGTCGCTGTTTGGCAAGCCGAGCAAGCTGGAGTTGGGGTACTTGGAGCCCCCTCCACTGGCCCTTTCCGTAACGTTCGACGAAGGCCGCCAAGGCACGCTGGCACTGCAACGGTTGCAGGGATTCCGGATCACCGTGAATCAGGAGCGTGCTTGGCTCCAGCGACAAAATCGTCTCAAAGACATCGGTTCGAAGGAGCGCTAGCCACGCGGCAACGGGCCGCATGCTCGGCTTGACGACGCGCTCATTTGCGTCAGTCAAGGCGAGCAGCAAGCGGTTGGCAGCAGACACAGACAGCGTGCCGCCATTGATCTGGTCGTCGATCTGGCGCGCAGCAAGAAACTCCAGAACTGACCGGTGATGAAAGCGTACACGGCCGTAGCCGCCCTCACCAAAAAGCGGCCGCTCAAGGAGCGTGGCGATCGCCCGCGACTTCCAGCCTTCCAGGAGAACCGTTGGATCAATCGGCTCTTCTCCCGAGCCGGGAACATCTGCGCGAGCGCTGTGGCGGAACGTCCATCGGCGGCTGAGGACAACGGCCAGTGCCAGGCGCTGGGCGCCTTCCCTCGCCTTCTTGATCGACAGCTGCGCTTTCTCGACCCGGTCATGTCGCTCTGCCAACCGGGCGCGAATGTGGCTCTTGATTTGATCGAAGTGCGGTCGAATCTCGCGGTGATCTCGCCAGTCATCAAAGAGCTCAAGCAGCTCTTGCGGGGCGCGGACAAAGTCCTGTGCATTGCGCACGCGGATCGCTCGAAGGAGCTCGTCGGGCCGCGGCACGTTCCGCTCGCGCGCGAATTCGACGATCTGCTTGTCTGTGAGCGGACTGAGGGACACCTCCAGCAGTTCGACCGGCGCCTTTGGCTCGCCGTCGGCTCCTGGCTGACGCGTGACGATGCGGACAAACTCGTTCCCATCAGGAGAGCGCTGGATTCGTTCAGGGACTGGCAGAAATTCGGAGAACGCGCGCCGGTCGATCGCGACCGGGCGTGACGTGATCACGATGGTTGCCTGACCGAGAACGCCTTCAAGATCTTCTGCGAGCCGTTCAAGCGCGTCTCGAAAGGTGAAGTGCGAAAGCTGCAGCTCGTCGATTGAATCGAGAAAGAAGTAGGCGGTTTGCCCGGCCGACTTGCGCCACTTGTTGAATCGCTTCCTACGCGGCCCTCTCAGCGCAGCAGCAACGCCATTCTTTGCAACGCTCTCCAGCCTGACGAAGAACGCTGCTTCACCCTTTTCAAACAGCGCTTCCGCACGCGCCCGGCATTCGTGTGTCTTACCTGCTCCGGCCTCAGCGACCATGAGGACGCGAGGAAAAGCGAGAACTTGATCCCAAGTTAGCTCGGACTCGTCGGACCAGGCCGCTCGCTGTGGGCGCGAGCCGTCCGCAGGCGAAGAATCGGCGGCCGATTTGCGAAACGTACGCTGCATCGCCGCAGTGTAGTGGCGATCACACGGCTAAACGGCTAGGGCTCCCCTGTGTCGTCAGCGATCCAGCCTTTGATTCCCTCGAGCCGGTCGGCAATGAATTTGCTTGGCACCGATCCCTTTGCCGGAAAGTGCCGCAGGGTGTACAGCACTGACCGCCTGGTCGACGTGGATCCCAGTTCCTGCAACTGGATGTCCTCGAGCAGCGCTCTCGCGGCGTCGATGGCCCCGCGCGACTCCTCGGCGATGCTTGGCGACTCCTGCTTTAGTAGCCCCAAGAGGGCTGAGGGTGACGGGTAGGTCTCCAGAATTGCTGCCGCTTGGTTGCGGACAATCTCCGGAAGCGTGAGGTCGGCTTGTAGTTCGGCCAAAACCTCCCAGCCCCAGCGCAGCGATCTCATCCGCTCATGGGGCATCGTCATGGACAGACCCCGATGCGGAGTCGTCGATCAAGCCAACCCACGTCAATGCGCAGGACGGCTAAGAAGAAACCCGGGGCGATGCCTTCGGCCACCCGCCAACTGGGTAAGCCAGGACTCATCAGTTCCGGCGGTTGCTTCACCGCCGATTGGGCAAGGATCTCGAACATGGCTCAGTCGTCGTTGGCTGCGCTGCGGCGGCGCCGCGTGGAAGCGGCAACCCGCGCCACCAGCCGCTCGCGTCGGATGGGGGTGCCTTGCTCCATGAAGAAGCCTGAGTACTCCACGCCGTCCTCGCCCACCATCACCACGCGATTGTTCCCCTCATTTTCCGGGTCGGGGCCCTCCCAGATCTCAGTGATCTGTTTGGAGTACATCCCTCTGCGTTTGCCGGTCACGTGCGGGGCAACGAACAGCAGGGACACCAAATCCGAGTCCAGCGAGGCTAGCGCGTCGACGACGTCGGTGTCCCAAGCCATCAGGTAGGTTTCGGTGCCAGCGTCAGCCTCTCGCGGACGAACGGTCAGGACGAACCAAGCCGCGGACGTCGACAGCCCAAGACTTCGCCAATATGACGCACCTGGCGCAGCAATCTCAGTGGGGACAGGGAACCTGAACTGGGGCATGGAGATGAACATCTGGGCAAGTCGGAGTGGGCTGAGCGCCGCTCGGAGGAGATTTCGGGAGCTAGATTATTCTTCGCTTCTTGCGCTACTCAAAGTCTGCATATTTCTTGCTCGCCTACCCGCTCGTGCGCCTATGCGGATTGTGGATATCGCCAGTCTTGCGCTAGCGTCCCGGGGTTCGAAAAGGTCCAAATGCTCAAGTCGCTCAACTCACAACACAACGAGGTGTTCCTGTCTCTCCTGCGCGATCGCCGGGAGGCCGTAGGCATTGCCCAGGTCGAATTGGCCCAGAAGCTCGGGCAAACCCAGGCGATGGTCAGCCGGGTCGAGAACGGGGAACGGCGGCTCGACGTGATCGAATTGCGCGCGTGGTTGCGGGTACTGGGCGTCGACTTTCTCGTGTTCATGCGAGCCCTCGATACGCGCCTACGCGACCTCCCGACACAGGCGATGATCCTGAGGCGCAGCGCTCAAGCTGGCGACGCCACGCGCTGAGCCGCTGGAGCCTGCCGCCCATGAAACCTTGGTGTGATTTCGTCATTGCAACCATGTACTGTGCAGATCAGGAGCGCATCCCAAAGTCCGATCTTCCTGCTGCGATCCTTGGCCTGCAGACGGCCGGGCGCTGGCACGGTGTGCAAATCTATCCCGATGCGCAGCCGAGCCTCGATGGCCACTGGCAGTTCCCGCGCCTGTCGTTGGGCTGGGACGGAAACGGAGGGAGCTACCTCGTTCACTGCGAGGAGCGCGCTGACTCCGGGATGGCTTTGTTGGTGTCGTCGCAGTCGTTCTCCGAGCCGGCTGTGTACGTCGAGACCGGGGCGCGGAGCCAGGAGCTCTGGCCGAACGAGCTCTTTGTGTCGTACGACCTGGCGGTGTTGGCCAGCAATCATTTCTTGCTCACGGGCCTACAACATCCCTCCCTCGGTTGGGTTGAACTAGAGGGCTTTCCTAGACTGAGCACCGGACATCGACAGAGGGGACGCTGAGGCTCCCCGAACAGGCCTGAGGTGCACCTTCCAGCACGGTGGGGAGGCGGTGCTGGTCGGAGTGCGAGGCTGGAGCTCGCGACCCCGTTTGGCCGCTGTTCAGCGACCGGCTTTGCACGCCCTGCTCCTACGCATTTAGATTATTAAATGCAGTGTTGACCGAACGATGCTTTTTCCGCCGACGGTCGAGGCATAGAGTCGTTTCACGGACGAGGCCAACTTGGAACCTAGTTCGACGGGGCCGGTGAAGTCCACCACCTCCGGAGGTAGACCAAGCAACTCGACAAAGAAAGTTCGCCATGAAGCTCAACCAAACGTTCGTCACCGCCCTCCTCGCTGTCCTGGCAGCAGGCGCGATGTCCCAGGAGACTCCACAGATCCAGACGGCCCAGGGCAATGCGGTGTCGCAAGAGAGCCTCGTGGTCAACGCCGCTGCCGAGGTGGATCCCGCAGGCAATGCTGAAGTCCAGCCCAAGCCCACCAGGAAGGTCAAGAAGTCGGACTGGTCGCACGTCTACGGCAGTTTCCGGGCGCACAAGTCGGTGAACGCTGCCAGCGCCGCCTGAAGTCACGCAAACGCAACTGATCGACCGGGCTCGGTACAAGGGCCCTGATCAAGGAAGAAGGTCATCATGCAAGTCCGCCAAATCCTGGCTTCTGCGGTCCTGGCGTTCACGGCGCTGGGCGCCATGTCCCAGGAAATCGACCGAAGCGAGTCACTCCAAGGAAAGAGCGTCGCGGCCCAGCGGGAGAAGATCCAGCAAGCCGAGTCGCCGCAGCAAGGTCGGGCAGGCCAGGCTGACGAGAAGGCGGTAGTCGGGTCTCAGGCCGCAGCCGTGGTATCTCCGACGAAGAAGGCGCCCTGGGCAGCCCGCCACGCAACGCACACGTATGCGAAGGCTTGGCTGAGGGGTGACAAGCGCACGCCTAGCGTCAAGGCCATCGCTGACTTGGCCTGATCGAGTGCTAGAGCGAAATTTCGCTCTGGAGCCGGGGAATGTCTGGCTCGGTGAGCCGTGAGAAGATCTCAGTGCTGAGGTCAAACTCCCACTCAATGGCCTCTCTTTGGGTGCGCTCGCCCCTCAGGCCAAGCGCCGACCAGAATCTTGCCAAGCCGCGGTCGCACGTGCAGAACGCGAACGACTCCGGCCCGAAGAGTGCCTGACCAGTCGCGGTGATCTCCACGTGCCGGATATCGCTGAGCGCGTTGAAGGCGTCTTCCTCGGCGTAGTTATCACGCGGCTTGAGAAGGGCCCGTCCAATCGATCTAACAGTACCGTGGGCGTCCTCAAACACGCACGACAGAGCCGCGATTGGTGGCAGCGAGTGACGTGGGATTTGATGGCGGTCTGCCAGCTGCAGCACTTCCTGAGCCGTGCTCCAGAGTCGCGCCTCAGACGGGCGCTGCGTGATCATGGGACTGACTTCGATCAGGAAGGCGGTCTCCCGGGCAGCGCGACGATCGAAATCTACGATCAGTGAGTACGCGGCGTCAAAAATTGGCGGGCTGTATCGAATCGTCTGGCAGCGTGGGAATGCTTGCACAAGTTCCGCGACGCCTTCCTCGTAGGCTTGCATGAACTCGTTCCTGCTTGGCGCGCGGCGAAACGCCCCCTCGAGTGCGTAGGGAAGCGGGTTGAAGGTCGCGCTGCCTCCTTCAAACAGTCGTGTCCACCATTGAAGAGCCTGCGAGTTCGGGGTGTTCCGCCCTTCTCTGATCCGCCGCAACTGGCTGACCACGTTGCGGTCGACAAGGAATCTTGGCGGCATCGTGAACGGCATTGGCGTCCAACCGCCTCTGACCAGCGAAAAGACCGTCAAAGCCTCTGTGAACTGCACCCGAGTACGTAGGTCGTACAACTCCTCATGACGTGTACCGTTGAGGGTCATTCCGAGTGACTGCATTTCGACCATCAGCCCCGGATCCCGCCCTTGTGCAGGCTCGAGCAGCAAATCAGCGCCGAACGGCCGAACGAAGTGCGGGTCGATGTCGATGTCGTCGCCATTGCTCAATCGGATCGTGAGGCTGAGTTGGCCTGCGCGCAGTGCATCAGTTGCCAGTCCAGCCCGTGACGACGGGCTTGAACCATCCGTCCGAGGCTCGTCTTCAGACATTCGCCGCACTCATCTTGAGCCAGGCACGAAAGGTGTCGGTCATCTCGGCGAGCATCGGCGCCTCCTTCAACGACACATCGAACGTCACGTTCTTCGCCTCCAGCGCCCTCAACTGGAAGTTCAACAGCTTCATATACGCATGGGCGATGTAGAGCCGAATTTCGGTGAGCTGACGGACGCCGACGGCGTACGCGGGAGCAGTTCCAGCGCGCTCCTTCTGCGGGAGCTTGCGGAACTTGTGAGATGGATTTAGCGGTGGCGGGACGAGGACGACGCGGCGGCCGGGAATGTCGTCGGCATACACAACGAGACTCCAGTGTGCGAGCTTGTTGCGGCGCTCTTGCGCTTGCTTCGTTGTCTCATGGCAGTCCCGCCAGAGATCGAGCTGAGCCCGGTTCTCAACGGCGAGCTCCTGAACGAAGCGATCGACGAACTCCAACTTGCTGCGGAAGCTTTCAATTCCGAAGAAAGCGGTCTGCAACGCCGTAGCGGTAGTCCGGTCTCGTCCGAGCGCGATGATGCCGGCCAGCTCTTGTTCCAGGCCCGCGAACTGGGTGATGCAAAGCGAGTGCTCTTGGTAGAACATGAGCTGCTCTTCGTTCGGCGTGAGCGGAGGTGCCTTCTTCTTGGTCATGGCGGCATTCTGGCGTGCATCTACCGGTCGCTCGACTTTTAGATCCTGGGCGACGAGTCTCCCTGCCAGGCCCTAGCGTCACGACCCGCTAGCGTCGTACCGAAGGACTGGGTGAGCGAAATTCAAGCGTCAGGGCCTGCACGAGCGACTTTGGAGCGCTCGCCAGCGGTGCCTTGCCCGGTTTTCGCCGGTTTCAACCTCAGAACACCCCCATTCCAACCACCTTCGCTCGAGTGATCGAGCCTAGAGTGCCTCCAAGGGTGTGCGGCGCGCCGAGTCGTGACGGCACGCTGATTGGGTCGCCCGCCGCAGACGTTCGGGCGCGACCGGACAAGGATGACCATGACTGATCCCCTCGACACCGATGAGCCGCGGCCGCACCGACGCGCCATCGACGACGGTTTGACCCGGAAGACGCACATCGATGTGCTGCTGAAGGCGCTCCGCACAGACGACCATTGGACGGTTCGGATGGGCTTTGCCCTGATCGCGGTCGTCGCGAATTCGGTGTCCGTGCGCTTGGGCCTCGCCGCGGTCGCCAGTGGTGGATCCGTTCTCTGGGTCGGGCGGCATTTGCTCGGATAGCCGGAGAACGCCTCGCTCGCATAACGGCGTATCCCTGAGGCGAAGAGCTCTTCCGCCGCCGGCGTCTCGCCGGCGCGCGATCGGGCTCTGCATCCATGAGTCGGCGAACTCCACAACCCTGGCCTCATGCAATGGCCGTGATCCCGCCGCTGGCGCGATGCACGCGCCCCGCGGGAGCTCGTTATTTCGGAGCTTCAGTGAACTTGCTCAACAACCTCGCAGGCGTGAGGTTGTAGTGGTCGAGCAAGCCCTGTGCTTGTTTTGCGTCGAGTGAGGCGGCGGACGCGGCGCAAGCGGTGATGAAACTCCGAATCGAGTCTCTGAGTTCAGGCAACGTCCTGCTGGTCACCACGCGCGTCGTGGGATGCGGTGAGGCGGCCGCCTCGAAGTGTCGGCTGGGGTGGACGAGCACTGCGGTGGCGCTGCATGTCTGGTCATAGCGCTTCGCAAACCAGTTCATCGAACCGCTTAGTTGGTTCGCGTAGGTCTTGGTGACCGTTGTCGCTACCGCGCCGCTCTTGCACTCGATGACGAAGTATTGAAGGTTTCCGACCGCCCAGAGGAGATCGGGGCCTGAGTTGAAGTCGATTTCCGGGCGCTGCGCCAGAAAGCCCAGATAGGAGGCGATCTCCTGCATCGCAGCTTCGAACCGATTTGCGTTGTCAGGCGCAAAGGTCAGTTCATCGAGAATGCCACTGACTCGCAAAAGGAGCTCGTTGGTCTTGCCCACAAAGGGCCGGATCTTCCACACGACATTGGTAGCTTGTACCAGGTCCTTGGCATTGAGCTTTTCGTAGTCAACGCCGTCAATGGGGCGCGGCAGGCGACGATTGTTCGTGAGGGCGCCCTTGAGCACCTGCTGCGCCTGGACTGGGTCGACGAACTGCGTGTACTCGGCCAACTGCCACTTCAACCAGCCCACCGTATAGGTGTTCTCCGTGGTTGGCAGCGCGTGCACGGCCGCTTGCATCACGTCCTTTGCCGCCTTGAAGTCATGAACCGCGGCCAAGTCGAACGCTTGGCGCTGGGCGACCGCAATCGGCCGGACCTCGGCTACCGGAGCGTAGGAGATATTGACCACAGCCTCACGCGCCACCTTCTTCCAGCCGCTGCTCTGACTGAGGCAGATGTCCACAGCACTGTTGAGCTCGTCGATACCGGCTCCGAGCTGACCGGCGACCTTAAGTGACATCTCGATCTGGGCACGTGTGGCTGGTGAGAATCGCTTCTTTGCATCCATGAAGTACAGCGTCTTGATCAACGAGGCCCCCATGAGCAAGACGACGCAGTAGTCGTCGTTGGCGCGAATTCCCCGTCCCATCCCCTGCTCGATGCGTTGAATCTGGCGACCCACGATCTGGTCGTTGCCCGCGAGCATGTTCGTCTCTTGGCGCTCGATCAAACGTCGAGCCTGCGGCAGCCCGTCCAGCACCAGAATGCGACAGGCCGAATTGGGCAGATCGATGCCGTCGTACTTGTTGACCATGACCACCAAGCCGACGTGCCCCGCCTTGAGCGAATCCACCGCGGTCTCAAGGTTCTTGGCCGTCACGACGAGATCGGCGACGGGCGCCCAATAGGCCAGCCTGTACTCGGATGGCACGATGACGATCGTGTTGTTGACCTTGGACTTCGATTTGACGTACTCCTTGATCGCGTCATCAGGCAGTGCGGGATCGATCTCTTGGGGTACCAAGATCATCCGATCGCCGATGTCGTTGGCGACGTTCGGGGTGATGTGTCGGGCCACCAACTCTGGATTCGCTCCGAAGTCAGAGACCAAGATCGAGTCATCAGCGAGCGTCGCCGTCAGAAAGATCCGCCGCCTAGCCTGCGTGAACGACGGAATCGCCTCGATCGGCAGACATCTCGGCGTGATTTCGACCCTCGAGCTGGAGAATACGCAGCGACAAAGGGCCAAGTGATTACTGATCAGCGGCCAGTTGAACTTGATGTCATCGTCCTGGCGGTGCGCAGTTAGCAGTCTGGCGACTGTGGCGCTCTTGCCGTGCCAGGCCCAGAACGGAACCAGCATCTCGGTGTCCGGGGCTTGTGCCTCGAGCTCGAGCAGCTTCACATCGTTTTGGCCGGCCAAGTCTTCGCGAAACAGCTTCAGCAGCTCTGCGTACAGGGGCGTCCCCGCATCCGTACTCAGCGAGAACTGCCCTTCCGTAGTGGCCAAGCACGCGTGAGCGTCATCAATCAGGAGAGCATTGATCGGAATCTTCGCTCCTGTGTCGTAGGTTCCGAACACCGACAACCCGTTGACCAGGTGGTAAATGTTGGTAACCAGAACAGCCTTTCCTTGGAGGAACGCGCCGGCCGTGTGGTCGGTGGTGACCGGAATCCCCAGGTCGCGAGCTTCCTTGATGACTTGCTGGGTCAAATACTTGTCCGGTGTCACGTAGACAGCGGGCCCCACGCCTTCGTTCAAGCAACTCTTGAGCATCAACAGTCCGACGACGGTCTTGCCCCCGCCCGTGTTCATCTTGACGACGAGGTCGCGGTCGTCACGCCGCTCCATCCACCGAGTCCATACCTGAGACTGGACGTCGCGCGGATACTTGTATCGGACATCCTTGTCCGGCAAGAGATTGAACAGCTCTCGCGGACTGACCTCGGTGTCTACGAGCGACTGTCCGCCGAGCTTGTTGAGATCGAGTGGCATTGGGTTGTCTCCGTCCTCTTTGGGGTCACACCGGTTGTGAGTCGACCTGGTGCAACACCGCTGATCGAGAGCGCGTTCAGTGCTCTTCTTGGTACAACGCAAAATCGAGCCGAAACCCGACATTGGCCTGGCCGGTCACGCTGTCGAAGAATGGAGCACAGAGGATGTGAGGGAGCGGTGAGCGCCCCGTCCTCGCGGGTCTTGTCGCCTCTGTTCCTCTGCTCCGGGTCAACTTAGCGCGCCTCAGTGGTCGTCGGAGCTCAGTACAGCCACCGCGTCAGGCTGGGTCGCCTGACAGATGAAGCAACACGAGGCGAGCGACGCACGAGCCTGGTCTCGATGAGACGGGGGCGCTTGGTGACCGCTTTCATGCCTCAGGCGCAAATTTTGAGGGTGAGCACCCTCCAGGAGCATGGAGACCTGGGCCCTCGGCACCGGCGTCAAGGCGTTCTGGCGACGATCAGAGCCAGAAATGAGGCTTTGAGTGAGTAGAAAGCGGCTCCTCTGGCTGCCATTTTGGCTTCAACCCCCAAATTTTGTCGGTTCCCGGTATGCGGACTGAGGTCACGAGGTCATTTTGACGCGACAACAGCCGAGACACTAGCAGACGAGGCCTTTGACCCCATCTTCGCTCTGAGGCTAGTGATCACAGGCGCTACAGGTAGTGTGTCCTCGGGCCATCTGACACCACCATTAGCGTTCGTCTGACAGGGAAAATGAGGTCTTGGCCTAGCTTTGACGAGGGAACTCCCATAAAATTTGTGGGTCAGACACCGAAAACAAGACAAAGGATGCCTCCGTTGAACGTCCATGGGATGAGGAACGTTGATCTCCAGCAGCACATCAGGACAACAGCTCAAGACACCTCGAAGGTGGTGGTCACAGCGCATGCCTGCGAAAGGATGCTCGAGCGCGAGGTGCTGGTGTTCGAGATCTACAGCTGCCTCCAGCATGGCGAGATCGTCAGGCCGCCGACGAAGGGAAAGTCTCCCAACAGTCGGAAGTGCAGGATGGAGCACTTTGTGGCCGGGAGGCCACTCGTGGTCATTGTTGTGGTCGATGGGGACGACCCTGATTTGATCGTTGTGACCTTGTTTGCTGATGGTGAGGATGAAAATGACTGAGTACTACCACTACACGGAATGCGGCCTGGACAACGTCTGGCTGGTGAACGGCTATCTTCGGAAGGAAACGGCCTATGGCAGTGGTGTGTCCGTCAAGAACGCGAAGGATCTGCACGAAGCGATTGGCTTGGAGCTGATCAACAAGGCGGGTCCTCTCTCCAACAAGGAGTTTCGCTTCTTGAGGGTGCTGCTCAACTTGTCTCAGACGAACCTTGCTGCGATCCACGGGGTCAAGGAAGGCACGATCTCGAACTGGGAGCGCGGAGCTACCACCATTCCAAAGTCTGATGACTCGATGCTCCGAGTGTGCTTCGCTGCGGCCAAGCAAGGTGACACACAGATAGCGATCCTGCTCAAGCGGATCAACTACCTTGAGCAAGCGCACTACGCTGCTCAGAAGCTTGTGGTTGCCGAGACAAACAGCGGGCATTGGGAGACGCTGGCCTCGCCGCAAGAGCAAGCAGCCTAGCGCTTTCTTTGCTCACTGAGGCACAGGCCTCTTTGAGGCTGATATCGACATGGCCAGCAATGCTGGCCGTGTTTGTTCTCGGGAATCAAGTTGCGACATCCGTGGTGACTGAGTCCGCGAAGCTGACCGGGCCACTCCAGGCGTGAGGAGTCGCCTCTACCAAGCGAGTCGATGCACGTCGCTCGTTGAGTCGTGGCGTGCGTCATCTTCGGTGTGAACGTACAGACTCGTCGTACCGATAGAGGCATGTCCCAGATTGTCGCGGACGTTCTTCAAATCGCCGCGGTCAGTTTGGTGTGAGCCCGCGGTGTGCCGCATCCAATGCGTCGACGCCTTCTCGATGTGCGCCGCTGCCGCTTCGAACTGTGGGCCTTGAGCGCGCAAGTGGTCCGCGGCGTTGCGCATCGTCTCTTTGACGATCACATGGATCGCCGCGCGAGTGAGCGGTGTGTTGGCACCAATGAGCGGGAGTACAAGAGGAAGTGAGTCGCCCTCTGCAGGCAGCGGATTCAGGTCCGCCGACTTCCGGTAGCGGGTCAGTTCCTCGATCAGTTCGGCGGTCGCGGGAACGAGCCTTGTCTTCTCGCCCTTGCCCGTCGCCTCGAGCCACCAGCGCTCCGCCCCATCACTGCTGATGCGAACGAAGAAGTCGCCCATCACGCCGTCGCAGACCTCCGAGACCCGCAGGCCTCCCAGGTACAGCAGTGTGAACAGCCATCGGGCGCGTGCAGCCCGGTCAGCTTGGCGCGGCGTGTCCGTTGGCATGGCCAAAATCGCGTTCTTGACCTCTTGCCAGTGCTGGCGCGGGAGAAACCGCGTGACCCGTGGCTGCTGGGTTGTGCGGCGCTTGCGACGAAGCGCCAGCGGGTTGCCGGCCAGGTAGCCCGCCTCGACCAGCCAGTTGAAGAGCCCGTTGATGATGTTCATCGCCTGGCGCTGGCTGGCTTGGCTCAAAGGACCGGCGAACGGCCGCCAGTTCGGCGAGCTCCGAGCGTGCTTGGCGCCTGGCGTCATGACCCACGTCGACGTCGGCTGTGGGTCGCTCAGGAAGTGCTGGTACACGAGGAAGTCTTCGTGCGCCAAATCCGAAAGTGCCTTGCGGTGCTGCAGCACGCACCAGAGCAGAAGTCTTTCGGCCTCTTTCCGGTAGCTGGCCAGCGTTGCCTTTGAGTCGACAAACCGGGCTAGCCAGGCAAAGACGGCCTCCCGGTCGTCTCGGGCGCGGATCTGCGCCCTGCCCTTGCCGCGATTTTCGCCCTGCACACCCGACAACGCGCCAGGCACGGCCAGGGATTCGAGGGAAACGACGACTGGGAGCATATTCTTGAGCGTTGGCAGCGAGTCTTTTGACATTATAAGGTTTATGTCAAAAGACTCCAAGAATTCTCATTGAAATACGAATATTATCGAATAATATATGTGTATGAGCACCGAAAATGAGATCTTGGCCGAGGTCGAGGCCCTGAAAATCCGGTTCAGCGACGTGAAATCGCTGTACCGCGAAGTCTGCGCCCTCCTCTTCTTTCGATACGGCATCACGCCAACATCGAGCAAGCTGTACCAGTACGTCCGCAAGGGCTCCATGGCCGTCCCGGTCGAGGCGCTGGGCAAGTTCTGGGACGAACTTCGGGTCAAAGCGCGAGTCGAGATCAACCACCCAGACCTTCCGCCGGCGCTTGCGACGACCGCAGCCAAAGCGATCGGTGAAATCTGGCGCCAGGCCACTGCCGTGGCTCGGGATGAGCTTTCCGCCGTCCGCGAAGAGGTCCAAGCTGGCCTGGAGGCTGCTCAAGCCCAGGTAGAACAGGCCAACGAGGCCGTGGGCTTGGCCGCGGCGCGCGAAGCCGACCTACGAGAGAAGCTTGTCAGCGCGGTTGCGGGGACAGACGCCCTCCGTACAGAGCTCGAAGCCGAGCGGCGCAGCCATGCGGCCACCAGCGCTCGCCTGCTGGAGCTCCAGCGACATCACGACGAGTCCAAGATCCAGCTAGACCGTCAGCGCGAACAGTTCACGCGGGACTTGGAGCTCTCGAAACAAGCGGCTGAAGCCGCATCAGCCCACCTCGAGGCCGCTGAGCGCCGCGCCGCCCTCGAGGTCGAGAAGGAACGTCAGGCCAAGCTCAAGGTGGAAAAGGCAGCTGAGGCAACTCGCATCGCGTTGTCTGTTGCGGAGTCCAGGGCCAAGGAGCTCGAACTCGAGCACGCGGCCTCCTTGGTGCGCCAAGCGGGCGAGATCGCGGGCTTGCAGTCGGCCCTTGCCAGAAGTCAAACCGAGGCCGAAGCGGGCGAAGGCCAAATTCGAGCCCTGCAGGCTGCGTTGGATGCCCAACGATCCAAAGCAATCGAAGCGGCCGCCGAAGCTGCGACCCTGCGATCTGTGCTCGAGCATTCGAGAGCTGCTCCCAAGAAGCCTGCCAAGGCATCGAAAGGTAGCTAAACACACTGCGACTAGATGTGCCCGAGTGCCGGGCAAAGTCTTGTCGGGGGAATCGCATACCGGGCCAAGGGCTCGGCTACGGGCGACCTGTTTCTTGGGCTGATGGATGCCAGGCCGGCGTGAACCCACGCCGCAAGACCTCAATCGTGGTCGGTGTCGGGATTCGCTACAAGCTCATCTCCAGGTACTCACAGAAATCAGCGGCCGCGGCGAACTTCGGCCTGAAAATCCGCCGCTCAACCACGGTCGCATCGTCGGAATTCAGCAGCCCTTGTAGCTCGAGCTGCAGCAGGTAGTTGTGCACAGCGGCTTCGGTCTTGTTGAACCCATTGAGCGTTCGGGATTCCGGATTCGGAAGAACGCAGTCTGGGAGAGCCACCTCAGCCCAGGTCCCGACATCCCGCGCCGTGAACGCCATGCGACCGACGCCGAACTTGGCGAAAACCGGAAACTGCCATGCGTAGGGCTGCATACCGAGGTTCGAGTTCACGCGTTGGCGAAAGTGAGCAGGCAAGTCCTGCGGAGCGACACCGATCGCGGCACAACAGACCGCCAGGCGATCCAAGGTCGCCATGGAGCCTAGCCAGGCGGGCCGCTCGCTCTTGGGTAGCTTCGCCGCCCTGCTTTTGGCAATCTGCTCTTTGGCCCAGCTCAGTCGCTTTTGAGCGTGCCGAAGCTTTGCGGCTGGCACGGGCTGAACAGGCATGACCTCCCGGAAGTAGACGTAGTCTGCCCTCCACTCCCTCTGCTCCCAATACACGCGGGCACTGAAGGAGGACTCGGCCCAATGTCTTTCCAGCCACGAGAGCCATTTCCACCTGCGCCGATCATGCAACACCTTCTCAAGCTCGTCGATCGTGATGCCCTCAGCTGACAGATCGGATACGTCGAACTCGATCGCATCGTGGAAGACATGCTTAAGCTTTTGTTCCTTCTCAGCGTCGACAGCGTGGCTGTAGCGAACCTCGAGCGCGAGCTCGTGCTTCTCGGGGATCCTGAAAACGATGTCGGGCTGTACGTCACGAACGCGCTTCTCTTTTGCCGCAGACTCAAAGACGTAGACTCGATCGGCGATGACTGTGACTTCCGTCCAACTGCGACCCGAAGCCTCAGCAGTGAGCCGAACGCTGCCACCCGGCAACCAAAGCTCACGGCGCTCTGCAAGTTGATCTCGAACAAACGCATGGAGTAGCGTCATCGGCTGCGGATTGCAGGCAGGATCTTCGACGTCGTGTTGGAAGTGCCAGGCTTGCACGTCGCCCATGTGTGCTTGCAAAGGCCTTCTGCACTGCGGGCAGATGCATCCGCAAAGTCGCCCGCGGGAGCTCTGCGGATCAAGATCTCGAACGTGCGTGTGGCGACCGGCTCGAAGGCCGTAGACGAACTGAGCAGGCATGGTTCATTGTCCTGGATCGCGCCGCAGGCGGCTGGAAGCTACTGCCCGGTTGTGACCGTCTTGACGTTCCGGAAGCCATAGGCGCTCTGGCTAAGGAACATCGGTGTGAGAACAAGCAACCAGCCGCTTGCGCGGCGTTCGGGGCCCAAGAAGAGCCTGCTAGTCGAAGCGCTTCAAGTACCTTGAGAACACCCACCCCTGAATCTCCAGTTGGTTCGCACGGTCGACCCAGACGATCAGCGTGAAGTCGCGCTCCTGCTTCAGCACCCTTACCGCTTGACCGAAGCGCAGCGAACCTAGGACTGGCGACCTTGCGCTTGCTCGAAATCTCACCGAGAGCGGCGCCTTCGATGACACGAAGCGGAATTCGCTGACTACCTGAAGGTCGCCGACCGCCTCACGTGCAGCATGCTTGACCGCTTTTGTGTCGCCTTGCGGTGATGACGACTCCAGCGATTTCTTGATATGGAAGTCGGCGAAAGGATTGATCACGGCGCCAAGGAGCACGAACAGCATCGGAAGCACCATGAAGTAGAGCACCTTCTTTCGGAAGGGCTCCTGGGTCGCTTCGATTGCACGAACAATGTGCTCCGCGGCATCCTTCAGCGAATACTCGTGCGCTGCATCAGCAACTATCCCCTGGAGTTGCTCTGCTGCGGCGCTAGCATCCTCAACCGAACCACGAAGATCTTCGACGACAGACGCTTCATCAGGGCCGATCCCTTGGGATGCGGCCTTGAGTGCGCTGAGCATGCTCCGAAGCGAGTTGGATTCGGCTTGGTCTTGATGCCATCTTCGAGCGGCTTCTACCGATTGGAACGCGCCGCCCCACTGGGTAGCCTGCTCGACCGCTCTTCTTACTGCGTCGCGCTGTGAAGCAAGGTCGTCGAAGTATCTGCTCGTGCCGGCCGCACTCTCGCGGATCCCGTCCAGTTCTGCGTTCTGCTTGAGAAGTTGAGTACGCCACAGATCGGCTGCATCGAGGCCAGAAATCCTGGCCATGCCCTGCATTGCAAGCCGCTCGGCTTCTTTCGCCGCACTAGAGGCGTCTGGCAAGCGCCCGAGTCCTAGAACAGAGTCAATGTGGCGCTGTAGCTGATCTCCAACGCTGGCTGCGGCTAGTGCCTGTTCGGCAATGCTCTGGTGCAGAAGTACCTCATGCGCATGTCTCAATGGATCAAGCGCTTCTACTTGGCGTCGCAACCTATCGGACCAGCTTTCCGCCAGGTCGATTGCGCGCGTCTGCTGAGCCAGCACCACCTCAACTGCAGAGGCGCTGAACGAATCTGAAGGCTTGCTGAGCATGGGGCATTGTGACCGGTTCTCACACGCAACGAATGGAGAACGAGCGTCGCAGCAGCGGCTGGCCACCCCGAATTCGCGCAGTTCGCGTGCCCCTGGTCACCACCGTGGAATCAGAGGTTCTCCTTATGATGACTTTGCGTATGCAGACTTAAAGTATCTACTTAGTCGAAGTCAGAGCGACCAGCGCCCAAGCAAAGCGTCGCGCCAACAGGGAGAATCCATGCTGAAGTCTGTCGTCAGGTCGCTTGCGGCCCTTTCGCTCGCGGCGATCTGGTCGGTCTGCCAGGCGAAAGAGGTGGTCAAGATCGATCTGCCCCCTATCGAGCCGGTCACACTGACCTTTCGTGCATTCGACCCCCAGCACGTTCTCGTCAACGAAAACGCGGTTCTCAGTCGTATCGCTGCGGGCCTGTCAGCGAAGACGCGTTGGCCGATCCGCGTTGGGCAGCCGGATACCTCCAACTCAGTGCTGGATACGGGCGGCCGCACCCAGGTGTCGTCAAACGACCACAGCTTGAAGATCCAGTACTTGGCGGTAACGAGGTATTTGAACGGCGGGGGTGACGGCACGGTCATGACAATGACGGTCAAGTACGCCATTGAGCGCACACCTGAGCTGCTCAAGATCTCGCTGACGTTCCCGGATCACGCGACCAGCGTCAGAGAGGGGATGCCGTTCTTGACCCGAAAGCTCTGGGACACCACAGAGATCGTCACCGACTATTCCTCTCTGGCCGCGTCCTTGAGCTCGGTGGAGGTCGAGCTTCAGTGCGAGGCGACCGGAGAGCTGGACTCCAAGTACAAGCCCGATACGGTGCTTGCCAACCTTGAACGACATCTGGGCCGCCCGGGGACTGGCTCCGCACCGCGCAGCCAGATCAGCGCCAACGGCGAGGTCGCGCGCGAAGGCGTCTACGTTTACACCGTCCGCGGCCAGCGCCGGACGGTGAAGGTCACGACCTACCCCTATCACGATGCGACCAAGGTCGCCTATTCCGCCTCCCTACCCTACTCGCTGCGCAGCGACGGCTCGTCGACGGGCGATGACGACGGCCCTGCCCTCAGTACATTGCTTCAAAGCATCATCAACGACTGAGCCCGGATGCCGATCGCTGAGTTTGCGGAGGTCCCGTCCGAACGCAGGCCATGAAAAGCCTGGACGGGGCTCCTGTGTGAGTCTCGACAGGCGCCCCTCAGCCGCTACACCCAGCCTGGGCAACGGCAAGCGTGTCGATGTACTGACGGAACTTGACGATCCGGCCATCCTTGACCGTCCAGACGTGCGCGTACTTGGCGTCGGCCGTCTTGCCTGCGCGCGAGCCAGCTCGCGCGTAGCCAAATCGAACCGTACGTTGGCGGCTTCGAGTTGCGCCTTCGCTTGGCTGAGCCTGATCTGGTACGGCTCTTGGTCGATCACGAAGAGCAAGTCGCCCTTGTGAACGATGTCGCCATCCTTGAAGTGGATCTCCGACAGCGTGCCGCCGACTTGGGCACGAAGCTCCACGCGATCGACGGCCGAGTACTGGCCGAGAAACTTCAGCTGCGTGTCCAGGCTGCGTTGCAGCGGGTTGCTGACCTCGACGGTTGGCGGCGCGGAGGCCGCAGCCGCTCCACTCGCTCGCCTCGTCCCGTGGACGCTGATGATTCCGAGCGCGATCGCAGCTGCGACAGCAGCGCTGGAGGCCACCTACTTGGCCGACGATTGCCGGCGGCTGCGGACGGTGTTGCTGGATTCAGGAGCTTCGGTGTTCATGAAGGGTTCCTGACATGGAGCAGTCGAATCAGGACAAATTGCAGCTCGCGGGCTGGTCAGCGCCAAGAGGCTTTCGGCGGGGCGAAGCGTGTGGCTACCGCCTCCACTGCAGTCGCAAAAGCTCTGCGTGCAGATCATGGTGCTCCGCAGTATCCCTGAACGAGGCCGCGATTCGCAGGCACATGGCTTTGGCGCGTGGGTAGGCCGGGTTGACGGCGTCAGCGGCGCTCTTCCAGCGCTCAACATCCTCCCGCTCAAGGTCGCCGCCGCTCAGAATCGCCCGCGTCGTGACACCGCGAGAGTTCACCACCTCAATCTCCAAACCCCGTTCAAGCTCGATGGAGGCGATGCGCTCAATCGTCTTGGAAACCGTATCGGATGGCCAGAGATTCGTCGACTCCTCGCGCGGCGTGTGAAGGAGGACCGCGCCGATGTGTCGGTCGGCGGGCAACAGCCGGCCTTCCGCTTTCGCGCGCGTGCGAACCTGGTCGATCCATGTGTCGAGCACCTTCGCGCTCACGCGCTTCAAATCGGTTCCGGGCGGGGTGCGCCAGGTCTCAAGGACCTTGAACGCGATCTCAGCCCGGTTGATCACCTGGGGATCCAGTGGCTCGTCGTGCTCATCGCCTTCAGCGCGGTACAGCCAGGCCAGGAGATACAAGAAGCACTCTGGGGACGCCGCCATCTCTTTGTGGATGGCAAACCCGCGGGGATACTGTTCGTCGGCCAAGAGGCGGAAAAACGGGAGCTCCAGCACTGCCATAGTGGCTGTCGTGACGCCAGGCCGTGCTGCCACCTTGTCCAGCGCCAGCGTCAGCCCATAGACGAGCATCGTGGCGTCTCCTCGGTAGCGCTTGCGCAGAAGCTCTCGTGTGGCCGCGCGAATGACGCGTAGCAGCATCCCGGTGCGCCAAGCATCGCCAGCTTGCGTCAGAAGCTCGAGCGCCCTGCCCGCTGCGATGAATCGAAAGACCTTGTAGGTCAAGACTCTCGGATCGTCGATGGATCTCAGCGACGGGTGGAACAAGCTCCAGAAGATCTCCTCGACGGCGTCGCCCTGCGACTTGACCAGTTCATAGGTCGACAGTGCATCGGGATAGCCGAGCAGGCTTGCTGCGATAGTGCCTTCGCTCCACTGCTGCTTTCTGGTCAGCTCGAACATCGCCGTAGTCCACTGGTCCCCATGCTTGGCGTAGCGCATGCTGCTGAACATGCGCAGAGCAAATTGGCCATCTGGCGTCGAAGCCGCAGCCAAAATGCCGCAAAGCTCGAGCGCTTGGGGCATCGTCAGCGTGGCATCGATCGCAATACTGGGGACGTATCCTTGGCCGCTCGCGAAAATCAATTCCGCCAGCCCTCGAAGCCCTGCCTGCGCGCTGACCTCGGCGATCGCGCTGTCACGCAGCCGAACCAGCTCCTTAGGGTCGAGGACTCCACTGGCTGAGCTGATCGGCTCTTCGGTGGCAAACAGCCATCCGTGGAGCTCGGCAACGTTGGTGGGACGGATTCGTTCTTCAAGCTGGTCCAGAAGCTTCAGTTGTGCCTCCGGTAGAGCCCACTTGGCCGACGGATACGCTCTGTGGCGCTTCAGAAGGCCCCGAACTTCTTCCCACGTCTGACGCTTGACGCCCTGATCGCCGCCCGGTGCCCAGACGCCGGCCAGGGCCTGCAACAGGGCTGCGCGGTTGACGACCGACAGCTTCGCATACCGGGGCAGCAGCGCGAGCAGCCTCGCAGGTTGGTTGGACGACAGCTCGATGGCGAGCCGTGAATACGCCTGGCTGGCTTCCTGGCGTTGTTCCACCGAGCCGTGATCGCTGATGGATCGTCCGAAGTCCTTCCATCGCGGGCTGGTCGTCTGGCCTCCGTTGCCCCACGTCTCCGGAGTCAGGGCAAGCAGCAACTGCCAAACCTGGTCGGGCATTTCGTCGTGAAGCGACTTCAGGATCGCAATCCGGTCTGCAGAGCGCGCCGCGGTGCCAGGCACCATAGCCTGGTAGATGGCACGCAGCTGTTGCAACACACGGTTGTTCTTCGGATCAATCGCGATTCGATCGAACGCGCTGAGCCGCAGCAGCGTCCGGCTCACCTGTCGCATGAGCGAGGGATCCCAAGCCAGGCACTCCAACGCATGGATCAGCCCAGCAAAGAGGTTGGGGGTAAAGACAGTCGTCTCTGCGAACAGGGCTGAAAGATCGCTCGCGCTCGAGCCGATGGTTGCTTCCACGGCGTCGAGAAAGGGCTGTGGCGCAGCTTCAGCCAGGAGCGGCCATTGGTCGCTGAGCGCGTGGAAGTACACCGGATCCACAGTCAGTGACGTGATCGTCGTAACCACCCCATCGACGAATCGCTGCACCCCACCATTCGCGGTTGCTCGACCAGCGAAGCTAGTCGCGAACACGGAGAGCTGAAGCAGGCTCTCTGCCAGCCCAGCCTTGACCCACTTGGAGCAGTCCACCGCATAGTTGGGTACAGGGTGGTGCCGAGTTCTGTCGTATTCAGCACGAGAGATGTCGTCGACCCGGGTGAACACCTCCAACGCTGCTTTGGCGAGCGATTCGAGATCCGAGTCGGTCACCGCACTCGTACTCAACACGAATGCCGCGGTTGGAGCGATGACCGCCACTACGGAGCCGATCCTCTGCAACAGCGGCTGATCGTTGATGAGGTACGCCGGGAAGGTGCGCTCAAGCTCGCGGTAGGTCTTGTCGCCTGCGAGCGTTGCGAGCACCTTCTTGTCGCCCTCGAAGGCTGCGTCCCACGTTCCTGCCATCACGAGCGGAACTGCGGCGAAGGCTCGGTCCACATGCGCCCAACTTGGGAGCAGCGCGGCTGCGCCAGCGCCCTGCCCCATCCGGTTCCAGAGCCCCCAGACGGTCAAGCTGCTTCCGCAAGCGCGTGCCTCACGAAGGGCCCGCTCTGGTGGGAGTCCCATGGCCTCGAGTGCCCCCGCAAAATTGCTATAGAGCCCTCGAGCGATCGGCCGCACATCGTGGCCGTACTGCTCGGACTTTCCGAGCGCGTTGATGACGAACCGGCCCGTCGTGCGTAGCTGCGCCGCAGCCCCTGTCGCCGGCGGTAGCAACACGCAAATTGAAGGCGCGCCGGGCGGGACTGGCTCCAGGGCGTATCGCTTGGCAGCTTCCTCGGATCTGATCACGAGCGTCGAGCTCAGCATTTGGTGCCTGGCTTCCTGCCCGCACGACACGCCAAGCTCGGCGTAGACGTACGCTGCCGCCTCCTCGGGCGAATCAGCTTGAACGGTGACCATCTCCCCGGCGACAGGATTCGCGCACGCGATCGCAGAAACGCGGGGCCGTCCGGCAACCACGAGTTCTGTGCTGATGGCGGGGATCGTTCCGGTGGACCATTCCTGCCAGAACCCCTGGAAGGACTGTCCGAACCGGCCATCGCCGATTTTGAGTTCCTCGGCGCACCAGGCTTCAGTTGCGGGACACTTCTCGAGCCATTGGCTCAGTGCAGGGCCATCAACGACGTGGATCTCTTGCCATGGGTTGTCATCGCGGTCCTGCAATTCCTTGGCGAGGCCGTGCGGATCCTTCAGCTTGCGACAGGTCACCAACACCAGAGTCGTCGTCGCACGCCTCCATTTGTCAGGGATCGCCGCGCCGATCCTCTTCTCAAAGTCGGTTCGAATCTTCTGCGCCCTGTCGCTACGAGTGCTGAGCTCCCAGACTGACGAGTGCACGGCGCCCACAGCGTCAGGCAGGAGTCGCAACCGCCCATCCCAGTCCGGAAGGTTGTTGGCCGTCCCGGAGTGAAAGCCCATGTGTTCGATGCCGCCAGGCTTGATCGTGTTGTAGATCAGCCTGCGAACGAGTTCACCTAGCTGGAACGGGGCCTTCGCGGAATCGGCGTAAGCGTCGAGGTGTTCGGGGCGGACGAGGGCCATGGGGGTAACTCGGGTTGAGCAAACCAGTCGCGGCGAAGGGCGCTGACTGGCAAGGCATAGCGGGATAGCGTTGATGCGCCACGAAGTAGCTTCATAACTCAGGACGCAGTACTACGACGGCAACCAGCCTGTAGAAGCTTCGCGTTCAGTCCTCTTCGAGGGCGCCATCGACCTTGCCGCCCTCGCTGGCGAAGATGCATGCGTCGAGTTCGCAGGGAAGGATCCCCAGTTGCATGGCGACCTCTTGGACAAGATCCTGGACGAACAGATAGACCGCTTCGTCCGTGAGCGCACTGCCCCTGGGAACAAAGTTCGCACCGAGCCTGCGCAACACCTTGAGCACCCGGCTATCGAGCGGCACCTCCCACTGGGACAGCCCGAGCCATTGGATGAAGTTACGAGCCTGTTTGTGCCCGAGCCCTGGGTAGCGCTTGTCGTTGCTACCTGCTAGGCGGTCGCTCAGGTAGCCTGCGACGGCGCGTTCCTTGTCCTGGGTCGTGGACTTCCGAAGGCTCTCCAGATGACCAATCAGCGTTGGCCACTCTCCGCGCTCGAGCAAGTTGAAAATGGTCTGGAGGCGCGCGCCGATCCGGACGCTCATTCGCAGGCCGAACTTGGACATCTCGCGCTCGGCAAGCTTTGCGACCGAGGCGGCACTTCTCACCTTCTTCAGGTCGAACAAAGGGCTGCTCGACTCCAGAAACCGGGTGACCAGAGTGTCTGGGCCCGAGCGTTGCTGCGTTGTCACCTGGCAGCCGATGAGCCTGTGCCAAATGACCTCCTGACTCAGGACGATCCCCTCGCGCCGTACGTTCATCCTGCGACGCGTCTTTGGGACGTCCTCATCGCGATACTCATCGACGAGCTTCTGCCAGGCTTTGATCGAATCCTTACGGATCGTCCATGCTGCTTGCATCTTGTCTCCTCCCCGCGTGGTCCGACCTACGTGCTCCACGCGCGAGGTAGACCCAGTTTTGCTGAGCGAACACCAAATTGGCCGGCGCCCCTCAAGTCCGCTGTTCAGACCCGGCTGGTGGACGATCCATCTTTCGAAGTCTCGGCGGATCGTACGTCAAAGTGCTCGCGTGCTGCTGCGAGGAATTCTTCGGAAAGTAAGCCATCAGCTTGGTCGAACACGCACTTTCGACCGTGCCTGCCGTTCTGGCGCCCATGTCAAAGGGCGCGGTCGTGGCAGCCACGCGCGGCCTGGCGATGGAGCTGGCGACCCAGAACATCCGAGTCAATGCCGTCTCGCTCGGCATCATCCGCACGCCTCTTCACGAAGAGGACTCGCTCGAAACCAAGAAGTCGTTCTCGCCGATGAACCGCTACGACGAAGTGGAGGACGTCGTGCGCGCAGTCCTGTACCTCGAGGACGCAAAGTTCGTCACCGGCGAGATCTCCTACATCGACGGTGGCCGCGCGGCCGGCCATTGAGGGCCACCGCTCCGGTGCCCTCATGACGAGGCGCCCACGCGGAGACGTCTGACCTCATTTGCCTTCGAACGTGGCGCGCGCGCTTCGCGCGCCTTCGGCGATGACCTCCTCGAACGACGGGTACGTCGTGCTGTTTCCTCGTAGCGCGTCGTACTCGTCGTGGAACTCGCTCAACGTTCGATCAATGAGGAGCACCTGCTCCGATAGTTGCTCCTCGTCTTCCACTTCTGCAGAGACGGACTTGATCCGAAGCATCAGAGCCTCGCGTTCGAAGGCAATGGATCCGATGGCCACATTCAGGGCTTGGAGGGTGAAGTCGCTCATGTTGGGCAGCTTTTGCGTCTGATTCAAACCGGCTGAACGTCAATCGCCAGTTCCTTGAGGTGCTGTAGGAAAAGCGACAGCGTCATGTTGTCCTTCGGTGCGGCCGTGTAGTGAATGGGCAACTCGGTGTGAAGTGCATCGGCGTCGCGGGTGATGGCGATCCCGGGCGGAATTTTGCTGTTCGCCGGAATCCGGTACCACTTGAACGATAAGGCCGGGTTGACCTTGTCGAAAAGCGACATCCCGCGGTGGTCACCCTTGATCGTACGGCAACCTTGGACGATGTAGTCGCCGGCATTGGCCAGGATGTGCCGCGTGAGGTCACCAGACTCGTCGAGGGCGATCGCGCGATTGATGTCACTATCCTCGTACTGAGGCGTCTTGCCCTGGCCGTCGCGAAATAGCACATCCGGCTTTCGCGGCCCCTTCTTGAGGTGAAACCCGATCAGAGTGGGCTGCATCAAGCCCGCGGACGAGCCGCGCTTGATGCCTCGAAACAGGACGACAGGCGTCGTCTTGTCGAAGAACCGGCCGCCCTTGTCTGCGGCGATGTAGATGTTCTTGAGGTCGTCGGTGAACTGTTGTTGCGGCATGGAGAGTGATCCTGGCTGACGCCTATAAATCTACACGTGTCAGGGTATGCCCGCATCCCGCTTCCATGGGGTAGCGGGCCTCACTCTGATCGCCTAGGGGACTGAACACCTGTCGGACTCCTGGGAGCATCCGCTTGCTGGACTCCCACGCTCCCCGTAGGGTGACCACAGTGAGCCAGCGTTCGCCCGGATTTGCACCTGACTTACAGCTTGATACGATCTCAGCCAAATGACTCGCACGCCAAGCTACTGACACCTGCGAGCGCCGTGGAGAGATTGAGGGAGTGAGCAGCATGAGCCAAATCTCAGTGGGGCCAATGGAGAGCATCCGAGGCCCGCGTTCGACGAAGTACCGTCAACAGGTCAGCCACGCGGGTCTACACAAACACCGCATCTTCACATCGCCCTACCAGTCTGACGTTGCGCAGAAGGTGCGAATGCAGATGGCCGTTTGGAATGAGCAGTGGGAGGCCCGCACCGAGAAAGATGCCGCGCGCCAAGCTCGCCAGGATGCCAAGGAAGCCGTGGAATTCCGCAAGGAGGAGGCGGCAGAACGAACGGCTGAGGCCAAGGCTGCGCTTGAGGAACTGGACGCCGTCCTGGCCAATCGCAATGCGCTTCCCGAAGGTCGAATCTGGGACAGTGTTGTTGGAGAACGCGGATTCGCTGAGGCACCTCCCCAGACGTTGCCCGCACCAGCCAAACCGTCAAAACCCATTCAGCCGACTCAGCCGTCTGACAAGGTGCCGCCCTACAACTTCAGCGCGGGGCTCCTGGACTACTTGATCCCAGGCCGAATGGCCAAGTCTCGCGCCAAGGCCGCCGATCGGTTCAAGACTGCCCACGAAGCCTGGACGCGCGAGATGGCGACCTGGCGCGCACGGGTCGCCGCGGCAGACAGCTCCTACGAGGCGATCGTCGCCTCTGTCGCAAGCGAACAAGCGCGCCTGGCCGCCGAATGGTCGGCCAGAAAGGCGGAGTTCGACGAGAAGGTCGCCGGCAAGCTGCGCTTCGTGGCGGAGCAAAGCGCCGCCTACAAGCGCAACGAAGCCAACGGGGTTGAGACGTACATCGACGCAACGCTCGCCTGCTCAAACTACCCAGACAGCTTCTCACCTTCGTGGACGCTGAGCTACCAGCCCGAAGGCAAGCTCCTGATCGTCGACTACGACATGCCTGCGCCCGACGCGCTGCCTCGCTTGAAGGAGGTGAAGTACGTTGTCTCCCGAGACGAGGACACCGAATCGTTCATCACCGAGGCCCAGGCCTCCAAGATGTACGACTCGGTGCTCTACCAGACGGCACTTCGAGTGGTCTTCGAGATCTTCATCGCAGACAACGCCCATGCGATCGGCACCATTTGTCTGAACGGAATCGTGACGAGCGTCAGTCCTGCCACGGGCAACGAGGTGACGGCGTGCCTGCTGACCTTCCAGGTCAATCGAGACGTGTTCATGGAGATCAACTTGGACGCGGTCGATCCCAAGGAATGCTTCCGCAAGCTCCGTGGTGTCGCGAGCTCAAGGCTGTCTGGGATGGCCGCGGTCGCGCCTTTGCAGCGCTTGAACCGAGAAGACGTGCGCTTCATCGAGGGGCGATCCGTGATCGATGGCGTCGACCTGGGAATGAACCTGGCCGCAATGCCTTGGGACGATTTTGAGCATCTGATCAGAGAGCTGTTCGAGCGGGAGTTCAGCACCAATGGCTCTGAGGTGCGGGTCACTCGAGCAAGCCGCGACGCTGGCGTCGATGCTGTGATCTTCGATCCGGACCCGCTGCGGGGCGGCAAGATCATCATCCAGGCCAAGCGCTACACAAATACGGTCGACGTCAGTGCGGTGCGGGACCTCTTCGGCACGGTACACAACGAAGGCGCCATCAAAGGCATCTTGGTCACCACGTCGACCTTTGGCCCGGACTCCTACGCTTTTGCGCAAGACAAGCCGCTCGCCTTGATCGACGGCAGTCGTCTCCTGTTCCTCTTGCACAAAAACGGCACGCCGGCTCGGATCGACATCCGGGAAGCAAAGCAACTTGTCGGGCGTGCGGACAACTAAGCGCTTCGGGCAAACATTGCGCGCAGGTGGTGAAACACTCTCGGCCTGAGTGGGCCTATCGTGCAGCACCGATTCCCTTGCTCGGGAAGAGCGCGATCATCGAAGCCTTCTGCTCTGAAGGACGTCGGGATCTGACATGGAAAAGCTGTCGCTAGTCGTTGAATACGAGACCAAGCCGGGTGCCCTGGTGGAGTTTCTGGCCATCATGCAGAGCCACGCGAAGGCCTGCCTCGTCGAAGAGCCTGGCTGCCATCGTTTCGAGATCCTGCGGCCCCTCGATGAGAGCGGTGACCCCATCCCGAACCGCGTGATGGCCAGCGAAATGTTCACCGACCAGGCCGCGCTCATCGCCCATCGCGCCACCGCCCGGTGGCAGGCTCTCGCTGGGAAGTTCAAGCCGCTACTGATCAGCCGTCGCCCGATCTTGAACCAGTTCCTGGACTGATGCGTCGAGAGCGCTGCGCGGTCCTGGTTTTGTGCAGTTTGAGACGCTCTTCTCCTGACCTCGTCGCGTAGGTGTAGGCTGTCGGGTTATGAGGCTGCGCTGATCTGCCACCTCTCTCGGACGGCGAACAAGGCCCCGACCTTTGTGACCAGCGGGAGGCGCGATGACGCAGTCAGCTTGGACTCGAGAAGGCGCCCCTGTCGATGCGGCGCTGATTCCGAGTGAGGTGTGGGAGGCCTTGAAGCGGTCATCAGAGCTTGGCGACTTCCAAATGCCCTGCTGCAAGGCGCCCGCTGTCCTCAAGACCAGCATCAACGGCCTGCCCTTCTTTGCGCACCTGTCTGACGAATGCGCAACTGCACCGGAGACGGTTTGGCACAAGGCAGGCAAGGCGGCCGTCCTGGCTGGCCTGGCAGACCTGGGCATCACAGGTCGCGAAGAGGTTCCTGGGCAATCGGCCGCCGGCGACAAGTGGGAAGCAGACGTCCTGTTCAGCACCGGGAGTCGCACCATTGCGATCGAACTGCAGAGGTCCTATCAGCACTTCAGGGACTTCATCAGACGGCAGGAGCGATACGCCGCGTCGTCCGTAGAGTGCTTCTGGCTCGTGCGCCAGGAGAACTTCGTGACCCTGGTCAAAGCCACGGGGCAGATTCACCCGAAGCGCTATTGCGGCAACGTGTTTCCTCCTGGCGGGATCGGTACCGGCTCATTGCCAGAGCTCCCGGTGGCCATGCTGGTGACTGACGGCTCGCAAAGGGTGGCGTTCGGCGGTCTCAAGAGCTCAACGGTCCCGGAGTGGCTCGCTGGGATCATCCGCGGCGACTATCAGTACCGTGGCGGCTCTTGGAACCTAGGCTGATTTGTGCAAATGCCCCTCGTGTGTCAAGTCGGGGCTTGGCCACTCGCCGAGGGATCAACTCGGCGCACGGCCTCGTGTGTGCACGATTCGAAGTAAATGGGACGCCAGAATGAGCATCTCTCTCGCCTCGTGAGCGGCAAGCGCTTGTTTGCGGTGGCTGTGCGGATTCTTGTAGCTTCCGATGGCGCCGGCCATGAGATCGGCGAGGGCCTGCTGCTCTCCGGGTTCTGTTGTCAGGTCGCTCAAGACGCCGTCATTGGGTTTGAAAGCTTTCCGAGCCAGGTGGACTCCGATGTCGGCCGCCGGCAGCCCTGCAGCGTGGCGAATTGCCACCTCCAGCGTCTTGAAAGCTTCAAAGACAGCTGTGTCGAACTTGCCAAGCCGAAAGTTGGTCATGCACTCCCGCACGATAGCCGGATGGAGCAACGCTTCAGGCAACTCTCGATCAGCGACCCAAGACACAAGGTCGGAAGTCTTCGCAGCGTGAAGCCCTTCGCGAGTCAAGATGGTCTGTGAATCCTGCTTTGGCGCTCCGCATATGAGATTTCGAGCTGCAAGCCACCCAAAGGCTTCGGACACCGCCCGTTCGCATTCCCAGCGACCGTCGTACAGATAGCTAGCCTGGATGACAGTGTTGTAGATGCTGAAGCTCTCCTCGCCGTTCCTCAGTCCAGGCGCGAGGGACTTCAGCAGAGCACTGGCCACCGCCGACACAGGCGCAGACTCGAGGTCTTGGTGGGTCGGAAAGAATGAGCGAAGATTCATGCACTACTCCGAAGGGGCGAGAGACGCAAACGAGCTGACCGTGATCTCGAACCAAAGCACCTGCGATCGCCACGGCCCGGAGATCGGCAGTACCCCGCGAAATGCGGGACGAAAACGTGCAACCCAGCAAGTCCCGACATGACGCAACCTCTCGATCTCGAAAACGAAGACCTGGTGAGACTCCATGAGCAATCGCTTGCGGATAACTTCAACGCCTTCGCGCGCGATGAAGCTGCGGAGTCAGGACGACAAGTGGCGACATTCTCGCTCGATGGCGACGACATCAATACAGGTGCCGACTATGTGATAACCGATTCACATCGGTTTGCGATCATCGAGTTCAAGTACAACGAGGAGCTCATTGGTCGTGAGGCACGCAAGCCACGGCGATTGACTCTCTGCGAGAAGTTGGCCGAGGACGCGCCCATGCGCGCTCTCCATGACAGATGCCACTTCGTCGCATGGGGCGAAGACCCTGCGGAGGGCCAGCGCGTGTTCACGCACATATACCGTGGCAAGGTTTGTACTCACGATGTGTTTGGCGCGGCATGCACTTGGTCTTCGTCGCCGTTGCCACGAAGCGAGCAGACTGCAGGACAGTTCGTCCGCGCGTTCCTGGATGGCACGCACGCTCCGGCGCTTAACAAGACTGAGTTTGAAACGTACATCGGCTGGGTCAAAACCCAGACAAGCGGATCCAACGAGGCAACGATCGAGCTGGTGGCATCAAGGCGCGAGGGTGGAGAGTTGTACCTCCTTCGCTTCGCATCAATCCAGTCAGTCTACGATTGGGCTCAACGAACGTTCCCGCAGCCACCGCCGGCGGGCTTAGGCAACGCCTCCCGGCCCGCTGGACGCCGCGGCCCAAGGTAGCCACCTCTGCGGCAGTTCATGAGGTAATGTCAGTGCACTCGCCTTGAGGGATCTGGAGCTTGAAGTGGTTGACGCCAGCGGCTTTCGATGCTGTCAACTCGACGACGACCAGGGCGCAGACCGTCATCCACTGCGCGCCGAACGCGAAATGCAGCGACGGGTCATTGAGCTCCCTCACCCGCTTGAGAGCGCACGCGCTGCTCTAATCCTCGTTGGCTGTCGACGTACTCCTGCAGATGCGTTGGCAGCGCAGGAAGGTTGCCTTCGGCCCTGTTGTCGGTTGGCGAAGGATCAATCTTCAGACGCCAGACTCGGCCTCCAAACCTCTTGATCAGTTCACCCTGTAGAAGCTCAAAAGCGTTGCGACTGATGGCCGGGTTGACTTCAAGGTTACGCAGGTGCGCCCAAAAGAAGGAGGTGCGATTTCCAATGAGTACCCCACCGATTCGCTCCTTCAGCAAGTCCCAGCTGATCTTGCCGTCAACGGAGATTGCATCGAAGTCCCCGACCTCTCGCAGCTTTTCTTGGTAGGAGATCGCCGACTCCTGCTGGAGACCGAAAGCGTGGCAAGCTAACTCGTATAGCTCCTGAGCGTGCCTTGCGTGTAGAAGAGCGTCCTGACCCAGCGCCGAATCGGTCAGGAATGACAGGGACTGGAAGTCGATCTTCAGGCTTTCGTCCGGTTTGTTGATCGACGGACGAAGAATCGCCCACTCTGGGACACACCCGTAGGTATTAGAAGAAAAACTGATATCAGCTCTCACACCCAAGCGCATCTCAGTCGTCTGTCTCTGCATGGCTCGCAGATAGAACAACGCCATGTTGCCGGCAGCGATGTCCGCGTTCCTTTGTTGTGTCCGCCGATGAAGCACAGCAGAAACGAACGCCAGGACTGCACCGATGAAGGTACCAAGAAGAGTCTTCAACACGTCCTGGTACCAAGGAGAGCCCTCCTGCTTCGGGACGTTCACCATGATCTGTGGATTTGCCAAGATCGGCGTGCTCGCCGGAGAGAGAGCAGCACCAACGACTTGCGAAGCTGCGGGAGCAGAAGCTGGCGGTTGCTGCGCCGACGAAACAGGCGTAGAGGCTGCGCGCGCTGACAACCATACGGTCAGGAAAACGGCAAATGCTGCTCGTCTCTGCATTGCTCCCACCTCGCTACCTTGTGCCCTACTGTGCCTCGTCTACGCTACGCGTCAAGCGCGATCTCGCCAGGGTGTTGCGGCCCGGCGCATCTGCAAGAGCCCCGAGAACAGGCTCAGGCGAATAGCCAAACTACGACGGGTTGATGAGACCCCCGCCATAGGTTGCATTCGCTCGTCGACCCAGAGCGGAACTCGTCGATACCACGCCATTTCTGCTCAAGCAGCCGCATCGACCACTCGATTTCCGACCCTCACAGTACTAGGCCGATCTGTGCTTTTCTCGAGCAACTTGGCTAAGCACGGTGACCAAATCTTCGCGCACGCGCTGCTTCGCCTCGAGCGCGAGAAGCCGCAAGTTCACCACCCAATGGGACCGTGAAGGTCCTCGAAGGCTGCGTTCGATCTGTTCAAGAAATCGGTTTGACCTTTCGGGAACAGGGCCAAGAGGTTTGCGGAGCATCTCTCGCAGCTGGGCATAGGTCATTCCACTGTGCGTGGGCCTCCTCATGAAGTAGGCTTCATCCACGACCTCCCACTCAAGCTGCGCAAGCTCCTGAAGGCGTTGTCGAATGCTCAAGAAGGGAATGATTGCAAATCGCTTCCCCTTCTCGAAGCTGCTAACCACCACTCCGACGTATTTGAATCCGCTTTGGGTCGCGGCAACAACGACTCCGCCACTCAACCCTGCGTAGTCGTAATCGGGTTTGTGGCTTAGATTTTCGAAATGCGTTCCGCCTGTGTCCAACAGCACGCCACGAAACGCTGCCCGCGAAAACGTAGCAACCTGAATTGGCGCACCGTCCTCGCTCGGATAAGTGTACGGATTTACCTCCTCGGGGTATCCCATCACGACTGCAGTGCAGCCCGCGAGATCGTCGTTCGCACTTGCGAACGTTGAAGGATCATCCCAGTCAAGGTAATCAGCTAGTCCTTTGAGAACGACCGGATTCATCTCAATCACTGCGACGTCCATCGGATCTTCACCGCCAGGCGAACAGTCGAAGATGCGGTCCGGCATCAGAAAATCCATCAAATCGTAAGGCTGCTCATGAGCGCGCGTTACCCAAAACGGAGAATCGTTTTCGTACTCGTTTGCGGTCGCATTTCGAACGACATGACTTGGCGTCACAAGATATATCTGGCCTCCGCTCAGAAGCGCCACGGCCGTGCCCTGTTGAAAGAAAGCCTGGAAGTCAAACGGGCCTGACTCGGCAGACGCAGTGGCAGAAGTGAAGAACAGCCTGCGAACCACGTTGAGCATTCCGCTTCTCTCAATGGCCTTGGCTAGTCTTGGAACGAACAGAGGCGCCCTACTCACTCGCCGCCAACAGATCAGCAATATCCAGCCCCAGCACCGTCGCGATGCGCTCAACGTTGTCGAGCGACACGTTGCGCTCACTGCGTTCGATAGAGCCGATGTAGGTGCGATGCAGCTCACACAACTCGGCGAGCTTCTCTTGTGAGAGCTCCAAAGCCGCCCTGCGCGCGCGCATGTGCCTGGCGACACGATCGCGCGCTGACTCGTAAGGCTTTCTCCGGCTTCCCATGAGCCAGAGGTTCTCATTCGTGATGACTCTGGGTCTACAGACTTAAAGTAGCACTTCCAATACCGAACGCTCACTCCGACCGGTTCACTCAGTCAGTTTACAGTGAGCTGGGAGAGAATCGTCTGCCGTGCAAGCGAAGCTTCACAACAGCCACTTAGGCCAGACGCTGTGCGCAGAGAGGGAGTAGTGATGCATCTTGGAATCGAACAGCAGTCCGGAATGATCTACGAGGGCGTCCATGGCCCCGACTTGCCGGTGTTCCCTGCCCCTAGCGTGACGCTGGCGACCCTCATTCGCGAGCCCGAGGACTGGACTCGTCTACCCGGCGATCTCGAGAGCACTCATACGTCCTGGGTGTTTCGCGAGGACTCGTTCGACGCCGTAAGTCGCGTTCGCCGCGGCCGGCTGTATCAGCCTTGGGGAAACACGCGCCCCTCTGAGTACCGTGTGGCGCCGAACGCGTACGACGTGGCGTCGATGCGTCGGGCAGGCAGCGATGGTCGCATCCAGCTCCCCATCTACCGGTACCAAGGCTGTTTCTCCCTGCTCGAGCTTGCCTTCGGAGGCCAGGGGCAGACTCTGGCGCTCGGAACGAGCCGCGCATCATCGGCTTGGCTGATTGTTCAGACCGAAATGCTGGCCAGTCGCGCAGTGATGGTGACGCTCAAGGCGAAGTCCGCATTCGGAATCCTTCCTGAGGTGGACTACTCGAAAATCGCCGGCGAGTTCCAGACCCGAGTCCGTGATGCCATGACCCAAGTGTTGGACTCGGCGTTCAAGGCTTCCCCGTCTTCTGTTGTCGATCGATGTCGCGATGCGATGGTCGCAGTGATGGCCCCCTGGCTCGTCCAGCAAGGCCACGATCGATCGATTCTTGTGCCAGACCTTGGCAAGGTTGGCATTGTCTTTGATGACAAGGCCTACCAGTTGCACTGCGTCAGCCGCCTTGCTGACGTTGTTCGCCGGCTCCATGTCCGCACCAAGCCGAACGAGCGACTGACGCTTGGCTTGAGGGAGCTCACCGAGGAAGACGCCGAGCTCGCCATCCAATCGCTTGGCTTCGTGATCCGAGAGCTCGGCTGGGCAAAGACTTGAGTCCCTGCCTCTTCAACGAGCTTGCCGCGGCAATCTCTTTAGCCAAGCCAACAGGCCGCTGATCAGGATTTCCGCGCAGAAGGCCGTTCAGTCTCTACGTCGAGCACTGGCAAGCCGTTGTCGGTGGCGATCAGCGCCTCGATCGCACGCCGCTGAGCCTTGTTCAGGTCACGCATCTGTTGCCGGGCCTCCTGAACGCCGTCGCGTTGAAACGTCATGGCGAACTCACGAAGAGTCCGCTCATCCGTCTTGAGAGCCAACGCGATGGAAAGCATTTCTGCGTAGCCAAGATCGCGCTCACCCAGCTCAGTGCGACCCAGCAGTGCGTGCGAGATGGAAGTCACCGCCGCCAGGTCGCGCAGCGTGAGGCCCGCGGCCTCTCGCGCCGCGCGAACGGCCATACCAATGGCCTCGCGCGATGGAATTTGATTCGGAGTGTTCATGAAGAGTCGCCAAAGTGATCGAGCACCAGGCGGGCCAATTCGATGGCTTGGCGCAGGAGCAGTCCTATACGTTGCGCAGCGTCGCGCTTTCTAGCGCCTTTGAGTTCCTCGACGGTACGCATTGCCTCGTAACGGAGGCTCTTGAAGTTCGGGTTTGAAGAGATCGTTGGATCAGACTCCAGTTGATCGATGAGAACGATCAGAGGGTGTTGCTTTTGCTGGCCCATGAGAAATTCCAGTAGGAAGTGGGGTTGTCGGACAGGACATGCGGTTACCTCGATGCGCCGAAGCGCTTGGGCTTGATAGGTCGGTTCTCTCTGGCAGATGCTTTTCGAGATCCGGATTGATAGCGAGCTCCAGGTCGCGGAGCGACCTTCGGCTCGATGGTTTGTCCCCCTTTTGGCTTTGCAGCTCTTCTCCTTCTGGCGTAATGATGCGCCACTGAAAAGGATTGTCAAGCTTTTCGTTTACACAACGAAAATGAGACAAGCCTCCTTGTGCAGCGTGCCCCAGGACGCGCGTACGACCAGCGTCCTCAGGAGTACCACCTGGGGGACACGAGGGGCCAGAGTGGCCTCCGTGTGCGTCCTAGACGGGTTGGGAATGGCCGGCGGCATCGGCGCCGCTAGATCGCCCCTGACAGGCCACCCACTTGCTTCATCAGCGGCCGACCGCTCAGGAGCGCGAGCGGAGCCCGATGGCGACGCCGATCATGATGAGAAGTGCCGAGCCGAGCAGAACTGGGTCGAGACGCTCGCCCAAGACGAGGGCGGCCAGGCCGATTCCAACCACCGGAGTCGCCAGAACGCCCAGGGCGGCCGTATTGGCTGGAACTCGCCTCGTGACGACCGTCATCGCCCAGAAGCCCAGCGCAGTGCCGATGATCCCGTTGTAGAGAAGCGCCAGAGTCGCCGCCAGGCCAATCCGGGTGGGCTGTGGCCCCTCGATCGACACCGCCAGTACAGCCAACACGAGGCTGGCCAGGAGGCATTGCCAGGGCATGAGGCTGAGCGGAGTTCCAATCCAGCGATGCACGCGCGTGTAGACGATGCTCGCAGACCAGCAAAGCGCGGCCAAGATCGGAAGGCAGTGCCCAAGGATCGCCCGTCGGCTCGACCAATCAAAGGCATTCGGGCCAACGAGGAGCAGCAGGCCGACCAGCCCCACGCCGGCGCCGATCGCTTGCTTGGTCGACATGCGCTCCCCCAGGAAGAAGAGCGCTGCCGGAGCAACCCAAAGCGGCGTCGTGTACCCCAGGACGATCGCGCGCCCAGCAGATACGTAGGTCAGGCCCACCGTCATCAGGGCGGCAAAGGCAACCATGTGCAGCAGCGAGATCACCATGACGATGGGATAGTCCGCCCTCGCCGGCCACTGCAGCTTGCCGAAGGCAAACAGCTCAGGAATCAGCACCGCGGCGGCCAGCGCCGTGCGGATCGTGACAGCCCACAACGGAGGGACGTCGTGCACCGCGAGCTTCATGACGACCCAGTTCAGGCCCCACGCCACCACGACCAATCCGAGCAGAGCAAGCGTTGAAGCGGACTTCGGAACTGGCTGAGTCTCGAACATTGGTTTGCCGGGCGGGTGGGCAGCGTCTGCCGATCAGATCGGCCGATCAAGGCACGTGTCTTCCCGTCACGTGCCAGGCCACGTAAGCCTATACGGAACCCAGAAAGTCCGCTCGCGGCCCCTGCCCAACCCCATCTGGGACGGGGTTCGTCATCCCATGCTGCCTGCCGGTCTGGAAGATGCGCTACGCCCTGAATGTGTCCGCATCTTTGAGTATGGGGGCGAAGGTCAGGCCTGTGGCTTCTTCGATCCACCCAAGCGGCTTCTGCTCGGGCTTGAACAGGCGGCCGAAGTTCAGTTCCTCGAACACGATATTGCTCACGAGCTGATCCTGCGACAGCTCGAAGCCCGTCGCACAGAGGTCACCGTCCTTGTTGTACCAGGCCACTACCTTGAAGCAGCTCAGCGCTACCTGCACTGACGCGTGGATCGGATCATCGTCTCGGAAGATCGGGCCAGTGAAGACGTTGATGCGCGCAGATTTCCCTGCCTCGAGTTCGACACCCTGCTCCAACAAGTCTTGCTCCAGCTGCCCCCACTTGCCGTGGTAGCCGAAGATCGCGCGGTTGAATGCCGGAACCTGAGGGACTGCGTTCGCGTAGGAGCAGGTCATATCCGCGGAGGCCTTGGCAGCGGCCATGGTCGAACCCCACTCGGCATCCTCGCGTCGCGACAGGTGCCCCTTGTCGAAGCCACTCTTCGCGTACCACTGATCATCGAGCTGCGCGTCGTAGTCGATTCGGTTGTCTCGGAGCCAGTTGTCTTTGCGGGTCGAGTCGTCGAGCGCCGCATACCGGTACTTGCCGTGCACGTTGATGGCGCTCAGGACTGGTACACGACGTAGCGCGTGCTGGATCGTGCTGAAGTGTTGGTACTTCAGAACACAGGCGGTGCGACTCCCGGTCAGATAGGCGAGCTTCTTGCGAAGCGCGGCGCTTGGCACTGGCAGGGGGATATGGACTCCCATGAAGTCCTCGTCAAACCCGAGGCAGTCGCTCAGGTCTCGATCATCCTCCAGCCTCTTCTCGACGTCGATCGAGGCAGGGGCTCCGGCGATGCCTGCCGCGCCACCCACCGTCTGAATGACAGGGGCGCCGGTCCCGATGCTGATCCGAATTTCGATGGGCGCCACGGCGGACTGCTGCACGGAGCTCGAGCTCGCGCTCGGACTGGAAGTCAATTGGCGCTCGCCGCCCACCGCGTCTGGGCTCGCGGTGCTGACGAAGGGCCTGGCGTCCGTGTAGGCCGAACTGGCGAAGATGCTGCCCAGTGCGTGGAGGGAAACGGCGGGGGTCGCGGTGAAGTAGGCCATGAGCGAGCTCACCCGGATCCCGAGATTCGACAACCAAACGATCCTTGCTTCTTCGACGCGGCCCGAGCTCACATCGATGATCTGGCCGTCCTTGTCCAAGTAGTTTCCTGCCCCGTCCTTCTTGGCAACGCCAGCGCTGTGGAGCGCAATGGCCTGCCACTCGTTGTTGAAGACAGGAGCGCCGCTGCTGCCTTGGGCCGTATCGCTCTTGTAGACGATCGTTGTATCGAGGCTGTTGTCGATGATCTCGTTGTCCCGCAGGGAGATCTGCTTCTCCTGCCCGTCCGGGTGCTGGATGATCGTGGCGAAGTCCCCTACCCCGGCCTTTCCGAGGCTGCCGTTGAGGACGAGGTAGCCCTGCTCGCTCAGCTGATGCTTGCCCGTCGCGTCAAGGTGCTTGACCGCAACCAGCGCGAAATCGAGGTCGGCGTTCGAGTGAAAGAACGCTGTTGGGTCTAAGGCGAAGGTCGTCGGCTGCTGTCGATTGCCGTTGACGTCGAATTCGAAGTTGAACTCGATGGCCGCATCATCGGTCAGTCCCAGGAACTGTGCAGCATCCGCGAACGGAAATACGTGGTGATTGGTGATCATGAGGTCGGGCGACACCATGAAGCCAGTGGCATAGGCCGTTGCTTGCTCTGTCTTGTCGAAGTAGCGGACCCGTCCAACGGGGCGCGAGCGAGCCGTTCCCAGTTGCAGGTAGTTGACCGGCAAAAGGTCGTTCGTTCCGATGTAGCGCTCGAACGCCAAGTCGACCGGCTCACGCGCCGAGGCAACGATCATCGCGCGACGCGCTTCGAAGTGGGTTTGTCCGTCAAGGACGAACGCTGAGCTCTGCGCCAAGTGCGCTCGGAAGGCCGAGACGTCATCAGGTGTCTTCGTGAACTCGGCTTCTGCCTTCTCGAGCAATCCGACTGGTAGCTTCATGTCTGCGCCCTCCCTTGATTGACTTCTGATCACTGGCGACTCAGCGCTCCTCGGCTAGAGGCAAGTGCGTATCGGTCCCAATCACGCGCTCCGAAGCCGTCACTGAACCGCTGTCGAAACATACTCATTCGCAAATGCTTCGAGGCTGTGACAGCGCTCGCGGCGACGTCCGAGAGACGGCCTCGAAGCTGGATGCGATGGTGAGCCGAGACGGTCCTTCGAGAGACCTTGCCACGCACATGAGTGGCGGCGCGCCTGACCTGCTGTTGGCGAGGTCTCAGATTTACGGGGCTCCGACACAGTTGCGCGGCGGCGTTTCGTTGAAGCCTTTCAATCGGGGCTGGAACTCTGCGTCATCCGGGTCGAGCGAGACCGCATTGCTCTCCTCAACAATGGCCTGCTGGAAGTTGCCAACGCGTGCGTACATGCACGCCAACGTGTCCAAATAGTTTGCGGAGCGCTCAATCGAGACGGCGTGCTGCGCCGCTCTGAGGCCCTCTTGGAGCACGGCCGTGTCAGCCACTTCAGCCTTCGTGGCAATCAGCCAGGCCATGTTGTTGTAGCTCATCGGCGCGGCGGGGTAGCCAGCGATGGCACTTCGATAGTCGGCCAAGGCGCGCGGATACTCCTTTTGCCTTGCCCAAACGGCGGCTCGCAGAGCGGACGAGTAGCCAAGGACTGCTTGCCTGGTCATCGCGTGACCCTGCCAAGTCGGAAGGCCCGAGGGCGTCCTGCACCGCTCGCGGCCGTTGGTGTCCCAGTCGAGCGTTGTGTTCGCCGGCTGCGTCCAACGCAGGTAGTTGTGGCCTGCGCCGCTGTGGAGCGTGATATCAACCATGCTCAGGGGCATGGAGACTTCGTCTGCGACCGTCAGATAAATCATCGAGCTGGTGTCGCAATCCATCATGTGGACCAGCCCGTCTTCCAGGTTTCGGTCAGCCAACGCGTCTCCTAGAGTTACCGTCGGGATGTAGAGACCAAAGCCATTGCGCTTCAAGACATCGCCAATTGCGCTCAGTTTCTGCTGCGCGTCCACTTCCCAGGCGCCAGCACCGGGCGGGATCGTCTTCATCGAAGCCTTGGCCTGGTCCACGATGGAGTCCAGCAGCTGGAACGACGAGTCCGGTACGAAACAGGCTTCGGACTCCAGCGCCAACACGTCGTACCCCAGGCCGTGGTACTTCGGCTTGTAGGATCGCTTGACTGGCGCGGCGCAGACGCGCTGTTGCGTCGTTCCGGCTCCGGAGGCGAACGGCGGCGAGTAGGTCGAACCGCAGTCCGGAAGTGTGTCTGCGGGCTTGGCTCGTGGTGCATTCAGCACCTGCGTCGCCGCGAAAGTCTGCAGGTTGGCGCCCGTGACCAGGCATGCTGCCGCCAGTGTCAGAAAACGGTTCACGAGACCTCCCTCATGTGTACTTCTGGGCGAGAGCGCCTTTAGCCTCGATGTTCGGAGTGCCCTGCTGGCTGCTCGAGAAGCGAGTAGTCTGTTCGTCGGCCTGAGTACCACCATCCCTAGCTGGGATGTCGGGTTTCGCGCTCGAATCTCGTTTACGACCGCGGTCTGCGGGCGATGTCGCAAAGCTCACGACCGCCCTTGCGCTTGCCTCCACGCCCTGAGTCGCGAAGCCTGCCACACCGCGCACCGACAGATTCGCCGTGGTTCAGATTTCATTGGCGCAGCCTCTCAACTTGGAAGCCCCCTGCAATCGCCAAGTCCAGCGGCGTCTTCGGGTCTCTTGTTTGGCCAAGCGGCCTGGAGGTTTGTGATCGACCCCTTGATCTCGCTATACCTGCGCTCGGCGTGGTCACACTGCGAGGTGACGGTGTTGCGCCACGCCGGCGGAGTCCATACCTCAATTAGGAGCCCGTCGTCGACCACGGAAGTGCGAACCAGCGGCTGTACGGCAATCATCTGGTACGTGAAGTCGCGCCAACCCTCTTGCGAGTAGGAGGTTCGCGAGCGGTTGGCAATCCGCTGTGCCTCAGCGGCGGCCGCGGCAGCCTCAATCTGTTGGATCTGGATATCCAGCAAGACATCGAGGTACCTGGTGAAGCTCTCAGGAGGCTGAGCAACATGCAGACGCCTGGAAAGGTAGTTCGAGACGGATCTCTCTTGGCCTGCATAGCTCCACGAGACGCCGTACTCCGGTGCGATGTGATGGGTAGGTACTGGAAGCCTAGGGAGAACCCTGCACAGGTCTCGATTCGTGAACTCGTTGCCGATGCCAGGAAATGGCCAGGAAGAATTCGTCTCGATGCTGCCCGTATAGGCGTGCGGTTCACAGGCGTGCGAGATGAGGTCCAGCGTCCTCAGCCGAGGGCATAGGCACAAGCCGTAGACATCCAAAGAACAGGCTGGCGTGCACCCCCAGGGCTCCTTCAGCTTGGGATCGCATTTGGAAAGGAACTTTGCGAACTGCGCGATGCAGGCCTCGTGACCGACGCGCAGGCGCTTGAACATCGCTGCCATCGACGCCCTCCAAGGAACTTTGAGGTCGTACGCGTGGCAACTCAACATGCGAGAGGTGAGCTGAGGGATGCGGCGTTGCTCAGACCAGTCCGAATTGACGATCTCAAACGCTTCAGCCCGCGACATGGCCAGTCGGTAGCTCGAACGCTGCGCCGCCAACTCCTTGGCGTCAAACACCTGCTTCCAGGCGTCGTCGCCTGGCGCGTCGCTGAAAAGCTGAAACGCCTGGAATGCGGGAGAACCTCCCCACGCGACCTGAAGCCGGTGAGCGCCGGAGGCGGAAGTGGTCGCAACCGCCTTGAGCTTTGACCGTAACGAACGCACCGAATCCGGCTCTTGCAACGTTGGCGCAGTCTTGTACATGCCCGACTTGCCCAGAAAGAACTCCGAGCTGCTTGATGTCCATGCACCTCGGAGCGCGGACACGTTGAAGAGCCTGAAATTGCGCTTGACGGCGTCCCCTTCATGGCGGTATTCGTCTTCACTCTCGAACCATCCTGGCCTTTGGAGCCTCTCGCCCGGGTGGAACACGCAGAAATCCAACCAGTTGAGCTCGTGAAAGAGGCTGTGATATCCCTGCTTCAGGCAGATGCGGCAACGGTGCAGCCTGTACTCATCGATCTCTGAGAAGGCCGACGATCCCTCCACGAGACCGAGAACCGGAAAACGGAGACCTTGCGGCAAGAAGTCGCGTCGTGACATTGACCTCAGAGTGGAAGCTGGCTCGCAAAAGGCGCGCGTCAGGTGCCACATGCTCAAGTCCTCGATGTCACCGTCGATCGCGCGCTCTTGAGCGAGCCTCTCGATGGCCTCTGGGTCAACCAAGAGCGATCTCAAAAGACCGTCGAAGTCTTGTAGCGACGCGTTGTTGAGCCAGCAATACTTCGCTGCCATAGCGCTTGTCGAGGCAAACGTTCCAATGGCACCGGGCACCCAGTTGATCGCTCCGATGGGCGCGATCTTTCGCGGCCCCCTTTCAGAGGCATCTGCTTGGTGCTGCCTGTGCGCCTCACGTTCGATCTCTAGCCGGTGACGAAGCAGCTCTCGGTACGCTCGGTTGCGCAATCGACCGGGCAAGTTCGGCCCAAAGCGGGCGGGATAGGATTCACGCATTCCGGACGGCCGCCTAGCCTTTGCTCTCGGAGCGCAACGCTTTCAGTCGCGCGGCCGCAGCGAGTCCTCGACCAAGCCGAGGGTGTGCAAACGCCTCAGAATCGCCGTCTGAAGGGGTGAGGCTGATCCCATTGGCTGCACCACTACTCTGTTGGACGGCCATTTCGAGTTGCCGAGCGCGTTCGATCTGGCGCGCCCGCTTGTCTTCGCGGTGAGACCGCTTGAGCTTGCTTTGCATATGAAGGGGCTCAACGCGACAGGCGCGGACGCAGGGCCGTTGAGCATGAGGGGTTGGATACTGTCGCCCGAACGAACGACGACCTGTGCACACGGGATGCGTACGAATCGGTCGGGCCCGGCGGTGCTAGTGGAGCGCGCTTGCAGCGCCCTGCTGGCTGGAATTGACCCGGCGAGCGTTCAAGAGCCCGGGGAGGTTGGCCTGAACTGCAGACGCCGTGACCATGTCGTCGCTGATGGTGACCACCCCATCAGCGTTGGAGAGTTGGAGCAGGTTGGCGAGTGCTGCCGCTACCGACTTCATCGGCAGATCCAATCCGCCCTCTTCTTTGCAGTCCTTCCAGATCTGGTCGAAGGCTTTCCACATCGGCTTGGCCCACTCTGCTGCCACTGGAATGACGCCACTGCTCTGCTGGAAGTACGACGCCAGCGTCCGACCGCTGTTCGGCGGAAACATCACGGTGTCCGACGAGGCGAGAACGGCCGTCAGTTCTTCAGCGCTCTGCAGGCCGCGGTAGACAAACTCGGTGAGCATGAACCGGCCAATGATTTCGCTCAGGCCCCACTTCTCGACCTTCTTCACCAGAGCGCGCATCTGGAGACTACCGCTAAGGAGGATGAGCACCCGCACCCCGTCATCCTGCACCTCGTTTTGAGTGGTGTAGATCCAGGTCAGTTGCTTCTTCGTGAGGAACTGCGCTTCGTCGAACCACAGCACCACCACTTTCAGGGGGCAGTAGTGGGCTTTGCTCACGAGGAACTTGGTGAGCGTGCTGCGCTTCTCGTCAGCGTCTCCTTCGTTCCACTTTCGATGCCTGAGGCGCTCTAGAACATACCGATAGAAAACGTCGGGCTTGTTCTCCATGTCCGGCCGCACGCCAACCTTGTAGAACGGGATTTTGAAGCCGAGTTGATTTGAAAGAGTCTTCAACGCCCACGTGATTCCGCACGACTTGCCGATGCGCGGCCAACCCAGGACCATCCCTCCTTGGCTCCCATAGACCCAATCCTTGAGGACGACGAGAAGCTCACCGGTGACAGCGGTTTTAAGCTGGAACGCAATGCCAAGAGCGAGCGCGTTGGAAAGTGGAATGTATGAGGCGAGTAGTTCCATGATCATCAATTTGAAGGAGGTGGCGGCGAATCAATAGACCGCGCCGAGACTGTCGAAGTCGGCCTTTTCCGCCGCGGTCATCTTTCGGTTCGCGATGACACCGCCGTCGTGCTTCGGCGGTGCCGCACTGGCTGGAGCTTGAGGAGCAACCGGCGCCGCGAGGGCTGGAACTTGGCCGCTCATGGAGGTCTGATTCAGCGCACCGTCCGCCTGCCCAGTACCATTGGCAAGTGCGACGTTGACGCCGTTGATCATCTCGGTGACCGCTCGTGCGACAGCGGCTGCGTGACGCTTGTTCCCGCGCTCCACCTGCGCAAATGAGTGCCTGCGTGCGGCGGTCAGAAGATCGCCCGTGTTGCTCGAGAATCGGTTGTGCTTGGAGACGGCCTTGGCGTGCTTGCGGGTCGTAAAGGAGTGCGCTACGTCGCGGTAGCGCTTCTCGACGATGAGCTCGCCGAGATCCTCGCCGGTCTCCATCAGGTAGACACGCACCCTGCGCACGTCCGTGCTGTCGATGTCGACGTACACATACTTGCCGATCAGGTTTGGAATCTCGTTGAGACGGCCGCCGTCGTAGTCGGCATCGAGGCGAAGAACGGGGTGCCCCTTTCGGTTGCCGATGCGCCTGATCAGGCGGATGTCGTAGCGTTGGAGACGCTCACGCTCAGATTGCGGGATGTAGCGCGGGTAGCACTTCGAATCCATCACATCGCGTTTGAGCATCGCCAGACGGGTCTCATTGCTGTCGGGAGGACACGAAGCGTTCCAGCGGCAGAACAGCAGATCGACCAGGTCGAGCAGCGCGTCCAGCTTGAGGTGGTACCGAGCCTTCTTCTTCTCGTCGAGGCTCAGCCCGACCGTCGAAGATCCATCGCTGGCCGGAATCGGATGGATGCCTGCCTCTTCGAGCAGGTCAAAGATCTTCTCGATCTTGGGTCGCACGTTCGGAGCAGAAGCCGGGCCGAAGTGAACGACGCAGCCGACCGACTGCTCCAGGGAGGTCAGGAACATGTCGGCCAGGTGTGCCTTGGCGTTGTCCAAGTCGAGTTGATCCCAGGCGCGCCACGCTAGCAGAGGGATATAGGCGTTTGGCATGCACTCGCCCATCTTGTAGGTCACCCCTTCAAGCGTCAGCTTTCGAGGCTTCCAGGGCACCAGCGCATTGCGCGTGGCGGCGCACATCGTCTCCGCTGGATAGTTCTTGGGATCGAGCGAGTAGCTCCAGCCCAGGCACGCTCCACCCTTGGACTCAATCACAGGGACGACGTAGAAGCGGGTCACCTCCACCCATACGAGACCTGTGCCGGTTGGGGAAAGCATCTCGACCGCCCAGTTGCAGTCGACGGCGTGCCCGTCCATCTCGACGCTGCCGTAGAACCGGTTCGACTTGAGCACCTCGAACTCGGCCAGCCTGCGCTCGGTCTCCTCCTCTTCCATGCGCCTGTTGCGCAGACGACGTCCTTCACGAACGGCGCCTGCCAAGCGCTTCATCGCGCGGCGCCCACCGTCGGGGCTGTTCGCAGGAAACTCACGTCGCCACCGATCCTCTGCCTCCAGCCCTTGCTCTATACGAGGCTTCCTGGCCGCGTCAAGTTCGTCATTGAGATATACGAGCAACTCGGAGATGGAGAGCTCTCCCTTGCTCTTCTTCTCGGTGGGCAGCCTTTCCTCGTCGATGACGGTCTTGATGTTCTGAAAGACCTGCGGGTACTTTGCCCAGACGGCTGCCATGGCGTTTGGCAACGGCGTCGCCGACACATGAAGATCGACGTTGACCTCACGTTCGCCCGACTGCGCGTATCGCAGCAGCCCCTTGCGCCCCAGTCGTTCGTGACGCTTGACGAGCTGGTTCAGACGCTGTCTGCTGGCACCAAAGGCGTCGCAGATCTTGACGACTGCGACACCGTCCGCGTATGAGCGCAGCGCAACAAGGTTGCGCTTGTACACGCTTCGCGCGGTCTCGTCGGCGATCGCATTGCCGTCGTCGTACGTGTGAACGCGCGAGAGTCGAGGGTAGATCTCGGCGCGGCTCAGAACGTCATTCATCGAAGCCTCGCCGAGTGTTGTCGGGCGCATTCGGGCGATTGCGCTTGAGCACAATCAGCCCGTCCCTGCCTTTGTCCCGGTGTGACTTCAGAACACGGTACAGACGCTCCTTTGAGAGCGCGAACCGATCGCAGATCACTTTGACGTTGACGCCCTCAGCAAAGGCGCGAACAGCCTTGAGATTGACCTGGTAGGCCAGTCGCTCCTTGACGTCGTCAATGTTGTGACCTGCGTCGTACTCATGAACTCTCGCGAGCTCTGGAAAGTCAGACACCCGGCTCTTGAGCGTGTTGGGCAACTGGGCCTGGTCGCTGAGCCGCGGCGGGACCACAGCCGGAGCCAGCGCACCGCTTGGTACGGGCGATGACGCGGCGATGGGTGCTGGCGTCACCGCCGACGAAGACGGCACTGGTGCCGCCGAAGACGCTCGAGCCAAGTCGCCAGGGCGAGCCGAAGGCGCTGCCGGCGTTGATGAGGTCGGCCCAGGCACGGGGGAGACTCGGCGAATCGTGGTCGAAGGCAAGTCCTTCGGGGCCATCGACTGGTACGACTGATTGAAGTCGAACACCCTTCGCGCCAGGATCGGTGGCTCTGACTCCAAGCGCTCGACGGCCGGCTGGCTAGCCGCGTACGGTGTCCACTTGACGCGATCGCACTTCAGATCGTCCAGACTACCGACTCCCAGGCTCACGGACAGGATGAAGCCACCGTGATCGACCTCGGTGCGAACGAATATCTCGTTGACAGACAAGAAGGCCTTCTGTTGAAGGATGTCGAAGCCGACGGTGCGTACCTCGAGGCGACGAGACATGACGATGGGGCGCATTTGGGTACTCCTTAGTTGGCTTGAGAGGGGAAGAGATTGCGGGTCGATACCTGCGTGTCCGGGGTCAGGGGCGCCAGCCGGAGGTCGGTGAAGAGGCTTCCTTTGAGGATCAGCTTGGCGATCTCTGCGTCGACCAGGACTGGGTCGAACTTGGGAAACCGCGCGATGACCTCGCGTATCGGCAGAGCGCGCTCGCTCACGAGCTGGTCGACGATCTTTTCGCCGAGCGAGCTGCTGGTGGCAGTCGACGCGAGGTTGGCTCGACGAACGAGCTGCAGCATGTCGAGCGACCAGGCCGCGTCGGACTTGAGTTGGTCCAACGACCACAGGCGCAGCTTGAGACCCCACTGTTTGCACCAGGGCTCCCAGAGCACGTCTGCTCGATTCACGTCGAGCGACACGTCCTCGCCTTCCTGGGGGTTAGCTTTGACGTAGCCAAGAATTTGGCCGTCGATGACATGGATGGTGGCTGACCCGTCGGTGCCGACGCTGACTGCATCCGGTTCGCAGAGGCCGGTGCGCGATTGCGTCAGCGGGACGTTCTGGGGAGCGACGAAGCAGTTCAGGCGCGCGACCGCGGGATCGATCTCGAGATGCGTCCATAGCGTGGACCGCTCGCCGAAGTAGACGTAAGCACGGCCGCGGGCTTTGCGTGAGAAGGCTGTGTAGAGGTGGGCCGTGAATCTGGTCCGCTGAAACTTCGGCGGCGTCAGCAAGGCCTCGACGAACTTCTGGTTTGGGGTCATGGGTTAAAAGACGTGGCAGACGTAGGTAGACGCACGCCTGGTCGAGGGACGTACCGGCGTGACGAGACGCTGAAGCACAAAGGCCTCAGAGCTCAGGGAAACGGGGCTTCGTTGGGATCAACTCAGGACGAGCGCATCCACGCCGCAGGCGTGGCAGCCAGAGCCCGAGGACGGGCCATGGCGGCGATCACGCGCTGCTGCGAGCGCTCAGCCGAAGCCGAACTAACGACTGAGGTGCGGAGGGCCGTGGGGCGCGCGTGAGCGCGCGGCCAGGCTCGACGGGTTGCGGGGAGCGAGCAAGCCAGACTCATCGGCTCGGGGTTGCGAAGGAATTCGCAGTCGGGGACAGTCGCTCACGCGACTGGCCGCGAAGATGGACGTAGGTCCATGCATGGGCATTCTCCAGTGGCCTCGGGTAGAGGCAAGAGTTGGCGCGAGCCTGCCCACACGCCCCCTTGACGCCGAATCGGAGGGCGTGGATACTGAAATCCTGAACTTGTAGGTTTGGGACTAACAGTCTCGAAAAGAAGCGCCCGGCTCTCACCCCGGGCGTTTTTCTTTCCTGGGCGCGTTTGCTAAGGTTCCGGTTCGAGTGACATCGTAGGGACGTCCGACGGTTGATCTGGATAAGCGTCTGGGAAGACGCGGGAAAGCGGTTGGCCGAGCATCGCAGCGATGGCAGTCGCCACGTACAGACTCTTCGTCCTTCCATGCAACGTGTTGTTCACGGTTGCATGCGACACACCAAGCTCGATAGCAATGCTTCGCTGCGTCTTGCCCACGAGCTTCAGCTTGTAGATGACCTCGTGAGCGTTCATGTGGATGGGGCGCGCGATGCTTGGTACGGGTCGATTGAGCGATGGATCACCGCACTAACCTCTCTATCGACTGAATTCTGAGTTAAGAGTCAATTGAGTGCAAGACTCAACGAAGCCACTCAAGCGAAAGCCGAGCAAGAAGAAGTTGCTACTGGTGCAATTGCTTGCGCAAAGAGGCTTCTCGTACGAGTGAAGGCCACTAATTGCTTGGCAGATCAAGGCTCCTCAAGTAGCATTTGCTGCCGTATAGAAACAACGAGAAGCCATGAGCGCGACTGAGATCGAGACGCCATCGCCAACTGCGACGCATCCGAACTTGGCCTTCGGATCCCGCCTTCAAAGCGTCGTTGCAACCGCCAGGCTGACCCAGGCCGAGTTCGCCGCGCGCATCCCCTGTTCGACCAGCTTTCTTGGCGCAATGTTGCGTGGTGAGAAGTTGCCCGGCGGCGAGATGCTTCTGTCCATCAAGCGCGAGTTCGGAATCAGTCTGGACTGGCTTCTCGATGGCGATGGAACGATGCTTTCCGGCGGCGAGTTGGACGTCGGTCGGTATCGCCTCCACGTTGCCCTCCTCGAACTGGCCCGCCTCAAGGAAGTCGACGCCGACCCATCGGCCACCAGGCTCGTCCAAGCCTTTGTGGACGGGCAAGAGCAGGTAGATCAACTGTCTGACGGCGCGCTCGAGATCCTGCAGGCCTGCCAGGAGTCGACGCGTGATCGCGTGTTCGAAGCTGCGCTCTACAGCGACCATTCGAAGATCCTTTCGAATCAGGAATGGGCGGTCGCGACTCTTCGAACGGCATGTACAAACTTGAAGTTGAGGCATCCGCTGCGAGTCAAGCCTTCGATGACTGCCACGGAACGTCTGAATCGTGGTGCCACGGGCAATCGCACTCCAAGTCCGAATGCACGTCCGTCGTCCGGAGTGTCCCGCAAGGTCATCGACTACGACGGCACTGGACCGATTTCTACGAGCGGCGGCCGCAAGCCACGCAAATAACGCGCATTTGCGGAGGCGGTCAGATACCTCAAAACGCCTCCCGCTCGCGAGTGATCATCTTTTTGGCCAGCCGTCCATTACTGCTCAAAGGCTTTTCGAAGGCGGCCGGACTCAACGAAACTAAAGCAGCTTTTAATTAAGCAACTAGCTGTTTTAGCTGCTCGATTTCTTATTAACTAAAGCGCTAAAAATACTCTGAATGGAACGATGACTTTATAACTGATTGCACTGCATCAGAAGGTGAACTTCTTGACGGATTGGACAGGCATTCTTATATCCACAGACCTTGAAAGCCAGTATAATCGGCCTCAGTTTGACTGGAGGCGAGATATGTCCGAATTGCAGCAACTCATGGAGAAGCAAGCCGCTCTGCGTCAGCAGATCGCGTCGCTGCGCTCGGGAGAGAAATCACTTGCAATCGAAGTAATTCAACAAATGATGATTGAATTCGATCTGTCGCTGTCAGATATTGCAAGACCGAGATCAACGACTACTCCGGCCCTGGTCAGGAGGCGTCCTGTCTCGGTGAAGTACCGAGACGACCAAGGTCATCAGTGGACGGGGCGCGGGCATACGCCCAACTGGCTGAAAGAGGCCATTGCGAACGGCAAGACGCTCGAAGATTTTCTAATCAAGTAACTCGGGTGACGATTGGGTTGCGGTGACATCGAACGCGAGAAATGACGGCAACCGCTAGTTCGCTAGATGGCTTCGGGGAACGCTTGCAGCGAGTCGTCGCAGCTTCCGGCTTGAGCCAGGCCGACTTCGCTGCTCGCATCCCCTGCGCAGCCAGCTTCGTGAGTGCAATCTCCGCGGTGAGAAGCTCCCTGGGGCTGAGATCCTCAACGCGCTTCGATCACAGTTCAACGTGAGCGTCGACTGGCTGCTATCAGGCGATGGCACTGCCTTCAGCAGCCGAGAACTGGATATCGAACGCTATCGACTTGCCCTTGCGTTGATCGAGCTTGCTCGTCGCGCAGAGACAGCCAGTGACCTAGCCGCTCTCCAACTTGCCGACTCGATCGTGGCTGGACAGGAGCTTGTTGAAGCCCTCTCCGGCCCCGCCGTTGTCATCCTGGAAAGTTGCCTGGTCGACAAGTCGTACGGCATGACTGCAGCCATCTCCTACAGCCAGCACTCTCACATCCTCGACTCACAGGAGTGGGCCGTCGGAATCGTGCGCAATGCTCGGATCCAGTTCAAGATGACCCTACCCCTGAAGGTCAGGCAGTCGCTCTCGCTGAGGGAGCTCATGAACGGTGTCCGGCCCGGTTCGGTCAATGTGTCGGGTGGCACTGACGGCAAGGGGCGGCTCGAGTCGCGCACGGAGAGCCAGTCTGACCCTGGCTCGTCCTCCTCAGCTTGAATTTCAGGTCAGTCCGCCTTTGGCGGGTTCGAGCGTCAAGCAACTTTCGGTCGATTGGCCGATCGCGACAAGCGACTTATGGCATCGCTGCGCCCCAGAGCCATCGGTGCGTCTTGGCTCGCTAGGCACCAGGTAAAGCGACTCTTGGTTTCACTGGCCGAGCGCCCTTTGGAATCAACGGCTTAGGTGAGCGTCAAGCGTCAAGCGACTATTGGAGCCAGTCGACTATCTCAAGGACTTCGCCCAGCCGGTGCCGGTCAGCCTGAAACCATCACAAATCGGCCTTGAGGTTGAACGACGAAGCCCTTGATCTTCTGGTCGCCGCCTAGTAACTCCGCAACAAACTGCGGTTCGAGCCGACGACAGGTGCTCAAAACCGGTCTCGCCCAAACCTCGAGCGGACTTGCTGGCCAGAATTTCTGAACGCCAAGTTATCGAGCTGACTTACCTGCCAGCGTCCGCCATCAATGAGCGGACTTGGCGTCTCGCGTTGGGTGCCAAGCCGCGGACTTACCGGCCGTGCTGGCTACCAATGTGCAGACATCTCGGCGCGCTGGTGGTCTTGGTGCAGACCTGCTGGACACGTCTTCAACGCCGCGAACGGTGGCAGCGAAGTACGCTACAGAGCTCGACTGGCACTGACGCCAGCCTGCGCAAGCAGAATTTTAAAGAGCGTGGTCACACATCTGCCGAATCGTCTGAGCCGGGACCTTGTTTTGCGGCCAGGACATTCAGCCGATCGGCGATGAGCTTGGCGAGCTCTGCCTTCTTAGTTAAGTTCGGGCCTGTCATCGAATACCAGACCGAGTCACCGACCAGATGAGCTACGCGTTCGAGATCGTTGCTCAGCAAGCTCGACACCAACTCGGTGTCGGATCCATCCGGCTCGAGGCCTTCGCTTGAGATTTTGAACGAATATCCGGCCGCGCGGATGATTTCTGTTCTCTCGGCGAAGCTTGAATAAATCTCCGTCGAATCGGTTCGCCCACCAACCAGGCCTCTATCGGCGGGCAGATACTCAAGGATCTCAAGTACGTCGTTCGGAGCTGCTGGGTTCAGAAATACGTAGGCGACACGCCAGGAAGCGTCTTGGCCGACGCCGGCAGATTCGAGGGCATTCATATAGGCCCAGTGGTACCCGGATTTGTCGGCCCACCTGCCTGACTCCTCAGCATATTTCTGAGCCGCGACCGCCATCGTCTGGATTTCTTCCTCCGTCGGTGGAGCGCCGCCGAGCATCGGAAGCAACTTGCTCGCGAAGTTCCTCCCGTTGAAACACCGAAGCTTTTCCATGCGGTATGACAGTTCCCCGAGCGAGTGATCGTCGTCCCAATCTGGCTCTTCGCCGTCGAGTTCGATGCCGTCGAAGCTGGCCAGAACCAGGCGGTCCAGTTCGGTCACACGCTCCTTGAAAAAGAAGACGCCACGGGTCAGCTGTGCAGCCTCGCCCAGACCGAAGTCATCATCTTCTTCAGGCGGAGCGAGCGCGTGGTCGGCCTCGAGGCTTGCTCGGACCGCCGGCCCAGGCGAGTTGTCGCCGACGCCGAATCGATGGCGAAACAGCGTTAGCACGGCCGCTGGAGGTAGATCTTCGATCCGATCGTAGGAAATGAACAAGTCGGAGGCAGTTCCTGCCTCGAGGAGGACTTTGTCGATCTTCTTGGGGATCTGCTTGGAAGCCTTCTCGCCGTTCCAGTACCGATGCTTGCTGAGCGCGGCCGCGTCCTTCACCGAACGCCAGGTGGCGTTCCAGATCTGACCCATCGAGAACTGGCGCTGAAGATGGCCGCCGATGATCCGGCGTGCGGCCGCTTGGCTCTCGTCGTCCAGATACAGGTCATGGATGCCGGCTTGGTGGTCGAGGTACGTCATGCAGTCCTCCGTGGCGCAGAGCACCCAGAGCTGCATCGCCGTATCGACATCCGCGACGCGCTTGGCCTCAGCAATGCCGATGGCGCTTGCTCGCGAGCCATCGCTGTGAAAGTTCAGGCGGTACGTCGCGGTACCGAACGTGATCCACAGCGCATCTTCCGGAGACAACGAAAAGCCGGAGACCGGGTACAGGGCCGCCGGGCTGCGCTGCGCTCGCTTGACCAACTCAGTCAATTCCTTGGCCGTGGCGCATGCTGGATCATCGCCACCGGACACGAGCCTCAGATCGCCCCCTTCGGCGAACGCCCCGCCCGTCCAATCGTTGAACGCCTGCAGGATTAAGAGCGTATCGGTCGGAAGATCATCAAAGTCAATTCCGGCGCCCTTCTTCTCGAACGACAGCACGTAGTCCTGCGACTTCTTCAAAAGCAGCTTTTTGCGCTCGGGGGTCATGTCCATGACCCGAGATTTGAGCACCAAACGCGCCCTCCGCTTCGTCGGCCTTTGAGCCGTCTAGTGTCCGTTGCGCGACTCTCAGCCTTCGGAACGGTTGACAAGTTCTGCCAGGTCATCGACCCTACCTGGCCCGACTTGTCGCACACGGCTTTGGTGGATGTCACACGAAGCCTTTGACATCAAGCTGGATGTCACCTGAAGCACTTGACGCTCCAGTGGATGTCACATGAAGTGCTTGTCATGCACTGGATGTCGCACGAAGCCTTTGACATCAAGAGGTGCGGGTCGCGCGGATGCTGAGGCTGCCAGCTCGAACAAGTCCGGCTGATCACGACCAGCCGCACGGTAACCCGACCATGCTGCTCGCCAGACCCGCTTGGGTCGCCGCGACCAATCTGGCCACGACGGGCTTCGTCGGTCGGTTCAGTGCCGAAGACGTCTGTGGCGCAACCTGGCTCATCTGGTGAGCCTCGGATGCTGAACAGTAGACCGAGCAACCGCACGTGCTACTGAAGACGAAAATGCTTGAAGACCTCGCCGAACGTACCCTCGCCTACTTTTTCGAGGAGCCCGCCCGATTGCTGGGCATGGCAAAGACCGTCGCCGCGGTCGGTGCCCTCGATCTGATCGCCGGCGCCATGGGGCACGTTGCGGTGGTCGCGGACACGGTGATCCAGCGCCTGCAGTCCCACCCCGGCGCCGATCGAGCGCTTGCGGACATCTACCCGTCGCTGGTGACCTGGTGGGTT
>Ga0136846_1221132_pt1 | contig 60854 bp, 44 predicted proteins | sample HopSoiMetagenom2_FD_96841 | JGI IMG/M metagenome (GOLD analysis project Ga0136846, IMG submission 96841) | Grasslands soil microbial communities from Hopland, California, USA - 2 Assembly 2016 (version 4) | ecosystem: Environmental > Terrestrial > Soil > Grasslands | place: USA: Hopland... | reverse complement strand
GCGGTCCCAGGGAGGAGCTGCTACACTCCCCGCTCCATGAAGCGAGTCTCCCGCCAGACCGTCCCGCCCGCTTCGGCGCCGGGCGGCAGAAGCCTGCTGCTCGCGACGGTCTTCTTCACCAACCTTCTCTCTCTCGCATGCCAGGTCCTCTGGCTGCGCAAGGTCTCCTATCTCTTCGGCTCCACGGCCGCGGTGTTCAGCAGCGTCATCTCCGTCTTCCTGCTCGGGCTCGCCGGGGGCGCCCTGTGGGGAGGCCGGGTGGCGGACCACGCCGAGCGCCCCTGGCGGCTGCTGGGATGGCTGCAGATCCTCCTCGGCGCCTGGGTGGCGGTGAGCCTTCCCGTCCTCGACCTGGGCCGCGAGCTCTTCCTCGCCGTCGCTCCCGCGAGCCTGTCCCCCCTCCCCTCGGCGCTGGTAAAGTTTGCCGTGGTGCTCGTCTGCATGCTGGCGCCGACGCTCGTCATCGGCGCCGTCTTCCCCCTGGCCGTGCGCCTCGCGGCCGGCGAACCGGGGCGCCTGGGGAGCGGAGTGTCGCTGGTCTACGGGCTGGACACGCTGGGCGCGGCCCTGGGGGCGCTCCTCGCCGGGTTCTTCCTGGTGCCGCAGTGCGGGCTCTCGGCGTCGACCTGGATCCTGGGCATCGGGGCGGTGGACCTGGGGGTGTTCATCCTCCTGCGCCAGCGGGAGCGCCCGGCGCCCGGGAAGAAGGGGCGGAAGGCCAGGAAAGAGCGGCAGGAGCGTCAGGAGAAAACCCCGGCCGGGCCGGACGCCGCCGGTGCCGCCATCGCCACGGCCGCATCACCGGCGCGGCTGCGGCTCGTCCTCGTCACCTTCTTCCTCTCCGGTGGCGCGGCCTTGGCTCTGGAGACCGGCTGGAACCGTTTCTTCTCGTTGCTCAACGGCACCCACGTCTTCTCCACCGCGACGGTGCTCGCCGGCTTCCTGACCGGCATCGGCGTCGGCAGCCTTCTGATGTCGCGCTTCATCGACCGCATCCGCGATCCCTACGCCGTCGTGGCCGGGCTCTACGCGGCCGTGGCGCTCTGCGGCGTGGCGGTGTTCCGCTCGGCGGAGCCCTTCTCCCGGGCCTACTTCCGCATCTTCCAGTGGAGCCGCGGCTATAATCCCTTTCAGCTCACGGTATGCCTGCTCATCCTGCTGATCGTCTTCCTGGCGACGGTGGCCCTGGGGGCCGCTTTCCCCCTGGTGGTGCGCATCGCCACCCGCTCCGGCGGTGAGCGGGGGGCCGCGGCCGGGCGAGCGTTCTTTGCCAATACGCTGGGGGGTGTCGCGGGGGCGTTCCTGGCCGAATTCGTGCTGCTGCCGGTCTGGGGCCTCTCCGGGCTGATGACGGTGACGGTGGCGATCTATGCCTTGGCCGCGGCCGTCTTCCTCGCGCTGTCTCCCTCGCCCGGATCGTCCGGGTCCCGGCGCTGGCTGCCGGCCACGGTCGTGGCGGCGCTGCTGGCCGGAGCGGTGGTCCTGTCGCCGGCCGTGCTCCCCGTCGCGTCCCCCTTTCACGCTCTCTACTACTATGGCCTGCGCATCGGCAACTGGCCGGGGTACGAGGCCGAGGTCAGGACGCTGAAGCTGGTGGAGGAACGCCAGGGCTTCTACGGCCAGGTGGCCGTCGTGCGCGCGGGACCGTACCTCCTGCTCAAGCACAACGGCAAGACGGACGCCAGCTCGGCGGCGACGGACAACCGCACGCAGCTCCTGCTCGGCCACCTGCCCCTGCTGTTCCATCCCAACCCCCGGCGGGTGCTGAACATCGGTCTGGGCGGCGGCTTCACGCTGCGGGCCGTGGTCCACCACCCCGAGCCGCGGGAGATCACGGTGGTGGAGATCGATCCGCGGGTGGTGGAGGCGGCCCGCACCCACTTCGGCCCGTTCAACGACCATGCGCTGGACGACCCCCGGGTGCGGGTGGTGACCAACGACGGCCGCAATTTCATGGACAGCGTCCAGGGGCAGCGCTTCGACGTCATCACCTCCGAGCCGCCCAACATCTGGGTGGCGGGGGCCTCGGGGCTGTTCACCCGGGAGTTCTACCGCTCGGCGGCGAACCGGCTGGCCGACGACGGCATCCTCTGCCAGTGGGTGCCGCTCTACGATATGAAGAAGAACGACTTCCGGATGATGATCCACACGATCCACGCCGTCTTCCCCTACGTCACCTTCTGGCAGGTGGGGACGGACGTGATCGTCCTCGCCTCGCCGCAGCCCCTTCAGGCCGAGTTGCAGCAGGTGAAGGCGAGGCTGCGCAGCCCCGCCCTCGAACGCGACTTCACAGGGGTCGGTTTCTCCGGCAGAAACGTCCTCGAGCTCATGGGCTCTCCCGTCGTGCGGCCCGACCAGGTGGACATGTTCCTCGGGGGGTTCGACGCCCTGAACCTGGACGACCGGCCGGTTCTGGAGTTCAATACGGCACGCAATCTGTTCGACGTCGCAAAGGGTCAGTAGTCCATCATGAATCCGGAAAGCAACACCGTGCGCGAGCCCGGTCCCCAGCTCCTGCACGAGGTCTTCGAAGCCGTCGCCCGCCGCCTGCCGGACCAGGTCGCGATCGAGGTCCCTCCGGCCGGCGCCTCGCCTCGCAGGCGATTCACCTATGCGGAGGTCGAGCGGCTGGCGAACGCCCTCGCGGCGCGCCTCGCGCCGTTCGTCTCGGGCGAGAGCGTGGTCGCCATCCTCCTGCCGCGCCGCGACCACCTCGTCTACGTGGCACAACTGGCGGTGATGAAGGCCGGGGGCGCCTACACCTGCGTCGAGCCGGGCATTCGGCCGGAGCGGCTCCGCTTCGTCCTGGAGGATTCGGGGGCGGTCGCCGCGATCACCTCCGAGGAGCTGCGCGGCCGGCTCGCGGAGCTCGGCTTCCCGGCCGAGCGCACGCTGTTGGCGGACGAGGTGCAGCCGGCCGGATTTTCGCCGGCCGGACTTCCGCTGCCCCGCCGGCCGTGGCTCTCGCCCGCGACGCTCTGCTACCTGATCTACACCTCGGGCACCACGGGCAACCCGAAGGGCGTGATGGTCGAGCATCACAGCGTCGTGAACCTCGTCCTCTCCGACGCGGACTACTTCGGGCTTGGGCCCTCCGACCGCGTCGGCCAGAGCTCCTCCGCCGCCTACGACTCCTCGGTCGAGGAGATCTGGCTCGCCTTCGGCTGCGGCGCGACGATGGTGGTGATGAACGACGACGTGGTGCGGCTGGGGCCGGACCTCGTGCCGTGGCTGCGCGACGAGCGGATCACCGTCTTCTGCCCGCCTCCCACCCTGCTGCGCATGTGCGCCTGCGACGACCCGGCGCGCGAGCTGCCGGAGCTGCGCCTCCTCTACCTGGGCGGCGAAGAGCTGCCCGCCGACGTCGCCAACCGCTGGGCCCCGGGACGCTGGCTGGAGAACGGCTACGGTCCCACCGAGTGCACGGTCACCGTGGTGCGGACGCGGGTGTGGGCGGGAGAGCCGGTCACCATCGGTCGCCCGTTGCGCAACGCCCTGGCCTGGGCCCTCGACGAGGCGCTCGACGAGGTGGCGCCGGGGGAGACCGGCGAGCTCTGCATCGGCGGCGAGGCCGTGACGCGCGGCTACCTGAACCGGCCCGACCTGACGCACGAGAAGTTCGTCGACCACCCGCGCCTGGGGCGCCTCTACCGCACGGGCGACCTCGTCCGCCAGCTCCACACCGGCGACTACCTCTATCTCGGGCGCTCGGACGCGCAGGTCAAGATCCGCGGCCATCGCATCGAGCTCTCCGCCGTCGAGGCGGAGCTGTGCACGCTGCCGGGCGTACGCGCGGCGGCCTGCAAGGTGCAGGAGGTGGGAGGCGGCAAGGAGCTGGTCGCGTTCCTGGTGACCGAGCCCGGAGTGCCGCCCGACATGGACGGCCTGCGCGCGGAGCTGCGAGCCCGTCTGCCGGAGCCCATGCTGCCGGTGCGCTACGGCTTCATGGCGGCGCTGCCGGCGAGCCCGTCGAGCGGCAAGCTCAACCGGGCGGCGCTGCCCGACCTGCTGCCGGAGGCGGCGGCGGACCGCGAGCTGGTGCCGCCGCGCAACGAGGCCGAGCGCCTGGTGGCGCGCGCCTTCTCGGACCAGCTCCGGCACGGTGCCGCGATCTCCATTCACGACGACTTCTTCCTTGACCTCGACGGCAACTCGCTGCTCGCGGCGCAGGCGATCTCCAGCCTCCGCAAGCAGGAGCTCACCTCGACGCTGACTGTGCGCGACGTCTACGAGGCGCGCACGGTGGCGGCCCTCGCCCAGCGCGTCGCCGGGGGCCCGTCCAGCGCCGACCGCCAGGACCTCTCCGACCGCCACCGTGGCGAGCGCAAGATCTCCGCGCAGGCGCCGCTCGTCGCCATCGCGCAGCTCGGCTGGATCCTCGCCACGGTCGTCGCCGCCGCGGCCGCCGCCTGGCTGATCGCCTTCCGCCTCCTGCCGGCGGTCGCGGACGACATCGGGATCACCGGCTTCCTGCTGCTGATTCCGGGAATGGCGCTCGCCGCGCTGGCGGTCTACGCGCCGCTCGCGCTGCTGGCGACGGTGACGGCGAAGAAACTGCTCATCGGCCGTTACCGGGCGGGCCGGCATCCCTACATGGGGAGCTTCTACCTGCGCAACTGGATCGTGCAGCAGCTCGCCCGCGCCATCCCCTGGGAGCTGGTCGAGGGCACCGTGTTCAAGAACGCGTTCCTGCGCGCGCTGGGGGCCCGCATCGGGCGGGACGTGCATATCCACCGCGGGGTCGATCTGCGGGCCGGCGGCTGGGACCTGCTGGAGATCGGCGACGGCGTGACGATCGGGCGCGACGCCTCGCTGGGGCTGCTCGAGTTCGAAGACCAGGAGCTGATCCTCGGGCCGGTGACGATCGGCGAAAACTCCACGCTCGACACGCGGTCCCGCATGGCGCCGCACAGCGCCATGGAGGCAGGCGCCGTGCTCACGGCGCTCTCGATGCTGCCGTCGCACGCGACGGTCCCCGCCGGCGAGACGTGGCACGGTGTCCCGGCGGCGTTCCAAGGTGCGGCGCCGCCGGCGCCGATCCCCTCCGGAACCGCGGCCCGCGAGCGGCCGTGGCCCGCGGCCCTGCACGGCGCCATGCTCCTGCTCGCACGCTTCCTCGCCGCCCAGCTCGCCTGGCTGCCGCTGATGCTGCTGGCGGCGGCGTGCGAGCTCCTCTACGGAACCTCCTGGCTCGAAGCGCTCTATGAGCCCTCGTCCTTCACTGCCAGGCCGGTCCTCCTCGCGCTCGGCATCGTCATCGCCGGCTTTTTTCTCGCCCTGCCGGTGGAGGCGCTCGCCGTTCGCCTGCTTGGCTCCGTGCGGCCGGGCACCTACCCTCTGTACGGCTGGACCTCGCTCGTGGTCTTCGTCAAGGAGAGCCTGCTGGAGTCCGCGGGCAACGCCCTGAGCGGCACGCTGCTCTGGCCGGGGTGGCTGCGGATGGCGGGGATGCGCGTGGGCCGGAAATGCGAGATCAGCACGATCATGGAGGTGATCCCGGAGCTGGTCGAGATCGGCGAGGAGAGCTTCTTCGCCGACGGCATCTACCTCGGCCGGCCGTGGCTGCACCGGGGAACGATTACCTGCGCCCGCACGACGCTGTCGAAGAACACGTTCCTCGGCAACCACGTCGTGATCCCCGGCGGCGCCGAGCTGCCGACCGAGATCCTGGTGGGGATCTCGACCGTGGCCGACGCCAGCCGCATCCGGCCGGGCACCTCGTGGTTCGGGCATCCGGCGTTCGAGCTGCCGCGGCGCGAGGTGGTCGAGAGCGACCGGCGGCTGACCCACGATCCGGCCTGGTACCGCTACGCGACGCGGCTCTTCTGGGAGTATCTGCGCGGGCTGATCCCGGTGATCCCGGCGCTGCTCGGCATCCTCTGGTTCAAGGCGCTCCCCCACTGGCACGCCACGGAGCCGCGGGCCGTCTTCTTCGCGCTGACCCTGCCCGGCTTCACCATGGCCGAGGGCGCCTTCCTGGTGGCGCTCGTCCTGCTCGCCAAGTGGGCGCTCCTCGGGCGCGTCCGCGAAGGGCGGCATCCCCTGTGGTCGTGCTGGTGCAGCCGCTGGGACTTCCTCTACGTGGTGTGGGCCGCCTATGTCCGGGGGAGCCTGGCGAGCCTGGAGGGCACGCCGTTCATGATCTGGTGGCTGCGCGCCATCGGCGCCCGCATCGGCCGGCGGGTGGTGCTGGGCACCCGCTTCGCGCAGGTGGTCGATCCCGACATGCTCAACGTCGGCGACGACGCCACGGTCTCCTGCCTGTTGCAGCTCCACAGCTTCGAGGACCGGGTGTTGAAGATCGCCCCCGCGTACTTCGGGGCGCGCTGCACGGTGGGCAACGGCGCGGTGCTGCTCTATGGCGCGAACATCGGAGAGGGCGCCCGCGTCGAGGATGGCAGCGTGGTGATGAAACACGAGACGCTGCTGCCGGGCCAATACTACGTCGGCGCTCCGACGCGGCCGGCGCGCTCGCCGGAAGCGGCGCCGGCGAGTGCAACTTCGGCGCCCCCGCTGCGTAGGGCTTTGGCGAGGTAGCAGGACGCATCCTCAAAGGCGCGCTGTTTTCGAGGGGGGCGGCCGGTATCGGGACCGGCCGCCCCCCAATCCCTGAGCCCCAGCTCCTGAACGACGGGCGTGTATCATTCGCGCCGCATGTCGCCCGAAACTTCAAGCGTCGAGATCGACCGCGTCACCAAGCGTTTCGACGGGGTGACGGCCGTGGACGGCGTTTCGCTGGCGATCCGCCGCGGCGAATTCTTCGCCCTGCTCGGCCCCAGCGGCTGCGGCAAGACGACGCTGCTGCGCATGATCGCGGGCCTCGAGGAGCCGGACGAGGGGACGATCCGGATCGCGGGGGCGGACGTGACCCTGGTGCCGGCCCATCGGCGGCCGGTGAACATGGTCTTCCAGCAGTACGCCCTCTTCCCTCACCTCTCGGTCGAGCAGAACGTGGCCTTCGGCCTGCCCTACAAGGAGCTGCCCCGGGCCGCGCGAGCGGAACGCGTCGCCGCCGTCCTGAGGCTGGTGCGGCTGACCGGCCTCGAACGGCGCCGGCCGGACCAGTTGAGCGGCGGCCAACGCCAGCGGGTGGCGCTCGCCCGCGCGCTGGTCCTGGAGCCCCAGGTGCTGCTCCTCGACGAGCCGCTCGCCGCTCTGGACCCGAACCTGCGGCGGGAGGTGCAGGTGGAGCTCAAGGGTCTGCAGCGGACCCTCGGCATCACCTTCGTCTTCGTCACCCACGACCGGGAGGAGGCGCTGGCCCTCTCCGACCGCATCGCCGTGATGGACCGCGGGCGGGTCGAACAGGTGGGAAGCCCGGTGGAGGTCTTCGAGACCCCCGAAACCGAATTCGTGGCCCGCTTCCTGGGTGCCACGAACGTCTTCACGACCGAGAGCGGATCAGGCCGCTTCGTCGTCCGTCCCGAGAAGCTCGTTCTCCGCTCCGCCCCGGTCGCCGGAGAGAGCGCACTGCCGGTGACGGTCGTGGACCGCGTCTACCACGGAGCGAGCACGGAGTGGATCGTCGAGGACGGGCACGGCGGGCGCTTCACCGTCCTGGCCCAGAACGGCGGGGCGGAGCTGCCGTTTCCGGTCGGCAGCGGCGCCCTGCTCGGCTGGGCGCCGCGGCATGAGGTGGTGCTGCGGGGTTAGACGTCCATGGCCCGGACGATCTCCAGGAACTCCTCCACGGGGCCAAGGCGGTCCAGCGCTTCGACGGCACGGCGCAGGTCAAGGTTCACATACTCATGAATGAGCACGTTACGGAATCCCGGCAATTGCGCCAGGGTTCGGGTCACGGTAGCAGGAAACTCCTCGAACGCCGACAGATTGCGCACCGCCTCGGTGTAATCTGGGATGCGCAGGCCGCGACGGGCGGAGAGGTCGCCGGCGATGTCGATCACCAACTGGCAGACTGTCAGCAGAGAGAACAGAACGTCGTTGTGCAGCGAAAGATCGCGGCGCAGATCCTCTGAGCTCGTCACTCGTGGACGCAGCTCACGGAGGTGGTCGAGGTGGCGCCGCAGCTCCGCCAGCCGCTCTATCACGGGGCTCATCGCGCCAACGCCTCCAATTGGAGCTTGCGCAACCGCCGCAGCCAGGGCTCCAGATCCGCAGCCCGGATCTGAACGTCCCGCACGTAGGCGTGGTCGACCTCGGGATCGCCGAGGAACACCCGGATACCGTCATAGATGATCTTGCGGCCCAAGAGAGGCGGGGCATCGTTGAGGATGACGACGTCGACTTCGTTGTGATGAAGCACGGCGATCAGCTCGGATCCCAACTGGACTCGCATGTCGAAGCGGTCGTCCTGTGTAGGATGGCGCTCCCACAGAAGGAGGATCCCGACGTCCACGTCGCTCTCGCGATGCGCCCTTCCCTCGGCGTGACTACCAAAAAGGTAGACGGATGCGACCCCGAGATCAGGACGCTCGGTGAAGTACTGCTCCAGCTTCTTGAGGTTGGCTTCGTCCAAGGAGACACCTCCTGCGGGTACAGTATACGATCTGCGCGCGATGCCCTCCTCCTCCAAGGCAAGCCGCACCGTCCCCCTCCTCCTGCCCACCTGGCTGGTCCTGGGCGTCTTCTTCCTCGTGCCGCTGATCCTCATGCTCGGCATCAGCTTCGCCGAGCGCGGAATCTATGGCGGCCTGCGATCGATCCCGAATCTGGGAGAGTACCTGCGCTCCGGCGCGTTCCTCGCCAACTACGCCCGCTCGCTCGACGGGATCTTCCTGAAGATCGGCTGGCGATCGTTGTGGATGGCGGTCGCGACCACCATCCTCTGCATCGTCGTCAGCTTCCCCATCGCGTACTACCTGGCGCTGCTGGCGCCGCGGCGGTGGAAGGGTCTGCTGCTGGGGCTGGTGGTGGTCCCGTTCTGGACCAGCTTCCTGATCCGCACCTACGCCTGGATGTTCATCCTGCGCAGCGAGGGGCTGCTCAACCTCGTGCTGGTGGGGAGCGGGCTCCTGCGCCATCCTCTGGAGCTGCTCTACACGCAGACGGCGGTGATGATCGGCCTCGTCTACGGCGAGCTGCCGTTCATGATCCTCCCTCTCTTCGCCTCGCTGGAGAAGCTCGACCGCTCGCTCCTCGAAGCCGCTTCGGACCTGGGGGCCGGCCGCGTCCAGACCTTCCGGCGAGTGACCCTCCCGCTCACCCTGCCGGGGCTGGCGGCGGGGATCGTCCTCGTCTTCATTCCCAGCCTGGGGCAGTTCGTGGTCTCGGACCTTCTGGGCGGTGCCCGCAGCATGCTGCTCGGCAACCTGATCCAGAACCAGTTCGCGGTCGCCCGCAACCAACCCTTCGGCGCGGCTCTGGCTTTCGAGCTGACGACGGCCGTGCTCCTCCTGCTCCTCGGCTACGCCGCCCTGGCGCGGCGCCGGGGCGGGGAGGACCCGCTGTGACCGGCCGCGGTCCGCGCCGGCTCCTCGCGGCGCACACGGCGCTCGTCTACCTCTTCCTCTACGCACCCATCGCCATCCTGGTGGTCTTCTCGTTCAACGCCGCCCGGCAGACGGCCTTCTGGCAGGGCTTCACGCTCGACTGGTATCGCCGGCTCCTGGACGACGGCCTCCTGCTGCGCGCCGTGCGCAACAGCCTGGAGGTGGCCGGGATCACGACGGCCGCCGCCGTCGTCCTCGGCACGCCCGCGGCTCTGGCGCTCGCCCGTCCCGCGTTCCGCGGCAAGGGCGCCACCCAGGCGCTGCTCTACCTGCCGGTGATCATTCCCGAGGTCGTCCTGGGTGCGGCGCTGGTGACCTTCTTTGGCGCCGTCGAGCTGCGGCTGTCCCTGGCGACGGTGGTGATCGCTCACGTCGTGTTCAGCGTTTCCTACGTGGCCCTGGTGGTGCGGGCGCGGCTGGCGGGGCTCGATCCCGCGCTCGAAGAGGCGGCCCGCGACCTCGGAGCGGGACCCTTCGAGACTTTCCGGCGGGTGACCCTGCCGCTCGCCCTGCCGGGGATCGTGGCCAGCGCCCTCCTCGTCTTCACCCTCTCGATCGACGACTACGTGATCACCTCCTTCGTGGCCGGCGTGGGCGCCACCACCCTGCCGCTCCACATCTACTCGATGCTCAAGGTGGGGGTCACCCCCGAGGTCAACGCCGTCTCGACCCTGCTGCTGGCGGTGACGATCGTCCTCATCGTCGCGGCTCACCGGCTGCTCCAGAAGGAGCTGTAGATGAAGAAGGGACAGCAGGGACAGCAGGGACACCAGGGACTACAGGGACGACAGGGACACCAAAGATACCGCCGAGGCTGGGGCTTCTTTGTCCCTGCTGTCTCTGAAGTCCCTGTTGTCCTTATCGTCCTCCTCGCCGCCGCCGTCCTGGTTACCGCCTGCGGCGGCAACACCGGGCCCGCTCCCAAGGTCGTCAACATCTACATCTGGACCAACTACCTGCCGCAGGAAGTGGTCAACGAATTCGAGCGGCGCACGGGCATCCACGCCAACGTGGACACCTACGACTCGAACGAGGCCGTGCTGGCCAAGCTCCAGTCGGGCGTCGCGGACTACGACGTGGCGGTGCCCTCGGATTACATGCTCAAGATCCTCATTCCCCAGGGGCTCGTCCGGCCGCTCGACCATGGCCGCCTCCCCCACCTGAAGAACCTCGATCCGCGATTCCTCAATCAGCAATACGACCCGGGCAACGGCCACTCCGTCCCCTATCTCTGGGGGACGACGGGGATCGGCTACGACAAGACGAAGGTCCAGGCGCCCGTCGCGCCCGTAGATAGTTGGGCGGCCCTCTTCGACCCGCGCCACGCCGGCCGCATCCTGATGCTGGACGATCAACGGGAGGTCTTCGGCGCGGCCCTGAGACTGATGGGCCGATCGATCAACGAGAAAGATCCCGCCATCCTGCGCCGGGCCGCCGAGATGCTCAAGAAACAGAAGCCGCTGGTGCGCACTTTCAACAGCTCGGACTTCGCCAACCTCCTCGCCGCCGGCGACGTGGACCTTTCCCAGGGCTACAACGGCGAGCTCGCCGAAGCCGTGGCCCGCTCCGCCGGCCGCCTCGCGTACGTGATTCCCAAAGAGGGGGGCACCCTGTGGATCGACAACCTGGCGATCCCCAAGGGCGCCCGCAACGTCGACGCCGCCTACGCCTTCCTCGACTTCGTGATGCAGCCCGAGATCGCGGCGAAGATCGTCAACCACGTCCACTACGCCTGCGCCAACCAGGCTGCCCTGCCGCTGATCGACGGCAAGATCAAGAACGACCCCTCGATCTACCCTCCCCAGGAGGTCCTCAACCGTTGCGAGCTGATCGAGGACCTCGGCGAGACGACGCAGTTGGTGGATCGGCTGTGGACGGAGGTCAAGGCGCAGTAAGCAAAGCTTCGCGTCGTGCTCCGCTTCTCGTCTTTCCGGAGATCTGGAATCCGGTCCAGGCGTGAGGTATGCTCTGGCCGGATCGCGAGGTTTCTACGACAGAGAGTCAGGTTTTTGACACGGACCCGCGCGGCGGCGATCGTGCCGTCCGATGCGGCCTCCCTGGCACATGCGTTGCTGACGAGGGTCTGACGTGAAGAGGCAAAAGAAATCAACCGGGCCTGGCGCGGCTTCCCTCGCGGCGCGACGCTGCGCTGCGCTCCTTCTGCTGCTGCTCTCTCTCGCGCTCCCGGCGCGCGCCAGGACGGCGCACGGCGTGAGCCCCGATCCTCCCCTCGCCGCGAGCTTCGAGCTTCCCACGCGCACCGGCACCGTAGCGCTCGATGGGCTGCGGACGAAGGTGGTGCTCGTCGATTTCTGGGCCTCGTGGTGCGGGCCCTGCCGACAGTCGTTTCCGTGGTTGAGCACGATGTCGGAACGCTACGGGGAGAATGGCCTGGTGGTCGTCGCGATCAATCTGGACAAGGATCGGGATCTGGCGCAGGCGTTCCTGCGCCAGTTCTCGCCGCCCTTCATCGTAGCGTTCGACCCCGAGGGAAAAACGGCTGAAGCGTTCAACGTGACGGCCATGCCGTCGAGCTTTCTCGTGAGCCGGTCAGGACGCCTGGTCTACTCCCATGCCGGGTTTGACCTGCGGGATGCCGACACGATCGAGAAGCAGATCAAGAAGCAGATCAAGGAGGAGATGACCAAATGAAAAAACCGGCGAAGTGGCCCTTGCGGCTCGCCCTCGCCCTGGCGCTGGCGGTCCTGGCCGGCGGCTGTGCCACCGTTCGACCCTGGGATCGAGACCTTCTCGCCGAGAAGGGGATGAGGCTCATTCCCTGCCCCATGCTGCACTCCATCGACGAGCACATCTATTTCAGCAAAGAGGCCTCGACCGGGGGGCAGGACGTCGGCGGAGGGGGCTGCGGGTGCAACTAGGACCGGCGGGCTTCACTTCCTCCACTTCGGCACTGCGTGAACGGCTGGGCAAGGCCGCGCTCGCCCTTCTCCTCGTGCCGTCCGCGGCGATGGCCGAGCCGGCGGTGACGGCGGCGGCGGCGGCGGCGGCGGCGAACCAGGTCGACTACACGGCGCTCTATTACGGCGAGCAGAGCCGGGTTCAGGTGTACGAGCCGATCGTCCGCGCCACGCGCCTCTTTGGCGACGGCCAGTCGCTCTCCGCCCAACTCGGAATCGACGTCATCACCGGCGCCTCGCCGAGCGGTGCGCGGCCCTCGGGCAGCGTGCAGACGATGACGACCGCATCGGGCCGGGTCGTCAACGTTCCCGCCGGCAGCATCCCGTCGGTGCGGTTCCAGGACCATCGCGCGGGGCTGGACGGCGAATGGCAGAAACCTTGGGGCAAGATCGTCACCTCGACCTTCGGAGTCCACGCCTCGCGCGAGAAGGATTACCAGTCGCTCGGCATCACCGGCAAGGTTTCCGCCGAGCTGATGCAGCGGCTGCTCACCGTCACCGCGGGCGGCGGTTACAATGATGACAGCGTCTTTCCGGTCGGCGGAACACCGGTCGGATTGTCCGACGGCAGCGAGGTTTCCAAGAGAGCGAATTCCAAGCGGGTCACCAACCTGCTGCTCGGCGTGTCGCGAGTGCTGACGCGCCGCTGGATCCTGTCCCTGGACGGGTCCCGCACCCTTGAGAAGGGTTATCTGACCGAGCCCTACAAAGTCATCAGCCTCGTGGACCCCTTCTCCGGCGAGCCCCAGGCGGAGGTGACGGACAACCGGCCGTCGACACGGACCCGGACTTCGGCGCTTTTGAGCTCCGCCTATCACTTCACGCACGACATCGGCTACGCGTCGTACCGCTATTACCGGGACACCTGGGGAATACGATCGAACACGCTCGACCTCAAGTACCGGCATGACCTGGAAGGCGACTGGTACATCGAGCCACACATCCGCTACTACCGGCAGAGCGCCGCGGATTTCTTCACCACCGGCATTTCCAGCTTCCTGGCCCCGCCGGAATTCGCCACCAGCGACTACCGCCTCGGCCGCTTGACGACGCTGACCCTCGGAGCCAGTTTCGCTTTCCATGTCGGCGACAATCCATCGCAGTGGAACCTCCGCGCCGAATACATACGGCAGGCGGGGGACAGCTCGCCGCCGAGCTCGACCGGCACCAAGAGCTCCTTTGACCTGTCCCCGCCGATCAATACGGTCACGGCCGTCCTCGGCTACTCGTTCAACTTTTGAGGTCGAGCGCTTGGCCCGCGCCATTCACCCTGCGGCTTCCCCGCCACGGCGCGGGCCGGCGCTCGACCGCATCGAGGACTACTTCGCCGGCCGCTTCGAGGCGATGGCCAGCCCGTGCACGGTGCTCGTCGACGGCGACGACCGTGACGAAGCAGCGGCGCTCGTCGAGATCGCGGCGCGGGAGGCGCTGCGCATCGAGCGCAAATTCAGCCGCTACCGTACGGACAACCTGATCCACGAGATCAATCATGCCAACGGACGGCCGGTCGAGGTCGACGAGGAAACGGCGCAACTGATCAGCTATGCGGCTACCTGCTGGGAGATGTCCGCGGGGCTTTTCGACATCACCTCCGGTGTGCTGCGGCGCGTCTGGAAGTTCGACGGCGGCAGCCGCGTCCCGGGACAGAAGGCCGTCGAGGCGTGCCTCGAGCGCGTGGGCTGGGGACGGGTCACCTGGCAGGATCGCACGCTGTCGATGCCCGCCGGGATGGAGATCGACCTCGGAGGCATCGGCAAGGAGTACGCGGTGGATCGCGTCGCCGGGCTCCTCGCGGCGCAGACCGCGAGATCGTTCCTGGTGAACTTCGGAGGCGACCTCTTTGCCGGCGGCCTGCGGCGCGGCCATCGCACGTGGGGAGTTGGCATCGACGATCCGGGCCGCACGGGGCAGGCCGCTCTGTACCGGCTGGACGTCGCTCGCGCGGGTCTCGCGACGAGCGGCGACTCCCGGCGCTACGTGCAGTGGCGAGGCCAGCGGCTCGGCCACATCCTGAATCCCAAAACCGGCTGGCCCGTCGCCGGCGCGCCGCGCTCGGTGACCGTCGTCGCCCGCACCTGCCTGGAAGCCGGAACGATCTCCACCCTGGCCTATCTCCAGGGACCCGAAGCGCGGATCTTCCTGGAGCAGCAGGGCGTCCAGTTCTGGATTCTGTGAGGACCAGCATCGACGCCGTCGGTGGTCTGGCAAGGTGGCGAGACCGAGCGTCCAGATTGACTCCCGGTTGGAGGCCTTGCCCCGTGTATGGCTGACTCACGGAAAGCCGGCCCGCTTCTCCTCCGGTGTCGTACCAAAGACCGCTGGCACTCTCAGCTCGCCTTCCTCGAAAAAGAGCTCTCCGTTCACCACGATTTGAAGCTTGGTCGTACTCGGCGGACTGCCGGACGTCATCTCACCCACTGCCTGCTGCTTTGCTTTGAGCCGGCCGGCAGGGGTGTTGGCTGACCCGGCGAAGGCCACCTGCACTCCCTTGGCCAACTCTTCGTCGGTGAATTCGTGGCCCGTGACCTTCACCGACAGCAACTGATCGAAGTCCGGCGGGGCCACGATCAAGTGCGCCAGGAAGAGCTCCCCTCCTTTGCCGAAAAGCAGGTATTCCAGCCGTGCGGGTCTCTTGGCCTTGGGGTCGAATTCCCGAAAATGCACGACCCGCTTCACACGGACTTGAACGTCACGGAGGATGACGCCCTCGCCGTTTGGGCTTGGCTTTTCTAAATGACCACGAAGGACTTTGGCCGTGAAAGACCGAGGAGGTTTAGCATCGGGTCCCGTTGGGGCGAGCTCGGAGAGCACGAACTTCTCTTGCGGCCCCAGTGTGTAAAGCCTAGGTGCCCCGGGGGTCTGGCGGTCTTTCACATACTCGTCTTGATGATCAAAGACCACCTCGAAGATCGCCTGGAACCGGTGAGGCATGATGAATTTCTTCTTGAGATCCTCCGGATCCTGGAACATGGGGAGATGGGAAAGGTATACGGTCCTCTCGCCAATCACCACCATGTTGTGAGTTGCGACGTCGGGATTCGCAGGGTGCTGCTGTGCGGCGGTACTCCGAGCCCAAAAGAGACCAAGCGCCAGGGTCACGGCAAAGGCAGCGATAATGCTATTCTGATTTCTCATGGTCATTCCTCCTGTGGCAGTGTACTTCAACGTGCCGATGCCGGCGGATCGCCGCACCTGCCGCGGGTACCCGGGCCACTCGCCTATATATTTCGCCGCAGAGCAGAAGGATCTGACATCATCCACGGGCCGCACCGGCGGTCGCGGCCGGGTTGACGAATCCAAGGCCGAGCAGCCCTCCGGAATCCATCCCGCTGGCTGGTGCGTAGCATGGTGGTGGAAGGCAACCAAGGAGGCATGACATGAACGGAATCTTCAAGCGGAGCTGGCTGGCGTTGGCCGGGCTCCTGATGGCTGCCGGCCCGGGCGCCGGTGTTGCCCGTGCGGCGCAGCCGGCTCCGCCTCACCCGCTGGCCAAGGCCGCCTTCGCCGGCGGCTGCTTCTGGTGCGTGGAGGCGGCGTTCGACAAGGTCGCGGGCGTGGTCTCCACCACCTCGGGCTACACGGGCGGCACCAAGAAGAATCCCACCTACGAGGAGGTCTCGGCTGGCGGCACCGGCCACGCCGAGTCCGTCGAGGTGGCCTACGATCCGGCGAAGGTCAGCTATCAGAAGCTGCTCGACGTCTTCTGGCACAACGTCGATCCCCTGGTGAAGGACCGCCAGTTCTGCGACACGGGGCACCAGTACCGCTCGGCGATCTTCTACCACGACGAGACGGAGAAGCGCCTGGCCGAGGCGTCGAAGGCCGAGGTGCAGAAACGTTTCAAGCAGCCGATCCAGACCGAGATCGTGCCGGCCGGCCCCTTCTATCCCGCGGAGGAGTACCACCAGGATTTCTATAAGAAGAATCCCATCCGCTACAAGTTCTACCGTAGCGGCTGCGGCCGTGACCGGCGCCTGCAGGAGCTCTGGGGGACGAGCGGCGAGTAGGGGGGACGGCCGGACCGGACCGTTACGAGGTTGCGTCTTTTCGAGATGCTGAGGATCTGCGCTATACTGGATCCTCAGCATCGATGACAACTCGGCCCATCCTGTTCCTTGCTGCGGCTCTCGCGACGCCACTGGCGGCGGTTCCAAGTCCCGGGCCGTTCGGCGCGGCGCCCCCCGTCGTCCAGCCCGGTCCACCGCAGGTCCCTTCAGACCCGGACCGCTGGCTGCCGTGGCGGGTGTTCACCTGGCGGGACGGGGTCAAGCCCGGAAACCCCGGTCTGGCCCAGGACACTCGGGGGTACATCTGGGCGTCGACGCCTGAGGGGCCGGTCCGCTACAACGGGCAGAGCTGGCAGAAGGTCGAGATCCCGGGTGAGCACACACCGGTCGGCCCCTTTTCCCTGTTGGCCGCAGGGGACGGCAGTCTGTGGTTCGGCTTGCCGGAAGACCGGCTGCTGCGGCTGCGTGCCGGCGTCTGGCGCCGGTTCGATCCTCGCTCCGGCGTGCCGGCCGGCATCATCGCATCGCTGATCGAGACCGTGGAGCGGGGGCGGAGCACGGTGTGGGCGGGCACTGGCTCGGGCCTGGGGCGGTGTCGCGGCGACACCTGCATGGAGGTGCCCGCGCTGCATGGCCAGGCCGTGCACACCCTCGCCGCCACCCGCGCTGAAGATGGCCGGCTCGCCCTCTGGATCGGCACCAATCACGGCCTGCTGCGGCTCGACGACGCCGGCGGCGACCACCCGATCCTCTCTCCCCTTTTCGACGATCCCGCCGTGCTCCCCGACCGCTCGATCCGCAGCCTCGCCGAGACCGTTGGCAAGGATGGCCAGAGCTCGCTCTGGGTGGGGACCGACCGGGGCCTTGCCCGTTTGCGGGGTGGAGTCTGGAGCCGCTACGATGCCGGCTCGGGCTTCCCTCCGGGGCCGGTGGCCAAGCTCCTGGCGAGCCGCTCGCCCGATGGCGAGCTCATCGTCTGGGCGGGCAGCTTCCGCTCCGGCCTCCTGCGCATCCAGGACGATGGCCGTTGGCAGGCTTTCGACAGCCGCTGCGGGCTGCCGGCGAACTACGTCTACGACCTGTTGATCACCGGGTCCGGCAAGGACCACTCCAGCCTCTGGCTGGCCACTCCGGCCGCTCTCGCCCGGCTCGACCGCGAGCAGTGGCACGCCGTGGACACCCGCTCAGGGCTGCCCAACGACGTGGTCTTCGGCGTCGGCGAAGCGACGTTCCCGGACGGCCAGCACACCTTCTGGATCGGCACGCTCGGCGGCATGGTCCGCCTCACGCCGCGCGGCTGGGAGCGCTTCTCGCCCTCTCCTGCCGGGTCGGAGGTGATCTTCAGCGCGACCAACGCGCAGGAAAAGGATGGAACGGTGTCTCTCTGGCTGGGGACGGTGGAGGGACTGCGGCGCTTCTCCCACGGCCGCTGGACGAGCTTCAGCACCCATAACGCCCCCCTCCCCCACGAATGGATCATGTCCCTGCTGGCGGTGCCTTCACCGCGTGGTGCGGAGATCTGGGCCGGCACTGCCAGGGGGCTCGCCCGCTTCGCAGAGGGCCGCTGGACCGTCTTCCGGCCGCAGGATTCGGGCCTTCCCGGCCCCGAGGTCCGCGCCCTCGCCCTGGTGCCGCGGCCCGCCGGCGCTCCCGTCCTCTGGACGGGCACGGATGGCGGCGTGGCGCGCCTCGCGGCCGAGCGCTGGGAGGCAGTGCGGGTCCCCTGTCTGCCTCACCCCCGGGTCATGGCCCTCCTGCCGGTCACGGTCGGCGACGGCACTGGCTGGCTCTGGATCGCAACCCAGGGCGGGGTCGCCCGTATGCGACTGGACGGGGCGGGAAACCTCCAGGGACCCTGCGAGGCGCTGACGGACCACACCCGGCCGGCCCTGAGCAACGCCGCAGTCGCCCAGGTCCAGACCGACCTCTACGGCCGTGTCTATCTCTTTACCGACTGGGGAGTGGACCGCCTCACCCTGGCGCCCACGGGAGGGCTGGGCGCCGCGCGGCTGGAGACCTTCAATGCCGGCGATGGCCTGCCGGGCATGGAGTTCAACCGCGCCTCCTACCGCGACCGCCTGGGCCGCATCTGGGGTGGCGCCACGGGCGGCGCCGCCATTCTCGATCCTGCTCCGCCCCTGGGCGCCGCGCCCCGCCCGGTTGCTCCGCTGCTCCTCGAGCACGTCAAAGTAGCAGGCCGGGAGCGTCCCCTCGTTCCCGGCGCCCCTCTGCGCCACGACGAGAACAGCCTGGAGTTCCAGTTCGCCCTGCTGAGCTACCGCCGCGAGCACGCCATCCTCTACCGCACCCAGCTCGCCGGCCTCGAGGACGAGCCCACACCCTGGAGCCGGGAAGCTCACGTGGTCTACAACCGTCTCCCCCAGGGCACCTACACCTTCCGCGCCTGGGGGCGGGACGGCGAAGGCACGGTCTCCGGTCCGATCCAGGTCGATTTCCGGGTGCGGCCGGCGCCCTGGCTCACCCTTTGGGCCATTGCCCTCTATGCACTCACCCTCGTGGGTCTCGGCTGGGTAGGCAACCAGCTCCGGGCGAAAGCCCGCCGCACCGCTCAGCTCGAAGCGCAGGTCGCCGAACGCACCCGCGAGCTGGCGGAGGCCAACCGCAAGCTGGAGTTGTCCTCGGTCACCGATCCGCTGACCGGCTTGAGCAACCGCCGCTTCCTCGACCTCAACATCGGTCCCGACCTGAGCCAGGCCGTGCGCAACGCCCAGCAGTCGCCGGCGCTGCGGGACCACAATGCGGACCTGATCTTCTACTTCATCGACCTCGATCACTTCAAGCGGCTCAACGACTGGATCGGTCACGCCGGCGGCGATACCGTGCTGGTGGAGCTCGGCCACCGCCTGCGGCAGGTGGCCCGCACCACCGACGCGACCGTGCGCTGGGGGGGCGAGGAGTTCCTGATCGTCAGCCGCTGGACGAATCGCGAGGCGGGAGGTGAGCTGGCGGTGCGGATTCTGGAGGCGGTGGCCGGCGAACCCTTTGTCGTCGAGGGCCAGCAGGTCCACATTACCTGCTCGGTGGGCTGGGCTCCCTATCCATGGTCTCGCATCGAACCCGACTCTCTCTCTTTCGAGGAGGTGCTGAGCCTGGCCGACCGCGCCCTCTACCTAGCGAAGCGCGAGGGGCGCAACCGGACGGTCGGCGTGCTCCCCGGCCCGGACAACCCGGCCGGCGGACCCGTGCCGGAAGGATCTCTCAAGGCCATGGAGGGGCAACTCGTCGAGCTGGTGCGGCAGCAGGGACCGGACGTCGTCCCCTCCTTCGCGCCCGCCTCTCCCGACTCCTCCCAGATCCGCGCCGCCACGCGAGCGACGTAGACCGGGCCGGGGCGCCCGGAATCTCTCCTGCTAGACTCACCGCCATGCGCATCGTGTCCCTCGTCCCCAACGGCACGGAGATCCTGTTCGCAGTGGGCGCGGGCGAGCTGGTGGTCGGCGTCTCCCACGAGTGCGACTTTCCCGAGGAGGCCCGGGCGCGGCCAATCCTCACCGGCAGCGCCCTGACGCCCGGGATGACCGCCGCCGAGGTGGACGCCGCCGTCTCCGCTCAGGTGGGGAGCGGCGCGAGCCTCTACACGCTGGACGAGGGACGGATCGCCGAGCTCGCGCCCGACGTCATCGTCACCCAGCAGCTCTGCCCGGTCTGCGCGGTGTCCACCGAGCAGGTGGAAGGCGCTGTCCGCCCCCTCCCCCGCTGTCCCGAGGTGGTCTCCCTCGATCCCAAGTCGCTGGCGGACGTCTTCGCGGACGTCCGCCGGGTGGGCGAGCTCACCGGCCGCGCGGACCGGGCCGGGGCCCTGCTCGAAGGCCTTCAGGTGCGGCTGGACGTGGTCCGCGCCACGGTCGCCGGCAACGCCGGCAAGCCCCGCCCCCGGGTGCTGGCCCTGGAATGGCTCGATCCGCCGTTCGCCGGTGGCCACTGGGTGCCGGAGATGATCGCCCACGCAGGCGGCGAGGACGTGATCGCCAGGCCGGGCGACCCCTCCGCCCGCCTCACCTGGGAGCAGGTCGCCGCCGCCGATCCAGACGTGATCGTCGTCATGCCCTGCGGCTTCGACGAGGCCGGCGCCGGGGCGCAGATCGAGACGATGGCCGCTCGTCCCGAGTGGCAGTCGCTGCGGGCCGTCCGCGCAGGCCGGGTCCACCCGGTGGACGCCAACGGCTGCTTCAGCCGCCCCGGCCCGCGCCTCGTGGACGGCATCGAGCGGCTGGCGGCGATCTTCCACGGGGAGCCCCCCAGGATCTCGTCATGACGAACGTGGAGCTCGACGGCCTGCCCGTCAACCTCGACGATCTGCTCAACGCCCGGTCGATCGAGAGCAATCGCATCGAATTCAAGGCGGGCTGGGACGACCAGATCAAAGCGTCGACGGTCCGCACGATCTGCGCCTTCGCCAACGACCTCCTGAATCTGGGAGGCGGCTATGTCGTCCTCGGCGTACGGGAGGAGGGGGGGCGTGCAATCCTGCCGCCGATCGGGTTGGGGACTCTGGACCTCGACAGGGTCCAGAAGGAGATCCGGGGGGTGTGCAAGAGAATCGAGCCGGATTACCTACCCCTGGTCTTTCCAGTGCAGTACGAGGGCGTTCCGCTCTTCGTGATCTGGGCGCCAGGTGGAGATACCCGTCCTTACCAGGCCCCAGAGAACCTGAAGGTCTCCGGCAGCCCGCTCCAGTTCTGGATCCGTCGCTCCTCGGAAACGATCAAAGCTCAAGGGGAGGATCTCCGCCAACTCGTGGCGCTGACAGCCAGGGTACCCTTCGACGACCGCCGGAACCTGGAGGCTCGGATCGAAGACCTGTCTCCGTCTCTGGTTCGCCAGTTCCTGAACCAGATTGAAAGCGATCTCGTCAATCATGACCCTCCGATCGATGACCGACAGATCTTCCGAATGATGAATCTGGTGGTGCGCGTCAACGCTCATGAAGTCCCCCGCAATATCGGACTCATGTTTTTCAACAACGATCCAGACCGGTTCTTCGCCGGGACGAGGACCGAAGTGGTGCAGTTCGGTGACGATGCGGGAGGGGACCTGATCGAGGAGAGGATTTTCCGCGGCCCCATACCGCAACAGATCGTATCTGTGCTCAACTATCTCAACAGCCTGGGTGGAACTCTGCTCCAGAAGGTCAGCGGCCAAGCCGAGGTCGAAAGGAGCGTGGCGTATCCATCCGGTGCCGTCGAAGAGGCCCTCGTCAACGCCTTCTACCATCGCGGCTATGACGACCCTCCCGAGCCGGTCAAGGTTTATTTGTACCCGGACCGCATGGAGGTCATCAGCTATCCCGGTCCGGTCCCGGGAATTCAGCGGAGTTACTTCCAGGCCGGGGGTTCGTTGCCCCCTGTTCCCGCCCGCAACCGCAGGATCGGGGATTTTCTGAAAGAGCTGCAGCTCGCCGAGAAGCGCGGCTCCGGCATTCCCAAAATCCAGCGCCAGATGCGCCAGAACGGATCTCCCGAAGCCCGGTTTGACTTCGATGAGACACGGACATATTTTCGGACGATCCTACCGGTACACCCCCGTTATCTCGTCCTTCATGCCCTGCGAGAGGCCGGATACCTGTGGGCCACGGGAGAAAAAGAGTCCGCTCTGGAGCACCTGGAGCGCAGCTTCGACCGACTTCCCGATTCGGCGGCACTGACGACACAGATCATCGAATACGCTCTGGCGCTCAATGATTACTCGCGGGCCGAGCGGACTCTCGATCGATATGAGACTGCGGGGGGAGAGTCCATTGATCCCATTCTGACGTTGGTTCGGTATGTGACCACTCGCGGGAGTCTCGAGGAGGCTGAGTCTTTCCTGGCGAAGTTCCAGGTTCTTCCTGGAGACACCGGACCCAAATCTCCTCGACGGGCCATCCGCGAGACCATAGAAGATGCAATCCTGAAAAAGCGAGAGCGAGATTTCGCGGGCGCCCACCATCTGTTCACGGATGCATCTTCTAAACGCCCACACGACCCGAGCCTGATTTACGAGCTGGCGGACACCAAGATCGAGCTGGCTCGAAGGCTCCGGGCCGAAGAGGACCCGGCGATCAAGATCCGGTTGTACCGGGAAGCCAGCGATCTCCTGAGGCGGACCCTCCAGCTTGCGGAGGATCCGAAACGCCAAGCCTGGTATTGGTTCGGCCTGGCCCGAGCCCTCGACGGTCTGGGCGCTCCGAAGCGGGAGATCCAGAGCGCTTTCGAGAACGCTCTGGCTCTGGTGCCCGGCGAGACCGCGTTCCGGGACGCCTATGAGTCCTGGCAGAAGAGAGCTCTGCGGAATAACCCGCCCTCGTCCGTCTAAACATTTGCCGGGAAAGAGTGTCTTACCCGGCAGGGGCGGATCTGAGGTCCGCCTCTGGTCGCGTCCAACCCCTGGACCGACCTCCTCGTCCAAGATGCCTCCGGGCAGACCCCAGGAGGCATCCTTTTTTTCTACCTCGTCCGCAGCCAGCCGAGCACCTGGGTGTCGACCCCGATCCCCTCTCCCAGCCCCACGTCAAGCCGGCGGGGGAAGGCGACGTGGCCGCCGCCCTTCAACCAGCGCACCTCGAGGCGAGGCGTGGGACGCAGGACGGCGCGGACGGCACGCGCGGGCACCATGGGATCGCTCTCCGAGTTGAGCAGCAGGGAGGGGACGCGCAGCTCCGGCAGCCGCGGGGCGACGCTCGCCCGTGCATAGTAGTCCGCGGCGCCGGCGAAACCGTGGCGGGGGGCCACGACGCGATCGTCCCACTCGCGGAGGGTGCGGATGCGGGCCGCCTCCTCGATCGTCAGCGGCTGCGGCCGGCGGGTGGAGACGGCGGCGAAGATGCCGATCAGGCCCCTCAGCAGGTAGCGGCGGTAGATCCAGCGGCCGGGCGAATCGATCTCCTGCTGGGAAAGCCCGAGGTCGAGCGGCGCGCAGACGGCGGCCACGGCGGCGACCCGCGGGTCCTCGACCTCGGTCGCCAGCCTCAGCGTGACGTGCCCTCCGAGCGAGTAGCCGATGACGTAGATCCGCCGATAGCGCCGCAGCTCCTCGCTCGCCAGAGCGGCGTGGAGGTCTGCCGTCAGAGCGGCGTGGTAGAAGTCGTGGTTCTCGAGATCGCAGCCCCGCAGGTTGATCCGCAGACAGGAGAGACCCACCGCCTCGGCAGCCTGGGCGCCACGGAACATGTAGTGGCTTTCGGTGCTGCCGCCCAGCCCGTGGACGAGGATGACGAGCTCCTCGCTCCCGGGCAGCTCGCGCAGCCGCCCAGTCACAGGGACCCGCCCGGTGACAGGGTCCTCCAGGGAGCTTCCCCACGGTCGCCATTCGGGCGCCTGAAGAGGCCGCACACTGTGCCGCAGACGGGGCGCGATCGTCCAGTAGTGGCCGAGGAGCGTCATGGGGCGGAATGGTATCGTCTCGAAGGGGGGACGTCCCAACCTGGGTGAAACGTTTTTCGAGTCTCGGACGTTATATAGATGGACACGAGTGTGATGGAACCCCTCTATCCTGAAATTCGAGTCGCCCTTCGCAGCCGGAACCGCTACGCCCTGGTGAGCGCCATCCGTCTCGGGCTGCGCAAGGCCGGCACCCCGCCGGCGGAGATCGAGCGCTTCAGCCGCGAGGCCCTCTCGACCCAGGATCCCTGCCATTTCGAAAAGCTGTGCAGCCAGTGGGTCTGCATGGATCGTACGTCCTCCCGCGGCGCCGAGTAGGCACCTCCTTCCTGTGAGCCCCCGCCGCAGCTTTTTCGGGGACAAGCCTTCGGGGACAAGTCCTTTCGGGGACAATTGCGCTAGGCTGAAGCCATGAAAGCCATCCGCATCCACAGCCTTGGGGGACCCGAGGTTCTCCAGCTCGAAGATGTCCCGGAGCCCGCTCCCAAGGAGGGCGAGGCCGTCGTCCGCGTCGAGGCGGCGGGCGTCAACTTCATCGACGTCTACTTCCGCACCGGCCTCTACAAGGGACCGGCGCTGCCGTTCACGCTCGGCCAAGAGGCCGCCGGCACGGTGGCGGCCGTGGGCTCCGGCGTCGCCGACGTGGCCGTGGGCGACCGCGTCGCCTATGCCGGCGTTCACGGGGCCTACGCCGAACTGGCGGCGGTGCCGGCGGCGCGGCTGGTCAAGCTGCCGGCTGGCGTCTCCACCCGCCAGGGTGCCGCGGCCATGCTCCAGGGGATGACGGCGCACTACCTCGCCTGCAGCACCTACTCCCTGAAGGAGGGGGATGCCTGCCTGATCCACGCGGCGGCGGGCGGCGTGGGCCAGCTCCTCTGCCAGGTGGCCAAGCTGCGGGGTGCCCGGGTGCTCGGCACTGTCTCCACCGAAGAGAAGGCGCAGCTCGCCCGCGAGGCCGGAGCGGACGAGATCATCCGCTACGACCAGCAGGACTTCGCCGCCGAGGTCAAGCGCCTCACCGGCGGCCACGGCGTGCAGGTGGTCTACGACGGCGTCGGCCGGGCCACCTTCGACAAGGGGCTGGACTCCCTGGCCCGGCGGGGCATGATGGTCCTCTTCGGCCAGGCGAGCGGTCCGGTGCCGCCGTTCGATCCCTCGCTCCTCAACACCAAGGGCTCTCTCTACCTCACCCGCCCCTCCCTCGGCCACTACATCGCCACGGCCGAGGAGCTGCAGCGCCGGGCCGAGGACGTGCTGGGCTGGATCGCAGAAGGGAAGCTCAAGATCCGCATCGGCCTCGAGCTCCCTCTGGCCCAGGCCGCCGAGGCCCATCGTGCGCTCGAAGGGCGGCGCACGACGGGGAAGGTGCTGCTGATCCCGTGACAGGGGGCCGGAGTGGCCGGGACTATGCCGCCGGCTCGTACTCCTCCGGCTCCACTTCCGGCTCACCAGCCAGGATCTTCCGGGCCCTCTCCAGGTCGAGCTCGCCCTCCCAGCGCGACACGGCGACCGTCGCGACGCCGTTGCCGATGAGGTTCGTGATGGCCCGCGCCTCGGACATGAAGCGGTCGATGCCGAGCAGGAGGGCGAGGCCGGCGACCGGGATGTTGCCGACCGCCGACAGGGTCGCCGCCAGCGTAATGAAGCCGCCGCCCGTCACCGCCGCCGCCCCCTTCGAAGTGAGGAGCAGTACGGCCAGGATCTCGAGCTCCTGGCCCAGCGTGACGTGCGTGTTCGTCGCCTGGGCGATGAACAGCGTCGCGAGCGTCAGGTAGATCGACGTGCCATCGAGGTTGAACGAGTAGCCCATCGGCACCAGGAGCCCCACCACCGACTCCGGGCAGCCGAGCCGCTCCAGCTTGCGCATCAGCAGGGGCAGCGCCGACTCCGACGAGGAGGTGCCGAGGACGATGAGGATCTCCTCGCGGATATAACGTAGAAACTTGAGGATTCCGAGGCCCGCCCAGCGCATCACCAGGCCGAGCCCGAGAAGCACGAACAGGAGGCTCGTGACGTAGAAGGTCGCCATCAGCTCGCCGAGGCTCAGGAGGCTCTTGATCCCGTACTTGCCGACGGTGAAGGCCATGGCGCCGAAGGCGCCGAGCGGTGCCACCCGCATGACGATGGCCACGATGCGGAAGAGGACGTGGGAGAGCTCCTCGACGAAGCGCAGCACGAGCGAGTCTTGAGACTTCAAGGCCGCCAGCGCCACGCCGAAGAGGATCGAGAAGAGCAGCACCTGAAGGATGTCTCCCCGCGCGAAGGCGTCCGCCACGTCCTTGGGGATGATGTTGAGGAGGAAATCGATGGTGCTGAGGGAATGGCCGGAAGAGGTGTAGTTGGCGATGGCACTGGTGTCGAGCTTCGCCGGGTCGACGTTCATCCCCGCGCCCGGCCGCACCAGCTTGCCGACGATCAGGCCGAGGGCGAGCGCGAAGGTGGTCAGCACCTCGAAATAGACGATCCCCTTGAGGCCGATGCGCCCCACCCGCTTCAGATCGCCCATCTTGGCGATGCCCGTCACCACCGTCGTGAAGACGATGGGCGCGATCAGCATCTTGACCAGCTTGATGAAGCCGTCGCCGAGCGGCTTCATGGCCGCGCCGAGCGTCGGGTTGAGGACGCCGAGGATCGCCCCGAGAGCGACCGCCACCAGCACCTGAGCATAGAGGCTATGGGCGAACCTTCTCATCGGGCGGCCCTCTCATGACCTGAACGGAAAGCAGGCTATCGGGGATCAGCACGCGGGGTCAAGCCGGCCTGCTCTGCCAGGGCCCGGCAGGTCTCGAAGGGCCATTCGCCGTAGCTCCGGAGCAGGACCATGACCTCGTCGACCGCGAAGCGGCGTGCGATCTCCGCCAGCTTCGCCGCGCACTCCGCGACGGGGCCCTCGATCACTGGTTTGACGACGCCCGGTGCGTGGGCAGGCGCCTCACCGAGGGCCGTGCCAGACGCCATGCTGACCATGACGATGGCGGCCGGCTCCGGAAACTCGGGGCTGGGGACGAAAGCCTGCCGATACTCGCCGAGGATGGCTGGTCCGTCCCGCTCCGCGGGTGCGTGGTGCAGGGAGAAGCAGAAGCCGGTGCCGTGGCGGCCGGCCCAGCGGGCCGCCTCCTCGCCGGTACCCAGCACCCACATCGGCGGCCCCGGTTCCAGAGGCAGCTTCTGGGCCAGCGGGTGCCCGGCCGGCAGGCGACCGGTGAGGAACCCGTGCAGGTCGGCGAGCTTCTCGGAGTGGCTCCGCAGAGTGTCCGCGGGGCGTCCGTCCAGCATCGCCTCGCGCAGCTCCGGCGCCAGCGTCAAGCCGCGAGTGACGCCGAGATCGAACCGCCCTGGCAGCATGAACTCGATGAGGCGCGCGTCCTCGGCGACCCGGTAAGGGCTGTGGTAGTCGAGACACACACCGCCGCTGCCGACGCGGATACCGTCGCTGGTCGCGGCCAGCAGAGCCCCCAGCAGCAGGGGGTTGCCGCACTGCCACTCGCTGTGGTGCTCCCCCAGCCAGTAGCGGCGATAGCCTGACCTGTCGGCCTCGGTCATGAGGTCGACGGCATCTCCAATATTGCCGAAATCGAGGATCGACAGGTCCATGATCGGGAGGCTCATCCTATCACTGGACGGTCTCCGGCCCGGCCGGGCCGCGCCGACCGGTGGCAAAATTGTTGCACGTATAGCAACTGATGCAGTTAGGCCGATCCCGAGAGGCTCGGTTCAAACTGCCAAGGAGGACGCGATGAAAAAGAAGCCGATCCTGAAAATCACGCTCAACCGGGAGACCCTGCTCCGCCTCGAACACGGAGACCTCGAACGGGCGGCAGCCGGCCGGCTCACCGATTTTGTCACCTGCTATGTGACGTGCCTGCGAACCTGCCAGGGGTGCACCGTCTGAACGAGGAGCCGGGAGGCAGGCGAGGAGCTCTCGTCTGCTCTCCCCTCAGTCGATTTCGCGGGCAGCCTTGCCGCTCAGCGCGAGAACCGATGCCGCCGCGAGCACCGCACCCGCTGCAATGAACAATCCTCGGAGGCTCCATTGCGCCAGCACGCCGGAGACGGCGTAGGATACCGGTACCAGTCCCACGGCGGAGAACATCAGCACGCTCATTACGCGGCCGAGCAGCGCGCGCTCCACGCGCATCTGCATCCAGGCGCTGAACTGCACGTTGACGAATCCGACGCCCAGGCCCATCAGCGCCAGCAACGCCGCCACCGCGACGAGCTTCGGCACGATGCCAATGCCGATCAGCTCGAGACCGGCCAGCAGGCTCATGACGATGAACTGCAGACCGCGCTTGCGCGGCCGCTTCACGGTGCCGCCGAGCACGATTCCCGCCAGCGTGCCGCCGCTGAAACAGGAAAGCAACGTTCCGAACGCCGCCGCCGAGCCGAAACGGAATTTCGCCATGGCAGCCAGACCCACGGCAATCGGCCCGGAAACGCAGAAGTTGATGGTGGCGAAGACCATCATCAGCGACAGCAGCGGCGGATCGTTGCGTACCGCGCGCAGGCCCTCGGCGATGGAGTGCAGCATGCTCGGACGAGCCGGCGCGCCGGCTGCGGCAGGGGCCCTGGGCGGATCGGGAATCCTGAACAACGCAGCGATCACGGCGAGGAAGCTCAACGCGTCGAAAAAGAGCGCCGAGGCGATGCCCAAGCTCTTGATCAGCACGCCCGCCGGCGCCGGCCCGGCCATCTGTGCCAGCACCGTGGAGGTCTGCATCAGGGCGTTCGCGGGCTGAAGCTGCTGCGGCTGGACCAGCGTCGGAATCAGCGCCGAGCCGGCGGGAAATGAAAACGCATCCGCAACGCCAAAGGCAAAGGTCAGCACATAGAGTTGCCAGAGTTGGATGAGGTCGCGCCAGATCAGCGCCGCCACCGCGCCGACGAGCACCGTGCGCACCGCCGCCGTCGTGATCAGCACGCGCCGCGCCGAGAAGCGGTCCGTCACCGCGCCGCCGATCAGCATCAGGGCCGCGCGTGGAATCGCTGCGGTCATCAGGATCGTGCCCAGCGCCAGGCTCGAGCCCGTCAGTTGCAGCACCAGCCACGGCAGCGCCACCAGATAGAACTGATCGCCGAGCAGCGAGATCGTCGCGCCGAGCCACAGATTGCGGAAATGCGGCAGGGTGAGGGGATGCCTCAGCGCCGGAGCCGGAGTCGGCTCCAGTGCAGGACTTGCCTGCGAAGGGTTGGCAGACGCTGAGCTCATCGCGCACCTCGCGAACCGACAAGGTCCGTACCGTTCTCGCCCGGCATGATACCCCGTCTCGCGCCGTCAACGACGACGGCGACGGCGCCCCGGCAGCTTGACACGCCGCACACCCAAGCTTATTCTCAAATTTAGATTTGCAAGAAAAGGAGATCCCATGTCCCGCCAGACCAAGACCCGCTCCTGGTGTCAGCCGCTCGTCCTCGTCACCGTGCTCTTCCTGGCCGCCTACGCCGCACAGGCCCAGCCCTACCTGGGCACCGGCGCGGGCAATCCCGGCGTTTCGACGGGAGCCGACAACACCGCGCTCGGAGACAACGCCCTATCCTCCAATACCTCCGGGTTCTTCAATACCGCGGTCGGCTTCGACGCCTGCAGGTCCAACACCTCCGGGTTCTTGAACACGGCGCTCGGCACGTTCGCCCTGGACGCCAACACGACCGGGTCCGTCAACACGGCGATCGGCGCCGGCGCTCTGCCCTCCAACACCACGGGCAGCAGCAACACAGCGGTCGGCACCGACGCTCTGGATTCCAATACGACCGCGAGCGCCAACACGGCCGTCGGCTATGAGGCGCTATTCGGAACCACGACCGGCGGCAACAACACGGCGCTGGGCGCGAACGCGCTAGGCCACACCAGCGGCTCCAACAATATCGGCATCGGAGTGCTCGCCGGCACCAACATCGCCGGCGGCAGCTACAACATCGACATCGGCAACACGGCTCCGGGCAATGAATCCAACACCATTCGCATCGGCGACGTCAATCACCAGACGGCGGCGTTCCTGGCGGGAGTGAACGGGGCCACCAGCGCGAGCGGCGTCGCGGTGTACGTGGACGCCTCCGGCCAGTTGGGCACCGTGACCTCATCGCTGCGCTTCAAGGAGGACGTCGAGACCATGGGTGATGCGAGCCGCGACCTGATGAAGCTCCGCCCCGTGACCTTCCGCTACAAGGCCGGCTACGACGACGGTTCCCATCTTCAGCAGTACGGCCTCATCGCCGAGGAGGTGGCGAAGGTCTATCCCGAGTTGGTCCAGTACGACGACAAAGGCCAGCCCCTCACCGTGCGCTACCATTGGATCAACACGATGCTCCTCAACGAGGTGCAGAAGCAGCACGGAAAAATAGAAGAGCAAGACGCTCAACTCGCCAGGCAGAAGGCGCAACTGGAAGAGCAGGAAGCCCGGCTCAAGCGGCTGGAGTCCCTGCTCGGTCGGCAGCCGGAGGCGGCCAAGGCGCCTTGAGCGGTCTAGTGCAGACCCGCGGCGTATGCCCGCGCCGCGGGTTTAGCATCGGTTTCGACTACTCCACCCGCCGCCATTCCCGCGGCGCCTCGGATCGATATCCTTCGAAAAGCAGTCCCCCGCACGGCGCGAGGATGCGCCCCGCCTCGTAGAGGACGACCGGGTCCAGATCGGAATAAGCGGTCGACTCCCCGCGCACGAAGGAGCCTGCGAGTCTCGACGAGCGCTGCGACCAAAGCTTGTTCTCCTTGCTCCAACTCTAGCCCGATTGGGTTCCCCAGCGCGAGCAATCCGCGGTACCATCTTCCCGTTACCAGGTGCGGTAGTCGGATACGGAGAAGGCCCGGGCTCAGCCGGTCGCGTCCCGCTCCTTCCTCGGGACCAAGGGGGAACGTATTGACAACGTATCCCGGAATCGAACGGCTGGTGGAGAGCCTGCGCCGCCAGGGCGTCGACGACGAGGTCATCAACACCGCCGTCGCCGAGATGAGGTCGACCTGACCCAGGGCTCCCCTACCGCCGTTTCACCGCCGACTGCTGGCCCGTTCCCGGCGCCGTCAGGAGCTTGAGCGGCTTCTTCGGCGCGAGGCCCGCCTCGCGCTGCCAGTCCGCCATCTCGGCGAAGGACCAGGTGCCGGACTCACTGGTGAGGGCGAAGTAGAGGTCGAGGAGGGCGCCGATCTGGCCCGCCTCGTCGGGTGAGCTCGGGCGGTAGAGTTCCTGGATGACGAAAATTCCTCCGGGACGCAGGGCGCGGGCGATCCGCTTTGCCAGGGCGCGGTTGGTGGCGTCATCGAAGTGGTGGACGAGGTTGGAGACGAAGACCACGTCCCAGGCTTCGGTTCCCAGGTCGTCGGTCAGGGCGTTGCCGGCGCGATGGACGACGCGGTCCCCCATCTCCTCCTGGGCCAGCAGGGGCGCGGCGTGCTCGACCGCCTCCGGCAGGTCCAGGATCACGGCGCGCAGGCCCGGATGACGCCGGCAGATCGCCGCCGAGAGGAGGCTGTGGGCGCCGCCGACATCCAGCAGGTCCTTCGCTCCCTTCGGCACCGGCGTCCGCCGCGCCACCTCGGGTGCCCAGGTGCAGACGGTGGCCCGCATCCCCCGCTGATAGATCCCCCACTCCTCCCGGGTCATCGAGTCGTGAATGTCCAGGGGCTTGCCCGTGCGCACGAAGTCGCCGGTGCGCGCGATGAAGTCCCACTCGCGGAAGAGGAGCAGCATCTTGTCGCGCAAGGACTCTTCGGCATCGGCCAGGAGCCACTTGCGCGCCAGGGGCGTCAGGGCGTAGCGGCCGGCTTCGAAGCGCAGGTACTCGCAGCCGGCGAGGGCGTCCAGGAGCTTGCGCGTGGCCCGCGGCTGGCTGACGCAGCGGGCGGCGATCTCCGCCGCCGTGAGCGGCCCCATCGCCAGGGCGTCGAAGACGCCAAGCCGCGTGCCCTCGATCACCGCCCGCGCCAGGAGCATTGCGACGTGGGTGTCCAGGAGCGGCTGCGGCAACAGGCCCAGCTTCGCTCCGATCCATTCGACGGGGTTCTGGGGAATCCCTCCCAGCTTCATGCCTTATCCTAGCGCCGGCCTTCCATGAACCGCCGCAGGGCGCGGTTGACGAGCACGGGATCGCCGGCGGCTTCGGGGCCGAAGGCGATCCCCACCGTGTCCCCCTCCCGCCAGGTGACCGTGCCGTTGACGTCCAGGATGGCCGGCTCGCCGGGCCGGCCGAGGCGGAAGCGGAGGAGGAACCCGGTCTGCCAGGCCGCCGGCACGCCGGAGAGGCCGACGCCGCCCAGGGAGAGGTTCTCCAGGGTCACCGACAGCTTCGCGCCGTCCTCCAGCTCGAGGACCGCCGGCACGCCCAGCCGGATGCGCACGTCCCGCTGGCCGGCGAGCCCCAGCAGGGCGGAGACGTTCATGCCGTGGCGCCGGATGACCTCGGCCCGGAACTTGAGCTCCAGGGCGGGGTTCTCGCGCACCAGCTCGATGAGGTCGGGCTTGTCGACCCGCAGCAGGACGGTGGGTGCCGCAGTACGGGCGGAGGCGTAGCGCCGGGCCTTGTCGTTGAGCAGTCCCATCTCGCCGAAGAAGCCGCCCGCCTCCAGACGCGCCAGCACCTGCTGGGGCTTCCCCTGCAAATCGCGGAAGACGGTCACCAGCCCCTCCTCGACGATGTAGAAGGCATCGACCGGATCGCCCTCGCGGAAGATCAGCTTGTAGGCCGGATGGCGCTCGACCTCCAGGAGACCCGCCAGACGCCCGAGCTGCTCGTCGTCCAGGTCCTTGAAGAGGGTGATCGTGCGCAGGAAGTCCTTCAATCCAAGACCCTCCGCATTTTGCATTTTGGATTTTGGATTTTGGATTGAAAGAGCACAGCAGCACCTTCCTCCACAATCCAAAATCGGAAATCCAAAATCCAAAATGCATTCATCCGTCCAGCTCCTTGACCAGGCCTTCCAGCCGGCCGCGCTCGCCGGGATCCGACTCCAGGTTGAGGGCGTGGCGGAAGCAGCGCACGGCGGCCTCCTTGTCGTCGAGCTGATAAAGGTAGATGGCGCCCGTGGTCTTCCACAGGTCGGCCCGGTTGGCAGCGATGCGCAGGAGCTGCTCGTAGAGCTGGGCGGACTCGCGGAAGCGGTGCAGGTCGTAGGCGGTACGGGCGGCGTTCTCGAGCGGCACCGGGTTGGCGGGGGCGCGCCGCGCGGCTTCGTGGAAATCGAGGAGCGCCGGCTCGAGGCTGCCGCTCTCGGCGCGCGCGATGCCCCGCTCCAGGTAGACCTCGGGCTCGTGGGCGCCGGCGCGCAGGGCGGTGTCGAGCACCGCCAGCGCCGCTTTGCGGTCGCCCCGCTGGCGCAGCAGGCGCGACAGGTTGGTCGCCGCCACTGCCAGGGCCGGGTCGAGGGTCAGGGCGCGGCGGTACTCCCGCTCCGCCTCCGGCTTCTTCCCGAGGTCGAGCAGGCAGCCCGCCGCGTCGGCGATCGGCACGGCGTTGAGATCGTTCTCGTTCGCCGCCCGCTGGAAGAGGGCGAGGGCGGACTCCGTGCGGCCGGTCTGGCGCAGGCAGAAGCCGGCCAGGCTCAAGGCCGGAAAGTTGTGGGGGTCCTGCTTGACGATCGCCTGGAGCTCGGGCAGGGCCGCGGCGCAATGCCCCTCCTGCACGCTCTGGGTCACGCGGTGGAGGTCCCTGGCGAGGCCGGCCATGGCCCGCGGGTCGGGCAGGCTGCCCGTCACCGGTCCCTCGGCGACGCCGCCGAGGTAGCCGAGGCTGGCGAGCTGGCGGCGCTGCTCCGCGGAGAGCACGTTCTCGGCGCGGACGGGGGCGTCGAGCTTCTCGCCCTGATCGCGCAGGAACGCCGCCAGCTTCCCCTCCCAGGTGCGCGCCGCCTGCGCCTGCGTGGGCGCCAGGTCGCGGCTCTCGCCGGGGTCCGCCGTCAGGTCGTAGAGGCTGCTCTTCGGCGCCTTGAGATATACGAAGCGGTCGTTGGCGAGCGACCGCAGCGGGTACCACTTGTAGGCGAAGAAGTGGAGGAAGCTCTCGGTGTAGGTCTGGCGGGAGCAATCGGCGCCCGTGGCGCCCGTGGCGCCCGCGGATACCGGCAGCAGGCTGCGGCCGTCGAGGCCGGAGACCGGCGCCGCGCCGGCCAGCCCAAGGAGCGTTGGCGTCACGTCGGCGGTGCGCACCAGGCAGTCGCTGACCCGGCCGCGGGGCACGTCCGGTCCGGCGAGGATCAGCGGCACGCGACGGGCGGCGCGGTAGAGCAGCAGACCATGGGTCGTCTCGCCGTGCTCGCCCAGCATCTCGCCATGGTCCCCCACCGCCAGCACGTCGGTCGCCGCCGGCAGCTTCTTCAACAGCTCGCCGATCTGCTCGTCCATGAAGGCGATCTCGCCGTCGTAGAGGCGGTGAGGTCCCTTGGCGGCGTCGGCGAAGCGGGTCGGCGGCCGGTACTCCTCGTGGGGGTCGTAGTAGTGGACCCAGAGGAAGAACGGCGGCTTCAGGCCGGCGACCGTTTTCAGGGCGGCGGCCGTGGTACTCTCTGCCGTCCTTTCCGAAACCAAGCTCCCCTGGGCGTAGCCGGTTCCCAGGTCGTCGTCGTAGATGCGGAATCCCTGGTCCAGGCCCTGGCGCCGCGCCAGGACCACGGCCGAGACCACCGCCGCCGTGTCGTAGCCGCGGGCCGCCAGGCGCCTGGCGAGCGTCTCGACCTTGGGCGACAGCACGAAGGTGCCGTTGTCGCGGACGCCGTGGTGGGGTGGAAAGAGACCGGTGAGGATGGTGGCGTGGCTGGTCAGGGTGATGGGGGCCGCGGTGTCGCAGCGGGCGAAGCGGGTGCCGCGGGCCGCCAGGGCGTCGAGATTGGGGGTGTGCGCGTCCTTGTAGCCCCAGGCCCCCAGGTGGTCGGCACGGGTTGTATCCAGGGTGATGAGGACCAGGTTGGGCGGCGTGCGCTGGCCCGGCTCCGGCGCGGCTGGCCGGGCCGAGACCAGGGCGGCCAGGAGGGCGGCGCCGAGGGCGAGACCGGCGAGGGCAGCCGGTCGAAAAAAGGTGGATCGCTTTTGGCCTCGGCGAGCACCTTGTCTGATGTCAGCCATCATAATGCATTTTCCTGCCGCATAAAAGGCGTAACGACTCCGCTGCTTCAGATCGGGGGGCGAGTATAGCAGCCACGGAAGTTCTGATCAGGTGATTGTCGGGTGGGGGGAGAGTCCTTTCCACCCGTGCGGTAACTCTGGAGGTTTGTTACCTCCCATTTCGCTGTTCCCCTAGGAGGGGGGACCATTCTCATGATGGCAAAATCTCGTGTTCCTCTGTCGGTGCGCCTCACGCTGTTCCTGCTGTTGAGCGTCGTCGTCGCGATCCCGGCCACGGCCCAGGTCGCCAAGCAGGGCAACGACGTCCTGTCGTCGCTGGCCTTCACCCATGACAAGCTGCTGCCGTCGCAGCCGGTCGAGCCCCTGGACAACGTCCAGAGCCTCGTCAGCTCGAACCTGCAGAACGGCTGGGCGGCGTTCCTCCTCGGCGCCAATCCCACCTGGAAGGCCACGGTGGACCACCGCTCCGGCCTGATCGCCTTCGCCGAAGGCGGCAATATCGCCTGGGTGCCGGGACGCGGCAACTCCCTCACCAACTCCAACATCGCCAGCTTCCTGGGCGGCCGCGCCAAGCCTGACGTTTCGGTGGTCGACGCCATCGCCCGCAACTACCTGCCGCGGGTGACGCCCCTCCTGGGCATCGACCCCACCACCCTCGTCCTCAACCCGGGACGCTCGGGCCAGCCGGCCGGCCATGTCTGGTTCGTGGACTACGACGTCGTCCGCGAGGGCCTGCCCATCGAGAACGCGCGGGTCGTCTTCCGTGTCAACAACGGCAACCTGATCCAGTTCGGCACTGAGAACGTCCCCTCCCCCGGGGCGGTCGTGCCGCCCACCACCCTCACCCGCGACCAGGCCCTGGCCGTCGTGTCGAAGTTCGTCGGCGGCTTCAACGTGGCCGACAGCTTCCGTGACAACGGCAGCCTCCACCTGCTGCCGGCCAACGTGCCGAACAACGGCTTCGCCGAGGGCTTCAAGTTCGGCCAGGGCCGCGGCATCGCCAAGGTCTGGCAGTTCATCTTCCACCGCGACGGCGTCATGGGGACCTGGCTGGCCCGGGTCGACGCCGCCACCGGCGAGGTCCTCCATTTCGCCGATGTCAACGAGTACGTCTCGGCCCAAGTGAGCGGCGGCACTTATCTGAACTCGCCGACCACCGGCAGCGAGGTCGTGCGGCCGACGCCCTTCGCCAACGTGTCCTCGGGCGGGTTCAACAACTCGGGTGGCGTCTACAACTTCACCAGCGGCACGGTGACCTCGACGCTGGCCGGCCAGTTCGTCAAGATCACCGACACCTGCGGCGCCATTTCGCAGGCCTCGGATGCCTCGGGCAATATCGTCTTCGGCACCTCGACGGGCACCGACTGCACGACGCCGGGCCACGGCGGCGCGGGCAACACCCACGCCTCCCGCGAACAGTTCTACCAGGTCAACCGCATCAAGGAGGTGGTCAAGGGCTGGCTGCCGGCGAACACCTGGTTGACCCAGCAGCTCACCGTCAACGTCAACCTGAACCAGACCTGCAACGCCTACTGGAACGGCTCGACCCTCAACTTCTTCAAGTCGGGCGGCGGCTGCGCCAACACCGGTGAGATCGCCGGCGTCTCGCTCCACGAGTTCGGCCACGGTATCGACCAGAACGACGGCACCGGCACCGCTCCGGAAGGCGGCACCGGCGAGTCCTACGGCGACACCACCGCGATCATCGCCCTCCACAACTCCTGCCTCGGAGCAGGCTTCCTGAGCAGCAACTGCGGCGGTTACGGCGACGCCTGCACGGCCTGCACCGGCGTGCGTGACGCCGACTTCGCCAAGCACGCCTCGAACACCCCGGCGACGGTTGCCAACTTCACCCAGGTGCGCTGCCCCGCCGGCTCCGGCCCCTGCGGCAAGGAAGTGCACTGCGAGTCGTACGTGCCCACCGAAGCGATCTGGGACTTCGCCAACCGTGACCTGCCGGGCGCCGGCACCGGTCCGGCCTGGACGACCCTCGACCGGCTCTGGTACCTCTCCCGCAACACCGCCACCAGCGCCTTCACCTGCAACCACGCCGGCACGCCCTTCACTTCGAACGGCTGCGGCACGGGCAACTGGTGGAAGGTAATGCGCGCCGTGGACGACGATGACGGCAACCTGACCAATGGCACGCCGCACGGCGGCGCCCTCTTCGCCGCCTTCAATCGCCACGGCATCGCCTGCACCACCGACGCCGGCGCCTCGACGTCGTTCGCCGGCTGCGCCGCGCCGGCCACGCCGACGCTCTCCATCACCGCCGGCAGCAACTCGGCGTCGCTCTCCTGGACCGCCTCCGGCTCGGCGGTCTACGACGTGTTCCGCAACGAGCTCGGCTGCAACGCCGGCTTCACCAAGATCTCGACCGGTCAGACGGCCACGACGCTCAGCGACGCCGTGCTCTCCAACGGCCTGACCTACTTCTACCAGGTGACCGCCTTCCCGACCGGCAACGAGGCCTGCGCCTCCGCGCCCTCGACCTGCATCTCGGTCACCCCGACGCCCATCACCTGCACGCCGCCGGCGGCGCCCACGGGTCTCACCTCCTCGGGCACCACCCAGACCGGCACCACGATTTCCTGGACCGCGTCCACCGGCGCCACCCTGTACAAGATCCTCCGCTCGACCACCAGCGGCGGCCCCTACACTCAGGTCGGCACCTCGGCCACGACCTCCTTCGCCGACTCCGGTCTGACCTGCGGCACCAACTTCTTCTACGTCGTCGTCGCCTCCAACGGCACGTGCGATTCCGGCAACTCGGCGCAGCTCACGGTCACCACGGCCGCCTGCCCGACCTGCACGCCGCCCGCGGCGCCGACCGGCGTCACCACTTCGGCGACGACCCAGACCTCGACCACGGTCACCTGGACCGCGGTCTCCGGCGCCACCGAGTACCACGTCCTGCGCTCCACCACGAGCGGCGGTCCCTACACCCTGGTCGGCACGGTGACCGGCACCTCCTTCGTCAACACCGGCCTGACCTGCAACACGACCTACTTCTACGTCGTGCGCGCCGCCACCAGCACGACCTGCGAGTCGGCCAACTCGGCTCAGGCCTCGGCGACCACCTTGATCTGCACCGGCTGCACGACCAAGACGTTCTACACCAACAACTTCGACGCCGCGACCGGCCTCTCAGACTGGAGCAAGGGCACCTTCGTCACCGGCGGCTCCAGTACCGACTGGCGCGGCGTCCAGGCCTGCACCGCCCACAGCGGCGCCAACATCTTCCGCTTCGGCGGCTCGACCTGCACCGCTGCCTACGCCAGCAACGACTTCACCTTCGCGCAGCCGAACGGCGCTGCCGGCATCGCCATTCCCGCCGGCGCCACCAGCACGCAACTGTCGTTCTGGCACCGCCGGAGCTTCGAGAGCGGCTTCGACGGCGGCACGCTGACGGTCTCCGTCGACGGCACCAACTACTCCTTCGTGCCGGGCACGGCGATCCTCTCCGGCACCACTTACAACGGCACCCTCTCCACCGCCTGCCCGCCGGCCGGAGCCGGTGGCGCCTCGGCGTTCACGGGCGCCTCGTCCACCTTCACCAACACCACGGTGAACCTCGACGCGGCGTGCAACGTCGCCACGGGCACCACCACCGGCTGTGCCGGCCGCAGCGTCCGGATCGGCTTCACCGCGATCTCCGACTGCAGCGTGACGAGCACCGGCTGGTTCCTAGACGACGTCACCGTGACGGCCTGCACCACTCCGTAGGCCGCTTCACCATCATCTGAAGGGCTGGCGCCCCTCCCCTCGGGGAGGGGCGTTTTCTTTGGGCTGGATCGCTTGGACAGCCGCCTGGCACTCTATTGGGTAAGACGATCGATTTTTGATCGCACTGAGGAAGGAGATCGTTCATGCGCAGATTTTCATTCATGATGGTTGCCCTGACGCTTTCGCTGACCACCAGCGTGGTGTTCGCGGCTACCCGCCCCGCCGCCGAATGGCCGTCCGTCGACAAGCAACTCCGGCAGGCCCGAGTCGAGCCGGGCAGCCCCCTGGAAGCCCTGATCCTCGACAACCAGGACTTCAAGATGCTCCGCGCCGGGGAGACGAACGACAAGATCCCGGTGCCGCTGTGGCTGCGCGTCTACTGGCGCAAGGGGCACCCGGAGTCCCACTACTCCGCGGCCGACCCCACCGGCGGTTATCCCCTCGTCCTCAAAGAGGTCTACGAGTGGATGCTCACGCACCAGGACCTGCGGCCGAGCTCCGCGGATGAGCCGAAGGCTCCCTTCCTGGAAGCCGACGCCGACGGCGACGCCCTGCGGCCGGTGACCGCCGCCAGCACCGTGGGCACCAACCTCCGGACCTCCGGCGCTCAGACGGTGCCGCGCAGCGAGTCGGACATCCGCATCAACTTCCTCAACCCGCTGAAGATCATCATCGCCTCCAACAACATCGGCGGCAGCGGCCAGCAGGCCCAGTACTTCTCCAGCGACGGCGGCGCCACCTGGGGCCAGAGCTTCCTGCCGCTGGTCAGCACCGACAGCTTCCACTCGGATCCGGCCGTCGACTGGACCTCGGACGGCACGGCCTGGTCAACGACCATCGGTATCCGGGGCAATACCCTGAAGATGCGCGCCTACAAGTCGACCAACGGCGGCCAGACCTGGACCTTCGACAACACCTTCTCGGGCACGCAGAAGAACACCGACAAGGAGCTGATGTGGGTCGACCACAGCGCCACCTCGGTGTTCAAGGACTTCATCTACGCCTGCTGGCACAACGGCAATCCGCAGTTCGTCAACCGGCGCAATGGTCCGGCCGGCGCGTGGCTGGCCACTCCGATCCAGGTGAGCGGCGCCGAGTCCACCGGCACGGCCATCGGTTGCGACGTCAAGAGCAACAGCGCGGGCGACGCCTTCGTCTTCTGGCCCACCACCGGCAACAGCCGGATCGTGATGGCCAAGTCGACCAACGGCGGCTCGACCTGGGGCACCCCCAAGGTCATCGCCACCACCTTCGACAACTTCGACATCGGCATCCCGTCCATGGCCAGCCGCCGCGCCCTGATCTACGTCTCGGGCGGGGCCTACAAGACGGTAACCCTCAACAACGTCTACGTCACCTGGGTCGACCAGACCGGCGTCACCGGCTGCAACGCCCCCGCCAACGAGCCGGGCACAACCGTCGCTTCGGCCTGCAAGAGCCGCGTCTGGTTCTCCCGTTCGCTCGACGGCGGCACCACCTGGTCGGCGCCGGTGATGATCAACAACCAGGCCTCGAAGAACGACCAGTTCAACCAGTGGATGGGCGTCGACGAGACCACCGGCCGTCTCGCCGTCATCTACTACGACACGGTGGGCGACGCCGGCCGCAAGAAGACCGACGTCTGGTACCAGACCTCCAGCGACAACGGCGCCACCTGGAGCGCCGCCGTCAAGATCACCACCGCCATGACCGACGAGACGGTCGCCGGCGCCGACTCCGGCAACCAGTACGGCGACTACAACAGCCTGTCGATCTTCGCGGGCAAGATCTTCCCGGCCTGGACCGACCGCCGGAGCGGCGGTCACGAGGAGATCTGGACGGCGCCGATCACGGAGCCGTAATCCGGATCGCGGCTCGCGTAGGGCGGTCGATTTTTGATCGCTCTGAATGAAGAAGGAGATCGTTCATGCGTAGATTGTCTATTCTGCTGGCTGCCTTGACGCTTTCGCTGACCACCAGTGTGGTGTTCGCGGCTCCCCGCCGCGCTGCCGAATGGCCGTCCGTCGACAAGCAGCTCCGGCAAGCCCGAGTCGAGCCGGGCAGCCCCCTGGAAGCCCTGATCCTCGACAACCAGGACTTCAAGATGCTCCGCGCCGAGGAGACGAACGACAAGATCCCGGTGCCGCTGTGGCTGCGCGTCTACTGGCGCAAGGGGCACCCGGAGTCCCACTACTCCGCGGCCGACCCCACTGGCGGCTATCCCCTCGTCCTCAAAGAGGTCCACGAGTGGATGCTCACCCACCAGGACCTGCGGCCGAGCTCCGCGGATGAGCCGAAGGCCCCCTTCCTCGAAGCCGACGCCCTGCAGCCGATCACCGCCGCCAGCACGGTGGGCACCAACGTCCGGATCTCGGGCGCCCAGACGGTGCCGCGCAGCGAGTCGGACATCCGCATCAATTACTTCAACCCGCTGCAGGTCGTCGCCGCCTCCAACAACATCGGCGGCAGCGGCCAGCAGGCCCAGTACTTCTCCAGCGACGGCGGCGCCACCTGGGGCCAGAGCTTCCTGCCGCTCGTCATCACCGACAGCTTCCATTCCGATCCGGCCGTCGACTGGACCTCGGACGGCACGGCCTGGTCGATGACCATCGGTATCAGGAGCCAGACCTTCCACGTGCGCGCCTACAAGTCGACCAACGGCGGCCAGACCTGGACCTTCGACAACACCGTCTCGGGCAGCCAGAGGAACACCGACAAGGAGCTGATGTGGGCCGACCACAGCGTCACGTCACCCTTCAAGGACTTCATCTACGTCTGCTGGCACAACGGCGCCCCGGCCTTCGTCAATCGCCGCAGCGGCCTCGCGGGCTCCTGGCTGGCCAACCCGGTCCAGGTCAGCGGCACCGAGAGCACGGGCACGGCCATCGGCTGCGACGTCAAGACCAACAGCGCCGGCGACGCCTTCGTCTTCTGGCCGGCCACCGGCAACAGCCGGATCGTGATGGCCAAGTCGACCAACGGCGGCTCCACCTGGGGCACCCCCAAGGTCATCGCCACCACCTTCGACAGCTTTGACATCGGCGTGCCGTCGTTCGCCAGCCGCCGCCCCCTGATCTACGTCTCGGGCGGCGCCTACAAGACGGCCACCCTCAACAACGTCTACGCCACCTGGGTCGACCAGACCGGCGTCACTGGCTGCAACTCGCCGGCCAACGAGCCGGGTACCAACACCGCCTCGGCCTGCAAGACCCGCGTCTGGTTCTCCCGCTCGCTCGACGGCGGCACCACCTGGTCGGCGCCGGCGATGATCAACAACCAGGCCTCGAACAACGACCAGTTCAACCAGTGGATGGGTGTCGACGAGACCACCGGGCGCCTCGCCGTCATCTATTACGACACGGTGAACGACGCCACCCGCAAAAAGACCGACGTCTGGTACCAGACCTCCAGCGACGACGGCGCCACCTGGAGCGCCGCCACCAAGGTCACCACCGCCATGACCGACGAGACCGTCGCCGGCGCCAACTCCCGCGGCCAGTACGGCGACTACAACAGCCTGTCGATCTTCGCGGGCAAAATCTTCCCGGCCTGGACCGACCGCCGGAGCGGCGGCCACGAGGAGATCTGGACGGCGCCGATCACGGAGCCGTAATCCGGATCGCGGCACGCGGTCCGCTTTTCCTGGTCCAAAGCGGCGCCCAAACGGGTGCCGCTTTTTCTTTCGTCCGCGACCGGCTCGCGCGGAGGGGCCGGGCGCACCTATCCAATTATGGGCTCCCTTTTATCGTCCAGATCTCTGTTCATGCTATCGAAAACGCATGACCTCGAAACCGCTTCGACAGGTCATACCACCTTCAAGAGGAGATGTTCCGAAATGAGGAAAAGAGTTTTTACCGTACTATTGATCTTTACTCTTCTGCCGCTGGCGGCCGCCTTCGCGGGTCCCATCGGCGCCTGGCCGACGCTCAAGGCCCAGATCGACAAGGTCGAGGCTCCCGCCGGCAGCGCGCTCGAAAGGGTCATCCTGGACAACCAGGACTTCTCGCTGCTACGCCCTGAGGAGGCCAACGACAAGATCCAGGTGCCGCTGTGGCTGCGGGTGGCGTGGCGCAAGGCCCATCCCGAGATCAAGTACTCGGCCGCGGACCCCACGGGCGGCTATCCCCTGGTGCTGAAAGAGGTGGCCGAGTGGATGGAGACCCACCCCGATCTCAGGCCGGGCCGGCCCGGTCCGGACGTCCCGCCCATGAAGACGGCAGGCGGCGTCAACCTGCGCCTCTCCGGCGCCCAGACGGTATCGCGCAGCGAGTCGGACATCCGGATCAACTTCCTCAACCCGCTGAAGATCATCAGCGCCTCGAACAACATCGGCGGCAGCGGCCAGCAGGCGCAGTACTTCTCCTCCGACGGCGGCGGCACCTGGGGCCAGACCAGCCTCGCGCTGCAGACCGGCGACGCCTTCCATTCCGACCCCGCCGTCGACTGGACGAGCGACGGCACGGCCTGGTCCGCCACCATCGGCATCAACTCGGCCGGCACGATCCTCCACATGCGGGCCTACAAGTCGACCAACGGCGGCGCCACCTGGACCTTCGACGCCACCTTCTCCGGCACCCAGACCAACACCGACAAAGAGCTGATCTGGGTGGATCACAGCTCCACCTCGCCGTTCAAGGACAACATCTACGCCTGCTGGCACAACGGCAACCCCCAGTTCGTCAACCACCGCACCGGCCCGGGGGGCGCCTGGGGCACGCCGCTCCAGATCAGCGGCGCCGAGACCACGGGCACCGCCATCGGCTGCGACGTCAAGACCAACAGCGCGGGCGATGTCTTCGTCTTCTGGCCGGACACCGGCAGCAGCAAGGTCTACGTCGCCAAGTCGACCAACGGCGGCGTGAGCTTCGGCGCGCCGGTGCGCATGGCCAACACCTTCGACTCCTTCGACATCGGCATCCCGGCCATGGCCAGCCGCCGCCTGCTGATCTACACCACCGGCGCCGCCTACAGGACCGCCACCAAGAACATGGTCTACGCGACCTGGACCGACCAGACCGGCGCCGCCGGCTGCAACAGCCCCGCCAACGAGCCGGGCACCAACACCGCCTCCACCTGCAAGAGCCGCATCTGGTTCGTCCGCTCCAGCGACGGCGGCGCCACCTGGGGCGCGCCGGTGATGATCAACAACCAGGCCTCGCTCAACGACCAGTTCAACCAGTCGATGGCGGTCGACGAGAGCAACGGCCGCATCTCGATCATCTACTACGACACGATCGACGATGCGGGCCGCAAGAAGACCAACGTCTACTATCAGACCTCGGCGGACGACGGCGCCACCTGGAGCGCGCCCTTCAAGGTGTCGACGGCGCAGACCGACGAGACCGTGGCCGGCGCCGACAGCGGCAACCAGTACGGCGACTACAACTCCCTCTCCGGCTGGTCCAACAGCTTCTTCCCCTCCTGGACCGACCGCCGCAGCGGCGGCAAGGAGGAGATCTGGACCGCCGCCGTGACCGAGGGCGCGCCCTGCACGCCGCCGGCGGCGCCCATCGGCGTCACCACTTCGGCGACGGGCCAGACCAGCACCACGGTCTCCTGGACCGCGGTCTCCGGCGCCACCTCCTACAAGATCTTCCGCGCCACCACCAGCGGCGGCCCCTACACCCAGGTCGGCACCTCGGCGACCACCTCCTTCACCGACTCCGGCCTGGCCTGCAACACGACCTTCTTCTACGTCGTCACCGCCTCCAACGGCACTTGCGACTCGGGCAACTCGGCCCAGGCCTCGGCGACCACCACGGTCTGCACCTGCACGCCGCCGGCGGCGCCCACCGGCGTCACCACCTCGGCGACGACGCAGACCAGCACCACGGTCTCGTGGACCGCGTCCACCGGCGCCACCTCCTACAAGATCTTCCGCGCCACCACCAGCGGCGGCCCCTACACCCAGGTCGGCACCTCGGCGACGACCTCCTTCGCCGACTCTGGCCTGACCTGCAACACGACCTACTTCTACGTCGTCACCGCCTCCAACGGTACCTGCGATTCGGGCAACTCGGCGCAAGGCTCGGCGACCACCTCGATCTGCACCGGCTGCACGACCCAGACGGTCTACACCAACAACTTCGACGCCGCCACCGGCCTCTCCGACTGGACCAAGGGGACCTTCGTCTCCGGCGGCTCCACCACGAGCTGGCGCGGCGTCCAGGCCTGCACCGCCCATAGCGGCGCCAACATCTTCCGCTACGGCGGCTCCACCTGCACGGCGGCGTACGTCAACAACGACTTCAACTTCGCGCAGCCCAAGGGCGCCACCGGCATCGCCATCCCCGCCGGCGCCACCGCTTCGCGGCTGTCGTTCTGGCATCGCCGGAGCTTCGAGAGCGGCTTCGACGGCGGCACGCTGCTGGTCTCCGTCGACGGCGGCACCAACTACTTCTTCGTGCCGGCCGCGGCCATCCTCTCCGGCACTACCTTCAACGGCACCATCTCCACCGCCTGCCCGCCGGCCGGCGCCGGGGGCGCCTCGGCCTTCACCGGCGCCTCCTCCACCTTCACCAACACCACGGTGAACCTCGACGCGGCCTGCAACGCGGCCACCGGTCTCACCACCGGCTGCGCCGGCAAGTCGGTACGCATCGCCTTCGCCTCGATCACCGACTGCAGCACGACCAGCACCGGCTGGTTCCTCGACGACGTCACCGTGACGGCCTGCTTCTAGACCGTCCCACGGTAGTCCCGCGCCTCTCCCCACCCGGGGAGGGGCGCTTTTCTTTTTAGAGGAGAGCGGCCAGCAGCTCGAGGGTGCGAGCCAGCTCGGGACGCCGGTCGAGCACCGGCAGCAGGGGATCTTTCTTCAGGCGGCGCAGACGCTGGGGCACGGTCTTGAGGTTGAAGTCGCGCAGGTCCAGCCGGTCGTCCACCTCGCTCCAGTCGAGGGGAGTCGAGGCCGTGGCGCCCGGCCGCGGGCGCACCGCGTAGGGGGCCGCCAGCAGCTTGCCGCGGCCGTTCTGCAGGGCGTCGACGTAGACCCGGCCGCGGCGCGCCGGGATGGCGCGGGCGGTGGTGGCGATGGCCGGCAGGCGTGCCACGATCACCCGCGCCAGCAGCTCGGCGAGCTGCCGCGTCTGCTCGTGGCCGAAGAGGCCGCCCATGGGCAGCAGCACGTGCAGGCCGCTGCCGCCGCTGGTCTTGATGAAGGATTCGAGCTCGATCTCGCCGCACAGCTCGTGGATGGCGCGGGCGATCTCCACCACGTGCGCAAAGGGGGCGGTCTTGGGATCGAGGTCCAGGATGCACCAGTCGGGCCGGTCGAGGGACTCCACCCGGCTCGACCAGACGTGGAACGGGATGGCACCGAGGTTCACGAGATAAAGGAGCGCCTCCGCGTCGTCGCAGAGGAAGTAGTCGATGTCCCGCTCCGAGCCCCCGGCGTGGATGGTCACCGTCCGCACCCGGCCGGCGGCAGCGACCGGCGCGTTCTTCTGATAGAACGACTTGCCGGCAATGCCGTCCGGATAGCGGTCGAGGACCAGCGGGCGGTCGCGCAGGTAGGGGAGCATGGCGGGCGCCACCGCGCGGTAGTAGTCCACGAGGTCTCCCTTGGTGTACCCCTCCGCCGGCCAGAAGACCTTGCCGAGATTGGTGAAGGCCACGGGGTTGGCTCCCCCCACCCGAGGGCCCTCACCCCCTGGCCCCCTCTCCCGCCCCCTCCCACCCCCCTCCCCGGGAGAGGGGGAACGCAGATCAGGTTTCTTGCTTTCTCCCTCTTCTCCCGGTGAGGGGGGTGGCGAGGGGACGGGAGAAGAGGGCTGGGGTGATGAGGGGCCTGGGTGGGGGCTCTCGGGCCGCAGACACTCGTCCACCGTCTTGTCGTCGCGCACGCGCAGGAACACGGGATGGCGCAGGTGGCCGCCCCGGGTCCACTCCTTGTAGCGGACCTCGACCACCATCTCCGGCTCCACCCAGACCGTGCCGCGGCCGGCGGCCACGGAAACGGGAGGGGTGGCGCGCCGCGCCGGCTCCAGACGGGCGCGGAGCTCGCTCAGGTGCTCGTGGGTGAAACCGCTGCCCACCGTGCCGGCATAAGCCAGGCCTCCGGCCGCATCGCAGACGGCGAGGTGGAGGTTGCGCAGCCCCGAGCGCGAGCCGGGGATGGGATCGAAGCCCACCACCGCGAAGTCGGAGGCGCGGTCGACGCGGACCTTGAGCCAGTCCGCCGAATAGCCGGCGCGATAGGGGGAGTCCGCCCGCTTGGCGACGATCCCCTCGAGGCCCATGCCGGCAACGGCGGCGTAGAGGTCCTCCCCGCGCTCGGCGATCTCGTCCGAGATCCGGAGGGTCCCCGGCTCCGCCGCGGACCCCGCGGACACCACGCGGCGCAGCATCGCCTTGCGCGTCGCGAGCGGCAGCGGCCGCAGGTCGAACCCCTCGCAGGCCAGCAGGTCGAAGACGAAGAAGGTCGCCGGCGTCGCCACCGCCGCGCGCTCGGCGTCGATCGACCGTGTGCGCAGGCCGCGGCGCTGGAGGCGCTGGAAGTCGGGCTTGCCCTCTTCGTCGAGCACCACGGCCTCGCCGTCGAGGAGCAGCGAGCTCAACGGCAGAGCGGCCACGGCGCGGGCGATCTCCGGCAGGATGTGGGTGGCGTCGTGGCCGCTGCGATAGGAGAGGCGGGCCTCGCCGCGGCCGCCGGCGGCGAGCACACGGAAGCCGTCGTACTTGAGCTCGAACACCCAGCCCGGTCTGCTGAAAGGGCGCTCCCGCGTCTCCGGCTTCATCACCTTCACCGTCGCGGGATCGATCACCGCCCGCGGCGCGCCGAGACGCGCGAGCTCGAGTCGCAGCTCGCGATCGAGGCCGGACCCGCCGGCGCGTGGCTTTGTATTCGATCTCAAGTAGATTGATTTTCTTTGGAAACGAAAACAGCGGCTGCCGGCAGACGCGCTGAAATTCGTACGATTTTTGAAAGACAATCGCTCCAGGCACGGCGATTGAATGGTATATTACGCCCTATGAGCGCCCGACCCTTTGGTTCCGGAATGATCTCCTTCGGCCTCGTCTCCATCCCCGTGAAGCTTTATTCTACGGGCGAAAGCGCGGCTGGCATTCAATTCAACATGCTGCACAAGAAGTGCGGTTCCCGATTGCGACAACAATATTTTTGTCCGGTCGACAACGAGGTCGTTGGCCGCGAGGACATGGTGAAAGGTTACGAGTACTCGAAGAACCAATATGTCCTCTTTACGGAAGAAGAGCTCAAGGCGCTGGTGCCGGAGCCGACGAACGCGGTGGAGATCACCGAGTTCGTGCCGCTGGAGCGGGTCGACCCCGTGTACTACGAGAAGTCGTACTACCTGGGACCCGACAAGGGGGGCGACCGGCCGTACCTCCTGCTCGCCGAGGCCATGAAGCGCACCGGCCGGGCGGCCCTCGCCCGCTACTCCGCCCGCGGCAAGGATCAGTTCGTGCTGCTGCGGCCGTACGCCGGGGGTCTCGTCATGCAGCAGCTCCGCTACTCCGACGAGCTGCGCTCCTTCGACGAGGTGCCGGTGGGCTCGGCGGAGGTCAAGGAGCCGGAGCTCAAGCTCGCCATCCAGCTCATCGAGCAGATCGCCACCGATCAGTTCAAGCCCGAGGAGTACGAGGACAAGCAGCGGCAGCAGGTGCGCTCGCTGATCGAGCGCAAGGTGCAGGGCGAAGAGATCACCGCCGCTCCCGTCGAGGCGCCCAAGGCGCAGGTCATCGACCTGATGGCGGCGCTCAAGGCGAGCCTCGCCGCCGCCGGCAGCGCCTCGGCCGCCGCGCCGCCGGTCTCGCTCGCCGACCGCAAGCCGGCCCGGCGGTCGCCCCGTGAAGCCGAGCCCGCGCCTGCCGTGGAAACGGCGAAGAAAAAGAGCTCGAAGAGATAAGAGTCCGCGGTACACTGAGGGCGATGAACCGGTCCTCCGCCCTCAGTCCGCCGGGCGCCGTGGAGCGTCCGGCTCCCCCCAGCGGCTACTCGACGAAAGACGTCGCGGCATTGCTCGGCCTCTCGGCCGGCCAGGTCCGCTCCTACGTCCGTTCCGGTTTCCTCGCGCCGCAGCAGGGGCCACGGGGCGAGTACTACTTCTCCTTCCAGGATCTCGTCCTGCTGCGCACCGCCAAGGGCCTGCTCGCCGCCCGCGTACCGCAGCGGCGCATCCGCCTCGCCCTCCAGAACCTGCGCGAGCAGCTCCCCGAGGGCCGGTCGCTCACCGGCGTCCGCATCTCCGCCCAGGGGCATCACGTGGTGGTGCGCGACGGCCGCGACCTGTGGAACCCCGAGTCGGGTCAGGCGCTGTTCGACTTCGAGCTCGCCGAGCTGGCGCGCGAGGCCTCGACCCTCCCCCTGCGCACGCCCGCGGCGCGGACGGCGGCGGCAATGTCGGTAATATCGGCGACGTCGGCGAAAACTCCGGACACGGCCGAGGCCTGGTTCGAGCGCGGGAGCGACCTGGAATACGACGACGATCCCGAGGCCGCCATGGCCGCCTACCGCCGGGCCCTGGAGCTCGACGCGAGCCTCCCGGACGCCCACCTCAACCTCGGCCGCCTGCTGCACGAGCGGGGCGAGACGACGAAGGCCGAGAGCCACTACCGCCAGGCCCTCGCCGCCCGCCCCGGCGACGCCACCGCCGCCTTCAACCTCGGCGTGGCCCTCCAGGACCTCGGCCGTCTGCGCGACGCCGCCAGAGCCTACGAAACCGCCCTCGGCAGCGAGCCCGGCTATGCCGACGCCCACTACAACCTGGCGGGGATCTACGAAAAGCTGGGCGAGCGGGAGGCCGCGTTCCGCCACCTCCGCACCTACCGCACGCTGATTCAGGGATGACCAGGCCGAAGAAGCGGGCCTAAACCTCCACCCGCCGCCCCGCCAGGAACGTCGCCACCGGGTGGCCGTGCAAGATCCAGCCGTCGAAGGGGGTGTTGCGCGAGCGGCTGCGGAAGGCCGCGGCGCGGATGGTGACCTTCTCGCCGGGGTGGAAGACGGTCACGTCGGCAGGGCTCCCCGGCTTCAGCGTGCCGCCCGGCAGGCCCAGCACCCGGGCCGGGCCGGTCGAGAGGAGCTCGACCAGGCGCGGGAGACTTAGAATCCCCGGCCGCACCAGCCGGTCCAGACACAGGCTGAGGGTCGTCTCCAGCCCCAGGATGCCGAAGGGCGCGAGGTTGAACTGCACGTCCTTCTCGTCCGCGTGGTGGGGAGCGTGGTCGCTCGCGATGCAGTCCACCGTGCCGTCCGCAAGGCCGTTGACGAGCGCCTCGCGGTCGCGCTCGGAGCGCAGCGGCGGCTTCATCTTGGTATTGGTCGAGAAGCCGCTCTTCGCCACCTCCTCGTCGGTGAGGATCAGATGGTGGGGGGCGACCTCGCAGGTGACGCGCAGTCCCTGCGCCTTGGCACGGCGGCACATGTCCAGGCTGCGGGCGGTCGACAGGTGGGCCACGTGATAGCGGCCGGCCGTGTCCTCGGCGAGGATGATGTCGCGGGCCACCATCACGTCCTCGGCCGCGCCGGGGATTCCGGGAAGCCCCAGCTTGGTCGACCACTCCCCCTCGTGCATGACGCCGGCGCCGGTCAGCGTCAGGTCCTCGGCGTGCTGGATGACGGCGACGCCGAAGTGCTGGGCGTAGAGCAGTGCCCGGCGCATCAGCTCGGCGTTCATCACCGGCTTGCCATCGTCCGAGACGGCCACCGCCCCGGCCCGCAGCATCTCGCCGATCTCCGCCAGCTCCTCCCCTTGGAGGCCCTTGCTGATGGCGCCGATGGGGTGGACGCGGGCGTACCCCCACCTCGCCGCCTCGGAGAGGATGAGCTCGGTGACCGACCGGTTGTCGTTCACCGGCTCGGTGTTGGCCATGCAGGCCACGGCCGTGAAGCCGCCGGCCGCCGCGGCCATGGTGCCGGTGCGCACCGTCTCCTTGTACTCCTGGCCCGGCTCGCGCAGATGGACGTGGATGTCGATCAGCCCCGGCGAGACCACCCGGCCGGAGGCGTCGAACGCCTCGGCGTCCTTCGGCTTCTTGATCGCGCCGTCGATCTTCGCCACCGCGCCGTCCTCGATCAGGAGATCGAAATCGCCGTCCAGCCCCTGGCTGGGATCGATCACCCGGCCGCCGTGGATCAATAGCTTGGACATCAGGCCCTCGTCGCTCCTCGCCCGGGATTGAAATCCCGGGCTACCCAAGGTAGTCCCTGGCGGGACTGCCCGGTTTTTCTGACCCCGGAGGGGACACCGTCGGTAGCCCGGGATTTCAATCCCGGGCGAAGCCGCGATCCTCGGAGCTTCTTCACACCGTCTCCTCATGCACCCCGGATAGCAGGTAGAGCACGGCCATGCGCACCGAGACGCCGTGGGTGACCTGCTCGAGGATCACCGAATAGGGGCCATCGGCCAGCTCGCTGGAGATCTCCACGCCGCGGTTCATGGGCCCGGGATGCATGATGATGACGTCGTCCTTCGCCGCCTTGAGGCGCTCGGTGGTGAGGCCGAAGAGCTGGAAGTACTCGCGCACCGAGGGGAACGACATCCTCCCCTGCCGCTCGAGCTGGATGCGCAGCATCATGATGACGTCGGCGTCGCGGATGGCGTCGTCGAGGCTGAACGCCACCTCGACGCCCATTGTCTCCATCGCCACCGGCATCAGCGTGCGCGGGCCGCCCACCGTCACCTTCGCCCCCAGCTTGCGCAACAGGTGGATATTGGAGCGCACCACCCGGCTGTGCTCGATGTCGCCGAGGATGGCCACCTTGAGCCCGGCGATCCTCCCCTTGTGACGGCGGATGGTGTAGGCATCGAGCAGCGCCTGCGTGGGATGCTCGTGCGCGCCGTCGCCGGCGTTGATCACCCCGGCCTTGATACGGCTGGCCAACATGTGGGGGACGCCCGGATGGCCGTGGCGGATGACCACCAGGTCCGGCGCCATGGCCTGGAGGTTGAGCGCCGTGTCCACCAGCGTCTCACCCTTCTCCAGCGCCGAGCCCGAGGTCGAGAAGTTGATGTTGTCGGCCGACAGGCGCTTCTCGGCGATCTCGAAGCTGGAGCGGGTGCGGGTCGAGGCCTCGAAGAAGAGGTTGATCACCGTCTTGCCGCGCAACGTGGGGACCTTCTTGATCGGGCGCTCGCCGATCTCGGCGAAGGAGTCGGCGGTGTCGAGGACGAGCTCGATCTCGGCCGGCGACAGCTCCGCGATGCCCAGCAGGTCCTTGCGGGTCCAGCGCAGAGGGGCGGCCGGCGTCATGGCGTCAGGCGCGCGTCCCGCGCTCCAGGATGCGCACCTGCTCGGCGCCGTCGGTGGCCTGGAACGAGACCTCGATGACCTCGTTCTGCGAGGTGGGGACCTCCTTGCCCACGAAGTCCGCCTGGATGGGCAGCTCGCGGTGACCGCGGTCGATGAGCACGGCCAGCTTGACGGCCTTGGGGCGGCCGAAGTCGATGAGCTCGTCGAGCGCCGCGCGCACCGTGCGGCCGGTGTAGAGCACGTCGTCGCAAAGCACGACCACGCAGTCGTCGATCGACCGCGGCAGATGCGTGCCTTTGACCTGCGGATGGGCGGCGATGGTGGACAGGTCGTCGCGATAGAGCGTGATGTCGAGGATGCCGACGGGGACCTTCTGACCTTCCATGGCCTCGATCTCGGCGGCGATCTTCTCGGCCAGGGGCACGCCGCGGGTGCGGATGCCGGCCAGCAGGAGCCCGGAGAGATCGGGCTGACTCTCCACGATCTCCCCCGCCATACGCCGGATGATCCGCGCCATCTGCTTGGCGTCGAGGATCGTCGTCTTCGGCTTCAGGTTCTTGGCCACAGTCAGGCGGTCAGTCAGGCGGTCTCGGGTCGGAGGGGATGCTATGGCAGGGGCGGGGGGTTGTCAATAGAGAAGCTGTGGTATCGTGAACACGCGCCATACCTCTTCCTCGTCGCACAAGAGTAGAATCGGGCCATGACGGCCTGTGTCGACATCGGCGGCGCGCCGAGCCATTTTCCGTCCGGGTGGAACCCGGCGGCCTCAGCCGTGCCGAAGGAGCGGACAGCCTGGATGCGGGAGACGACCGGCCGTCGGACGATTTCGCTATCTTCTCTACTGGAGGGCATGCCCGGCCTGACGCCGGCTTTGGGCGGCTCTCTGGCGGAGGCCGCAGCCGTCTGCCTGGAGGAGCAGGGGCATGGAGTCGTGGTCGCCCTGACCGTAGAAGGCCACTTCGACGAAGCGTTCGCGCTGGAACGCTCCCTGGTGGACGAGCAGATGAGGAGCTCGCATTACCACCAGGAGACGGCCACAGAGAACGGCGCCTGTGGTGTCGCCCTGGCAGCCGTCTGTGACTTGACCGGCTTGACCGTTCTTCGGCAGGCGTCGAGGTGGACGGGAGTCGATTATTGGTTGGGACCGAAGGAGGGCGGTTTCTTTTCCGCTTCGACACGGCTTGAAGTCTCAGGAATCCGTAGAGGTGGCGAAACTACGATTCGAGCGCGGCTCCGGCAAAAAGTTGAGCAAACGAAGAAATGGGAGCGGCATTCGAGTCCTGCCTTGATCGCAGTCGTGGAATTCAGCAGACCGGTTATGAGGATCACGAAGAGATGAAGAGTGAGGCGGAAGTTGTCCATGAGGCCGCCATGGAGTTGGCTCGGCAGGCCTTTTCCGACCGGGACAAGTCCAGCGCTCGGGAGTTTTTCCAGGGCGCCCTGGAAAAAGAACGCTGGGCCGCGGAAAATTGGGCGGAAACCTCGGGTCTGGAGCCTACGAGATCCATTCTCTATCGCAGCGCCGCGTCCCTCGCCTGGAACTGTGAGGATTACCCGGAGGTAGTGCGTCTTGCCCGGAAGGGACTTGCAGGATCCCCTCCCGGCGATATCGCCGCGGAGCTCAAGGAGCTCCTCGAGATGGTCAATCGGAAAAGGCCGTTGCTTCTTGATTCCGAGGTTCTCGACGGCACAAGAAGGCGTCGCTCCGCGGGTAGGAAATGAGCCCTCGAAGTGAAGCCTCTCGCATGGCTTGGGACGAACGTCCTCGTCTGGACCCAACGCTGGAGTCTCGCCTTGACGCAGGAATCGAAGAGGCGACGAGGTTCTTCATGGGCGAATCCGACGTTCAGCGCGCCCTCGAGAAGGTGGCGCGCCTGCTGGAAGAGGACGGCATTCCCTACGCTCTCATCGGCGCCATGGCCCTCAACGCCTACGGATACCGACGGGTGACTGTAGACATCGATCTCCTGTTGACTCGCGAAGGGCTGGAGGCGTTCAGGACGAAGCATCTCGGGTTGGGCTATGTCTCGAAGTTCCCCGGGAGCAAGGGGATTCGGGATACGGAGTCCGGCGTGAACATCGACGTCGTCCTCGCCGGAGAATACCCAGGCGACGGCCTCCCCAAGCCGGTCGTGTTCCCGGACCCGGCCCAAGCCGCCGTGCGCGGCGAGCGCGTGGCCCTGCTTCCCCTACCCCGCCTGATCGAGCTGAAGCTGGCCTCGGGGATGACCGCCCCGCATCGGCTGAAGGACTTGGCGGACGTGATCGAGGTCATCCGCATCCTCCAGCTCCCCGCCGAGCTCGCCGCGGAGCTCGATCCCTACGTCCGCGAAAAATACCGCGACCTCTGGCAAGCCGCTCAGGGCGCGGAGAGGGAGTGAGCAAAGCCCTCTGACATCGCCGCAACGTGGCAAGCGGCAACCCGACAGCCAGGGACATCGCCGCGACCTTCACTTCCCCACCGCAACGTATCGATACAATGCCGCGTCATATCCATACAACGGCGCAATGTATCCATACACTGCGGTGGCGCCAGCCGCTTCACCGCTTCGCCTCAGAACAGAACCGCAGCGTGGCCTCATTTTACCGCAACGCCTGCTTCCTCGTTAATCCTGCCCCACTCAACGATCTCCGCTGCGCGAATTTTACCGCACCTCCTCCATCTTCACCGCAAGGTCTCCAAACAAAACCGCAGATTCTCGCGGCTTTAACGCAACATCAGCAGAAAATCGTCACGGGCCTGCGGACAAAGCAGCAGCGCTTCCATACGACACCGCAACACTCTCCCGCATTGCGCTAATGTCTTCAGATTTCCCGGCAACGTCGATTTCGATTAACGCATCCAATTCCGCCACTGCGGTGAAGATTCAAATTTTGCCGCAACCTGGAGAGACAATCTCTCCGAGGAGCCCAACGTTGCGGCTTCTCAAGGTCGCCACTGGCGCGACGTAACCAGACAATGCGGCATTGTCTGGTTACCCCAAGTCTCCGAGGACCACGTTGCGGCACCGTCTCATGGTACCATCAAGGCGTTTCATGCACTCACCGCGAAATGGCCTGACGCTGCGGCAATGGGACGGGAGTCACCGCAACGCCGGGGGTCCTGAGTCGTCGTCGACGGAGATTGGAGGAAAGCTCATAAGCGCGAAGCTGTCGGTTGAAGACGTCGTGGCGAATCTGGAAGCCCGCGCGGCGTTCCATGGCGAGCAGGAGGCCCTGCATGCGCAGCAGGAGGTGCATCACCGGGAGCAGCGAGCGGCGCACGCAGCGGAGCTGGCAAAAGTCCGGCAGCACCTGGAGACGTTCCGGGCGGCGGCGGCGCCGGCGTTGGAACTGGCGCGGATCCCCCTCGTTCCGCCGTCCGCTCCCCCACCGCCGCCGGAGGACCTGCCGGCCTCGGGCCGTCTGATGGTGAGCAAGCTCCTGCGCCGGGTCGTCCAGAGCCAGCCCGACGGCGAGCCCTTCGGCGCGACCGCGGTAGCGGCGGAGGCCAACCGCCGCTTCGGCAGCCACCTGAAGAAGAAGGCCATCGATTCGCGCACCGCCTCGGACGTCCTCCGCCGCCTGGCGAACGAAGGCGCCATCCGCCTCGTACGCGAAGGCAAGGCGTTCCACGAGGCGCTCTACGCGAAGGGGCCGGGGCAGAGCGGGTGAAGCGCAGAGCACAGGGGGCTCCACCGTCATGAAGCTGCCGCTCATAGCTCGATTTCAATGTTTCTTTGCTCAGGCGCTGGAGCCCGGGAGTGGTGTATCTCGCCGGGTTGCCGCGGTATACTCGTCGGCACGAAATCGCGGGCTTGGCTATGCGGCAGATCCCTTGCTGGACGGTCTTCTGAGAGCCTCATGGCGGCTGTCAGGCTGGGTGTGGTGGCTGGCCTTCGCGCGAGCCATGCGAGAGATTGAATCTCCGTAGGACCAGCAGAAAGGTTTTGGAAGGCTTTTACAAGAGGAAGGAGGTATCTGGTTATTGCTTACGACCGATCCATCGTGATATCCGGTGACACGAAACATTCCGATGCGCTGACCCGGCTCGCTCAAGGCGTCCTGTCGCGTCGGTCTGGCGAGCGCGGGAGACATCAAGAGACCGGGGCGAAATGAAATCTTCGCCGGGAGCACCTCTCTCTGGAGGTAACTCTCGAAGGAGATGATCCGCATGGGACTTCTTCACCCGCCACCAAGCTCTCCCGGCCTCAAGGTCCTCGCCTTTCTCTTCATCTTCGTCCTCGCTGCCGCCCCGCGTCCGGCCGGCGCGGGCGTCGACCGCTGGACCCTGCTGGGACCGCCGGGCGGCCAGCCCGACGATCTCGTGTTCGACCCGGTCGACCCCGCGATCCTCTATGTCGACACCAACTTCGCGGGCCTGTGGAAGAGTGCCGACGCCGGAGCATCGTGGTGGCGCTTGCCGCCGGGCGGTGCCTCACCACTGGTGATCGATCCCTTCGATCACCGGACCCTCTACAGCGTCTCCTTCGATGGGATCGTGCGCAGCTCAGACGGCGGCGCGACCTGGACGACGCTGCGGGAAGTGCCCTCGCCGATCGATATCTTCGTGGCTCTGACAGCCGATCCGCACACGCGCGGGACCCTCTATGCTCTGTTGTTTGAAAACGGCGTGCTCAAGAGCCAGGACGGCGGCACGACCTGGTCGGCCGCCAGCCAGGGCCTCGAAGGGCTGGGCTTGTACAGATCTCTCGTCCAGGACCCGAGCCGGCCCGGCGTCCTCTACGTGACGACTTCACAAGGGGTCTACACGAGCCCCGACGCCGCCGCGCACTGGGCTCCGTACTCGCTCACTCCGGACCTCAACGAACGGGACTTCAAGACGCTTGCGGTCGCTCCCGGCAGCTCCGGTGGCGGCCCGGCCACGCTCTACGGCACGCTCTGGGCGGAAGAGAGCGGCTATTGCTTTTTTCGCAGCCGCCAGCCCGGCGGACCCTGGACGCCGGTGCCGCTGCCCTCGCCTCCCGACGGCAGCTTCGATTGCCGGGAGCTCACGGTCGATCCGCAGGACGCGAACCGGCTCTACGTCGCCGAGCCCGACGGCAGGCTCTTCCGCAGCAGCAACGGCGGCGACTCCTGGGAGATTGCGGGGTCGGGCCTTGCCGGCTTCGTCAAGGTGCGCATCGACCCCCGTGACCGGCACGTGCTCTACGCTCTTTCGGGCTTTCCCGACTCCAGAGGCCTGCTCAAGAGCCGGGACGACGGGAGCACCTGGCTGCCGATCAATCAGGGGTTCGACAACCTTTATATCAACTCCCTGGAAGCCCCAGCCGGCGCTCCCGGCACCCTCTATGCGGTACAGGCCTACGGGCCGGTCTGGAAGAGCGCCGACTCCGGCCAGACCTGGACGCAGCTCGCCTCGACGGCGAGCTTGACCCCCTACTCCCTGGCGGTCGATCCCTTCGATCCCAGGCACATTCTGCTGGTGACTCAGGCGGGCCTGCGCGTAAGCCACGATGGCGGCGCGTCCTGGGCCCCTCCCGGGGGAACCCTGCCCGGTGGGGTGTACAGCCTCGCTTTCCACCCTTACCTGCAAGGGTCCGTCGTCTTGGCCGGTGAGAGCTACAGCATCTTCACGAGTGCCGACGGCGGGGAGACCTGGCAACGGGGCGGCGACCTCTTTCCCGGCTGCGACTTCTGCCTTGTTACTTTCCCTCCCCGTTTCACCTTCGACCCGGCCGACCCGCGCCACGTCTTCACGGTCGCCGCTGGCCAGCTCCTGGCGAGCCGGGACGGCGCCGCCCACTGGACGGCGATCCCCGGCGCGGGCAGCCAGGTGCAAGTCGTGGCGGTCGATCCCTCCGATCCCCGCACCCTCTACGCCGGCGGCTGCGAAGGGTTGAGCAAGAGCCGGGACGGCGGCGCCAACTGGCAGCCCAGCTACCAGGGGATCCCTCCCGGGCTTCCTCCCACCTTTTCCGGCGGCGGGCCGCCGCTCCCGCCACCCTACTTCTGCATCGACCTGCTGGTGATCGATCCACGCCATCCGGCGACGCTCTACGCCGACCGGTACGGTCCGCTCTCCCAGCTCTACCACAGCACCGACGCCGGCGCGACCTGGACACTGCTCGCGAGCGATTTCACCCGCCATCTCGACGACACGCTCCTGGTCTCTCTGGTGCTCGATCCGGCCGATCCCGGCCGCCTCTACGCCGCGACCAACAGCTATGGCGTCGTAGCCGGCCGCTTCCCCGGCGCGACGCCGCTGCGCCTCGGGCCGCCAGTCGGCGCCGCCGCGACTCCCCGCTTCACGGTGACGGCCGCCTGGCGGGACTTCGCGGACAACACCGGTCCGGCGACGCCGGTGCGCCTCGGCCCGGACAGCGGCTACTTCTGGTTCTTCGCGCCCGGCAGCCTCGAGCTCGCCGTCAAGCTGCTCGACGGGACCGTCGTCAACCGGCATCTCTGGACCTTCTACGCCTCGCTCTCGAACGTGCCCTTCGAGGTCACGGTCGGCGACGAGTTGACCGGGGCTGTCCACACCTATCTGAATCCCGCTGGCCGCTTCGCGAGCGTCGCCGACGTTCGATCGCTCCCCTCGGTCCCGCAGGTTTCCGCCGGCGTTGCCGCGGTCAGCGCGACCCCCGCGGTCGCTGAGCTGGCCACGACGCCGTGCGCCGCCGGTCCGACCTCTCTGTGTCTCGGCGGCCGGCGTTTCAAGGCCGAGGTCACCTGGCAGAACGGCAAGGACCACGGCGACGGCCAGGCGGTCGCCCTGGCAGACGAGAGCGGCTACTTCTGGTTCTTCGGCGCCGACGTCCCAGAGGTCTTCGTCAAGCTGCTCGACGGCCAGGCGTTCAATGGCCACTTCTGGCTCTTCTACGGCTCCCTCTCCGATCGCCACTACGTCCTGCGCGTCCAGGACCTCACGACGGGCGCCATCCGGACCTACGAAAACCCCACCGGGCTTCTGGCAAGCGCGGGGGACACGACCGCGTTCTGAGTGCGGCTGTTGCGACAGCCGCGAAAGTCCGGTTCCGAAGCCGCCTCCCCGCCTGGGCATGAATGCCCGGGCTAGGAACGGCGCCGGATGAATCCGGCTTGAAGCCTCCTTCAGGAGGCGCTGTTCCTAGCCCGGCGATTCATCGCCGGGCGGCGGAGGGCGAAACACCGGACTTTCGAGACACGCTCGAGGACAAGGTCGAGGATATGTCTATGCCACGGAATCCCGAGGCGGCACGGCCGGTGCCGGCGGGCGAAGGCGGGGCAAAACGGCTTCGATCTCCTGGCGCTGGGGCTCGAGCCAGGGCGGCAGGATCAGCCGCTCGCCCAGATGGTCCGCATCCTCGTCCACCGAGAAGCCTGGCCCGTCGGTGGCGATCTCAAAGAGCACGCCGCCTGGCTCCTTGAAGTAGACCGACCGGAACCAGAACCGGTCGATGACCGGGGTGGGGTGCGAGCCGGCCTCCTGGACCTGCCGCCGCACCGCGAGCTCCTCCTCCTCGCCGGCGACGCGGAAGGCCACGTGGTGGACGACGCCCGTGCCCCACTCCCCGAGCCGCTCCCCCGGCACCTCGCGGATCTCGACCCAGCGGCCGGAGCCTCCCCCGTCGGCGCCGAAACGATGCCAGCCGGCGTCCTCGCCCATGAGCTTGAAGCCGAGAGCGCCGCCCAGGAAGCGGGCGGTCTGGGCGAGGCTCCGCTCCCACAGGCGCGCCGCGTGGAAGCCGCGGATCTGGTGACTCTCCGGCACGGGACCGTGCCGCCAGGGCGCGAAGTCCCGCGGCCCGGGCACCGCGGTCAGCGCCAGCTCGAGCCCGTGGGGATCGCGGAGGCGCAGCACCTCCTCGCCGAAGCGCCTCTCCGGGGTTGAAGTCACCCCCATCGCACCCAGCCGCTCGGCCCAGAACGCGAGGCTCCCCTCGGGCACCGCGAACCCGACCTCCACCGCCAGCCCCGCCCCCTTGCGCCCGGGAGGCATTTGCGGCCACGGGAAGAAGGTCAGGTCGGTCCCTGGGTGCCCCTCCGCGTCGGCATAGAAGAGATGATAGGTGTCCGGCGCATCCTGGTTGACGCTCTTCTTGACCAGCCGGAGACCCAGGACGCCCGTGTAGAAGTCGAGGTTCTCCTGGGCCTCTCCGGAGATGGCCGTGATGTGATGAATGCCATGGACGCCGGTCATCGGGGAGCCCTCCTCCTCAACGCAGACCGCGAAGCTCCTGTTCGATACGCTCCGCCAGAAAGATTTTCAGGAGTGATTGATAAGGAACGTCACGCTTGTTGGCCAGCATCTTCAGATTTTCGAGGAGCGTCTCAGGAAGGCGCAAAGAGATCGTCTGTGTGGAGGGCTTGAGCCGGGAGAACGTGGTAGGCTTGGCGCGGCTCCAATCCACGTGCTCGGTCGAGTCATGGGTCGCCCAGAGCTCCCGCTCCTCGTCCTCCGACTCAAACCTCGGGATTGGCTTCAAGCTCTCGGTGCCGCAGCCAGTTTTTCTCTGCGTTGCCGCCATCCCAATCAAACTCCGTCGCCTCGGCCCAATCGCCCATGCCCCCTCCACCCGGTAGTATACGACCATCGTATACGGAGTCAATCCGGATCGGGCGTCGACCGGGGACGGGGGCCGCTCTGCCGCCTAAGCATCGACGCGGGCCGGGCGCATAGCCGTCCCGCACGAACGTATAAGCAACCTCCGCTCACGGCCCCTCAATTCGGCTCAACTCCCATATCCACAATGACTTCGGAACGGCTCGCAGCACTCTGGAATCTTATCCGCTTCGGATAACGTTCCGCGGACCACCCCTTTCTCGGGCGCGTTATCCGTCACCGCCCGACAGCCGAACCGCGGCCTTCCTCCAGAGGATGCGCAATGCTTGGCTCTTCGGGCCGCCTATACGTCTGCTCTGGCACCCATTTGACGAGTCTTAGAAATCAGTGTAGACTCCAACCCATGTGGAATGAACAACTTCTCCGGGAAGCCTCCGGCAAGCTCAGGGGTATGGGCGCTGACGATATGCATTCCCGCGTGGCAAGGTGAGGGCGGATCAAGGTTGATTTTGCGGTTAGCGCGCACGATGTAATCCAATCATAGGAGAGTTACATGAGAAAACTCATCGCGTCCACATTTACATCACTGGACGGTGTCATGCAGGCGCCAGGCGGACCGGACGAAGATCCAACCGAAAATTTTACGTTAGG